>ERZ773062.133-NODE-133-length-50450-cov-10.490942_pt1 | contig 50450 bp, 42 predicted proteins | sample MGYA00580626_ERZ773062 | MGnify/ENA primary metagenome ERZ773062 (study PRJEB29015, sample SAMEA2738003) | human oral metagenome | biome: human oral; feature: human-associated habitat; material: dental | place: China | collected 2058 ... | reverse complement strand
CCCCAGCAGCCCCCGCACCCGCCCCTGGTGCCGCTCCCGCTCCGGCGGCCCCCGCGCCTGCTGCGCGATAACATATGCAAATGTGAGTGTGTGAGTTTCTACCCGCGCCTTGATGGCGCGGGTTTTTGTTGCGCAGGGCAAGTGTATTTTTACTCACCATTGTTGTTTACATGATGGATTTGCATACATAGGTTTGGTCAACTACTATCAAGAATTCTATAATCAAAAAATAATGAGCTGACATAAGTTTTGTGATGTGGAGGAGCAAGCCCATCTTGCTGGTATTGATCTTAGTGACTATATAGGAAGTGAAGTAGAGGTATTGGGGGAGCTGACTAATAGCGTCTATTCCTCACGCATGGTGTCTGTCGTGGAAGCCACGCAATTGATTGCTGATGTCATTGGCGGTTATAGCCAGGTTTTGTTTAAGATAAAAACGGGGGCGATGAACGCGTTCACTTGATGTTTAACAATTTTAGTCCGCAGCGGTGAAGAGGGAAAATAATGAAACACGAAAATCCGAGATTTCTGATGATTGGAATTGGTCTGATCGTGATTGCACTTTTCTTTACGCTAATAAGTTTTCTTCTTGACCCGTTCGGTGCTTCATTTTATTATTCAGCTTTTATAGGCGGAAGTTTTATCTGGGCAAGTTTAGTAACTTTGGATATGCGAACTCATCTTGATGTTTTTCCATGCAAGAGCTTGCATGCTAGAGCTGAGTTTATTGACGACCAGATTATGATCATAGTTCCAAGGTCAGCTAGCTTCCTGCGGGGTTCAGGGGTTCTTTTTTCGATCATATCTCTTGGTCTGGCTCCTTGGTTATTTCCGGGAGTCTTTTTGCCAGAAGGCATGTCCATACCATTTTGGCATTTACTTTCTCTGTTTATTATGTTTCCTTGTTTTTTATATGTATTTTTTGTATCGACTGCGTCGCAAATCATTACGTTAAACCAGCATCGAACTTTTATCAGACGTGAGGTGCACGGGCTGGGGTGGAGTTCGAAACTTATGTCTGTTGATCCCAGCCTTGATGTAGATGTTCATAAGTATGATCATGCTCTTGAGTTTATAGTTTCTAACGTTGATTACTCTCGGAAATCTATCTTTGGGTCAAAAAAAGAACACTTCAAAGAAAAGAGGATTCAAATACCTGAAACGCGAAACATTCAACTTGACGAGCTTATTCCAATGATTTTTCCCGAGCAGAAGAGTTTTTTGCCCCTTATGTTTGATCTCATTTCGGAGCCCAGATATAATTCTAATAGTCGAACCGCTAGGGCGAGAGAAATACGTAAAGAACTTACAATTCGACAAAAAGAGTTTCGGAAAAATATGAAATCGGAATAGTTGTCTAAAATTGCTGAGTTGTAAATAAAAATATTACGATAGCTAGTTTATGTTCTGACGAGAGGGCCTCTCTTTCCTGAACGTGCGTGGATATTGTCATTGATGTTTGATCTGCTCTCCGAGTCTCAATGGCATAGTGGTTGCAGGAAAGATGAAACAATTTTGGGTGGTCTATTCGCTATCCTTAGCGAATAGACCACCCTGTACTTAACCAGCATCAGTCACTCTGCGGTCGATAAGCGATAAGTTACTTCACTTCCGGTACGTCCGCGACGTAGCTTTCCACTTCAGTGCCGCCGAGGTTGCTGGCAAAGATGATGCGGCTGAGGTCGCGGGAGGCGGTCGCCTGGGGTTCGAGGAAGTAGGCGGCGTCACCGGTGGCTTTGCTATCGTTGGCTCGGATGTGAGCGACGTTCAGGGAGCGGCCATTCGGTGTGAGTTCCTGGAGCCACACTTTGCGGTATTCGGGCCGCAGAGTCGGGGCGGGGGAGGTGGCGTTGTAGTCTGCGGAGTCGGCATAGGTGGAGATCACTACCCAGCCGGGCTTGTCAAATGCCTGTCCGCTGACGTGCAGGGCGTATGCCTCGCCTGAGGCGGGGTAGAGGGAGTGCAGGTCGATGCGTTCTTTGGAGTCAATATCCACAGCGACGAGCTGTCCGCTGCCGTAGTCGGCGTAGACAAAGTAGTCTTGCTTGTTGGGGCCGAATGCCAGGTCGGAGTGCTCGGAACCGGTGGCGAGTTCCACGGACTTTTTAAAATCCAAGGTGTAGGCGCGGGTGCCGCCTTGGCCGTTCAGCCACGAGGACACGGCGTATTTTCCGCTGGCGGAGGTGCTGATGTGGTCGGGGAATGCGCCGGGGACGGGGAAGTCTTTGGCATCCAGCGTGCCTACGATTTTCTTTTCACGAATATCCAGGGTCAGCAGGCCGTAGATTTTCTTTTCCTTTGTGGATTCGTTGTAGCTGGTGGCCATGAGGGAGAGGTAGCGGCCGTCGGCACTGGTGGTGCCTTCTCCCTTGGTCCAGTAGGAGGTCGCATCCGGCCACGGGGTTTTGCCTGTGAAGTCGAACACCACGTCTTTTTTCTTGGTACCGGTATTGTAGGTCCACCAGGTGGTGCCGCCGTTGCGGTCGGTGAAGTAGATGAGGTTCGGATCGGTGGGGTGCCAGATGGGTTCGCAGTCGCCTGCGAGCGTTTCAATAGCGCCCAGGTTGCGGAAGGTTTTCCCGTCGTAGAGGTACCAGGCTCCGCGACCGTCTTGCGCGAGATAACGGGAGTTGTCAGCGTTGAACGCCTGCCTACGGGAGTATTCGTGGCGCATGCGGCTGCCTTCGCCATCGGACGCGGCCGTGGCGCGGTGAATGTGGGTTCCGTAGGCGGGGTCGGTGAACTCGCCACCGGGCTGAGGTTTATCCACTGACTCAATGGCATCGGCAGACAAGGGGGTCAGACCCGCACTCTGCTGTTTTTGCTGCTGCGTATTTTGCTGCTGCGTTTTCTGCTCGGGACTGCGCTCTGCCGTGCGTTCTGTTGTCCGTTCGGTGCTTCTTTCCGACGTCCTTTCTGTCCTCTCCACCCTTTCTACAGCCGCCGCGTTTTGGCCCATCGCCAGGGTCAATGCAGCCATTGCGCACACGGTGCTCACTCGAATCCGGTGTTGGTTCACAACCTCATCCTTTAACTCTCAACCCAACAGTTAGTGGATAGGCTACTCTGTAAATGGCCAGCGTATCAATACTTTTTGTAAGATGAGGATACCTCACCAAAACCTCACCGAAATTGCCAGACTACCTATAGTAGATAGTTAGATAACGCAAGGGAAGTGTTAAGGATTGCCGAACGTGAGGGCAGTGGAGGAGTCCTGGGTCACTCGGGTCGGGGAGTCATCCTGACCGTGTATCACGCGTGTGGTGAACTCCACGTTCCCCGCCGGAGGCAGCGCCTGGGAGAGGTCGAGACGCAGGTGACCCGCCGAGGCAGTGCGGGAACTCAGCACTTTCAGCTCGCCGCCGCCATCAATGGGAATCGCGCCCACAGTGGGGCGCTGTTCCACCGAAACATCCAGTTCAACGGTCGAATCCTTCACGGAAGTCAGCGTGTACGTCAGTGTTTGCAGCATGGCGGATTCCCCAGCCACCCGGCTATCCACTGTCCACTGCGCGCCCACACCCACGGCATCAGTGGGGAACACCACCGGTAGAGACAGCATGCGCATGGCCTGGCGTTCCACCACAGCGCGTGCCTCATCCGTGGCTCCCGTCGGCGCGCCGAAACGCACCATACTCACCTGGCCGGATTTGGCGCGATCCCACGCCATGGTGAATCCCGATGCCGAGGACATGTCCTCTTTGCCCGCGTTGAGGTCGTTGAAGGTGAGCACCACATCTTCCTCCTCGCCCTGTCCGGCTGCTACTGACACTGTGGAGGAAAACGTCGAATCCACAGCGCCTGACGGCGACTCGGGTGACTCGGAGAGTGTCGCGGCGTCGTCACCCGCCAGCGTCTGCTGCCTAAACCCGCTGGTCACCGTCACGGGGACGGACTGCTCAGGTGCGCCGGAAAACGCCAACACCTGCTGTTTACCCGAACCGGGGTTGGTGAGGGTGATGCGGGGGGCGTCGACAGGCAGCGAAATGGTCTGCTGGGCCGCGGCCGGATCCTCCGATGAGGAATTCGATCCACACGACGCCACCAGCAACGACGCGGCAACAACGCAGCATACAACTGACATGGTTCTTCGCACGACGATCAGACTACCCTCCCAGGTACAGTTTCAAATAGGAATAGCGGCCATTTTAGGGGAAGATGGACTACGTGACACGACCGAAACGGAGCTTTAGGCTCGCGATGCTGGCCATCGCCATCACCGTGGGCATCATCGATCAGATAACAAAAATAATCGTCCTCGCGCGGCTAGAACCGGGCGTGGCGTACCCCATCATTGGTGACTGGTTCCGCTTCTTTCTCATCTTCAACTCCGGTGCCGCCTTCTCCTTCGGGCAGGGCATGACCTGGATTTTTACCCTGATACAGCTTGGCTACATCATTGCCATCGCCTTCTACGCGCCGCGCATACGCACCCTGGCCACCGCCGTGAGCCTCGCGCTGGTTGCCGGTGGGGCTTTGGGGAACCTCATTGACCGGCTCTTCCGAGCACCAGCGTTTTTTGTGGGGCACGTCGTGGACTTCATCTCTGTTGGGTCCTTCGCCATTTTCAACATCGCCGACAGCGCCATCACCGTCGGCGTCGCACTGTTCGTTGTGTCCGCCTTCCTGGATGCACGGCGACAGGGGGCTGCTACGGAAAGTGAGGTGGCGCGATGAGTAACCGTGAGAGTCGGCACCTCATGGTTCCTGAAGGGCTCGACGGCATGCGGGTCGATGCAGCACTGGCCAAACTTCTGGGCATTTCCCGCACCGTCGCCGCCGAACTCGCGCAAGCTGGCGACGTGCTTGTCGACGGCGCGGTCGTCGGCAAGTCCGACCGGCTCGCCGCCGACACCTGGCTCGACGTCACCCTGCCCGCAGCCCCCGAACCGCTGCTGCCCAAAGCCGAACCCGTCGAAGGCATGGACATCCTCTACTCCGACGACGACATCATCGTGGTGAACAAACCCGTCGGCGTGGCCGCGCACCCCACCGTCGGCTGGGAAGGGCCGTCCGTGATCGGTGGACTCGCCGCTGCTGGGTACCGCATCTCCACCTCGGGGCCGCCCGAACGCAAAGGCATAGTCCAACGGCTCGACGTGGGTACGTCCGGGGGGATGGTGGTCGCCGCCTCCGAACGCGCCTACACCGTGCTCAAACGCGCCTTCCGCGACCGCAGCGTCACCAAAACTTACCACGCACTCGTGCAAGGGCACCCCGATCCGCTGCAAGGAACCATCGAAGCACCCATCGGGCGGCACCCCTCAGCAGGCTGGCGATTCGCCGTGACCACTGACGGCAAGCACTCCGTCACTCACTACAACACCCTTGAAGCCTTCCGTGAGGCAACGCTGCTGGAAATACACCTGGAAACCGGCCGCACCCACCAAATCCGCGTCCACTTCTCCGCGTTGCATCACCCCTGCTGCGGCGACCCTATGTACGGCTCCGACCCGGCGCTGTCCGCACGCCTCGGGCTCGACCGGCAATGGCTGCACGCCGTCAGCCTCGGATTCACGCACCCCGCCGACGGCCGCTACGTTGAATTCCACGCCCCCTATCCCGACGACCTGCAAGGCGCCCTGGATGTCCTTAGACAAGGTTGACAGGTTTCGCGCCGGGGTTGCTGTGCTCGCAGGGGCGGGGCTTATTGGGCTCGTCGGGATTATGGCTTGGCAATCCGGTGACCCTACTTCCTCTGCACCCACGCACTTCAATGGCGACAGCGTGGGCCGCAACAATGGCGAAAGCATAGAAGCCTACATCGCCCGCTGCCGCAACACGCGTATCGACGCCGCGGACTCCTTCGCCCTAGTCACCTTCACACGGCCATTGGGAGCTAAGGAGGCGGCTGAGATTGTGGGGTCGGCTGGCTCTGGTGGGGCTGGAGTTGGGCGTGTGAGTGCCGTGGTGCCCTATGAAAACGCGCCCGTTGCCCTGCCGGAACCCGTTGCGGGGGCGACGCGCGAAGATGTGTTCCGACGCTGGGCCGGCGACGCACCCATCGCTGGGCTGATCGTGTACACCGGCGGGTCGGCCAAGGAAAAAATACGTTCTGACCAGAGGGTTATGTGTGTTGAATCTTTGCCCGCAGATGCCGCGTGGGGGAAGTTTGGGATTAAGCCGGTGTTGTAGGGGGTTTTCATAAACCTCATCATTTTCTGACATCACCCCTCACAAAAGCCCAGGTCAAAAGGTGCTACCTGTCAGGGATTGAGGCGGCGAGGTTGCCGCGGCGTCGTTAAGCGTGGTTAAGCGGTGGAACGGCGTGCCACAACAATGTCGGTGAGGTAAATGGCGACCGAGATCCAAATGATCACGAAGCCCACCCAGCGGATCGGCGTCAGCTGCTCATCCACCACGAACACCGCCCACAACATTTGCATCGTCGGTGTCATATACTGCAACATTCCGACCGTGGACAGGGGAATCAGCTTGGCACCCAGGCCGAACAGCAGCAGCGGAACCGCAGTCACAAGGCCGGCACTGATCAGCAGTGCCGTGTGCCCCGCGCCGAAACCCGTGAACGTGCTTTGGTGTTGGGTCGTCAGAAACACCAGGTACAGGAGCGCGATAGGGAAAAGTACCATCGTCTCCGCCGCGAGACTTGCTGCCGCCGAGACGTTCACGCGCTTTTTGATCAGGCCGTAAAAGCCGAAACTAAACGCCAGCCCCAAACCCAACAGCGGCGGCTGGCCACTAGCGATGGTGAGCATGATGACCGCACAGGCGGCAATGGTCACGCTGATTTTCTGCAGGTTACGCAGCCGCTCGCCAAGAAACACCATGCCCAGCAGTACATTCACCAGAGGGTTAATAAAATAGCCGAACGCCGCATCCGACACGTGCCCCGAGTTCACTGCAATCACATACAACAGCCAGTTCACCGCAATAATTATCGACGCCGCGCCAATACTCAACCACGTACGACGATCCGCCGCCCGCAGCTCCCGGATCGCCTTCGTCGCGACAATCAAGATGAGCATGAACACGGCAGTCCACACCACACGATGCGCCAAAATCTCCAGCGGGGCTGCCGGCTTCAACAACGGGAAAAACGCGGCGAACGAACCCCAGATCAAGTAGGCCAGCACAGTGTAAAGCATGAGAATAGGATACTCGTGACGGGGGAGAGTAGTGGCGGCGGGGAGTATTGTTGCGCGCAGGAGGATAGGAAGAGATGTCTTGATTACCCACGTTGAGTTTATTAGGTACTTTGAGGCGGCAACGCGCGATGAATACTGGATAGACTGTTTAGTTTACGAAGTAAGGGCGGATCTGTATATAAAAGCCGGAAGATTTCTTTACTACTACTCGATCTACGAGTTCTACATCACCAGTGCTTCCATCGAGCTGCTTGGGTCCGCAGATAAGCTAAATTCTGGAATGCTGGTCAGTCGATTTTCCAGCTGACCCGCTTTTTCGTCGTAGCGACGGGGAAATTAGATTCTTGGCAGATGAGCAGACCTTTAAGCCCTTGATAAAAATAACTGGTGACGAATTTTACGTGATTGACGAGGTGCGGGATAGTAAGAAAATTCCTTATCCGTGCGATAAGGATGATCGATTTAAGAAGTTGGTGAGAGATAACGGTTTTGCGACGGGCTGGTGAGGCTAGATAGGTTGCCAACCTCAAGCTACTCCCGAAATGCGAAAGTGAAGGAACCAGGCTGCATGTGCAAGGATGCGTAGATCGCTATCGCAACGACCAACAAGTGCCTGAAAGCGACGAGGTTGCGGGGCGGGTCTTTTGCTGATCTATCAACGACAATGATGGCAATATTGAAGCCTGCCGCTACGAAATATAGGTATGTTTCTTCGATGTGCTGTTTTACGAACATTCTCGTTGGTGCCCATGATGCCCTAAACTGCCATCTGATGAGTGATAAGCTACGTTGTTAATGCAGGTTAAACTACGTACAACTTAAGTTAGCGCAAGCGCGTTCCTGGTTTAAACAGATGCGTAACTCAAACAAAGCAGCGATTCAACGGATCAAACTCTACATCAAAATGGGGGTAGATTGGGGGTAAGCAAACAGTCGATGCCATCTAAATTGATGCATCGTGGTTCCATATTTACTAGTGTAAACAATATATCCCAGATGACGTTTAGGCCGTGTGGTGCGTGGAGAGGTGACTGAAAAAGATAATCTACTTAACGCAAACCAGGTTAGAGGCACCGTTCTTAGACAAAGACGTGCATCAAAAAATTTAACTTTAATGATGAAGGATAAAAACAGTAACGGACATTCGTATCACTAACTTATCAAACGACCTAAAACAAGACTTTCGTATCAAGCACGCCATATATAATTATAAAGGATGAGACAGTGAGTGAAGAAAATATCATAAAATTATCGGATGATCTATTTTCTGATCTTGAAAGAAAGAAACAACCCACAGATATACTCAACCATAGTGAAATTGCGCAGCAACTTAAAGAAATAATTTCTAAAGTGGACACGCCTGCTAATATTGCGCTCTTTGGGTCGTGGGGGTCGGGTAAAACGTGGATATGCAACTGGCTTGAAAATAAAATTTACGAAGAACAAGAACACAAAGACAAGGTATACTTCTATAAACCTCTTCCGAAAGAGATAAAATTCGTCAAATATGATGCGTTCAAATATATTGAACTGCCGCTGCTGAGATCTTTTATAAAGGTAATAGCGGAAAATATTCTAGATAAAGATGAATTTAGAGAAATTGAGCAAAAACTGAACAACTCTTTTGAAATATCTCGGTCAGATAATAGAACGGGTCGAAGCAAAGCGTGGTTTATCGCCATACCTATTATCCTCATAATCTTCTTTAGCTTCGTCGCAAAAGTGGTAGACTGGTTCCCAATTCTCGAACAGGGGTCTACGTTAGCGGCTGTTGTTGCACTGATAACCTATCTTTTCGGCAGTCATCAGTTAAGTCGAAAGCAAGTCGGACCCAAAGACGGCGATGAATTTGAGGCAATATTCAAAGAACTTATTATCGAAAGAATGGACTGCGAACGACTCGTAATATTTATCGACGAACTAGACCGATGCTCGGCTAAAGAAATGGTAAATACTCTAGACGCTATTCGTGCTTTTTTTGATATTGAAAGATGCGTTATAATTGTCGCAGCTGATCGCAACGTTCTGGAACTGGCACTCGATCAAGAAGCACGCCAAAGCACCCCTTACGATGAAGATTATCCGTACTATAGCACAGGCGGTGCTTATATAGAAAAAGTATTTCACTATCAATTTAATATCCCTCCGTTATGGAAAAACCAAGGGATAGCATGTGCAGAAAAGCTCATTGAATCAAAAAACTCAAAATTCTGGAATAAAATAAAGAGCGAAGGAGAGCTGAGAACGGTACTAGAAATACTAATCCCCGACTACGTAACTAGCCCGAGACGCGTTAAAAATATTTTGAATACATTTGTTACTTTGTGTCATTTGGCATTAGAAAAAGATTTATTCAACAAAAAAGGACTAATAAGCAATGAAGAAATCCGGACAATGGCTAAATTCGCTTGTCTTAGGGTCGAGTTTCCAATGTTTGCTCGCGATATGTTCAAAGATCCAAAACTGCCGCAGTATGTACTGCAGTACCTAGATCCTACCGAAGTTCAGCCAAATATAATTGACGATGATACATGGAATTTAGCAAAAGGATATGCAAATAAGACCAGGGAAACTACGAAATTTATTTGGGAAGAGTTTGAGAAGAAAAAATATATTTCTGGAATTGAAACAATTCAAGGACAGCAATTACTGAGCTACCTAAGTAAGACCAAGCATATAGACTGTCCGTCGTTTAGTATGGTGTATTTTGATCAAATTGAAGACAACTATGGAAAACTGGGAATATTACGATCAGAGAAGATTCTTAGCTTCGCAATATCTAATGAGAAAAAGCGATTTAGAAAAGAGCTAGATGAGTTAAACGAGGGCGAAAAAACGGAAGCGCTGTCTATGCTCTTTTCAAATATAGGAGATGAACCATCGACGAATAGTAATAACATCATTGACTCGGTATTATCGGTTCTACCCTCTAATTTTTCTTCGATTGAATCTTCGCTCATTGATAACCTTATTGAAAAGATATTAAATCTAGCACGGCAAGATGAGAAATTTTTTTCTAGAAATGACCCAAGCCTGGTTTGGAATTTGTGTCTACAAGCTAGCGATGCTAGTGCGATAGAAATGCGCAAGTATCTTATCACTTGGGGTGAATCGCTGGAGCAAGGCGACTTTGCACGTTCAAAGTTTTTGCTGAAGGACATAAAGACATCTTTCGATTCATCTGATAGTGAGATGAGTGGTATAGTTCTGACATGGCTAGAGTCTGAGCAGTGGGAAGATGCCCTAGAGATTTTAGTGAATTCCCCAGATAGAGTGATGCAGACCGTACTAACATCTCTTGATGCTCAAGTTAAGGAAAATGCTTTTCCCATTCGTTACGATATGTTACGTGCTCTAGCGCAAGCTTCATCTAGGAAGGGGCAACGTATTCAGGAGCAGATTCTCTCGATACTGGTGTCTCTAAAATTAGAAGAAAGTCAAGAAGCTGTCGACTCTATTTTGTCAAGTCACGGATTCAGGACAAAACAGGCAGAGGTCCTGACCTATGTTTTTAATTCACTGCTTAAAAGTATTGAAGATAATGAGTTTCCTTTCGACATTACGATGTACGAGAAGTGGATGAAGCATGTTTCGGTAGACAATCTTCAGGGAGAGCATATAAAGCAACTGCGAGATTTGTTTTCGAAGACGATAGGAGCTCCAAAAATAGCTTTGCGCGAAGAAAACAAGGCTATAGCCGATTTGTTAAATAATTTTATTTCAGATCTGCAGCAACCTGACCAAGGAAATGTAAAAGCTGATATTAGGAAGCTACTAGAACAGCATAACGCTAATCTTCCTCGTGAATCGGCTCAGGTTACGATGCAGTATAACGATATGTTAAAAGGATACGACTTATTGGGTCAAACTCAAGAAGCTAGCGGCCTGCTTTACGTCGTGCTCGACATTATCAAGAATCCAGTAGCTGAATCAGATGCCGAGACCGAGGCTATAGATCTTCTTTCAAATAAGTTTCGTGGTGAGTTTATCGAGTTGTCGTCTCGTTTTACTGAAAAGCAAATTTTTAGTTTGCTGCAAGCATTAATGCAATGCACGTGGATTGAGAATAAAGAGGCGAGTCGTGCGGCCCTGATCAAAGATGTTTCTAACATTATTGATAAGCTCCCAGAGCGGGACGTGAAGCGTGTAGATTTTTCCAGAGTGATTTTGCAGCTGAAACATTATCGCGACAAAGCGGTAGAGCCGACCTTGAAGTGGATGATGCGCTTTAAATATCCTAACGACGCAGCACTTGTATTTCGAACATTAGTGGAGATGGATCTTTTAAAAAATAGTAGTTTTTCGCGTTCGGTGGGATCGCTTTACAGGAGCTGGCAAGATGAGCAGGCGAAAGTTTTCTGGAATGAGTGCTTTAAATATGTTGCGTCATCTTGTAGCGAAGATGAAGAAGATAATATACTCGCGCTTCTGGCGTGGGGAGAGGGCGTTGATATGGGTCAAGACGAGAAACGTTTTGTCGATTGGCTTGTTGGGCAATCCCGTCGTTCCTCATCGTTGAAGGAGCGTCGACTACTTTTACTGCTTATAAATAATGTTGACATCAACGATAGATCGAGTATGATAAAGTTGATTGACGAAATTATTTTTCCGTTATTCGATGTTACAGACAAATCAGATTATCGTAATGTCTTGTTGGGCATCAAAGAAGTTGAAAAAATTTCTCGAGACGTCTTCGAAGATATTCGCGATCAGGTAGAAAACTATTTTAAACGATTGCTATACCTCTTCCCAGAACTGAGGTTTTCAATTAAGAATTCCGCTCGATATTGGAATTTATCATTGGGTGATGAGCCGCGCTCCGCATAGTTCTGATCTAGTGATTATTTGTGCGGAAGATCAGAAGAAAGATCATTTTACACATGTCGATATATCGACGTTCAGCTCAACTGTGTTGTTGGGGAAGGCGTACCGGCAGGTCTGGGTGGAGACGGGCGTATGATCAAGCCGTTCCTGCTGTTCGTGCGTTCCAGCAGCTCAAAACCACCCAAAAAGATGCCCATGCTACGTCAGTTTAAGGTGTTGAAAGGTGCGGTACGGGTGGGCGTCGATAAGCATGGTGAGGTAAGGCTGTAGCCTGCAGGGTCGCCATGCGGTCTGAAGGCGGTTATCATTCAGCGGTATGAGCAACTCTTCCTTCGTGCACCTACATAACCACACTGAGTACTCGATGCTGGACGGTATGGCGAAGGTGGACATGCTGGCCGCCGAGGTGAAACGGCAGGGCATGCCTGCGGTGGGGATCACCGACCACGGCAACATGTTCGGGTCGGACGCGTTTTACCAGAAGATGGTGGCGGAGGGGATTAAACCGATTATCGGTATTGAGGCATACTTGGCGCCGGAATCGCGGTTCAATAAGAATCGTATTCGGTGGGGCGAGCCGCATCAGAAATCGGATGATGTGTCGGCATCGGGTGCTTATTTGCACCAAACCATGATCGCGGAGACCGCAACCGGGTTGCAGAACCTATTTTACCTTTCCTCTATGGCATCATACGAGGGGCAGTTGGGTAAATGGCCCCGCATGGATGCCGATCTTATTGCGGAGAACGCCACCGGGATTATCGCTACCACGGGTTGTCCGTCGGGGGATGTACAAACCCGTTTGCGCCTGGGGCAGTTTGATGAGGCGCTGGAAGCCGCCGCCATGTGGCAGGACATTTACGGCAAGGAAAATTACTTCCTGGAGCTGATGGACCACGGTCTGGATATTGAAAATCGTGTGCGGTCCGAACTGCTGGAAATTGGTAGAAAACTTGATTTGCCGCCGCTGGTGACCAACGACTGCCACTATGTTCTGCAAGACCAGGCCCACGCGCACGAAGTGATGCTTTGCGTGCAAACCGGTAAAACAATGCAAGACCCAGATCGCTTCAAATTCGACGGTGACGGGTACTTTATTAAATCCGCTGCGGAAATGCGCGCAACCTGGGATAACCTTGTGCCCGGTGCTTGCGATAACACGCTGCTGATTGCTGAGCGCGTACAGGATTACAGCAAACTCTGGGAAGCGCATCCGCACGATCGCATGCCCATTGCCAGTGTTCCTGACGGGCACACGCCCACATCATGGCTGACGCATGAAGTGATGGAAGGGCTGAAAGAGCGTTTCGACGGCGGGATTGTTCCGCAGGTCTATATTGACCGCGCGAACTACGAAATTGAGGTTATTGATATGAAGGGCTATCCTTCATACTTCCTCATTGTGGCGGATTTGATTAAGCACGCGCGTTCCATCGGCATTCGGGTGGGGCCGGGTCGTGGTTCCGCTGCCGGTGCTTTGGTGGCGTATGCGCTGACCATCACGAACATTGACCCGATTAAACACGGCCTACTGTTTGAGAGGTTCCTGAACCCAGAACGACCCTCTGCACCCGATATTGATATTGACTTTGACGACCGTCGGCGCGGCGAAATGATTCGGTACGCTGCCGACAACTGGGGCGAGGATAAAGTCGCGCAGGTGATCACCTTTGGCACGGTGAAAACAAAACAAGCGTTGAAAGACTCCGCGCGCGCACTCTTTGGGCAGCCTGGCTACCAAATCGCCGATCGCATTACCAAGGCATTGCCGCCTGCGATTATGGCCAAAGATATTCCGCTGTCCGGCATCATGGACCCCGAACACGAACGCTATGGCGAAGCCGGCGAGGTGCGCGGACTCATTGAGAATGATCCCGATGTGCGCAACATTTACGAAACCGCACGGGGTTTGGAGGGCGTCGTCAGGCAGGCCGGCGTGCACGCCTGTGCCGTGATTATGGCGAGCGTGCCGCTGCTCGACTGCATCCCCATGTGGAAGCGGGCTGCCGACGGCGCGCTGATCACCGGCTGGCCGTACCCCTCCTGCGAGGCCATTGGCCTGCTGAAAATGGACTTCCTGGGGTTGCGCAACCTCACCGTCATCGGCGACTGCATTGAAAACATCAAAACCAACCGCGGCATTGACCTGGACCTGGAAGCTCTGGAAACCGAGGACGTGCCCACCTACGAACTTCTGTCGCGCGGCGACACCCTGGGCGTGTTCCAGCTGGACTCCGGTGGCATGCGTGAGCTGCTCAAACGCATGGAACCTACCTGCTTCGACGACATCGTCGCCGCTCTCGCGCTGTACCGCCCCGGGCCCATGGGCGTGGGCGCGCACTGGGCGTATGCCGACCGCAAAAACGGCCGCGAAGAAATCACGCCCATCCACCCCGAACTTGAAGAACCACTGCGGGAAATTCTCGACGAAACGTATGGTCTGATCGTGTACCAAGAGCAGATCATGCGTATTTCCCAAAAAGTGGCCAACTACACCGCCGGACAAGCGGACGGATTCCGCAAAGCCATGGGTAAGAAAAAGCCCGAAGTGCTGGCCAAGGAATTTGTGACCTTTGAAGCCGGAATGAAAGAAAACGGTTTCTCGTCCGAGGCCATCAAAGCTTTGTGGGACACCATCGAACCGTTCGCCGCCTACGCGTTCAACAAATCGCACGCCGCAGGTTATGGGCTGGTGTCTTTCTGGACGGGGTACCTCAAAGCCAACTACACCTCCGAATACATGGCCGCGTTGCTCACCTCCGTGGCAGACCGCAAAGATAAGTCCGCCATATACCTTGCTGACTGTAGACACTTGGGTATCCGAGTATTGTCACCTGACGTAAATGAATCTGCCTACACGTACCAATCCGTGGGTGAAGATATTCGCTTCGGACTCGGCGCAGTCCGCAATGTTGGTGAAGATGTTGTGGCCTCGATTGTGAACAGCCGTGGGAAAATCGGGAAATTCAAAGACTTCTCCCACTATTTGGAATCCATTGACACCGTGGCCTGCAGCAAACGTGTCACCGAATCCCTGATCAAAGCCGGTGCCTTCGATTCCCTTGGGCACCCACGCAAAGGCTTAGCGCTCATCCACGAAGACGCCGTAGACGCCGTGATCTCCACCAAAAAAGCCGCCGATAAAGGGCAATTTGACCTCTTTGCCGGATTTGGCGACAGCGGCGGGGATAGCGGGGGAGTAGACAACTTCTTTGCCGTGCAGGTCCCCGATGAAGAATGGGAACGCAAACACGAACTCGCACTCGAACGCGAAATGCTCGGGCTCTACGTGTCCGGGCACCCGCTTGACGGATACGAAGAAGCCATTGCCGCGCAAACCGACACCGAACTCACCACCATTCTCGGCGGCGAACTCAAACATGGCGCCGAAGTAGTCATCGGCGGAATCATCTCCTCCGTTGATCGGCGATTCAGCAAAAAAGACGGCTCACCCTGGGCGATTGTCACCGTTGAAGACCACAACGGCGCGTCCGTGGAACTCCTGGTATTCAACAAACTCTACGCCCTGGTCAGCCCGCAAATTGTCGAAGACAATATCATCCTGGCCAAAGCACATATATCCATCCGCGACGACCGCATGAGCCTCTTCTGCGACGACCTGAAAACCCCCGATCTTGGACCAGGAAACGGAGCCGGACTACCACTCCGCCTGACTATGCGCACCGACCAATGCACCATGCCCACCATCGCGAAACTGAAACAAGTACTCGTGGCCAATTCCGGCGACTCAGACGTGTACCTCAAACTCGTTGACGGCGATGAAAGCACACTTATGATCCTCGGTGACCACCTTCGTGTGACCCGGTCTGCCAGCCTTATGGGCGACCTCAAAGCCGCCATGGGGCCGGGGATACTGGGGTAGGAGCTGGTTGTTTGGGTGTTGTTCGCGTGCTTCCTAGGGGGGGCGTGCGGTTTTTGGTTCTATTGTGCCGTTGTTGGGGAGGTGCTCGCGTTGGGCACGCTTGACGATGTCGCGAGGTTGGAGATAGGTGCGGCGGTTTTCTGGGGTGGAAGTGTAGTGAAAAGTAGCCTCAATCGGGCAGTACACTAGTAAAAATGCATGGTTTCGGGGGCAAAACGTTGCCCTTGGGGGTGGCTAAGTGACCCCAAGGTTAGGGGCGGTTAACTTATATCGGGGGTAAAAAAGTGTGATATAGGTAATTAAAAGTCATATTTACCCGGCGTTCAATGCTGGCACCATTAATCTGATAAATGGTAAGTGCTAAGAAAATGTGAAATTTGTTGATGGTTACACAAAAGCGCTTTCCGATTGAGTGGTGTGGTTGCAATAGTGAGCTGTCAACAAAATTTTCGTATCCATGTGTTTGGGTAGAGGGGACATGTAATATGCTCAACGTCAGAATGGCCGAATCTGCAAAACGCGATCCCAATGGAACGGTGTTTATTTCGTATCGCAGAGACGACGGAACACTATGCGCCAACAAAATTGGCGCCTTGCTACGTGCAGCGGGGTTACGAGTGTGGCGCGACATTTACAACCTACCTGCGGGTAAAACACAAGAAACCTTGGAAAGAGTACTGGGCAAAGAAACATCCGCAGGAGTAATCATTGTCACGCCAAACACTGGTCGAAGTGACATGATGATTAATCTTGAGGTGCCCATCTTGTTGAACTTGGCAAATGATCCTGACTTTCCGTTGGCAATAGCTAATACGGTGCAAAAGCTCGAAGGCGGAATTGATCATGATGCTCCCGACAGATCTCTTAAAGTCGACACAAAAACCTTGAGTGGAGTTAATCAGTTCAACGCCTTAAGTAAAGATGGCATAAATAAATTGGTAAGCGAAATGCTGAATTCCAGAATGCGATATATTGTAGAACGAATGGAATCAACAGGCGCCGATACTATTACAATAAACGTCGAAACCAGAGTGCCGGCAATCACCGACGAACAATGCAAAGGTGATCTTCAAATACGCATAAACCCGGACAAAGAAAATCCCGGAAGACTTTCTAAACAAGGACTCGAAGATCTTAAAGAGATGCTTCCGCTTGTTTCAAACACGCTGCAGGCGCAGGCTGAAGATAAAAAAATTCAAATCACTGGACGTATGCACCTAACGCCCGCACTCGCGATTGGGGCTGCATTTCCCGGAACGAAATTTAAAGAAATCGAGATAGTAGATCGTGACGATAATATTTGGTGTTCCAAACGGGAAATAAGTTCGCCAAAAGATGCCGTTGAGGTCTTAATTAGCCGCTCAACTGGTGGCAATGACGATGTGCAGAATCAAGTCGCAGTCTTGATTTCGATGGCTCCAAGATGCGATAAAAGTCTTTTCGACAAAATGGTAAAGGATGGCAAATTTGACAAGGTGATAGTAATTTCTACCACTTATGATCAAATTGATCACCGATGGGCTGGCGAACTAAGCCGAGAAATAATTCGCAAACTTGGAAACGTGATCGGTGACAGTCGACCGCTAATGCACTTGGCGTACCATGGTCCGGCAGCGTTGGCTATTCTTCTTGGTCGGTTGCTCAATACCTATAAGGTAATAGCGTACGAGCGGACAGAAGAACAATATGGCAATCCGATACCAAAGGACGTCTATAGTCGAACACTTTTAATCAACGTGGGTTACCCAATTCAGGCAGTATACAATTCTGATGAACTTGGCGATGACGGGGTGCAGCGATCGGAAAGCTAAATATATGGCTTACAATGCCGATTACTTTTTATCTTGCGCGATGGGGAGTAATCAAAATGAAGTATGTAGAAAGGTTTATTTATGACTAAATTTGTTAACCCGTATACGTTCTTGCCTCTTCCTGATTCAATAAAAAAAGAACAACTACAAATGCATGATGGATCTGGCGCACAAGACAGAGAACTCTATACGGGAAGTTTTACAGTTGAATGGGAGCTGAAATCACCATTGCTTCTCCCGGAAAAGGCCGAAGAGGAGGGTTGGCTTGAGCTTACGGGAAACAATCTTGGAAAAATACGGGTTCCAGGATCAAGCGTAAAAGGAGCAATGCGGTCGCTCCATGAAGCACTATTCTTCGGGTGCATGTCGGTGGTTGATCAAGACTATATTCCAGTGTATCGCGAGGCGTCTGTGAAAGGCCAACGAACTGATAGTGCAGACTGGGTGGTAGGGGTAGTCGAGAAGGTCGATGATGACGGTAGGCCAGTCAGTATCCGGCGTACCGTACGTACCGACCGTACCGACGATACTGATGGAAAAACCATTTGGATTAACGCCGAGGGTCTGCTGCGTGCTTGTCGTAGACAGAGTGAAAATGATCTGCCTCAAACCGGAGACATCGTGCGGTTCCGCAATTCCGACGTGGTTGTGAAAAATAATAGAGCAAAGGTATATGAACCGCGTGAGTTTGCGCCAAGGCGAGACGGGAACATTGATACCTATTCGAACAACGATTACGTAATAATTATTACCGACGGTGGAACACGAAAAAAAATGCGTGCTTGGCATTGGGCCGCGCGAAAAATCGACGTATATGCAGATGCGCTTCGTGTTAGCGATGAAGTGTGGAAACACTTTGAGGCTAAGGTTGACGGAACTGATGACCTTCGAAGAGAGAAACTGGAAATAAAAAAGGGAAAATTGAAAGGGCACTCCGCGCGCAAAATTGAGGTGAAAGGGTTAGGAAAAGTTCTTGGAAAACGTCTTTCACAAAATGGTAGGTTCTCGCCGGGAGACGCACTATGGGTGCGGATTGCAAAGGTAGAGGATAAGGAGCAGATTACCGAGTTGAGTTATAGCGCAATATGGCGGCGCGTTGCTGTTTTCCCGGAAGGTAGTGAAAAAAGCGGCGAAGTTATGCATCTTGGTGATCTGCTCGGTGACCTTAGTCCATGTGACCCAAACGATGAAGAACACGGCGTGTGCCTGTCTTGTTCTTTGTTTGGGGCTGTAGGGCCTGAAAAAGAAAAAGGTGAAAAAGGTTTAGGTTATGCAGGGCATGTTCGCTTTGGGAGCCTAGAACTCAAAGGCGGTGCTGCAAGTGTTTCCTCTGAGAAGGAAATTATGCCCTTATCGTCGCCAAAACCTTCTAACGGTCAATTCTATATGACTAATCCTAGAAGGTTACAAGGCGAACCAACTCGCGATATGGCCTATGAAGGGGAAACGACATCTCACTGGGACCGTCGCGAAATAAAAAATGTCGAGCGGAAACCTGCAGGACGAAAATTTTACTGGAACCACGATCCGCTGTACTCGCACCATGGGCGTCGTCATTATGAAAAGTTTGATGGCGTCGAAGATAAACTGATCACTAAACGTAGATTTGTCTCGGTTGGAGATGATAGCGACAGGACGGTTTTTAAAGGTGAGGTGACCTTTGACCAGATTACAGGTGCTCAATTGGCATCGCTTTGGTGTCTGTTGAATCCGGTTTCTTTGTTCGAGTCATTTAACATTAGTGGCCCAGAGGTGCCCGTGGTACGACTGGGAGGGGGAAAGCCACTTGGTTTCGGTTCTGTGGCTCCGCGGATTTCCTCCTATCACATATTTCGTTCCAAAGAACGCTACTTTGACGACGCTCCTGAGTTTGACAGTGATAAAGAGGGCTCCCATGACGTTGCTCTCGGGATGACTAGGGATGGATGGTCAGACTTTGTGAAGGCTATTGAGGATCGAGTTATAACTGACGGAACTCGTAAAAAGCTCGTAGAAAACGTTAAATCGCTTGCGAGATTGATGGATCTTGACGGCCTAGGTGCCATGAAGGAATTTGTTACGTATCCCCCGAATGCCTCGTGGGAGCAGTATGGAACAAAAAAGTTTCATGAGTCATACAGATTTTTTGTCGAGAATCGTGGTGCTGCGGGTGGTGGCAACAATGGAACCTATTGGGGAGAGTGGAAGCCACTGCCGGTGTTGAAGCCTGCAGACTATTCACAACCTTTACGTGACGATCAGACGCTGGATTGGTAGTATTAATGGAAAACACTTATATAGATATTGGTGCTAAGCGTATTCAAACGTGGCTATCTAAGCCTGTAAAGTTGAAATATATTCGCGGTGGGTCTTTTTTGCTACAGAACGAGACTTCACAATCAACGATACAAAAATGGCTGCAAGACGAGGGTTTCGTCGAGTTTGAGGTTGCGGACGAGGCCGGCGATATTGATGGCGTTGTTGTTCTGAAGAATTCAGGTGCCCAAACGATAACTGATGAACGTGCCGACGAGGTTGCGCGTAAGTTATTGTTACACCTTAATGATAAATTGCCCGGAGTTGAATGGTCTGGATGGCGTTGTCGAGCGCATACTTTTCTTGAGTCTTACCAGCTTGCAGTTATGGATGAAGATCCGGATGAATCTTACGAGCTTGTTCCCTCAGTTTCGGAGTTTTCGGGCTTATCAACGTGTACTGGGTGCAAATCGGAGCCTTCTATAAGACCGTTTGGTGAGATACAAGAAAACCTTGGAAAAGACTGTTTAACGCGATTTGAAAATGCGAAGTCTGACGATGTTTCTTGGTGGATGGACTGGTCAATCGCGGAGGATTTTGATGAGCTTGCTCGTCGACGGGGAAAGGGCTCTATAGAAGGAGGCTTGCGGAATCATATTGCCACGATAAGCGCTGATGGCAACAGCATTGGCGCATTATTTAATAAGTTCAGCAAGTATACAGAACTTGCAGAGACTAAGGCAGAGGCCGCAAAGTGGCTCACCTATTGCACGGAAATTGCCGTTTATAACGCGACCTTGGAAGTTCAAGGTAAAGATGATGGCGACTGTGTGGTAATTCCGCACTACATTGGTGGCGACGATCTTCTGGTGAGTGTCACCGCAGATCAGGCGTGGACATTTGCGGTTGAGTTAATAAGGTCCTTCGAGGAAGTGAAGGAATACTACTTTGACGAGATTAGCGGTGCAAGTCTGAGGGAAGAGGTTAAGGAAGAGCTAGAAAACTTAGTCAGCGAAATTTCCTTGGGGGTTGGTATTGTGTTTTCACATTACAGCTACCCGTTCTATGAGTGTAGGCGTAAGGCTGAAGAGGCTTTGAGCCGCGCAAAGCAAGCAACTCGAGGAAAAAAATCGGCAATTTGTTGGATGGATTTGACGGAAGGTGGGGGAGAGTCGGACTATACCAAAGACAAGTATGTCATTTTGTATAAAGATGCAGCTGATCAGCTAAATGGTATTCGTGATGTTCCCGATGCAATCACTAAGCTTAACTCGTCTGCCCAGCATAATCTTCGTAATCAGATGATCGCGTGGATGCAGGAGCATGATGAAAAAGTGACGGAGAACTCGACGGGATGGCTCGAGGAATGCTCAGACTATCTCAAAAAATGGATAGACCGTACTCGAGACGAGGAAATTAAAATTGACATTAGCACTCTCGAGGCGGATCTTCATCGTGCTCGTTGGTGGCCAGCTGGCGATGGCGGTAAGGAGGAAAATGCATCATGAGCGCTGTTGAGTTGAACTTTAGCATTAAGTTTCATGGTCCCTTCCTTGTCGGCGGTGAATCTGCTGGCGATGGCGCAGATATACGGGTTAACAAGGATGTGTTAATTCCAGGAAGCAGTATTAAAGGAAGGTTGCGGGCAGAAGCTGCCAATGTCCTTAGGGTGCATAAAAAGCTCATCGATGAAGTGTTTGGTACGGCTCACACTCCTGGTAAATGGTGGTTTTCAGATGTCGTTTTTGATGTCGGGGGCTGTAGCGTCCGTACGTCTAACCGTGTGGCAATGGATTCGACTAAACCCGAGTCGGGGCTTACCGAGGAGCATCATCTGGTTTTCTACGATCAGTGTTGGGCCGAAGCCGCTACGTTCAGAATCGAGCAGCTGGCGAGTATGGAAAAGACTGAGTTAGACCAGCACAAATCCGTCCTATGCGCTGCCGCGCGCAGCGTTACCAACTTGGGAGCTATGCGTCGACGTGGGCATGGCTGGGTGAGTATTACGCCCTCACCCATTGAGGGGCTCAGCAACGAGGAGATCATCAAGAATTTGAGGGAGAACAGCACGCATGACTGACTACACATATTTTTCGTACACGTTGACACCGCTGTCTCGTGTGTCGGTTGGGCGCGGTGACGAGATTCGTTTTCTTAAACGGATGCAGGACATTATACGAGGAAGCGTTATTCGGGGCGCGCTTGGCGCTGCGTGGTGGAGTCACCTCGATCCTGGTCACAAGGTTATTCCCAACGGTGAAATGCAACAGGCGTTTGATGATCTGTTTTCAAAAAGTATGCATATTCGTCAGGCTGTTCCGCGACGTGGCGACAAAGGGGCTGAGTTTGTGCCTGTCTCAACCCTGCTATGTAAGTACCGAGGCGGCCCTGGTTGCCGGGATTTTCGTTTCGATGCAGCTTCGGAGGCTGATGAACCAGAGCTCTGCCCTAGCTGCGGAGGAAACCTGAGGTACGGCAAAGGATGGAGCATTCCGAGCGACTGGTCGACAAACGTGACCACGACTGCTTTGACGGACCGCGGCGTTGCGCTGGAACAGAACCTATTTTCGCGCGAGGTTTTTAAGGAAGGCATCACGTTTCATGGAACACTCCGTATCAAGAGAGATTCGCCCTACTACGACATGGCTGCGAAATGGATAACCGTCAAGGATCGCCGAATCTCCATTGGAGGCAAAAAATCGGTACTTGGTCGTGTCGAGTGGATTGCCAACAAACTGGAGTCACCTCCATCTGGAATCATGCCACCGCCGAACAGCAATCTAGTTGCGTTGTACCTCAAGTCGCCTGCGATTCTTGTCGACGAGTTCGGCTTTCCAGAGCTGAACCTTAAAAAATGGCTATCGGATCCGGATCGTGCGCCCGATCAGGGAAGAGTCGATGCCACTTGGACTCGACCCGCAACAGAGTCGGGGTGGAATAGCATTGCGCGCATGCCAAAGCCCACAGAGTGGACACTTGCGGCTGGTAGCACTGCACTTTTGCATGGCTGGACTCTTGAAGCTTTGCGGAACATTGGGCAAGGAATTGGTTTGCGGCAAAACGAAGGTTTCGGAGAGGTTGAGCTGGTTCACTCTAACGCCTTAGAAAGGGAAGTGTGATGTCTGACGGTAATTGGATAACGCTGTACGCAATTGATTTGATTTTTGAGGATTCGTGGCTGATTGGTGGGTTGTCAACGCTTAGCGACAAGATCGATATTCCATTTGTTCAAAATCCAAGAACCAAAGAGCCTGTGCTTCCAGGACCGTCAATTGCTGGTAGTCTTCGTGCAACCGCCATGAAAGTTCTATCTAACGATGCGGCTGAAGCTGCTGAGTACACCGAGGAGTTGTTTGGCTACGTCACATCAGGTGTCGAATCTGATAGCAAAAAAAAGAAAACCATGACGGCTGCGAGCGCAGTTGAAATCCTCGGCGCTAAGTTGGCAGACACCAAAGAACTGCCTGAGACTTTGGAGCGTCGTCGCACTGCGATTAACGGCAAGACTGGTGCAGCGCTGAATCGCATGCTTCGTAACGAAGAAATTGTGGGGCGCGCATCATATCGCATCATCGTGCAGGTTCAGGGGCGCGCAAGTGATGACCACAAGTCTTACGTGAGCCAGTTTGACAAGGTTCTAAAAAACTGGCATCCGCAGCTTGGTCGTGGTCGTAGCGTAGGTCTAGGGCGCGGTAAAATTAAAAACGTCGAGCGCGTCTCGGTAGATCTGGACAGTGATAAAGGGCTACAGTGGTGGTTATTCGAAAAACAATGCCTTTTTGATGGTCATGCAAAAAATATAGCGAGCAATTCAGACAGTAAAATAGAATACGCTAAGCTCGAACCAAAAGAAAATACGGAGGCTAGCCTTATCTCTGTGCAGTTTGAACTGAAGGAACCGGTGCATATTGGTTTCGAAAAGCCTGAATCTGGTCCGATTCTTATTTACCGACAGTTCGGTCATCCTACTATCCCGGCAACCTCATGGAAAGGTGTATTTAGGCATAGGGTTGAAACGATCGTCACTCTTGTAGATGGCCCTGATTTGGCTAACGACGTCGCTAATGTTATGTTTGGCTCCTCGGATACAGGTCGGGGCCTGTTAAGGTTCCGGAATAGTAGCTTTACCGATGTCAACGGAAAAGCTATAAGTAAGAAGGATCTTCGGTTCCGTGAACACGTGGCTATTGATCGTTTTTCCGGTGGGGCCAAGGATACTGCAAAATTCACCTGGGAGTGTGTGCCTCCCGGCTTCCTGACAAAGCTTGATATTGATTTTCCAGATAAAGAAAAATATACAGAGTGTAATAATTTGATCAAGCACGTAATTCGTGATCTTCATGAAGGAATAATTGGTATAGGTGCAGGAATAAGTCGTGGGTATGGACGCCTGTCTGCTGAAGATAAAAAAAATCAGTATATTTTACCCATGAAAGTTGATGTGGAAAAACTCAAAATGGAAGTCAATCAAATCTCTGAAAAAGGGGAAGTGAAATAGGTGACGATAATGGGCGATGCCACTATCACTAAAATTGATGCTGCGAATTTTCATGAAATTCCAACCGAAGGTATAAAGTGGTGGTTCTGGGCTGACTCTCACAACGAACCTCCGCTCAGGGGTATTCATCTCGTGGATAATCTTCCAGATGCTGTACCGCCATTTGCAACTCACATTTGGGGTTGGGGAGATGACCAATACATTCGCATCCGCGTTGATCGTAGCCTCGAATCGGGGTTCGTTGCTATCAGATTGACGTTTTCTGATCACACAGCTGCAGGCGCAAACTGTGTAGTTCAAAAAAATAAAAGCAGCTCTTTTTTGGGAATATTTGAAAATGTTCTATCAAGCGCAACAGTGTGGGTAGCTCGAAGGAAAGACAACCCTGCGACGTCTGTCGAGTTTATCAGTCTTGGGTAGTAAATGGTTGCGATTTTGGAAAAACTTGGAAGAAAGTTTAGGACTCAAGTATGGGATTATACATTAGCTACCAGCGCCGTCATTGTAGCTGCAGTTGGCGGCGTAGTAGCTACGAAAGTATTTGAGCTAACGAAAGCTGATAGCACGATCGTTATACTTTATGCGTCGCTTGTTATATGTTTGCTCATGATTCTATCCGGAGTTATCGTATTTGGAATTCGTCCGCATAGCTTATCCAAATGGGGTACTGGATATTATATTGGTGTTCTTGGGGTAAAAATGAGGGATGATCATGGCTCCTCATTTAAAAAACTGATAAAAGGTGCTGGTTATCAAGACTACCGGGCGCTCACGCATAAATTATCGTTGCCAGGCAACCACGGTTTTGACTGGGTTGATGACATTAACTCAATATATCAGCGTATGCAAGACTCAATGAATGAAGACGATGTTTCTACAGGATATTTGATTGTTCCCAATCTTCTATTCCCAGCTGCAATAGCTTTTGGATCTCAAATATATTTTCCAAATGATATAGAGTTGGTTGAAATGCCGGATGATCCGAAAGATCGCAAAGACATTTCCGCCGATAAATGGCCTCGTTGGTCGCCTTTTGATATGGAAAAACGCATCAAGGATTTTGATTTAGGCTCCGACCCTAAAATTTTTGAGATCTTGGAGTGTCGGGTCGGTGAATCGCGCGATTTGTCGCCTGAAAAACCAATATTCATTTCTGCCGTGGAGTGTCGATCTAAAACGGGTGTCATTCTGGTTACTGTGCAAAATAGATTAACAGGCGGCGGAGAGCTTAATTTGGGCAATGTATTTGATGTTGGTCACCATTTTTCATTAATTCCCCACGGGTCTTTCGATGATGCAAAAATTATCAGCGATGATGTTTCGGGAAAACAGTTGCATCAAATCTATGAGGTTGAAAATCCTGGTGGAAAAACAAGAACAAAAAATATTCATGCAGAAGATCTGCTAAATGATGTTCTTTTGTTGATGGCTAGAGCGCTGCAGTTTCGGCAACGAATGGGCGATGCCAATATTCCCATTGTTTTGTGTGCCCGCCTTCCGAAAACTGTTTCTTTTGAGCTGGGTCAAGCCTTTGATTTGTTGAACCCCGGGCGTGATAGTAGCTCGCTTTGGGAACATTTGGTCATTCTCAACTGGGAGCGTGGGGGAGGCGTACCTGGTGGGAGGTGGAGAATAGCTCGTGTTCACCCATCTCAGAAGTCACTTGATGAGCAATATCGGCAGTTGAAAAAGTACGGGTATGCGGCTCCACCTATAGATGATTGATGACAAGGAAGTTATTTTAGGCAATCAAGTTAGAATCTAACTTGATTGCCTTTTTTTGCGCTGCGCACAGGTGGAATGAGTATGGTGATGCTAGAGGATTTCGGGTTGTCTAGTTTTGCTTGTTTGGCTTAGCCCAACCAGACCATGCAGTTGGTGGTGGGGTGCAAGGTCGATGGCGCTGAGCGGTCACAAAACGTGACGCTCGACAGCCGCGCTGCTTATAGCTCAAGGGGAGCCTGAGATATACGGTTCTATCTGCTATATTGCGGTACTTGGTTTCCAACAAATAGTGACCCGCTGTTTACAAATCCCAGCATACCGTTTCCATCCGCTATATTGCGGTACTTGGTTTCTAACCTCCCATCCTGCATGACTTTACGGATGGCTACCCGTTTCCATCCGCTATAACGCGGTACTTGGTATCTAACCACACATGCATTTCGCGTGAGGACGTTGTTATCGACGGCACATATGTTTCCATCCGCTATAACGCGGTACTTGGTATCTAACAGCGGGTGAGCGGATCGCGGAGGCTGCTACCGCCAAAAGTTTCCATCCGCTATAACGCGGTACTTGGTATCTAACCCAATTCTGGATATGAGCTAATCATGCAGTGGGGAGGGTTTCCATCCGCTATAACGCGGTACTTGGTATCTAACCCAATTCTGGATATGAGCTAATCATGCAGTGGGGAGGGTTTCCATCCGCTATAACGCGGTACTTGGTATCTAACTTTCAAGATATGAAACGTGCATACGAAAACGCATCTTCGTTTCCATCCGCTATAACACGGTACTTGGTATCTAACCAGGAATCTCTCTGACTATGAAGCTGCAGCAAACAAACCGGTTTCCATCCGCTATAACGCGGTACTTGGTATCTAACGTGGACAGTTACGTTTACTGGCGTCCCAGCCAAGTTTCCATCCGCTATAACGCGGTACTTGGTATCTAACGCCATGTACATCCCGCACCTCACCGATTCGTGGGTGTCGTTTCCATCCGCTATAACGCGGTACTTGGTATCTAACTGCGGACGTACCGGCATCATGGTATGAAGCGCAGTGTTTCCATCCGCTATAACGCGGTACTTGGTATCTAACTGAACACCTCGGATGAGGTGTTCAACGCCAATCTTGACGTTTCCATCCGCTATAACGCGGTACTTGGTATCTAACGCAGTCGGGATACGTTGATTCCAAAGGAGGTTTTTCAACGTTTCCATCCGCTATAACGCGGTACTTGGTATCTAACGAGGAGAGAGAGTGTCATGAGCACTAAAGTTTACCCTAGTTTCCATCCGCTATAACGCGGTACTTGGTATCTAACAGCGCGTGCTGGACTGCGGACCCGATTGCCAGCCTCCCGTTTCCATCCGCTATAACGCGGTACTTGGTATCTAACAGTCCACCGCACGATGGACGAAGATTTTGTCGTCTACGAGTTTCCATCCGCTATAACGCGGTACTTGGTATCTAACGTGGATACAGCCGCCGAGGAAATCGACGATGAAGTTCGGTTTCCATCCGCTATAACGCGGTACTTGGTATCTAACTCAGTACCCGCTCCCCTCGAGCCCCTCGGAGGAGGTTTCCATCCGCTATAACGCGGTACTTGGTATCTGACGAACACTATGACAACCTTTTTCCATTACTGGAAACCGAGTTTCCATCCGCTATAACGCGGTACTTGGTATCTGACGAATGCTTTGGCTACGGAGGTGTAGTCAGGGTCATAATGGTTTCCATCCGCTATAACGCGGTACTTGGTATCTGACGAGCGTGAAGAGGATACGAACGCTGAGCGCTACGTAGTTTCCATCCGCTATAACGCGGTACTTGGTATCTGACCATTCTATATGGACGTCATATTAGCATGTCACTAGAAGAGTTTCCATCCGCTATAACGCGGTACTTGGTATCTGACGTGAGGAGGGCGTGCGATCGGTAAGCGCCTTTTACTACGTTTCCATCCGCTATAACGCGGTACTTGGTATCTGACCTAAATTATCGGCCAATGTCCTGACTGAAACCTACCCGTTTCCATCCGCTATAACGCGGTACTTGGTATCTGACGAGAAGGCGGAGGAGGTGAAGCCGGGGCTTTATCTGTTTCCATCCGCTATAACGCGGTACTTGGTATCTGACCCTACCAGAAAAACACCCCCTCTGACCAGCGGCGGAGGAAACGGTTTACACACCCCCCGTCGAATAGATCACATTCCCACATTTGCTTCCTTAAATCACGATAAAAACACCAGGTCAACCCACTACACACCAAACGCCGGTATCGAGTTTTCTCAAGCCGGTTTTGCACCCCCAGGTATTAGCCCTGGTCATGTCACATAACTGTCCAACAGAGTTCGTCGTGGTCATCATCTACTTGTCCTTTCAATTTCGCGTGGGACCAGCAGGTTTGGCATTGTCGTAGGACGATCAGGCTGTCGTGGTTGTGGTCCATGAACTGTTCGATTTGTTCGATGAGTGCGTCTAGTTCATTGCGCTCAATGGTGATCAGGAAGACTGATCGCTGGATGCGGTTGCCGTGTGCTTGGAGTCGCGCGGCTATTTTGGCACGATTGTTGTTCTGCACATCGTAGGCCACAATGTTCATCATCGCCATGACATTCCACTCCATTCGTAGTCGTCGCGTGTAATCGCACCAGCTAGGCGTTGTGCTTGTCGGTAGAGGTGTCCACGTATGCTTCCTGTGAAGTCTGGAAGTGAGCCTTTGACCACTTGTAGCATTCGTTCTTCGTATGCTTTGAGTATTTCTTCGCGCCCCTTTTTGGTGAGTAGTATGCCCTGCCCTTCAGGGTTTTTGCGTGCGTGTTTGCTGGTCAGGCGATTTCGTCGTGCAGCGTTGAGTACTACCTGGTCCGCGACAAGTGGCCGGAATTCTTCGAGCAGGTCAAGTGCGAGGCTTGGCCGTTTGCCTTGTGGACTGTGGAGTACGCCAAGTCCAGGTTCTAATCCGGCTGCTCGTAATGCTGTGACACATTCTCCGAGCAACACTGTGTAGAGGAACGAAAGGGTTGCATTTGCTAGGTCAAGAGGCGGCCGGCGGGAACGTTTGGTGAAAGCCAGTTCATCAGGTAGAAGCGACCCATAGGCTGCGAAGTATTCTTTTGCTGCAGCGCCTTCGAGGCCCATGGCTTCGTCGATGCTCGTGGCGTCGTCAAGCATCGTCACGAATTTGCGCATGTTGGTGATCGCGTTGCTGACTTTTTCCTCGGATTCGCGTTTGCTAAACCGCTGTAGCACGACGATTTGTTTGTGGATTTTCGCTCGAATGATAGCGCAGCTGATTTCTAGTTGGCGCGGTGTGTCATTGATTTCTACTTGGGCGATGAGCCGAGTTGCGTGGGCTTTTGTTGTGGCTCCCTGCATGACACCCAAGTACGTTCCGCGTCTACTGCCTAGTACTATATCTACGCCATTGCGCATCGCCCATGATCGAACTCCGGCTGATATGGCCACGGATCCAAACGCGACGATGCGGCTGACATGTCCGCTGGGGATATCGAAAAGTATGGTGGGCTTCCCATCATCTTTACCGCCACGTTTTTTGTCGTCATTCCAGCTGGCTTTCTCACGGTTTTCAACAATCAGTCTGCCGTTGTAGATGCGGAGGTACGCTGTCTGCAAACCCAAATACAACACCCTATTTTCAGGTTCTTGGACGCGTTGGAGCGGCATGGCGGGTGGGTATTTCGGGCCGAAGTCTTCGCCGAGGAAGGCAAAGCCGTCTTCGAAGGTCATGATGTCGGTTTTGTCTTCGCCGAGTTGCATGTTGAAGCTCCTGAGTATTCGTTGGCAGAATCGGGCGGCGTCTTCGAGTTCTTCCTTGGATTCGCCGACCACCACAATGTCGTCGGCATAGCGCACAACGGTGAATCCTGCGGCGTTGAGGGCGTCGTCAACGTCTACAAGAACAAGGTTCATCAGCACAGGGGAGAGCGGGCAGCCGAGGGGAAGTCCGGGAAGTGTTGTGCCGCGCATTTTCCCGTTGCCTACCGTTCGGCCAAGTAATTGTTCCACCACATCGGTGATGTCGGTGTCATGCACTGCCTGGGTGAAGCGATCAAATGCAATATCGGGGGAGAGGGAGGGAAAACAATCGTCAACATCGGTTCGCAGCACCCACTTGAGCCCTGCCTCGCGGGCATCAACAACCGCTTGCACAGCATCCGCCACGCCTAATCCCGGGCGGTATCCAAACGCGGACGCGCCGAGCAAGGGATCAATGCGGGAGGTGGTTGTGGCGAGTATCGCGCGGGCGACAATGCGATCTTGTACTGCGGGGATGTGCAGGGTGCGTTCTTTGCCGTTTGTTTCAATGTCAACTTCGGTGAACTGGTATGGCTTGTAGCTTCCATCGAGAAGCGCTTCTGATAAGCGCAGTATTTTTTCTTCTGCGTCTTCCTGGAATTTCAGAATGCTGGGTGCGAGGGTCCCATCGTCGGATTCTCTTTTCTGCACTTTCTTCCATGCGATTCCGAGGCTGCGCTCCGAAAAAGCATGTTCAGCAAGCCATGACATGCGGTTACCTCCGTGCGGGTGCTGATCGCGCTGGCCTTGATCGCCCCGATTTCGCATTCACTGGGCTCACCGGACTCACTTCGCACACCCCGCAACCTTTCAACGTGAAACTCCCGATACCTGAGTAGGGTGCGAGTCGCAGTAACTTATCGGCAATGGGTGCGAGTGTGCGGTCGTCGCAACGCAGGTGGAGTTCCCCAATGCAACCGGAAATGATCTGGCGGTGGAAATCCACTGTGGTGCTGGAAAGGTTGAGATCACTTGCCCACACTGCGCGACCCACATCATGCAGGAGGTCACCGAAATCGACGTCCTGCACATCGCTCCAACGCTCCCAATGCTGCGAAAGTCCGCGCACAATGGCAGGAATATTCGGCAGGGGAGAATTGCGCGAGCCAGAACGATGTGTTGTGGGGGTGAGTAAGGCAATATCCCACTGCGTAGCGCCATGCCAGTGCGCAAGATCATCCCAGCTCTCATAGTGAGTCATGTCGGCCGTGCTCACGCTGGTGTGGTGTTCTCCCAGCCGCAAAGTTGGATCATCATTCAGCCGATCAAGCAGAATGTCTGATAGCTCATCAACAAGCAGTCCAAGCTGGAATCCGTATTCCCCATGCCGCTCTGCAAGTGGAGAAATGGAATAGGGCTTGTGCGTGGTCCAGTGGGCATCCCCAACATCGAACCATCGGGTAGTTGCTGCATGAATATGTTCCATACGCACGGGCAACTGTACGGAATTAAGGGAAATCCACCACTGTGACGGCATAGTATTGTCCTTGGGAAAATCTGGCTAACAAAACTTATCGGAAAAGTATATGTGGTTATTCCCGCGAACGGGGCAGTCTGTCACCTGTTTTGGGGTAATAAAACGCACGTCAAATGAACATCTACATGCATTTCGGCACCCTAATTCGCGTTAATCTCGTACATATTCACTGCGGTTATATTCCTTCCCGCCTCCCGCACCCTGGTTCGATTCCCACCAGCATCGGGACTAGAATCCTCCCCATGACCGTTCGCACCGATAGCGCCGACGCCGGAGCCGCCGCCAAGCCAACAACCGCCGCCGGGACCCCTACCCCCAGCAAAACCAGCAGGCCCACCACACCCCCCATGCTTCCCATTCACGCTGCTGATATTCAGCTGGCCCAGGCCCGCATTTCCAGCGTGATCGCCCCGACTCCTCTGCAGTATTGCCCGCGTTTGTCGGAGCAGACGGGCGCGGAGGTGTATTTGAAGCGTGAGGATCTGCAGGATGTGCGTTCCTATAAGATTCGCGGTGCCTACAACAATATTGCGCAGTTGACACCAGAGGAGCGTGAGGCGGGGATTGTCGCGGCGTCGGCAGGCAATCATGCGCAGGGCGTGGCCTATGCCTGTAAGAAACTGCAGATCAAGGGCCGTATTTATGTGCCGAAGCAGACACCGAAGCAGAAGCTTGATCGTATTCGCGTGCACGGTAACGGCAATGTTGAGCTGATGCTCACTGGTACCACCTTTGATGAGGCGTCGCAGGCGGCAAAGGAATATGCGGCGGAGACGGGCGCGACGCTGGTGGAGCCTTTCGACGCCCGCGAGACCATCGTTGGTCAGGGCACGGTTGCGGCGGAGATTCTTGCGCAGTTGACGGCGCTGGGCAAGCAGGCGGATACGATCATTGTGCCTGTTGGCGGCGGCGGTTTGATTTCGGGCGTGGCGAGTTACCTGGCGGATATGGCCCCACGCACGGCGATCGTCGGTGTGGAGCCCTCCTCAGCAGCATCGATGAAGGCGGCCCTAGAAAACGACGGCCCGGTGACTCTCCAGGACATCGATCCGTTTGTCGACGGCGCGGCGGTGAAGCGTATCGGTGACAATAATTACCAGGTGATGGATGAGCACCGCTCGCGGGTGCATCTGATGGATGTGAGCGAGGGTGCGGTCTGCACGGAGATGCTGGATTTGTACCAGAATGAGGGCATTGTCGCGGAGCCTGCGGGCGCGTTGTCGGTGACGGGGTTGGGGGAGTATCGCGCACGTAAGGGTGAGGTGATTGTCTGCATTATTTCGGGCGGTAATAATGATGTGCTGCGCTATAACGAGATTGTGGAGCGTTCGCTTGTTCACCGCGGTTTGAAGCATTATTTCCTGGTGGATTTCCCGCAGGAACCGGGCCAGCTTCGCCTGTTTCTCACGGACATTTTGGGCCCGAATGATGACATTACGCGTTTTGAATATTTGAAGCGGAACAACCGCGAAACGGGCGTGGCGTTGGTTGGTCTGCAATTGGGTGACGCCGCAGATATGGAACCGTTGTTGCAGCGCATGGAGGAATCGCATCTGCATTGTCAGCAGTTGAAACCGGACACGCCGGAGTACGGTTTCCTGGTATGACCGACCCCGCCCCAGACACCGCTTCAGACCCCGCCACACCTTACCCTCTCCGCTGGTGGGGCCTCGCAGTATTATGTTGCGCTATTGCCATTTTGGCTATTGACACAACGGTGTTGAATTTCGCCATTCCCGCGATTACCACGGATCTCTACCCGTCGGCCACCCAAATGCTGTGGGTGGTGGATGTGTATGCATTTGTGGTGGCGGCGTTGTTGGTCACCATGGGCACGGTGGGGGATCGTATTGGTCGTCGCCGTTTGTTGTTGTGGGGTGCGTTTTTCTTTGGCGTTGCCTCGGTCGCGGCGGCATTTTCAAACACACCAGAAATGCTGATCGCGGCTCGCGCGTTGCAGGGCGCCGCAGGTGCCACGTTGATGCCGTCCACGTTGTCGCTGATCAGGGCCATGTTTAACAACGCAGCAGAGCGTGCCCGCGCGGTGTCGTTGTGGGTGGCGGTGTATTCGGTGGGTGCCGCGGTCGGCCCGTTGCTGGGCGGCTTTTTGTTGGAGAATTTTCACTGGGGTTCGGTGTTTCTGATTAATGTCCCGCTGGTCGCGGCGATTATTCTCGGTGGTCTGTGTGTTCTTCCGAAAAGCGCCCCCACAAACACCGGTCTTTTTGATGTCAAAGGCGCGGTGCTCAGCATTATTGCGCTGTTTTCGCTGGTGTATGTGGTCAAAGTTCTGCCGGTTGAGGGGCCATCGCTCTTGGTCGCCCTCGCTGCCGTCACAACAGCAGTGACGGGCTTTCTCCTCACACGCCATTTGCGTTCCACACCCCACCCGCTTATCGACGTCGCGTTACTCAAGGACCCCGTGTATACCACCGTTGTGGTGGTTAATGGCGTGTCCATGTTTTTGTATATTGGCATGCTGTTTTATTTGAGCCAGTATTTGCAATTGGTGCTGGGGTATAGCCCCGTGCAGGCAGCATTGATGATGATTCCGGGGCTTCTGAGTTCGCTGGTGGCCACGCTGATTACGGGCCGCATTATGACAGGCCTGTCCTCACGTAAAATTCTCATTCGCGCGTTTCTGATTACCGCAGTGGCTAGCCTTATTTTCGGGGCGGATGCGCTCGCTGTGTTTGAGCATATCGGTGGCTCTGGTGTGTGGCTAGGCATTGGTTTTGCGGTGCTCGGAGTCGGCGTGGGAATGATTGACCCGGTGAGTAATGACTTTATTTTGTCCGCAGCACCGCCGGACCGTGCGGGAGCTGCGGCGTCGTTAAGCGAAACAGGCTATGAGCTGGGCGGCGCGTTCGGAACGGCGGTGCTGGGTTCGGTGTTGCTAGCCGTCTACGGGCACCGGCTCAGCCTCATCACTCACGTCCCAGAAGCGGCGCGGGAGTCCCTGACCAGGGCGCATGAGCTGGCGGCGGGGGATGCGCAGGTGATTGCGGCGGCGGATGATGCATTCCGGCTGGGGGTCGTGGCATCCTCAATCGTGGCAGCGGCGGCGGCGCTGGGAGTAGCCCTTCTGGTGGCGCGGTTTGTGCCCAAACATACCTAAAGCGAGGAAACAGCATGGATTTGTATGTGGCACCGACGGCGGGCATCACCACCACGGGCGAGCTGGAGGTGAAGCGCTCGCGGTTTATCACGCTGATTCGGCGGGTGAGCAGCGAGGATGAGGCCCGGGCCTTTATTCAGGCCACCCGTGCGGAGTACCCGGATGCGCGGCATCATTGCAGCGCCTTCATCTACTCTGTGGAGGGTGCGAACCCGGTGGAGCGGTCCAGCGACGATGGCGAACCCTCGGGCACGGCTGGCCAGCCGATGTTGGATGTGCTGCGGGGGAGCGGCATGCTCGACATCGCAGCCGTGGTGGTGCGATATTTTGGCGGGGTGAAGTTGGGGACGGGTGGGCTGGTGCGGGCGTATTCGGATGCGGTGTCGCTGGTGCTGCCAGAGGTGCCCCGCGTGCGTCGGCAACAGCTAACAGTGTGGGCGTTGGCGGTTCCGCATGCGCAGGCGGGGAGGCTGGAGGCAGAGCTGCGGGCCACGACCGCGAGAACCCGCATAGAGATTGTGGGTGTGGATTATGGTGCGGAGGCGACGCTGCGGGTTGCGGCGGCGGACGACGACGCCTTGTTGCATACTGTGGCATCTCTGACAAAAGGTTCTGTGCAGCCTGAACGCATTGGCGCTAGCTGGATCGAGGTTAGCGACTACACTGGATGATCATGAGCATGCAACAGTACCCACGTAACCCCATCGAACAGCGTAAACGCGCGGTACGCACCTATTTCCGCAATGGTGTTGTCAGCGTGGCCGGGGGTGTCGCCGGTGGTATCCTGCTGTCTATTATCACCCAGGCGTCGTTCTGGCTGTTTCTTGGGATGATTATCGCTGTGGTCGGCGGCTTTGTGAATTACCGCCGGGTCCGCCGCATTATTAACCACCGGGATTAGCGGACCGAGGGGAAGTATCCATGACGCGTGTAGATGCCTGGATTTGGGCCGTTCGCCTGGTAAAAACCCGTCCGCAGGCCGCCGAGGCGTGCAAGGCCGGGCATGTGAAGGTCAATGGTGTGTCGGTGAAGCCCTCACACGCCGTCGCTCCAGGTGACCGGGTGCGCGTGTGGGTGGATCACCGTCAGTTTGATGTGGAGGTGGTCGATGATATTCGACGCCGCGTCGGCGCCTCCGTAGCACGTGATTGCTACGTCGACCATTCGCCCCCGCCCCCTCCGAAGGAACTCATTGCGTCCATGCCCAGGCGTGATCGCGGTGCCGGGCGCCCCACCAAGCGGGAGCGCCGCGAGATTGACCGATTACGTGGGCGAGGCTAACGTCCGGTTGCTCTAGACGTTGACTCCCCATGAGGGCGGCGGGAAATCGACGCCGAACCCGCGGAAGAAGTCTGCGCTGGTGAGTGCCCAGACGTGAAGGAAGTCGAGAAGCATTGCTGTGGAACCCATGGTTCTGTCTCCTTACTTATGTAGGTATGCAAAGTTTTACCATCTACATACCGTACTCCTTCACAGCTAATTTTGTTCACTTTGCAACATTTTTATCCTATTTTTTAATTTTGCCAGCCGTGACCTGGGATTTTTCCCGATCTTGGCGGTGCGTTCGATGTGTTGCGCGCCGAAGCGGTGCAGCAGGAGATCATCAACAATGCGTGCCTGCCCGGGGGAGAAGCGGTATCGGATGGCGCGTTCCACATGGTCGATGGCGGCGGGTTTGAGGAGGTCACGCAGTTCCCCAAGGGTGGTGATCCCGTTTGCTTCCAGAATCTCCTCCAGCCACGGGTAGGTGCTGGTCCGTGAGCTAGAGAAGCGGTTGCCCAAGATGGTGGCCAGCATGCCGGGTAACATGTCGGCGGTGATGGCCACGTCGCGGGTGTGCTCGTCCTGGTCCCGCTCACGTGTTTCGGCTGCTTCGACTTCTTTGATCGCGGCGATCTGGTCGAATTGCTGGTCTGCGAGTTCGATCAGCCCCGCCGCCAGCGTGAAGGCACGGTCAATGCGGGGGTCCAGGGCGTCGGCGGGGCGTTTGTAGCGGATATCGTGTTCAAATTCCGCCCACGCGTGTTGCAGGACGGTGCGGACCTGCACTTCAAAGGTGAAATCCGCGTAGTCTTCAAGGTCCTGCATGTCTTGAGGAACTGTAAGGGTGAGGTGGTGAGACCCGTAGCCGAAGCCGCCGGAGATTTTTGTCTCCTCCGCCTTGTCCACGGATTTCTCCAGGATAAACGAGTCCTGCAGCACGGATAGTACCGTGGGAATCTCGGTGGAGTGATAGGTGGTCACACGCACGCCTACCACGTCGTGAATATCTGCCCACGGGTCGGGGTAGATGAGGTTGCCGTCACTGTCACGTTTTGCGGCTTTGGTGTTGAGGGAGCGCAGGTCTTTCACCCGCACGGTCACGCGATCAAAGGCCACACCCGCGTCCACCAGCAGATCTTCGATGGTGGAGTGAAAATCCTCCGCTGCGTGTGGGTGCGCGGTCGTCCACTTGGTGTAGATGCGTTTAAGTGTTGCTGTCATAACGCCTAACAGTGTAACTACTGCAACCTGACTGGCCGGGGATAGCCGTACAGGCAGGTAAATGGCGTGGCGGTCAGCGTCACCTCGGTTGCCGCGAGCCATACCTGCAGCGTCGCGATGTCGGTACGCGGGTGCACAGCCAGCAGGACCTGCGGGGTCGGCGCGTAGTATGTCGGCTCAGCCCTCAGCATTGCACGCATGTGACGGTCCAGCGCGTCAAAGGTGTGGGGGTGTGTCACCAGCGATGTGGGTTCCACTGGTTCGCCGTGCTTATCGACGCCCAGCGATACCTGGCACCCCACAATGTCTAGCCCGACCAGCACACCGGCATTTCTCATCTTCAGTTTGATCGTAGTGCCGTCCCCACACTGTTCCACCAGGTTCTCTGCGGCATGATCCCACAGGTGAAGAACCCCAACGCCCACCTCATCCAGCTGTTCGTGGGTCACTTGTGTGTCATCGCTGTAGAAGCGGGCCACCAACTGCGGCGACAGGGATATTGACGGCGGCTGCTGCAGCAGCATTCCCGCTGCGTTATGGTCATTTCTTTCCAGGCGGGGCAGCACCGTGCCCAGGTCAAGTGATGTGCGTATGGACGTTGTCATACCCACTTAGACTGCGACACGTGCCGATGTGGTTCCCTATGTTACGAAAATGTGCGCGAGGACCCCTAAAACGGCGGGTCCTCGTCCAGCCCCAGTTCGCGGTAAAGCTGGTCGGCGGTCCAGAGTGTGATCTCTTGGCCTTTTTCGATGAGTTCTTCGGCGCGTTTCTGCTTGGACGTGACGGTGTGCCACGGCCCGCACACAAGCAGGGTGGTCTTTTTGGTGACGTTTTTGCCGATCACGCCGCCGCGCTCCGCAATGCCGGACCAGAGCATGGATTTATCGTATGGCTCGAAGTCGCCGGTGAGTGTGACATTGTGGCCGTAGAGCGCGCCTTCCGGGTCGGCCTCGGTGTTGGTCTCGGGAATGACGCTGGGTGTGGCGGCTTTTTCCCAGGCCGGCCGTTGCCTGCGTCGTGGCTTTTCTTCCGGTACCTCAGCAGCAGCGTCAACCACAGTCCCAGGGAAAAGACGGTTACGTTGCGCCGCGATGTTGAGTCCGCGCGCATCGGCGCGCAGTACGGGAAGCACTTTGTCAGGGGTGAGTTCGCCAAGGGTGAAGCCGGAGGCCCAGAAGAACCCGGCAAAACCTTCGTCACTTGATGCGCCCGAACCACCAGAAACTCCAGCCGACGCCAACCCGACGATGATGTCGCCGCACGCGCGGGCGTCGGAAAGCGCATCGTGGTGTTTGGTCAGTTCAACGCCGAAATGTGCAGCGACGGTGGGGAGCCGGTGGTTGCTGATGCCGAGTTTGGCGGCCCGGGCAAGGGCGAGCGAGCAGCCGAATGTCCAGTGGGGAACGGGCTGCCCGGCGGCGGCGCAGGCGCGGGAGAAGGCAGTCATGTCGAATTGGGCGTTGTGGGCGACCACGGGAAGTTCCCCGACGGCCGCGACAACGTCCCCGAGAACGTCTCCAAAGGCGGGTGCGTCGGCCACGTCGTCGGGTGTGATGCCGTGAATGCCGATATTCAGGGCGTCGAAACGTTCGAGCCCGGGAGGGGGCGTGCAGAGCCAGGAGTCGCTGGCACCGGCCTGGCCGTTGGTGTAGCGGACGACACCGATTTGGCAGATGGACCCCCAGTCGTCGTTGGCGGTTTCCACGTCAATGGCCACGAAGTTGAGCCCGGGAATGAAGGCGGCGGGTTCGTCGGGGAGTTCGCCGTTGCGGGCGCTGTCGATCATGGCGAGTAACGTGTCGAGTTCGTTTTCTTGGTTGGGGGCGAAGCGGATGGTGTGGTTCACCCCACCGAGCCTCGCCCACCCGAGGTCAACGGCGGTGGGGTGCCGCGTGTCAATGTCAGTAATGTCGCTGATGCTGAGGCGGGTGCTTGTCGACGCCCCACCTTCCGCAGCCCCGTGGGTTGATTGCAGCGCCGCGAGGAGTGGGCTGTAGGTGATTGTGACGGTCCGGGAGGTGACGTCAATGGTCGCGCCGTGGGCGGAGATCACAAGGGTGTCCTTTCGCGGGCTGAGCTTGGGCTTAGCTGTAATCGTCAACGGCGCCGCTGGCGTCATTGGAGTAGTCGTCAGAGTACTCGTCAACGTAGGGTTCCGCAGCTTGCTGCATGTCCGCCTTCGTGGGTGGCGGGGTGGCATCCACGTGCTTGGGTGGATTCATCACGGCGGGTGTGCGCGGCGTGGGAGCACTGGCCTCAGTCTCCTCAGCTGACGCATCAGTCGTGGTGCTTTCGGCAACCTCAGCGGAGCTTTCCCCTGAATCGGCATCGTCGTAGACGGGCGGCTCGATTTGTTTGAGCAGCATAGTGGAGCGTGCGGGCACTTCGATGGTGCCGTCGGCGTCGATAATTTCGGCGGTGAGGGGGTATCCGGTGTCTTCAGTGGTGTCCACGATGAGTTTCCACCGCTGGCCGAAGCGTTTGTCGGGCAGGGTGAATTCGATGCTTTCGTGGTGGGCGTTGAAGCAGAGGATGAAGGAGTCGTCGACGATGCGTTGGCCGCGGCTGTCGGGCTCGGTGATGGCGTCGCCGTTGAGGTACACCATGAGGGATTTGCCAAAGAAGAAGTCCCAGTCGGCTTGGGTCATGAGTTTGCCGGAGGGGACCAGCCACGCGATGTCGCGTTGCTTCATGTCTTCGCCGAGGGGACCGCCGGCAAGGAAGCGGCGGCGTCGGAAAACGGGGTGGTTGGCGCGGATGCGCAGTAGGCGCCGGGTGAATTTGACTAGGGGGTCGAATTCTTCGAGTTGGTTCCAGTTGATCCAGCTGAGTGGCGAGTCTTGGCAGTAGACGTTGTTGTTGCCGCTTTGGGTGCGGGCCATTTCGTCGCCGTGGGCGATCATGGGTGTGCCCTGGGAGAGCAGTAGTGTGGTGAGGAAGTTTCGTCGCTGCTGGGCGCGGAGTTTCAGGATGCTCGGGTCGGTGGTGGGGCCTTCCACACCACAGTTCCAGGATCGGTTGTGGCTTTCGCCGTCGCGGTTGCCTTCACCATTGGCCATGTTGTGCTTTTCGTTGTAGCTGACCAGGTCGTTGAGGGTGAAGCCGTCGTGGGCGATGACAAAGTTGATGGAGGCGGTGGGGCGCCGTCCGTTATTGGCGTAAAGGTCGGAGGAGCCGGTGAGGCGGGAGGCAAATTCGCCGAGGGTTGCGGGTTCGCCGCGCCAGAAGTCGCGCACGGTGTCGCGGTATTTGCCGTTCCATTCGGTCCAGAGGGGTGGGAAGTTGCCCACCTGATAGCCACCCTCGCCGACGTCCCAAGGCTCAGCGATGAGTTTGACTTGGGAAACCACCGGGTCTTGTTGCACCAGGTCGAAGAAGGCGGCGAGGCGGTCCACGTCGTGGAGTTCGCGGGCGAGTGTGGAGGCCAGGTCGAAACGGAAGCCGTCAACGTGCATTTCCTGCACCCAGTATCGCAGGGAATCCATGATCAGCTGCAGGGTGTGCGGGTCGCGGACGTTGAGGGAGTTTCCGGTGCCCGTGTAGTCCATGTAGTGGTATTTGTCGCCGTCCACCAGCCGGTAGTAGGCGGCGTTGTCGATGCCGCGGAAAGCGATGGTGGGGCCCATGTGGTTGCCTTCGGCGGTGTGGTTGTACACCACGTCCAGGATGACTTCGATGCCTGCTTCGTGGAAGGCACGGACCATGTTTTTGAATTCGGCGACGGCTCCGCCGGGTTTGCGGGCGGCGGCGTATTCCTGGTGGGGGGCAAAGAATCCGAATGAGTTGTAGCCCCAGTAGTTGCGTAACCCCAATTCGCGGAGCCGGTCGTCCTGAAGGAATTGGTGCACCGGCATTAGCTCAATCGCCGTTATACCTAAATCCTTCAAATAGTTAATAATCGCAGGGTGTGCAAGCCCTGCGTAGGTTCCACGGAGGTTGTCGGGCACGTCCGGATGGGTCATGGTCATGCCCTTGACGTGCGCCTCATAGATCACGGTTTCGTGGTAAGGGGTCCGGGGCGCTCGGTCATTGGCCCAGTCGAAGAAGGGGTTAATCACCACGGACTTCATGGTGTGCCCCAAGCTGTCTTCGGTGTTGCGGCCCTCGGGGTTGCCGGGGTCAGTGATGTCGTAGCTAAAAAGAGAAGGGTGCCCGTCGAACTCACCGTCGAAGGCTTTTGCGTAGGGGTCTACGAGCAGTTTGTTGGGGTCACAGCGGTGGCCGTTTGCGGGGTCGTAGGGGCCGTAGACACGGTAGCCATAGCGTTGGCCTGGTTGAATCCCGGGAATATAGCAGTGCCAGATGTGGGCATCGACTTCTTCGATGTTGATGCGGGTTTCGTTGTCTTCACGATCTAGAAGGCACAGTTCCACGCGTTCTGCCACATCGGAGAAAAGCGCAAAGTTTGTTCCCGCGCCGTCATAAGTAGAGCCGAGGGGGTACGCCTCACCGGGCCAAACCTGAAAGCTATGTTCGTAGGTGCTACTCATACTGGAGTATTTTATAGGCTGGCTGTCCCCATTGTTGTAGCCAAACCGTTGAGAATTATCTCAATTCCGTTTTCGAAAGTTATTTGGAACGCATTGCTAGCGGTAGTGAGCTTTTCATCAACATCCGCCCCACCCGGATTGGTGTCCCGCATGAGCTGTAATGCAGACTGTTCGTTCATAGTTGCGCCCATGACAAAATGAAGCAATGTCGTCGCACCGGTTTCCAGCAAAGGTTGCGATGGGTGCGTTGTCGCCTCCGTATCCTTACTGAAGGAGCGCACCAATGCCCGGGTGATGTGACCCTCAAGGGTTTCGCGCAGTCCGTTGTCTGACAGTGCGGCGTTAACCAATTCAGCGCCGTCGCGGTGCGCGAGCATCAACGTACGGATAGTGGCGCACAGTTCCGCTGGTGGTACAGCATCCTCACGTGTCGACGTCGCCTCGTCCGCATCCGCCTTGGTAGGCTCCGCGTCTTTGTCCAGTGGGGTTGGTGGCTCGACAACTTCCGAGAGGATGAATTGACTAATCGCCGAAATGAGTGCCTGCTTGTTGGGGAAATGCCAGTACAACGCGCCGGGTGCGACGTGAAGGCGTTTGGCCAGTCGGCGCATGGTCATGTCGGCAAGGCCATACTCGTCCAGGATGTGGACGCCTGCAACGGTGATACTGTGTTGAGTCAACTGCACACTTTGTTAGTGTACGCGCTATTTGACGGTGTTCCCCACGGTTTCTCGCTAGATCGTTACAAACTGGTTCATTATGGGGGTGGCGCCGGTGGGTTTTAATTCACACAATGCTGGCATGTCTGACGTGCTACCTCTGCGTGTGAGGTGGGGAATGGGGCTAGGTTGCATACGTGCTAAAAAGAATGTACCTGAACTGCTGATTTGATGTGACCTTGGTAGACGCATGCAGCCTGCCGGTAGCACGAGTGCGGGTTGTTGTGTGCTGCGAAGAAAAATGCGGCAATTGTGAGGTGCGCCGAAAAAACCGCCTATTTTGCGTGAAGGGTTCTCACAAAGCGTGGTGTCCTTGGTAGGGTGGTGTAAGTTTGAGTGCCGTTGGCGTCAAAGAGTCGCAAATGTTTGAGGTAGGAGCATTTCGTAGTGCAGACCATGTCAGTGTTGAAAAAGGCCATGATCGTGGGTGTTTGTGTGACCCCTCTGGTCCTCGGTGCCTGTGGTTCTAATAAAGAAGAAAACAAGGCTGAGGGTTCCACGAGTAGCGCCAGCAGTGTGAGTGCTGTGGCCAAGCAGGCTACGTCGTCATCCGATGCGTCCACTTCCGCAGCTACGTCGTCGGCGGCTCCCACGTCGGAGGCCCCGGCGCCGGCAAGTGAGCCAGCAGTGCCGCCTGAGGTTAATCTGGACAACCCCATCCAGGCGCAGCAACTTGCTCCGATTGAGGGGCAGCCCGCAAGTGCAGGTGATAAGGATGCGATCACTAACGTGGTGCGCAGCATGGTGCCCACCGGAACCTTGCGTCAGTTCATGGCTACCACGGTCAATAACACGTGCGCCCGCTTGATTGAAGAGGGCGGCGGCGCACCGGATTTGAACGAAGTTCCGGACCTGCCGCTGGAGTCCATCCCGGATTACCAGAAGGCCAAGCCGACGGTGGATTCCGTGGAAGATGTCCGCGTGAATGGTGAATCCGCTTCTGCGTCTGTGACTCACACATCAAACGGCAAGACTGAAACTGGCGTGATGCGTTTCCAGAGGGAAAACGGCGCTTGGAAGATGTGCAAATAGAATAGCGCGTTTGCTGCGGGAACGCCCCGCAAGTTAGCCCCGCACTTGAACACTGTTCTAGGTGCGGGGTATTTTGGGTTTTTAATGCAAGGTTTCCAGTCCAACCTGCGATCTGACCCAACCCACAAAGGAGCACACCGCAACCATGACCACCACCCAACTACCTCCCATCCTTGAGCTTGCCCGCGAAAAAGTTCTGAAACAGGGCATCGGTTTATCCAAAGAAGAAATTCTTCAGGTCCTCCAGTTACCCGACGACAACCTCCAAGACCTCCTCGCCCTGGCACACGAAGTGCGCCTGGCCTGGTGCGGTGAAGAAGTGGAAGTAGAAGGAATCGTCTCCCTCAAAACCGGCGGCTGCCCCGAAGATTGTCACTTCTGCTCGCAATCCGGCCTGTTTGAATCTCCCGTGCGCGCCGCCTGGCTGGACATCCCTGGTCTGGTGGAAGCAGCCAAACAAACCGCAAAAACCGGGGCCACGGAATTCTGCATCGTCGCCGCCGTCAAAGGGCCAGACGAAAACCTCATGTCCCAGATGGAAAAAGCCATCGCCGCCATCCAAGCAGAAGTGGACATTCACGTCGCCGCCTCAGTGGGCATTCTCACCCAGGAACAGGTTGACCGTCTCGCGGCCGCTGGCATTCACCGCTACAACCACAACCTGGAAACAGCCAAGTCATTCTTCCCCAGCGTGGTAACCACCCACACCTGGGAGTCCCGGCGCGAAACCCTCCGTATGATCAAGGAAGCCGGGATTGAGGTGTGCTCCGGTGGCATTCTCGGCATGGGGGAGAGCCTGGAGCAGCGTGCCGAGTTTGCCGCTGACCTGCAGGAACTGCAACCCGAAGAGGTGCCCATGAACTTCCTAGATCCGCGCCCGGGCACCCCGTTTGCGGACTATGAGGTGATGGAGGCTTCTGACGCCCTGCGCGCCATTGGGGCGTTCCGTTTGGCGCTGCCGAAAACGATTCTGCGATTCGCTGGTGGACGCGAGTTGACCTTGGGCGATCTTGGTGCGGAGCAGGGGCTGCAGGGTGGCATCAACGCCATTATCGTCGGCAACTACTTGACCACGTTAGGCCGCCCGCAGGAGCAGGATTTGGACATGATGGGCAAGCTGCGTCTGCCGATCAAAGCCTTGAATACCACGGTGTAGCATGCGCGGCGTCACAAGTGATGAGCTGCTGACGGCGCTGCTGTGCGGTGACTCCCCAGTGTTTCACCCGAATACTGGTCAGCGCATTGAGGAGGGCACGGTGATTAAGCTGTCGCCGTCCGCGCGCGCCGGGTTGGAGGCCCCACGGTTTTGCCAGTTGTGTGGGAGAAGAATGGTGGTGCAGGTCCGCCCGGATGGCTGGGATGCGTCGTGTTCGCGTCATGGTCGGGTAGATTCGGCGTACCTGGGGCAGCGCTAGTGTAGTGTTGCCATACTGTGAGTGCTTTTGTTGATGCCCCTGATGCCTCTGTTGATGCGAGTGACGGGAGCGAGCGTCGTCAGGCTAAACCGGTGACACTCATGCGCCTAGAGGCTGTGTGGCTGAGCGTGAGTGTGCTCGTGTTTGGCGTGGTGGGCGCTGTGTGGGGGTTGTTGCGTCCGCGATATACGCTGAACGTGCTGGAGGGGGGCACTGTGGAGGTGGCTGAGCAGTCGGCGTCGTCACGGGAGTTTGGGGCGTTTTGTTCGTATTTGGGTACGGTGGCCGTCTTTGCCGCAGTGGTGGTGGTGCTGTGCCTATGGATCTTTGGGCGGTTTTACCCCGACATGTCGTGGGCGCGTGCGGTGCGATGGTTCCGTGGGGTAGTGCCTGTGTTACTGCTGGCTAATGGCCTGCTGGGGGTGGTGATGTTTAGTCAGTGTGTGGAGCTGGTGTCGCGATGGCGGTGGCCTATTCCTGATGCGGAGAGCTTGCACCCGGGGGATTCGTTTGATGTGGTGGTGGAGGTCTCTGGCCTGCATGGTTTGATTGTGGCGGGTCTTGTTACCACCGTGTTGTGCTGGCTGCGTCTTATTTGGCTGGTGTATAGCCCGGTCGAGGAGGAAGCGTTGGCCGAGGAAGGCCAAGAAGAGGAAGAAGGCCAGGAAGAAGAGGCGGGCGTCGTCAGCTAAGCATCAACCCTACAAGCCTCAGGGGGGTGGCGGTGGCCAGTGCACGGCGCTAGTTCCGCAGGTGTCTACGCTGATGCTGTGGAGTCCTTCGAGGAGGAGTTGGACGGCACTGATGATGCTGTGGCTGAGTTGGTGGTGGGTGAGGCCGAGGCTCATGGGGGCCACATAATCGACGTGGACTTGGAGTCCGTAGTCGTCGGTGGTGGGGAAGGCTTTGGTGCAGGTGGAGGTTTCGTTCCAGTCGTTGCAGATGAGGAATGTGCGCATGAAGTCGCTGTCTGGGTCTAGGTCGGGGAACCAGAACGCGCGGATGAGGAGCGTGGGGCCGGATTCGATGAAAAAGGCGATCGGTACACCGTTGAATCCGGTGGTGATGTGGTGGGGATCATCGTCGTCATACTGCTGAATCCCCAAGTCTTTGAGTATGGCGGCGATGCGGTCAATGGTGATGTTGATGGATAGCGTGTTGTCATGGGAGGGGATGATGCGCTGCGCTGATGGCGGCGGGATGATGGGGTGTTCAGCAATGTGAGGCAGCGGCAGAGCAAAGGCCAGCTGGTCCCGTGTGGTTGTCTCGTCCAAGGGGAGGGAGGAGCGCATTTCGGGAAAGGCGGCCAGGAAGTGGTTGACGGCGAGGACATCGGTTTCATGGGCGGCGTGGAGGAAAGCCGCGATCTGAGCGGGGGAGGCACCGTCTTCAACGAGGAGAGAGGAGCGCATTTCCAGGCTCAAGTCGCCCTCGTTGGACATGTACACCAGTGAGGTGGGGCCGAGGCGGCGCCGATTCCACTCGGACAGCAAATGTGCTGCGTCGTTGAACCGGGAGAAATCCAGCTGGCCGCGCACCGTGGACAGAGCGACAAGATGCTTGCCTTCTTCTTCGGTGAAATGCACCATGGTGCGGTGATGCTGCCAAGGGATGATGATGCGGTCTTGGGCGTCGTGGGGGGAGTTGATCGGCGGGCTGATGGGTAGGAAGCCAAGCCGACCAATGGCATATTTGACCTGGTTGATGGTTATGTGGGTGATGAGGTGCGGCTCCACGGCGGCCATTGCTGATCCTCCTTACCTCTGCCTCTGGCGGGGAATTGGGGCAGAGAGCGCTGCGCTGTCATGACCACCCGGCATTGCTGATATGGCACGTGCCAGTAGCGCAACGCTGATACCACTTTGAGTGTACGGAACTTTTTTGAGTTACGTATAATATTCACCCTGAATGAGGGCACCTGTGTCTGGGTAATGCATGTGTGATATGTAGGCAGTACGAAGCCGGGTTTATCAATTCAGATAAATGTGTATATGCATTTATATTTGTTTGTGGGATATGTAACAATCCGACGCTTTACCGTGGACTTTGCTGTAAAAGCGCCCTTTATATGCTATGTTGTAGGCAGTTTGCGTACAGGTCAGCAAAATATTTCGATCAGAAAATCAGCCCCTTGTGCTTGACTGAAAAAATTTATTTTTTTAGCATGAGCATTTAAGTATCAACATAGGTAATAGCTGATGTGTTAGTTGGGGTTAGTTGATGAACCCTGATGAAACGCATTGTGTATTCATGCCGATACCTATTACGTACCTACTACGTTCACACACCCCGGAAGTTATTTGATGATGTTTCATGCTCGATCACAGCGCAGGGCACCACAGGCTGCCCTGACCAATCCCTCGCGCACGCTCCCAACGGGAGCCACCAGGAAAGCCGTGAAAATTGCGACCGCGACCGCAAGTGCCGTGTTCGCCGTGGCCCTCTGCGCAGGCATGTCCCCCCAAGCACCTCAGGCGGAAGCTCAGAGTAGTCCTGATGTTGCTAAGGCGCTGACCTCCAGCCAGGGTACGGATACCCGTGCTCCCGAAGGCGGTGCGAAGGTGGTGGTGTTTGGTGATTCCCACACAGCAGGTACCAACGCACCTCTGTGGGCCGATGACCGTGGCTGTTTCCGCAGCAATACTGCCTGGCCCATGCAGCTGCAACGTAAGCTGGGGCTGGCACCCGGTGATCTGATTGATTCCTCTTGTTGGGGCAGCACCATCAACTCTGGTCCGAATATTCACTTCTCCGATCAGGTTCGAAGTGCCTCCGAGCGTGGGGCCTTGGGGCAGCGCACCGAGCACATTTTTATTCAGCTGGGTTTCAATGACGCATGGGGCACTCAAGTAACTATGAAGGATTCAGTGAAGCACTGCCTCTTTGACGTTGCACATGGTTGCGGCGATGAGGCTGTTCGCGCTGGTGCCATGCAGGATCCGGCTGCTATAACGGGTGCACATTATGCGGACCGGGTTCGCCAGGTTGTGGATTACCTGAAGTACTACGCACCAAAGGCCAAGATCGCATTGGTGGGGTACCAGGAGATGGTGCCCCCGTCAGGTGGCGAGGTGTGTACCAATGTTGCAGGGCAGCAGGCTCGCAAGGCCGACGCCCCGGCATTGGTGCAGGCAGTCAATAACATTGATCGCGCCCAGCGCGAGGCCGCTGAGCAACTGAAACTGGGCTTCATTGACCTGAAAACAGCCAGTGCAGGACACAGCTCCTGCTCTGCGGATCCATGGGTGAACGGCGTTGGCGATGCCCGCGCCACCATGATGGGTGGCGTGTGGCACCCATCAGTACATGCTGAAGAGATCACGGGTGACATCATCGCCCAGTATGTCCGCCAGTAGTGGTGGGGCGTGACATGGCTGTTGGTCAGCTGAAGTCATCTCCACCGTCGTCCACTCCGTCGCCGTCGCGCCGACCGAACCTCCCATCGTTGACGGGGGCTCGGTGGTGGGCGGCCATGCTGGTGTATGTGCTGCATGCGCTGGTGTTTTTGCCGGTGTATCCGTTTCAGAAGTCGGAGCTGTTTCGCCAGATCCACACTGTGGTTCCCATGCAGTTGGGTTCGGCCGGGGTGACGTTCTTTTTCATCCTGTCGGGTTTTCTCATCTACTGGTCCAACAGCGAGGTCAGCGGCGTCAGCGACGCCCTCTACTATTGCCGACGCCGCCTGACCAAAATTTTCCCCATGCACCTGATCACGCTGGTGATGTTCGTCCTGGCCTCGGCCACGGTCACAGCCAGCAGCATCACCTGGGCGTTGTCCTTTGATCGTTTGAAGGTGTGGCTCCCCAACGCCCTGTTGATTCACACCTGGAACCCGGATTGGGCAGTGCTGGGCGGGATGAACGTGCCGTCGTGGTCGCTGTGCGCGGAAATGCTGTTCTACCTCACGTTTCCCCTGTTTGTGCCGCTGGTTCGCCGCGTCCGTGGGCGGGGAAACTGGTGGGCATTGGGTGCGGTGTTTGCGGTGTCGCTGGGCATCATCACCGTTGTGCACTTGCTTGCCGACGGCCCGAAAACCACCGAGAACTTCTTCGTTCCGCGTCTCTGGCCCCAGGATGTATCGCCTGTAGCGGATGTGCATGCAGACCCAGTGTGGTTTTCCCAAGACCACATTCCGGTGTTGCAATCCTATTGGCTGTCCTATTATTTCCCGCTGACTCGCCTGGTGGAGTTCTATTTGGGTGTGTTTGCGGCGAAGCTTGTGTGGGAAAAACAGTTCCGCAACACTGACCTCATACTGCCGCTGATTCTGTTGGGCATGTCCTACGGCACAACGTGGTTTGTACCGATAGCGTTCAAAATGTCGGTATTGATGTCATTGCCCATGACGTATGTGATTGCTACGTTGGCGGTGCGGGACATCGAAGGAGTGTCGAGGTTTATTGCAAGTCCTCTATCGGTACTGCTAGGCAATATTTCGTTCGCGTTTTATATGGTGCAATTCCCGGTGATGGTGTTTGTACAGCGCTATTTCGTCGCCGGTGGAGAATACGGATTCTTTGGGTGGCTGCTAGCCGCCGTGGGGAGTTTCGTACTTTCCGTCGCACTGGCGTGGGTGCTGTTCACCTTTGTTGATGATCCCCTGATGCGAGCAACAGCCCGCAAACCGGCACGCCGACCAGCCCATGCGGCCACACGCACGCGGTGACCGCACATTGACCGTATGTTGATACGGAGAAAGAGAGACATAATCATGTTTGATCGTAAGTTTGTTGCTATGGCCCTGGCCGCTGTCGCTGTCGCTGGCACCCTGACCGCCTGCAACAACGACGGGAAATCCGGGGAAAGCTCCACCGCGAGCACCAAGGCCACCACCTCCTCCAGCGCTGCCCCCACAACCTCGGCACCCGCTATGGAGAGCTCCGCACCAATGGGGGCACCGTCTGATGCCTCCGCTCCGGCAATGGCTCCAGAGCAGGCACCCGCAGCCCCGGCTGCTCCTGGCGGACAGGTCCCAGCGCAGCCAGCTCCGGCCCAGCAGGCACCAGCTCAGCAGGCTCCGGCACAAGCACCCGCCCCGGCTGCCCCGGCACCAGCTGAAGCACCCGCTCCGGCGGCTCCCGCCCCTGAACTGCCCGGCGGTGGCGGCGGACACGCCGGATACTAAACCGGAGACCACCACAACCCCCGGAACCACATCTCAGCACTGGTACGTTCCTGCATTAGAATGGACGAATCGAAACACAAATGTTGGGATGTGGTTTTTCTCATGCTGAATGTTGTTGACCTGCGGGGGCGCACGGCGTCGATAAGCGAGCTACGGCGAAACCTGCCGCGCGGCGGCACGGACGTTGATTCGGTGCTTCCCGTGGTGGAGCCGCTGGTGCGGGAGGTGCGGGGGCGCGGCGCGGAGGCGGCGCTGGAGTACGGGGAGAAGTTTGATGGGGTACAACCGGCGTCGATACGCGTGCCCGCTGACGTCATCGAACACGCCGCGCGCGAGCTGGACCCCAAGGTCACCGAGGCGCTGCGGGAATCCATCGCCCGCGTTCGTGCTGTGCATGCCGCCCAGAAACCCGCAGGCAACACGGTGGAACTCACGGCCGGCGGGACGGTGACGGAGAAGTTCATCCCCGTGGAACGGGTGGGCTTGTACGTGCCGGGCGGCAACGCCGTGTATCCCTCCAGCGTGATCATGAACGTGGTGCCCGCGCAGGAGGCGGGCGTGTCCTCGCTGGTGGTGGCTTCCCCGCCGCAGGCCCAGTTCGGGGGCTGGCCGCACCCCACCATCCTGGCGGCCTGCCAGCTGCTGGGAGTGCGGGAGGTGTGGGCCGTGGGCGGCG
>ERZ773062.132-NODE-132-length-50495-cov-12.438164_pt1 | contig 50495 bp, 47 predicted proteins | sample MGYA00580626_ERZ773062 | MGnify/ENA primary metagenome ERZ773062 (study PRJEB29015, sample SAMEA2738003) | human oral metagenome | biome: human oral; feature: human-associated habitat; material: dental | place: China | collected 2058 ... | reverse complement strand
TTCGCCCATGCTTTTTGTGTTTAACGGTGGTTTTACTAAACAACCCCAACCCGGTGCAGTATCCCCTTGACTATAAGTGCGGTTTGGGCCTGGTAGGCTATACCGGGACAGCCTTAACCACTCAATTAGTGGTTAACTCCGGTACAACACCCAAGAATGGTCCTCAAAACCTCCGCTACCGATGCCCTACCTGTACGGATCTCTGACGAAAAACGGGTGCCACCAGCGCAGGAAAACCCGGTAACGATGCACCAACTGCCGGGTCTTAACAACCATTCAACACCTCAAACTCACCCAACGGAACTAGCTATGCTTTTATCGCTTGGAATACCAGCATTAGCTTTCAACACGTAAAGCCCCGGAAAAGTACCCTCTAATTCCAGCTGTATATGTAAGCCGGTACTGGGACGTCATGTATACTCCCGTTCACCCTGTTGCGAGGTGCAGCTCGACGGGATCTACTTTGGTGCAGATTATGGCATATATCACCATAGCCGCGTCGTTCTTATATCGTCTATGCAGACAGAAAATTGGGTTATGGAATAGAATGTGTGTCTGTTCTAATGTTCCTAACCTGAATTGTGGGTGGGGCTAAGCCGTATTCTGAAGCTCTTACACCGTATCCCTTACCCACTAAAACCCTGAGTAAGACGGAAGTGTAGAGCATGATTACTCGAACAGCTATAGCGGTTCTGGAGGTTTTGACGGTGCCGATACTCTGCTAGAAGCTCGCTGAGGAACACTGCTTGCGGCGTGTGTAGCCATAAAGTACTGCGAGGCTTGTCCACTGTACTGTCCACTAGCAGGGTGCTCGTGAAGAAGAACAGCTGGATCCAACGTAGATAACTGCTAAGTGCACAGGGGGTGACTACAGGATAAAGGGATAGGCGATGTCTCAAGGCGCCCGTGATAAGGCTCGTCAAATTGTGGCTAAGCAAGTAAGATACTGTCAGCATTAGACATTGACATCGCCGATGAAACTAAGCTGAGTGTAGTAGAGTCATCGCATGCTATTATCCCCTGGAATCTTAGGGCGAAACTCGTTGGTTGAAGCTGTTCTAGTAAATATGGGGTTTATTGCTAATCTCGACTTCTGACTTGGTCTGCGGTCGAGGCTATCTTAGACCTTTTCCTTGGTAGCGCAGTCTTGCAGTATGAGGGTCTTGTCTGTGGAACTTATAAGCTATAAACGGGGGTCTCTGGAAAGGTGTGGTTTACATACATAATGTCACCCAGAGAATAGGGGAACGAGGCAATTTATAAGGCACAGAGTCTGCTTTTGCTCATACTGCCAGGTTTATCCTGAGATGCTATCCCGCAGAATAACGAGTCTTATAACGGTACGTGTGCGACTTATAGTCAGCGCAGATGACTGTGGTTGCCCCGTAAAATAAGCTGTGAGCGTGAGAACGCGACACAAAGTGTAGAAAACCTGGCTATGACTGGCAGCTACCAACAACCTTCGGTAGGCTAGAACGGGTTAGCGGTAGGCGCATCCACCGCGTCGATCACAAGATAAAGGAGCAGGCAATGTCCCAGGACGCCCGCGAGAAGGCCCGCCAAATTGCGGCTAAACAATCAAAACGCGGCAATGTCGCGATGAACCGTCGATGGATACAACTTACCGTACTCGGCGTAGTCGTTGTTATTGTTTTTGTTATTGGTTTTGTTTATATCAACGGTCAGAACAATAAAGTACCCGAATCGGGTCCTGTGCCTGCGAGTTCGAATGAGTACGGCGGAATTGTGCTGACTAAGGACGGAATCGTCCAAAACTCCTCAACACGAGACACCCGTAACTATAAGGAACTAGGGGACTCTAACGCCTCCTACACTCCCTCGGTGAACGGTACCCCGCAGGCGGGCAAGAAACTGCCGCTCGGCGTTCAGTCGGCAGATGAAGCCTCTAAGAACGGTAAACCGGTGCGCGTAACGATCTTCCAGGACTACAATTGCGTGCACTGCCATGAGTTTGAGGATCAGTACGGCGAGGAACTGAAGAAGCAGGTTCAAGAGGGTAATATCGAACTCGAAATCCGTAACCTGACCTTCCTTGATCAGAATTCACCCACCCAGTACTCGGCACGTACCGCTAATGCCGCATACGCCGTTGCTAACCAGGTGAGTGCAGATAAATTCTTGGACTTCCAGAAAGAACTGTTTAGTCACCAGGGAACCGGCGACCTGAACAACCAGCAGATTGCCGATATAGCATCTAAATACGGTGCAAATATCGGTTCGGATATGAACGATAACAAGTGGCGTTCTCTTGTGGATGTCGTGACCGCAGAATCCTCGAAGAACAACATTGGGGGCACCCCGACCGTTTTTGTGGATGGTGAACAATACACCAGCAATGACTTCACTGGCTTCCTGCAGGGGAAGATCGACGCCAAGAAGAATAACAATAACCCGCAGCAGTAATATAAAAGGATTCGCCCGCAAGCGCTAAGCCTGCGGGCGAATCCTTTCTATGTGCTTTAGCATCAAAGGGTACTGACACAATAGTCTAAGATTCCAATGCATAATCCTGCATGAGAGGGCATCTCTGTTAAGGCTCATCAACCGTCTAACATTTTCTGAGTCGTATGAACATAGTTCGAAATCTAAAAGACTCAAAAAGTATAGTGATACGGGAAAATAGCGTTTAAGCAGACACATATAAAAACAGTGAACACGATAAACTGTCATAACATCCACTTTTGAATTAGCATCCCTGTGCGTTTGCTGTACACTAGAAGACGTTGCCTCCTTAGCTCAGCTGGCCAGAGCATCGGTCTTGTAAACCGAGGGTCACCGGTTCGAATCCGGTAGGGGGCTCCACGAAAGTCCTGATTCATGCGTTACGCAGCTGATGCGTTGAATCGGGACTTTCCCCTTACAGGTCGTTAGCATTATATGAGACCACACACACCGATTTACAGAGCAGCACAGGACACGCGATATTATGGCAGCAGGTCAACCCGCAATGCATCAGCAAGCGGCGCAAACCCCGACTGTATCATCACCCTCAAACTCTTACCCCCTCGAAAACTTTATTGAAACTCGGGGATTCCGCCCCGAAATTCAGGGTCTGCGTGCATTCGCAGTACTCCTGGTAGTGCTATACCATGTCTGGTTTGGTAGGGTATCCGGCGGCGTGGACGTCTTTCTATTCATCTCGGCGTTCCTGCTCTCACTCTCGAGTATGCGCAAAATCAACGAGGGCAGGCCGCTTAACCTCTTCACATACTGGCTACACGTGTTCCAACGCTTGCTTCCGGTAGCGACCGTAACCATCGCGGGAACGACCATCGCATCATTTTTTATCCTATCGCCAAGCCGCTGGGCCGATATGCTCGCGGATGCGAAGGGATCCCTCTTCTATTACCAGAACTGGCATCTTGCTTTTAACTCGGTAGATTACTATGCGCAAAACGCAGCATCGAAAACCCCGTTCCAGCACTTCTGGTCGCTGTCTATTCAGGGACAGATTTTTATTCTGTGGCCGTTGCTCTTCGCGCTGGTCGCATACCTTGTGCATCGTTTCCACTGGAATCTGTTCACGACAACCATTTTGGTTTTCGATACGGTCTTTGTGGCATCTTTGACGTTTTCGATTATTGAAACCGAGACAAACCAGGGGTTCGCATACTTCGATACTCGTACCCGTCTCTGGGAGTTTGCTGTCGGGACGCTGCTCGCTATGGTAACCCTCAAATGGAAGGCCCCTGAGAAGGCGCGCGTCATCATGGGGTGGATCGGCGTTTTTGGGCTTGTGACCTGTGGCGCCTTCCTGCCCGTGCAGCGTTCCTTTCCCGGATTCTTAGCGCTGTATCCAGTAGTTTCAGGTGCTCTCGTCATTATGGCGGGCCGTACCAACAGTCGGTGGGGTGTAGACCGTTGGTTGGTTTCTAAACCTCTGCAGAGTCTCGGCAATATCTCCTACGCCCTGTACCTGGTGCACTGGCCCATCCTGATCTTGTACAGCACCGCTGTAGAGAAACCCCACGTGAATTTTCTTGAAGGAACCGCCATTATTGCGGTATCTATTGGCTTAGCTTGGGTTCTGATCCAGTTCGTGGAGAAACCGCTGCGTTACCGTAAAGACCCTTTCATTCCCTGGCTGATGAAAATACTGCGGTTTAAGAGGGTTTTCGCGGTCAAAACATGGGCCGATCAGCTTGCCTTCCTGGCCGCAACCTTTTTACTGGCAGGAATACCTCTTGCCGGTGCGCAGGCGTGGGTGAACTACTCCAATACTCAGGCGAGTATTCAGGCAGAAACGCAGACCCAGACTGCAACCGATAATCACCTAGGTGCTCGCGCCATCGGCACCGATCAGGCGCTCATGCACGACGACCCTATCCCTAATGGTGATTTGAAGAATCAATACGAGATGTTGAGCGACGGCAAATGCGAAGGCAATTTTGCCCTCTCTCATGACTCGCTTAAGAAGTACTGCTCTTCGCAGAAGAACGGAACAGATGATTCGCCGCTTATGATGGTCGTCGGTAACTCCCACGCGGAACAGGCAATGGCCATGTTCAAACCCGTTGCCGAGCAGTCCAAAGTTAATATGCAGTCGATCCTCTTGGGCGGATGCCAGTATCCGCAGCAGGATGCATCATCCTCGAACGAGTGCGCCGAGTTTAACCGGGACGTTACCGAAGAAATTCTGCAGCGTAAGCCGCAGACCGTGGTGATTATCGCAACCATCGCGGAGGCGCGGTCTAATGAGGAGCGCATCGACCCGGCCCTGGAGGAAACGGTCAAGAAGTTCACGGACGCTGGAATACAGGTGGTCGGTGTGCGCGATAACCCGCGGTACGACTACAACGTATACGAATGTGCGCAGAAGGCAGGAGACGACCTGGAATCCTGTGCACGCCCGGTCTCTGAGAAACTGGCTGAAAAGAACCCCGCCCAGGAAGTTTTCGATAAATATAAGGATAAGGGCGCGGTGCTGGTAGATATGACTGACCTGTACTGCCCGGAAGGAATGTGCCAACCGGTTGTCGGGAACGTCTACGTGTACATAGACGAGAACCATGTGAGCAAGGCATACGGGCGTACTATGGCGAAAACTATGCTTGAACGCGCCGCCAAGGGCGGCTGGATACCCACTGGCATGCTCTCGCTCTAAACACGTGCCAAGAATATACGATGCCGTGTCTTCTTACCGGAAGGCGCGGCATCGGTACGTCTGAAGCCTCGGTGAACGGCGGCCGCCGCACGTTTACTATGCAGCGATGAAGTTTCATGTGCATATTTTGCAGACATCATATAGATATCATGATCATGCAGGGGAGAAGGAACGACGTGTGCTCGTTGAAGGTGAAGGGACTCTCTGGCTAAGGTCTTCACACGGGACATGAAAAAGCTTTCATTCATACGCAGGAAGATACACACTCTTAGGCCTGGTGTTAGTATGTGCCGTGATCGTGGTATGCGCTGATTCTGCAGCCGCAAACCTATTCCGGCATATAAAATTTCTGTAGGCATTTTTATGGCGTCTTCAGTACCCTCATACTTATCTGGTTGCTCGTGCAGAACCGAAAGGAAGGTAAATCATGAAAACCGTAACTGAGCGTACTCTGCGCGTAGACAACGTGAGCCTAGGATACGGCGCACAGCCTATCGTCAAAGACCTGAGCTTAGAATTCCCGCAGGGCAAGGTCACCGCCATTATCGGCCCCAACGGATGCGGTAAATCCACGCTTCTGCGGGGTGTTTTGCGACTCTTGCATCCCCTTGACGGCGAGTTTTTGCTCGATGGTAAGCCTACGCATCAGTACTCCATGAAGGGGTTCGCACGCATGGTCGGGCTTATGCCGCAGCATCCTATTGCGCCTGAAGGCATTACTGTTGCCGATTTGGTTTCGCGGGGGCGCTACCCCTATCAAGGGCTTTTCAAACGTAATAGCGCCGAAGATGATGAGGCGGTAGCCTGGGCCCTAGAGGCCACCGATACGATGTCGCTCGCCGAACGCCAAGTAACCGAGCTTTCCGGCGGTCAGCGCCAGCGTGTGTGGATTGCGATGGCGCTTGCGCAGGAGACCGATATTCTGCTGTTGGATGAGCCGACCACGTACCTTGACCTGGCGCATCAGGTGGAGCTGCTGGATTTACTGGCGGACCTGAACGAAGAACGCGGCACCACCATGATTATGGTGCTGCACGAGCTGAATCTCGCCGCTCGCGCTGCAGACTATCTGATCGCCATGAAGGACGGGCAAATCGTCAGTCGCGGATCTGCTCACGAGGTGCTGACCTCCAGAAATCTTAACGATATTTTTGGGCTCAAAGCCAAGGTTGCTGATCCGTTTAGTGACGGGAGCGTGGTGGTGGTGCCGCATCATCGGTCTGTGCCCGCTTCGCAGAAGATACTGGACGACGTGAACCCGTGAAATAAGACTTAATAAAACAGGAGCGAGAAACCCGAACAAAACGCGGTTACGGTATGTTTGAGTTTGCTGCACGATTGGTTTGCCCTGCCTGAAACCGCACGCAGCTGGATGTCTGCGGCTGATACCTAAGACAGACATATTATTCATGGGATACTGGCGGGTAGATAAAACCAAAAGTTAGGAAGTACCTACCATGCTCAAACTCGATAAAAATGCCAGACTGCACGGCGAACCTGTGCGTTATGTGGCGATGGGCGACTCGTTTACCGAAGGCGTGGGTGATGTCGATACCGACCGTCCCAACCAGGTGCGTGGCTGGGCAGATCGCGTTGCGGAAGCTATCGGCTCAGTTGATGCTCAGGCGCAGTACGCTAACTTGGCGATCCGCGGGCTTTTGATGCACCAGATTGTCGATCAGCAACTGGAAGCCGCCCTAGAGCTGAGACCGAACCTCGTTAGCTTCTACGGCGGCGGCAACGACATTATTAGCCTAAACGTGAATATAGATGAGATTATCTCGCACGCAGAGCGAGCCTTTGAGGCTCTGCGCGCGGAAGGAATCGAGGTTCTGACCATTACGGGCCTGGATGTGAAGGGAGAGGGGCCCTTTGCTCGAACCCGCCCGCGTACCGCGCTGTATAACGAGCTTCTGCGCACGGTGGCGGATAAATACGGTGTGCACATTATCGATTACTGGCGTATGGACGATTTTCTGGACTGGCGGCTGTGGGCTGACGACCGCCTGCATATGAATGAGTTGGGGCATCAGCGCTTTGCATACCATGTGCTGACGCAGCTTGGGCTGGGGCATCTTGCGCAGGACGTGAACCTTATCGCCGGTGAAGAAGAGCCTCCGCCGCTGCATGAGAGAGTTGCCGAAAGTGCGTATTGGGTAAGAACGCATGCTCTGCCTTGGATGGGTCGGCAGCTGACTGGGCGCAGTTTGGGGGATGGACTAAGTGCGAGGTACCCGAATTTGGTTCCTGCCGCTGGTCTTGGCGAGCCGGTAGAACTCGAAGAATAACCTGCCGTATGCCGTAAAAATACGGGTTTCTACAAGTTAAGATGTTAATCTCACATTTAAAATTTCACCGATGTAATTAGACGTTTGTCACATGGATATCGACAAGGGATGAAAATTTCGTCATGAACTACCTTAAACTCCCTTGTGACTTGAGGAAACAGCGAGAACTGGTAGAATAAGCGGGTAACTCTATCGCGACCTTTCGGCGTGCCCGGAAGAAGTCTGTATCAAATGGTTACCCCTCAAAATCCAAAAAATCCTTGGTTTTTAAGGGGATTTTCTGGCGTGCAGGCTTGCGTGAGTTGCTGGATTTACCTAGAATTTAACGCTGTTCGTAGTGGTGGAAACGCCTCTCGACACTAAATTATGCTTCACCGTTTTTCCCGCGGCGGGGACTGACATCTGGATCTCACCCAGATGCCGGTCTCAAACACTCTAGCCCGGAGAATAACCCGGTGCTTCTACATTGGTGACGGGACGTACGAGTAACATCGACTGCGCATCCGTCAGAAAAGTCAATCAATAAGGAGTGAAACATGGCAGCAGTCTGCCAGGTGACCGGAGCTGTTCCCGGCTTTGGACACAGCATTTCGCACTCGCATCGCCGCAATAAGCGTCGATTCGATCCGAACGTTCAGAAGAAGACCTATTGGGTTCCTTCGCTTCGCCGTAAGGTGACCCTGAACGTGTCCGCTAAGGGCATTAAGGTTATCGATGCTCGTGGCATTGATGCCGTGGTCGCAGAAATCATCGCACGCGGGGAGAAGATCTAGTACATGGCATCCAAGGCTAAGGACCTGCGTCCTATTATCAAACTCAAGTCCACTGCAGGCACCGGGTACACCTATGTAACCCGTAAGAATCGCCGCAATAATCCTGACCGTATGGTGCTAAAGAAGTACGATCCCGTGGTTCGCAAGCACGTTGACTTCCGAGAGGAGCGCTAGGAATGGCTAAGAAGTCAAAGATCGCTCGTAACGAGCAGCGCAAGGTCATCGTAGCTCGCTACGACGAGAAGCGTCGAGAACTGAAGAAGACGCTGGTGAACGAGAACGCTACCCCCGAGGAGCGCGAAGCAGCACGTGTAGCTTTGCAGAAGCTACCCCGCAACGCATCTCCCGTCCGCGTTCGCAACCGTGACCAGATCGACGGTCGTCCGCGCGGTACCTTCCAGAAGTTTGGTATCTCCCGCGTACGCTTCCGCGAGATGGCACACCGTGGCGAATTGCCCGGTATTACTAAGTCAAGCTGGTAATTTCTGGTATTTTGTACCTAGGCGAGTTATTTTTCTTCGTGAAAAGCAGCTCGACTTAGTCTGAAAAAGATAAGTCTCAGGAAGGGGCACCCCAAATGGCTAAGAACCGTACCGAACTTGTTGCAGAGGTAGCAGAGAAGTCTGGCAAGAGCCAGGCAACCGTGAACGCAGTGCTCGACGCAGTGTTCCAGGCTTTCGAGACCTCCGTCTCTAAGGGCGAGAAGATCACCATCCCCGGCTGGTTGGCTATCGAGCGTACCGACCGTGCAGCTCGTACCGGTCGCAACCCGCAGACCGGTGAAACCATCCAGATTCCCGCTGGTCACGGTGTGAAGCTGACCGCAGGCTCCAAGCTGAAGGCAGCAGTCGCTACCAAGAAGAAGGCCACCAAGGCCACCTCCAAGAAGAAGAAGTAACTTCTTGAGACTTCTAGGACCTGATAGGGGCTCCCACCACACGGTGGGAGCCCCTATGTTTATGGTTTGTTTTCTCTATCTGAGAGCTTCTGCCTCGTGATAACGCCCGATATCAAACTCCGTTTGAAAAGGTTGTCAGGACGGGATAAACTACCGGGGACGGAATCTTATTCTTCTAAGAACTTCACGTTGAACATACGCATCGCAACATTACGCTGTAATGCCTTTCGCCCTAAGAAAAGCGGGCAACACCTTGTCACCTAAAAGTCTCAATCAGGTTAGCTAAAATAGTAGTAAGTAATGTTGCAGCCTGAAAATATATCCTGTTATGACACAGAAACACTCAGAAAGACATACCGTGACCATCGTACCGAGAAAGTATAGCGCTCTTCCGTTAGCCCTTGCAGGGCTTGGTCTGTTGAGCGCGTGTGCATCCTCCGAACCTCAGGATCCGGTGACTCCCGCCGTGGTGACAGTGACTGCATCCCCCTCAACACATGGTACGGCTGCGGAACCTTCATCTTCGGCAACCTCTAACCCCTCGGCAGATCCCTCTCATGCCCCCGACGCGCCCCAGGGTAATGGGGGAGGAGGAAATACCTTTGGCGGCTCGGTGAATGGTGATACTAATCAGAATCAGCCCGGAACCGGCGGGAACAATACGCCCGCGCAACGTAACGACGGTGGATCTCGAACCGAACCCAAGGTGAATGTGAATGGTTCCTGGACCCACACGAACTCCGAAGGCGATAAAATCACCGTTGAGACGAGCGGTGCGTGGGAAGTTATCAAGAGCGACGGCGAGGTCATTAGAGTGAGCGCAAGCGGCGCATGGACCCTGACCGACCATGATGGCGAGGTTATCACAGTTAACACTGATGGTTCGTGGTCAGTCTCCGAGAACGGCGTTGTTGAGGATGAAGAAGATCGGCCTGAAATCCCTACAATTCCTGGAAAACCCAATAATCCGGAGGCGGCAACTCCGGTAGCTCCTGCAGTCCCGCGTTAAGACGCGGTTCTGTGCGGAAAACTGATATACACAATATATAACTATGAACGATATAAATATATAAGTATTATTAAATACTTTATATGTAAACTTTATAAGTATTTCACCCTGTTCTCAAAATATCTATACATCAAACGGTCCTTGCACAAAGATCTCTGCGGTCGGCTGCTCGGGTGATACTCTACTAAGCTGAGCTTTCTTGTGTTTCGGCATTTCTTGTCGTTGAATGTATGCCTCTTGATACGCGAATTAAGTTTTGCCTTGTGGGGCAGGGGTTTGTGCGTCGGTAGGATAAAGACCTTCACATAGAAATCTCGTAAGTGTAAAGAAAATATATATAAAAATACTGATTAACTTTAATCTGTAGTTTCACGTCCGAGATTTTGAAGTGTTTCCCAAGATATTCTTGAGGGTACCCGTAGAAATTAACGTGATATTTTTCAAGAAACGTGTTAATGGATAGCTTCAAGAAGCGGAACACCTTTAGAATAGATGTATCCCTCCTTCCGGAAGGACTATTTATCCCGCAACGACGCTCTTCAGTGGGGATCACTATAACACCATATTCTTCGGTGCTGTGGTGCGCTCATGCTGAACGTCTGGGTGGTCGCAACGGGACATCATCACCGGTTTATAGAAAGAAATGCAATGAGCATGAAGAGAACCTACGCCGTTGTATCGGTGGCTGTGGCGAGTATTCTTGCCCTGAGCGCCTGTGGCTCCTCAAATGAGGCGTCTTCCTCCGTAACGTTATCGCCCAACAGCAGCTCCTCAAGCTCAAAATCTTCCCCCACGAAATCTAAGTCTCCAAGTCCCAGTTCCTCGGCGAGTTCATCTCCTTCCGCGACGGCTACTGAAACCGCAACCCCCGAACCTGCGGATGCTACTCCCTCTTCAACCGCCGAAAGTAATACTACAGGTGAAGCCGTGAATGCTCCCACGCTCACGGATGCGGCAACAGCCCCCGAATCTCCGGCTGCTAGTTCTCCTGAGGAAAGCGCCGCAGCTGGTGGTGCAGATGCGAATAAGGATGTCGATGAAGCGGCGAAGCCGGCTGACGGCTCTGGTGGAAGTAACTCCGGGCAGCAGGAAAATTCTGGAGGTCAGGGAGGAGCAGGATCCGTAAATAAAAATGGCGGTTCGCAAGGATCTACCGGCAACAAGGGAAATGGCGGTGCTTCTAGTATCAAGGTGAACCGCGATGGTTCGTGGTCTCAGACGGCTGCGGATGGAAGCACTATCAAAGTTGATTCCGATGGCTCGTGGAAACGCAAGAATGCCGATGGAACCCGAATTCGTGTGTACGACGACGGATCGTGGGTGCAAAAGTATCCGAATGGAAGCGAATTCGGCGTCACCGATAACGGCGAGTGGTACTCCACTAATGGATGGCGAATCTCGTCCTACACGCCCCCAGCGCCCACGTATCCTGGACGGGGGACGGCTCGTCCAGCACAGCCTAAGCGCGCTGTTTGGCAGGGGCGCGGGTAATAAAAATCGGCTGACTGTCTGCCCTGAGATGGGAAAACACATGAAAACTGTAAAAATTATAGCGAGTCTTGCTCTGGCATTTGCTTCTGCTCTGACGCTAAGCGCTTGCGTTGCTCATAGCTCCAGCGGTTCGGCCGCCTCTCCATCGGTGTCGAAAACCCATAAGCCTTTTCCGTCCGTAACGGTACGCAGTATGGAAGAACAAACCACACATGTGTCCTCGGACGGTTCATGGTCTTATGTGTCCAATGATGGTTTGCAGGTGAAAGTCAATGCTGACGGTTCTTGGACTAAAACCGGGATTATGGGCGAGGAAACTGCGGTGTCGGCAGATGGGTCCTGGACCCATAAGGCTCAAACCGAGATTGCAGAGCAGGGAACAGTGCAAGGCTCCCAGGCTAAGGTGCAGGCGGATGGCGGCTACGCCACTGTGAAGAAAGGCGGGCAGCCCGGAACCACGAAACCCACGGTTCCTCAGATACCTGAAAAACCTGCAAACCCTCAGGCGGTAACGCCTAAGACCCCGGTTGAGCCCTCGTATGCTCTGCAATAGTTTGTGACTGCGACCTCTGTCGTGAGGACTTTCAGGAACCGAAGCGCCGCATCCACAAGGTTAGGATGCGGTGCTTCGGCTTTTCATCTGCCTGCGATAAGAGCCTGTGGTACGGGGGTATACCCCACCCCTTTACTTCCGCGGGAATTCGGAGGCCTGAAATAGGTATAAAAAACCTTAAGATAATTTTTAAGTTTCTTAGGTTAAACACAGGTTTACATAGGCTCAACATAGCTAGAAACAGTAGAATAAAGGTATTCCCGGGCAGGGTATAGCTCCTGTAATTTCAGTCTTGTGACGCGAAATTTTCGGGTACTGAACAGTAATTCATCATCAGAAAGACTACGCACATGATCACCAAGAAAACTTCCGCCCTTCTTTCTCTAGCTGTAGCAGGCGTTGTAGCCCTCAGTGCATGCGGTGCCAATAACTCCAATAACGCTTCGAACTCTTCATCGGCATCCGCTTCTGCATCTGCGACTCCCAAGGTCTCCGCCTCTGACGGTTCGGTCACTGTGAATAATGGTGATACCTCTGTTACCGCTGGGGCTGACGGTAATATGCAGATGAAGAACGGCGATGCCACGGTATCTGCTGGTACTAACGGCGGAATGCAAGCGGATAACGGCTCGGGGTCGAGTGCATCCGCATCTACTAGCAATAATGGCGGCGGGGCCGGTTCGCATACTGTTGTATCTGATGGGTCGTGGACTTACACTGAAGCTGATGGTGATAGTGTCGTTGTGGCTTCCGACGGCTCATGGGTTCGCACCGAGACTGATGGTGATATTACCACTGTGAGTTCCGATGGCTCATGGACTGTTAAAGATGGTGGTGATGTGACAGCTGTAGACGCTAGTGGCAGCTACACCGTTCAGGAGGATGGCAAGCCGTCCACTAAGAAGCCAAGCCTTCCGGATCTGCCCAATAAGCCAAGCGACTCTAAAGCTGTAACTCCTAAGTCCCCGGTTCAGCCAACCACTGCCGGCTAGATTATCCTATGTAAAGAGCCGACATGCCGTGCGTTGCCTCTGACGCGCTACGGTAACTACTGGTCTAGAAGGCTCCACCCGGACGTAGCATCACGGTATACGGCGCGATAATTCAAGCGGTGCGCATCCTTACGATAAGGATGCGCACTGCTTTATTGTGTACGAATAAAAGGGCGGCAAAATAAAAACCCCGAAACCATAAGAGGTGCTTATATAAGCGCAAGGTATGCTCTAAGTTTTCTGAGGTCTAAGAGAAGGGTAAATATTTTAAAATATTAATTAATTTTAATAACACAAGGAAATACAGTTAATTGTTTGGGTTAGAAATGAGTATGCGTTAAATGGTCTATTTATTGCTCTTAGCATAAAAAGAGCTACAGGGAGGGGAAAATTCCTGAAAAATACCGTCAGTGTGTGAGAGAGTTGAAAACCAGTCAATAATCACCAGCAGAAAGGATAGGCGTATGATCGCCAAGAAGACTTCCGCTTTTGTATCCCTGGCTGTTGCGAGCATGGTGGCGCTGAGCGCCTGTGGCTCGGACAATTCTAACGGCTCCTCCTCAAGCTCTTCCGCGGGAAGCGGGGCGTCCGGTTCCGCATCGGCAAACTCTTCAGCTTCCGCTTCCGGCGGCTCAGACTCCTCGAACGCTAGCGGTGGCGCCAGCGGCGATGCTTCGGCAAACTCCAGTGCCGGTTCTGATGCTAGCGGCGGTGCAGACTCAGAGAAGGGGTCTGGTAGCGGATCTAGCGACGGCGCGGGATCGGATAATAAGTCTGGTTCCGATTCTGGCTCACAATCAGGCAGCGAGGGCGGCTCCGGTGGAGGCTCAGATGCTGAAGGTGGTGGCGGCGCTCAGGGCGGCGCACAATCGGGCAGCGGTGACGGATCAGGTGGCGGAGCGAACGGTTCTGGCGCTGAGGGCGGCGGCGGTGCCCAGGGCGGCAACGCTCCTAACTCTGGCGGCGGTGCTGCCGGCGCTGACGGTAGCGGCGTACAGGGTGGTGGCGCCAATGGCGCTCCCGGTTCTGAGGGATACGTTCTGGTCTCGGAAGACGGCTCTTGGACTGCTACTGAACCCGACGGCGATACGGTCACGGTATACTATGATGGCTCTTGGACTAGGATCGATGCTTCCGATGGTCACACCGATCTGGTGGGCATCGACGGCTCCTGGGTCAAGAACGAAGGCAATACAGTGACGGCTGTGCAGTACAACGGCGCCTACAACGTGATGGTTAACGGTCAGGCTACATCCGAAAAACCCACCGACCTGCCGGATCTTCCCGTGGTTCCCAATACTCCGGGAGCGGTAACTCCTAAAACGCCTCTCAACCCGACCACTGCGGGCTAGCACCTGCAGATGGCCGTGAAGCGGCTGTGTAATCTGGCGCGCATCCTTAGTTTTTGAGGATGCGCGCTTTATTTTTGCTAAAGATACGGAAGATATAAATATGAGGGGGAATTTAACCGTTGGATATGCAATTAAACTACATAATTTTATGCACGCCATTTCGAAAATATTTATGGAAATGCAATGTATTTACGGCTCATAGCATAAAAACACTCCGTACCTGGGATAAATCCCTGAAAAATACTTTAGGTGTGTGAGAGGGTGGGGTTTGAACCAACAATTACCGGCAGAAAGGATAGGCGTATGATCGCCAAGAAGACTTCTGTTTTTGTGTCCCTGGCTGTTGCTGGCGTGGTGGCGCTGAGCGCATGTGGCTCTGGCAGCTCTGGTGGTGACTCCTCCTCAAGCTCATCCTCAGCATCTACATCGTCAAGTTCATCCGCCTCGCAGGGATCCGTGACCACGGACAACGGCGGCACATCAGGCGACTCCGGTTCAGGCGGTGGCGCTGGCGGCGGCTCGGGCGCAGAAAATAATTCTGGCGGCGGCTCACAGATGGAGAATGGCGGCGGATCCGGCGGCGGCACTGGTTCAGAGCCTTCAGCGGGCGGCAACATGCAGACCGGTGAGAGCGGTACCGGTGGTCAGATGCAGACGAAGCCCGGCAGCGAAGGTGGAGCCCGTATGGATAACCCGCCGGAGGAACAACAGCAGCAGCCTCAGCAGGGACAACAGCAGCCTCAGCAACAGCAAAAGCAGTAACCTGAGGCATTCGCCCCTCTGCGGCGGTATGCTGCCCCCGAAACAGGCGAGTTTCGGCGTATCTGTGCATATGGCGCGCATCCTTGAACATGAGGATGCGCGCCATTATGGCGTTCAAAACGTTAACCAGCCGAACATGTCACATCTTCGCCGTGAAATACCTGGTCAGCTGACAAACCGGTAGAATGTGGGATATTGACAGGTTGCGGGTACACCCGCATATGACGACTACGAGCGAGGAGGCGGAACATGCACACACGCGCAAAGACGCGCCACCATGCCCGCCTTCTCGCCGTTAAAGACTGTGCCGAGCGGAAATCATCGCCGCATGAGGTACAGCCAGCAACCGCTACTAGGCGAGGTGCCCGTGTGATGCGTGCCTGGCTTATCTCGGCATCTGCGGTTCTGCTGGGCTCGGCGGGGCATACTCTCGCCGGAGGCGGCGCCGCGCATCCGATGATTCTTGCGCTTTGTACCGCGTTAGGGGCGCTCGCCGCTCTGGGACTTCTAGCGCTTCTCGAACGTATAACGCGCTCACGGCAGCGAGCCCTCTACCTGGGCACCGCAGCAGGCGCCCTCACGGTACAAACCCTGCTCCACGGTGTTTTCAACCTATCCCACGGATCCGCTCAGGCGGCGCATCGTGTGGCGGCACTGCAAGGAAACCACGCGCACGGTCATGCACATGCGCCCGGAACACCCCTCGCCCTTGAACACGGGAATGGGTTCAGCCACGCCGTCGCCCAGCACGCTACCGGCACTATGATCGGGGTGCACGCTCTTGCAGCCCTGCTAAGCCTTATACTTTTGCACCGTGGTGAACGCGCCCTCGCGCAGGCATTGTGGGCTCTGCACTGTTATCTGAATACACATTTGCAGTCCGCTCTGCGCGTTCCGGTGCTGGCGCCGATTCCTGTCTTCCCCCGTGTATACGGACGTTTTGTCATATCCGTTTATCTTCGTCGGCTGATGCTGGCGTTCTCCCGCGTGGAGCGAGGACCGCCTGCAGTCTTGGGAAACCCCGCGTAACCCCAACCATCGCCCGTGCTACGAGTCTGCCCACCGGCTGGCTTGTGTGAGTGTTATACACCTTCCTCGACTAAAACCGAGCGTGAAGGCGCGTGCGGCATGGGCATTCGATGCAGATAAAGGATTTACACATATGCGCACCATGATGCGTACCCTGGCGGCGGTTTTGCTCGCCAGCCTGATGCTTTTCGGCGGTGCCGCAGCGCAGGCGCATGACGAATTGGTCTCTTCCGACCCCGCCGCGAACGCAACTTTGACGCAGGCACCTGCCGAGCTGAACCTGACCTACAGCGCGAACCTCATGAATATTGAGGGCGGAAACCGCGTGCGCGTGGTCGATTCGACCGGCGCATCTGTAGCTGAAGGCGAGCCACAGGTGAAGGGAACGACCGTCACCCAGCCGCTCAAGATCAAGGATGCGAGCGCCGACGAGACCTATACCGTCACCTGGCGCGTAGTCTCCTCGGACGGGCACCCTATTCAGGGAACCTATACGTTCAGCGTTGGCGCAGGTAAAGCCGCAGCGCCCTCGCAGGATGCGGGCACCGGCGAATCTTCGCAGGCCGCAGCTGATACCCAGAACTCCACTAAGTCAGATTCCGATTCCGGGGTGAATTGGTGGCTGATTGGCGGCGGTGTAGGTTTCTTCGTCGTGCTGGCTGTGGGGATTCTCGCCCTGCTCAAAAAACGTTCCGAATAACACTTTGTACACCCGTGACGTTACGGGCAGCTTCCGGACGTCACGCCCATTGGCAGGCGCCGCATCGGGATCTTCTCGCAGATTGCGGCACGCGCGATTAAAAGTCGCAGAATAATCGAACGTCGCGACTGCCGCATGTGCCTGCCGAAGAATTGTTCGCACACACAGGCGGGTTTTACCGCCAGAAAAGAGTAAAAGATCATGAAGAAATTTCAGTCTCACCACAAGCTGATGGCTTTGAGCTCCGTAGCTCTCGCCGGGATTCTTACCCTGAACGCTTGTGGCTCTACCAACACGAACTCGGATTCGAGCGCATCCGCAACGAGCTCTTCCAGCGCAGCGGCAAGCGGTTCGGCGCAGTCGTCTTCAGGCCCGATCAAGATTGAGAACACCTGGGCTAAGGCAACCGACGGTGGTATGACCGGCGTTTTCGGCAAGATTACCAATACCAGCGATCACGATGTGAAGGTCGTCTCGGCAACCTCGACTGCGACCGATGAAGTGCAGCTGCACACCACAGTTAAGGACTCCAACGGAAGCACCAAGATGCAGCAGGTGCAGGAATTTACGGTGAAAGCGGGGGAAACCCTGGAACTTAAGCCCGGAGGCAACCACATTATGCTAATGGGTCTGAACTGCTCGCTCTCGGCGGGTGCCAGCACCACGGTAACCCTCAAGACTGAGGACGGCGCAACTCTGGAGTTCAAGCCTGAGGCACGCGACTACTCTGGCGCTAAGGAAGAATATCAGGGCGATGCGCAGTCCACCGGCTCGGCTTCGGCGGACGCATCTGCATCAGCTTCGGGTGACTCCCATGACGGCCACGAGCATGGTCACGGGGATGGTGAACACTCCGGTCATGAGCATAATCATGGAGATGGCGAGCACTCCGATCATGAACATGGTACGCACGAACACGGTGAGCACAGCGACCACGACCATATGAGCGGCGAAGCCTCGGGGAGTGCATCCGCAAAACCGCAGTGTAAGTAGCCGCAGCGCTCGGCAACGGGTGTTTTAACACATCCACCGAGCCTATGCAGGGTGCGCGGTGCACGAAACCGCAACATTTGGGGGACTGGGCACCGTGCATCCTGCCTCACTCAACTGAAGCGCCGATAGCGCGCATGAGAGATAGCCGCAGGCATAGAGGAATGAAAGATTATGACGGCGGAGAATGACAAGATGGGTACCCCGCAGCCTCCGCATGAGCCTTCTTCGACGGAGGCCAACGAGTCGCAGGAGGGTACCGCCGGGATGTCTGAAGGATCGGCAGCTGAGGACTCTTTGCGACATCATGACACCCGGTCTGCGGAATCCCCAGGGGTGCGTCGCCGTACAGCACTCGCCGGTGCTTTCCTGGGGGTGGGCGCCGGTGTTGCCGTTGGGGCTGGCGCGCGCGGTCTGATAGCGTCGGGGCATGAAACGGGTGCGCCCGAGACTGTACCCGCGCAGCAGGCGCTGACCGCTCAAACCGTGAATTTTTATGGCGATAAGCAGGCCGGGATTATGACCCCGGCACAGGCTCATGCGCGTTTTATTGCTCTTGATCTGAACGATGGACTGGATGCTTCTGGGGTGCAGCGTCTGTTGAGGATTCTGACCTCCGATGCGGCCGCCCTGACTGCAGGGCAGACTCCGCTGACAGATCAGGAACCTGAGCTTGTGCAGGCTCCCGCACATTTGACTATCACATTCGGGTTTGGCGAAAAGATTTTTGATATTGTGGCACCCGCCAAAAAACCGGCGTGGCTTAAACCTCTCCCAGCGTTCCCGAAGATCGACCAACTGCAGCAGAAGTGGAACGGCGGTGATCTGCTCCTGCAGATTTGCGGGGATAATCTGCTGACGGTCTCGCATGCCCAGCGGATGCTCACCAAAGACACCCGCTCCTTCGGGCGTATCCGCTGGGTGCAAGAGGGCTTTCTGAGCGCCTTCGGTACCGGTCAGGGCACTCCGCGTAATCTCTTCGGCCAGATAGACGGTACCGTGAATCCGGTCGAAGACCCTCACGAGACACCTGGACGCGGCGGCGGGTCGGCACACGAGATCGTGTGGGGTGAGGGGAGCGCTGAGCAGAACTTCCCCCAGGCCTGGGAACCGGGCGGTACCTCCGTGGTGATTAGGCGCATCCACATGAATCTGGATACCTGGGATGAGGTCGATACCCCCGCTCGCGAAGACGCTATCGGGCGTAAGCTCTCTAATGGTGCGCCCTTGACTGGCAATGATGAATTTGATGACCCCGACTTTGATAAGCTCGATAACCTGGGCTTTGAGGTAATCGCCCCGTATGCGCATATCCGCCGGGCGCACGGCACAGAGCTTGAGAAGAAACCGTGGGAGCGCATCCTGCGGCGCGGCTATAACTATGACGAGCCGGTCTTTAACGCTTCAGGGTTCTCAGAACACGGGCAGATCAGCGGCGGCATTTCGGATGCGGGGCTGATTTTCGTGGCCTACCAGGCAGACCCGGTAGCGCAGTTTGTGCCTATTCAGAAACGGCTTGAACAACTGGATATGCTTAACACATGGACGGTTCCGGTGGGATCAGCCGTGTTCGCAATTCCTGCCGGGGTACGTGAGGAAGGCGGGTATATCGGCGAAAGCCTCTTCGCCTAGCCGTCCAGAATTTACGTGCATACCTAACATGCACCATCGCACACACCACAGATGAAAAAGAACTATGGCTACTACGTCTTCACAACCGCAGAAAACCGAGGCTGACCCTCAGCGCGCCGCCGTGCGCCCCGGGCTGTCCGCGCCCTGGATTACCGCCTATGTTGGGGTCGGTCTGCTGACTCTGCTGGTCTCGTTAAGGCTAACCCTGGCGAACTCGGGAACCGAGCTTGCCGATGCTGGCAGTTTTGTACGCTGGGCGCTGCCTATTTCCGAGGTTATTCATAATTTCTCGATGGCGACGACCATGGGCGCGCTGATCTTCGCAATGGGTATTATTCCCCGCTATGCAGCCGATGCCGCCGGAACACACCGAGGCAAACGCACCACGAAAAATGCTGTCGAAAAAGAGTACAAGCCATTCGCCGATGTGCTGAACCTTGCCGCTGCCTCCGCCGTGCTGTGGACTCTTGCGGCGCTTGCCGTTCTGATTCTTTCCTATGCCGATATTTCGGGGCGGCCCATTGGGGCTGGCACCGATTACGCTAGTGAGCTCATCAGTTATATCACCACCTTAGATGCGGGCAAAGAAAAAGGTATGACCGTCGTGGTTGCCGCCGTAGTCGCCACCGCCTGTTTTGGGGTGCGCTCGCTTATGGGGCTGTTTTTCATCTTCATGATCTCGCTCGTCGGCATTGCGGATATGGCGCTTTCGGGGCATTCCTCGGGCGGGCAGGACCATATGGGTGCCGTCAACTCCCTGGGGTTGCACCTGCTGGGGGTGAGCATCTGGTGTGGCGGGCTGATCGCGCTGGCGTTTATCTCGCGCGGTATTTCGGGTAAGGATGCGGGTACCGGCACCATCGTCGAGGCGCACCGCGGCGAACACACGGCGGCGTCTCGTCGCGTGCCGATGGCTCAGGCGGTACTGCGCCGCTACTCGCTGCTTGCCCTCATTGGGTTCATTCTCGTGCTGTTTTCGGGCATTACAAACGCCGGGGTGCGTATGTCGTCGTGGCGGGATTTAGGCACCGACTACGGCAAGATTGTGCTGCTCAAATTGGGGTTAACGCTTCTGCTTGGGGTAATCGGGGCAGCGCATCGGCTTTATCTGATTCCCGCGCTCTCTGCCGGTAAGATGAGCGGCACGCGTGCCCTGTGGAGCGCCATCTCTGCTGAGCTCGTGATCATGGGGGCATCCTCCGGACTGGGGGCTTCGCTCTCACGTACACCGCCGCCGGTTCCGGAAACTCTCGCGCCGGATGCCACGCCGGTGCGCATTATCACCTGGTACGATATGCCGCCCGAACCGCATTTTCAGCGTTGGTTCACCGAGTGGCGTTGGGACTGGTTCTGGGTTGCTGTGTTGGGGTATCTGGCGATTGTATATCTGTGGGCGTTCGTGAAGGTACGTCGTGCGGGTGACTCTTGGCCCGTGATGCGCGCTGTCTCCTGGATTTTAGGGCTGCTCGTGCTGAACTACATCACCTCCGGCCCGCCCGCCGTATATTCGCGTGTGCTGTTTTCGGTGCACATGTTTGAGCATATGGTGCTCACGATGGTCGTACCGATTCTGCTCGTATTAGGCGCGCCCGTAACGCTGCTACTTAAGGCGCTGGAACCCCGTCAGGACGGTACGCGAGGCCCGCGTGAGTGGATTTTGCGCATCGTACATTCGGGGTGGTCGAAAGTTGTTACACACCCCATTTTTGCCGCCGTCAACTTTGCGGGCTCGATTATTATCGTCTATTTCACGCCGCTTTTCGGGGTGATGTTGCGGTACCATATCGGGCACGAATTCATGATGATTCACTTTACGCTCACGGGCTATATCTTCATGCTGGTGCTTATCGGCATTGACCCGATTCCGCACCGCCCCGAGTACCCGATGCGTCTGATTATGCTGATTGCAACCCTGGGGTACCACGCCTTCGTAGGTATTTCGATCATGAACTCCAAGGCACTCCTGGAAGCTTCTTGGTTCGGCAATTTGGGGCGCACTTGGGGTTTGTCGGCGCTGGACGACCAGAAGATGGGCGGCGCGCTGATGTGGGGTATCGGTGAAATTCCGACTATGATCGTGGCGATCGCGGTGGGTTTCCAATGGTCTATGGCAGATAAGAAACTTGCTGCACGCATTGACCGGCAGGCCGACCGTGATGGGGATGCCGAACTGAATGCCTACAACGAGATGTTTGAGCGCCTGCATGAAGAGGATGAGCGCCACGGCTCCTAAGCGGCTCTCATTCATTCGCTCTTCCAAGCCCATCGCGAACGCGGTCAAGCTACCTTCGTAGTTAAGCTTTGCCACGGTGGCCGCGTGTGGCGTACCCGCAGCAAAGCCTTTGAACCCGGTCGTTGCCGAACATGCTCATGGTGTAAAAATAAAGGGCATAGGGGTTCCCCAGAGGGGCGCCCCTACGCCACATAAGACAGGGTATCGGCAGATGAAGCCGTTCGTTATGACTTGAGCGAGTATTCGATGCCGTCGAGCAGAATGGTCATTTTATGCCGCAGCCACTCTAAGGGATCCGAGGTCACCGAATCCCGCAGAATAGTCCGAATCTCTTGACGCTCGGCGGAAGCACCTGGGTCTTGGAAAGACTGCAGGTCGGTTGAATTGCGCTGCATCTGATGCTGAATTTCTTCACGTCCAGCGCCGGTTTCAGCAATAAACGCATCGCTGTGTTCAACGCTTCGTCTGCTGTCGATAACCATATCCAGCAGCATATCGCAGGTGAGAACGGCCTTCTTTGCCGAAAAACCTTGTTTGATGAGAATCACACAAAGCTCTTCGAAAAAGTATGTAGCAATGGGGGGAACGATGCCGCGTGCCACTTCGGTTGCCGCGCCCGGGTATTTCTCAAGGCTGTGCCAGGTATTGAGGGCGTGTGCAGTCAGAACCTCACGCCAGGGACCTTCAAAGGAAGGAACCTCAATACCGGAATAGGCATATTCGAGCCCCATACGTACCAGTTCGTCGCGATCCGGTGCGTAGCGATATAGGGTGGTTTCCCCTACCCCTAGACGGTCACGAACGGCGGCAAACGTGAGATTGGCAAAGCCTACGTCTAAAACGGTTTTGGCAATCTGCTCACGGGTTAGGCTTGGGGGACGTCCACGGCGGGCTTTGGGTTGGGTCATGGTTGGTTTCCTTGCACGGTGATTGCATATTCATATCTGATAATAGGTCTTTACGAGGCGGAATAAAAATAGCAGTCTGCCCCAGTATCTCAGGGTGAGACAAGAATGAAAATTCTTGTCACCTGATCAAAAAGTCGCAGATCTACTCGCCTCGCAGCGTCGCGAGAGCAAGGTTTGCGGGTCCTTCCCCCGAAAAACCGCCTCAATAACGGTGTGTAGCACTCGGTGCTGGGTAATAAGTCAAGCCTTGCCTTATTTATTAGTATGGGTTAGCGTAGGGTTACGGGCATTGTGTGGTCCGACCATAACTGTGAATGAACACACACCATACTTTTGCGTTATATCGCGGTATATGACGCTTTGAACCTCGTATAGCAATGAAGCGGCAACCCCGCAGAAAGAAGGCGCCCCATGGTACAACGTCAGTTCCCCAAGCCCAGCGAACTCAAAGAATTTATGACGTTCAAGAAGCCCAGCCTGGACTTCGCCGGGAACCGCCTCGAAAAAGCCCTCACCATCTATGATCTGCGCAAGATCGCCAAACGCCGCACCCCAGCTGCCGCTTTTGACTATACCGATGGCGCCGCCGAAGGCGAGTTCTCTATGAACCGCGCACGCCAGGCCTTCGAGGATATCGAGTTTCACCCCGGCGTGCTCACAGATGTTTCGACCGTAGACACCACTACCGAGGTCCTGGGCGGTACCTCCGCCATGCCTTTCGGTATCGCTCCCACCGGCTTCACCCGCCTCATGCAGACCGAGGGTGAGATCGCTGGCGCCGGTGCAGCAGGTGCCGCGGGCATCCCCTTCACCCTGTCTACTCTAGGCACCACCAGCATTGAGGATGTGCGCGCCGCAGACCCCAACGGCCGCCTTTGGTTCCAGCTGTATGTCATGCGTGAGCGCGAAATCTCCTACGGGCTGGTAGAACGCGCCGCCAAGGCAGGATTCGATACGCTCTTCTTCACCGTAGATACACCCGTTGCTGGCTCTCGACTGCGCGATAAGCGCAACGGTTTCTCTATTCCTCCGCATCTGACGATGAAGACCCTGCTGAACGCAATTCCGCGCCCCTGGTGGTGGTTCGACTTCCTGACCACGCCCAAGCTGGAATTCGCCTCGCTTTCCTCGACCGGCGGCACCGTGGGCGAGCTTCTGGATAACGCGATGGACCCCTCCATCAACTATGAAGACCTGAAGATTATCCGCGAAATGTGGCCCGGCAAGATCGTGATTAAGGGCGTACAGAACCTCGAAGACTCTAAGAAACTCGCCGATCTGGGTGTGGACGGTATTCTGCTCTCGAACCACGGCGGTCGTCAGCTGGACCGTGCGCCCGTACCTTTCCACCTGCTCCCGGAGGTAGTGCGTGAAGTGGGGATGGATACCGAGGTGATGGTTGATACCGGCATTATGAACGGTGCCGATATTGTCGCCTCTATGGCGCTGGGTGCGAAGTTCACTCTGGTCGGTCGCGCCTACCTGTACGGGCTTATGGCCGGTGGCCGCCGCGGCGTGGACCGGACTATCGAGATTCTTTCCGACGAGGTGCGCCGCACCATGAAGCTGCTCCAGGTGCACAACATTGCCGAGCTTGAACCCAAGCACGTAACTCAGCTGCGCCGCCTGCAGCCGATCCCGAAGGCGTAAGCTCTAAACCTGCATAACCTCCCTTTCGCTAGGGGAGGACGAAAAGCTCTTGAGGTGAATAAGGCGGAGTTTCTAAAACTTCGTTCACCTCAAGGGCTTTTTAGTATGCGCATGGGGGAAAACCTGGGGTGACGTCTTCGCTCCTATGACAGAATATGACGGCGTATTGCGGAGCGAGTTCATAAACTTTTGTCGCCCGGTGAACACGCCCGCACCGCTGGCATAATAGGGTGAAACGAGCGCACCCTGCTGCTAAGCGGGGCCAGGGCGCGAAACCATAGGGGAGAGAATCGTGAGCGAAACCAGCAACCAGCATTCCGGGCAAGATCATACCGGGCAGAAAACCGTGCGCGTGTGCGCCAGCGAACTCATCGGACGATCCTGGCTCAACACCGGCGAGAAGAGCCTAGACCTGCAGGCTCTTCGCGGCAAAATCGTGATCCTCGACTTCTGGACCCTGTGCTGCATTAACTGCCTGCACGTGCTTGACGAGCTGCGCCCCCTCGAAGAAGAGTTCTCGGATGTGCTCGTCACCGTGGGCGTGCACAGCCCCAAATTCGAGCATGAGGCAGACCCGGTAGCGCTTGCCGCAGCCGTAGACCGCTACGACATCAAACATCCCGTACTCGACGACCCCGAGCTCACCACCTGGCAGGCATACACCGCCCGCGCTTGGCCTACGCTCGTGGTTATCGACCCCGAAGGATATATTGTGGCGCATCTTTCCGGTGAGGGACACGTGCAGGGGCTTACCTCACTCGTGCGTGAGCTCGTTGCCGAACATGAGGAAAAAGGTACCCTGCACCGAGGCGACGGCCCCTATGTACCCCGAGCTAAAACCGAGGGAACATTCGCTTTCCCTGGGAAAGCTATCGAACTCCCCACAGAGTTCGGACCCAAAAACCTGTTCGGCACCGGCTCACGCACCTACCTGGTGTCCGATACCGCCAGGCACCGCATCCTGCAGGTCGCCGAAGACCTCAACACTGTGCTGGCAACCTACGGTGGGGGAGAGGACGGCGAAAAAGGCTACGCCGACGGAACCGGAACCACCGCACGCTTTAACGAACCGCAAGGGCTTGCCCTGGTACCCGCCGAACTTCGTGAAAAACTCGGGTACGATGTACTGATCACCGACACTGTGAATCACCGGTTGCGCTCGCTGAACCTGCGCACGGGCGAGGTTCGTACCCTTGCGGGCAACGGCGTGCAGCGCGTTATTGATGGAGACAACGCCGTCACGGGCAATGCAAACCATATACCCACGGATGCGCCTGCCACTGCTATAGCCCTTTCGTCCCCGTGGGATGCGGTCTATTCGCGTGAAGCCGGGCAGTTCGTAATCGCGATGGCTGGCACCCACCAGCTCTTCGGCTACGACCCCGTCTCTGAAACCGTCAGCATTTTTGCGGGCGCCGGGGTCGAAGGGCTACAGGACGGTACCGCCGATGACGCATGGTTTGCCCAGCCCTCCGGCATTATCGAGGCGCGTGACGGTAGTCTGTGGGTTGTCTGCTCGGAAACCAGCGGGCTGCGCCACGTAACCTTTACGCGGGATGATCACGGACACCAGAGCGTACAGGTGACCTCTGCTGTAGGGTTGGGTCTGTTCGATTTCGGGTTTGTGGACGGCGACTCGCAGACCTCCCGCATGCAGCATCCGCTGGGACTCGCGGAGCTTCCCGACGGCTCTATCGCAGTGGCAGACACCTATAACGGCGCGATTCGCCGCTGGGACCCCGCCGCGAAGGAACTGAGCACCTTGCAGCGCGGACTCGCCGAACCCGCCGACCTCCTAGTGGAGCATAGTCCGGGTGAGGACCCCCGCCTGATAATCGTGGAAACCAATGCGCACCAGCTGGTGCGTGCTGCAATTCCGGCGCAGGCGCAAAAAGTGGACGAAGGCGCGATCACAACCGCCCGACCCGCCACGAAACTTACCGGCGGAACCCTCGAATTTACCTCGCGGTTTACCGTGCCGACCGGCCAGAAACTCGATACCCGTTGGGGAGACCCGACCCAGCTGAAAATCTCATCCACCCCCGAAAATTTCCTGCTGGACGGTGCCGGTACCTCCCAAGGACTCAGTCGTACCCTCGTGCTCAACCCCGAAGTTCAAGAGGCGGTGCTGCACATTACCGCCCGTGCCGCCGCCTGCGATGGCACCGAAGACGGCGATATTCCCGAGCACGCCGCATGCCACCTATACCAGCAGGACTGGGGCATTCCGGTCATCGTCACCGGTGATGCAGCGGATGAGAGCGAACTCGTGCTGGATTTGCGAGGGATTAACTAAGCTAGGGTAAGGACCCTCAGAAGCTCACGTGCACCGCCGTGCCGTTGCTGACGTTCACTGTCGGTTTGATGGTAAACGGAACTTCCTTCTCAAAGGGCTGCCGCTCGCCCGTGTACAGGTCAAGCTGCGTGAAGGATACCTTGACCTTGCCCTGCGCCTGGTCAGCGCTCCACTCGCCATTCGCGGTGACCGTCACGTGTGGATGCGGATACTCCGTGACCGACCAGGTCACCTCGCCATCCACACGCCCGGGGAAAGTGTACTCGAAGGGACAGCCGCTCGGGTAGAGAGTCTTTTGCTCGGTGCAGGAATTTACGTAATCCTCCACCTGATGCTGCACGGATTCCCGAGCCTGATCGCTCGCCTTCAAATCGAGCGTGACCTGCGAATTTGCGTCCGCTGAGAGCACCTTTTGCGAGTACGGCTGTGCGGTATACACCGTCGAATCATAAGAAATGGAATAGTTTCCGGGATAGAGCACCGGGAACGTTGCCTCACCGTCATCAACCGCAACCTTGCGGGTGTTCACGGTCGCCGCCTGTACGCCCTTAATCGAAACCTTCAGCTCGGGCAGCTCGCCGGGTTCAATCTCCCACCGCGGGAAAAGGCCCCAGTGATCGCCCACATGACGCAGCCTGAAATCGGTGTGTTCCTGCGCGCCGTCCAAGGTGTAGGAGGCTCGCACCGTCGCATGCTCGCCGTCATCGCTGCTTTCCACTACCTCATAGGTAATATTAGACAGCCCCGAAACCGACTTCTTCAGAACCTCACCATCGAGAAGAGACCCGTCACCCTCAGGCACCCGAGCCCCCAAAATACCGAGCGCATGCGAACCATTACCTTCCTGCAGCGCTCTAAAATACTCCTGAACTTGACCCGTGGGGGTGTACACCAGCCGATTCAGAGCAAAGAGCGCGCCAAAAGCAAGGGTTACCGACACGAAAACGCCGATAACCCAGGTAGCTAGAACCCGTTCCACGGGAGAAAATTTGTGCATGATTACAGCGTACCGCACCGCGCGGGCGCACCTGACACCGGGCAGATTTATGTACCCGCACGAACCCTCAGGTTTGACACTGCGGGGCGAAAATCTTAGCGTCGGGCAGGTGCGACCGCTAAAGTGGTGTGTATGGCAGAACGCGCACACGAAATTCCCGCCAAATATGGCGATATTCTAGAACTCTTCCACCCCCGCATGCGATCCTACGGCAGGCGCATCGAGGCGGCGCTCCCGGGAACCATCACCCTCGTCGCCGCTATCGCATTCTTAGCGTATAAACGCCCCGCCCTACCGTACCTGGTGCTGGTGCTTATCATCTGTTTCTTCGCAGGTCTAAGTCTGTATTCGGTGCTTAAACCCACGATCGTGGCAATCACCAAAACCCATGTGCTCCGCGCCCGAATTTTTGGCTGGCATGCGGTAGAACGTAAAGATATGGACCACACGATCTTCGTGGAAAAGCTCTACGGCAAGAAAGCACACGGGCAAGACCTCAGCAACGTTGTTGCCAAGCTCAAGTACCGCAGCTTCCCGAGCATGTGGGCGCTGGATAAGCAGGGGAAGTCTCTTCTTCGCCTCGACGGTCGCGTGTGGGATGCCAAGACTATGTCTACGGTGGCCTCGAAACTTTCCGACCAAACCACGGTCTATAAAAAAGCGAACGTTCTCGATATTGACCGGCTGCACCACGGTCTGATTACCTTCACCGAACTGCACCCCGGCTGGAAATCCGCCACTATGGCGATTCTCGCAGTACTTATCGTGGCTATATTGGGCGGCGCCGCAATCCTGCCCGAAGACATGGCTCGTTCAATCCACCTGATCCCCTAGAGGCTACGATTCCCGCGTTCTGCACGGGGCGGAAAGAGAAAAAATGCGGTGGTGCGCATCCTACACAAAACCAGGATGCGCACCACCGCTTTTATCAGCCATAAAGCGTGCCGCCTGAGCGCCGCCTACCGCGAAAGAACCGCCACAATAAACTCGGAACCCTCGGCAAACGGACGCAAATCCCAGGAACTAAACGTCGAATCAACATTCAGACCGACCTCGCGCGCATCCTCAAGGAACTGAGCAAACGCATAGTCACGACCGGGACCGGAACCGTACCCAATCACGGCGCGCCCACCCGGTGCCAGCACCTTCCGGAAATTCTCCAACACCGGCTTACGGGTTGAACGCGCAAGAAAACCCATCACATTCCCGGCACATACGATCAGCTCAAAACCATCCTCACCGGCATCGGATTCGAACCCGAGAGCCTGCGGCAAATCCACCAAATCAGCCGTAACCCAGGTGGCTTCCGGGCATACGCGGCGCGCCTCATCAATAAGCTCAGGGTCAATATCAACGCCGGTCACCCGATGCCCCAGCGCATGCAGCTGCTTACCCACGCGGCCCGGGCCGGAACCAGCATCCAGAATCTTTGCCCCGCGCGAGGCCAAAGCATTCACCAGGCGAGACTCACCCGCCATATCCTTACCCTCAGCCTCCATAGCCTTAAAACGGTCGATATACCATTGCGAATGTGCCGGATCGTTCTCTTTCTTGATGAGCCAGAGCGACTTTTCGCGCTCGCCGGGGGCGTTAAAACTTAATGCTGACACCGTATTCTCCTCGGTGGTAGATGAATAGATAGCGTGTGTGCAAACGTAGGGGTATCGTACCGCATACGGGTAAGAACGCGCCTCCTAGGGCATCTGCCCGACGGTATTCTGCTCGCTGTGTTCATCCGAGTTTTCGGCGCCGGTGAATTCCTCAATCAACTGATCCATAACATCGGATACATCGGATGCGCCCCGCACCGGCCCGCCCGCCAACAGGCCGTCAGAGCCCAGTACTACCGCCAGTGGGGTGCCTCGGCCGAAAGCGTGCATAGCCGCAAATTTTGGGTCTATCAGCGGGGTAATGCTCTCGGGCACAGACGCTGTCTTTGCGTTGCTCACACTGCTGAAAACAGGATGCAGCTCAAGCTGCGGCAGTTTGTGCGCCCAGTCCGCCAGCTTGTCGAAAATCGACAGACAAGCGCCGCATGTGGGGGAGACGAAGAACAGCACCCGCGCTTTGAGCTCGGCGAGCTCGCGGATCGAAAAATTCTTGCCGTCGAGCGTATGTAGGGTTGCGTACGGAATGGGCATGCGCACGTATTCTTCGCCGTCGCCGCGATCCTCATAGACGGGAAGCAGAAGATGGTTATCATCGCTTTCACTGCAATCTGGCTCAGCCAATGCCTCGCCGCGCTGTACCGCCCACATGGTGAGGGCGATCAGGGCGGCACCGAGCACCCAGCCCCAATCGGCGGCGTTGAGGTTGTACAGCTCGTAGATAAGTGCTCGACCTGAGCCCAAAGACGTGGCAAAAACCGTAGCTGCGGCTACGGTCAACGCGATATTGCGGATGAGCGTATAGCGGCTCACGGGTGCGGCGGATTTTGAACCGAAACAATTGCACCCCGCGGTGCGGCCGGTGGCAAGTGCCCGCGCAATAACGATCAGGTAGAACAACATGAGCATCAGAGAGATGCCCGATATTACGGTGAAGAGAGCGCCCGGCGCTGCGAGCATCCCTAATGCCAGAAGCAGTTCGGCCCAGGGGAGTGTGCGCGCGGTGAGCTTCAGCGGAGCAATTTTTTCGAGCCCCAGGTTGAGAATACCCGTGACGGTGCTGGAAGGGTCCTTAGCCTTGGCGAACCCGCTCACCGCCAGGGTGATGGCGATCAGCGCCGTACAGAGAAGAAAAGATACATTCGGAAAAGCAGACATAATTCCTTGAAAATTTGAGTGAGTTTGTGTCTACCACAAATTTTACGCCTGGTGAGGGTCTGCACGGCGGATATGGGGGCGCATCCGGCGGCATAAATTTTGAGGAGGAAAGCACGTTCTTCGTGTTCGGAGTCGGAATAATACCGGGGTAGAATAGCTCATGAAGGTGTTAGGTGACTGGCAGAGTCAGCACCGGATGCCCAGGCTATGCGCCGGGTTGCGCCTTCGTCACCGTGATAAAAAATAGGGAGTTAAGTGTATGCCTATCGCGTTGCCTGAGCCCGTGTCTTTAGCTGTTGAAGCACTCGACCTTGAGGTCGCTATTACCGCAGCAGAAACCCAGGATGCGACTGCAGAGTTACCGCATGAAGAACTTTTTGACGTAAGCACCGAAGATGGTGTGATCCAGATTGTTCAGCGGGAACGCTACTGGAAATCCAAGTTTGCCAAGCGCACCTCGTTTTTATCCTTTGGGGGACCGAAGGTCGTTATCAGCCTTCCACACGATTCTTTTCTTGACGTTTTGCGGGTTCAGACAAACTCAACATGCCGCCTTGAGGGTGTGCGCACCACGCACGCGGATTTGGCGGCGACTACGGGCACTATTCGCTGTTTGAACGCATCGTTTACACATGCGAAGGTGACCGCGAAATCTTCGTCCGTGAAGATGGTAGACAGTACGGTTGCTGAGGATGCGACTCTCACGGTCACGGGCGGCTCGGTGACGACAACCAGGACTTTTACCGAGATGCCGGGGTACCGTATTGAGGATGTTTCGGGCAAGGTGCAGATTTTGGATCAGCCGTGCGAACCGGGCGACTCACACAATGCGAAGGGGCAGCCCAGCGTGTTTATCAACTGCATCGGCGGGTCCGTAACGCTGGCGTAGGCGCTGTACGCTCCTTTGCCGGATCTCTTCCCGGGTCGTATAAAAAGGCTCTTTAGTCCACTAAAGCGGGTTTCCACCGTTTTATAGGAATAAAGAGCCTTTTTAGCATCTACCCATCTGGCATGATGCTCAGCCGTAGAGCGTTAGCCAACGTACTGGTTGATTTCGTTCTGGAGTCCTTGAATGATCTGAGACGGACCAGGCAGAACACCACCTTCGGAGATTCCGTAGTGCTTGCCTAGCCACCAAATCTGTAAAGAAGCAAAAATAGCTGGGCGACCTGAAGGTCCTTCATCTCGTTTAGCTGGTACCAGCCATTTTGTCATCCAAGATATTGTGGGTGAGCCCTGAGCTTCCTCACGCGGCACCCATTCCCAACCTCCAACAAGTCCGGGACATTTATATGCATATTTAGAAATCTGAGAGCTGATTACCCCATCAACAACGAGGTTTGCTTGAGGAAACATGGCATTCATAAACCGCTGCAGCCCAGCTGAGGTTTCTTCGCCCCACCAGCCGTCGGCGGAGATGGCGTTGGCGGAGGTTGCGGTGACTAGGGTGGATCCGAAGGCGAGTACACCTGCTGCGGGAACTCCTATGGCACCTGCCTTGAGCAGCTTGCGGCGGGAAAGGTTAGTGCTTTCGAGGGACATAAAAATATCCTTTCATCGGTGATGCAGATTGATCCTGCATTTTCACTGTAAAAGGATTCATCGACAAATAGCAATCCTAAATTTATTCTTCTATAAAGTTAAATAAAAACTTTTTAAATTTTTTCTGGGTATATTCATGAGCGAAATATTATTATATACGAATAAAATTTTTAAGCATTTTAAATGATAGTGGAATACGTTTATTTAATGAATGATGTACGAAAAATAAAATATTATGACCTGTTGATGTTATAGTCCTTGAACTCGTCTGTAGCGGATCGATACTCTAAAGAGACCGCATGAGAACGCAGGGAGAGATAATGATGAAAGCCAGTTTAATCACCGGAATCCGAAGCGTCGAAGCGCGCGAGATCGAAGATGCTCAGACCCAACAACCCGATGAGGCTCTCATTCGAGTTGCCTATGTGGGCATCTGCGGGACCGATCTTGAGCTGTACGACGGCACCTCAAACTATCTGCGGCGCGGTCTGACCAAGTATCCGCATCATTATGGACATGAGTGGGTGGGTGTGATTGAGACCCCGCCGCAGACCGCTCACGACAGTCGATTAAAACCCGGTGCCGTGGTCACCGGAAGCACCATGATTCCCTGCCTGATATGCGATTTCTGTCAGCGCGGGCGGCGGAACCTCTGCACAAACCTGCGCGAAGTTGGTCTTTATGAGCACGGTGGGGCGGCGGCGCAAAAGCTTGTGATGCCAGCGCACGTGCTGACCGTCATTGACGACGGTTCGGGTGCAGAGCCGCATCCCGAATATATTCTGGCCGAACCCCTCGTGACGGTCCTGGAAGGCCTGGCGAAAGCCACCCCGGAACCTGGCGATAGGGTACTCGTGCTGGGCGGCGGCACGATCGGCACCCTCGCGGCGCTGGTGCTGGAGCAGTACCCCGTTGAGGTTGCGGTGGTTGATCCCTCACAGCCCGTGCATCTTGCCGAGCTTGGGATTACGGCCTATAAGAATACGGATGCGCTCCCCGCCGGAGACTGGGATGCCGTATGGGAGTGCTCCGGTTCCGCTGCGGCACTGCAAGCTACGCCGTCCCTGCTGAGGAACGGGGGCGCGGCGGTGCTGATTGGTTTCCCGCCTGCGCAGACCGATCTTGACGCCTCGGAGTTTGCCCTGCGGGGGCAGTGCCTGGTGGGTGTGCGCCACGGCATCGACCACTATGCGGCTGCCGCGCAGTTCGTGCGGGAGCACCGGGATGAGCTGGGCACGCTTATCGATCGCAGCTACAGCCTCGACGATGCGCAGGCCGCCTTCGAGCGATTGGAAACAGGGGAGCGGGAACGCCCCAAGGTGATGTTGAGTATCGACTGATAGCTTATTGGGAGTGCGCGTTCTATAGGCTTGCATGCGTGCCAACATCATCTTATATTTAGAGATTATGAGTGCACAGCCACAGACTAGGAAGCCTGTAACTTTCAGGGTTAATCCTGATATTAAAAAACGGTTAGATAGGCTGTCCGAGCAAACAAATCGTCCAGTGTCTTTCTATATCAACGCCATTTTAGAAGAGTACTTTGATGAATACGAGCATGCTTACTTCATCAAAAGCGAGGCAGAAGAAATACGTGCAGGTCGAGCCATGTCTTACTCCATCAATAGTGTTAAAACCGAGTTGGGTATTACCGTGTGATTCTTGATTTTGACCGTGGTCAGCTAGTGATTCTAGCATTAGAGATCGCGCATCGCTCGACGGTCTACAGAAAGTAGCTTAGGGTTATCATTTTGTTCTTGTTCTCTGATTACAAAAAGCTCTTTGCGTGATAAGACCACGAAAAAATCTCGCTTTATCACGCAAAGAGCTTTTTATTTTAACCTAGTCTAAAAGGCAAGAAGCGCAACGGTAGAGCGTTAGCCGACGTACTGGTTGATTTCGTTCTGGAGAGCCATGATGGTCTGGGATGGACCGTCGAGCGAGCCATCTACGGAGACACCGTAGTGCTTCTGAAGCGAAGCAATGTCAGTCGGAGAAAACTTGCCGTCTTCTGTAGCCTTGTTGCCCAGCCATTTATGCATGTAGGTTATAGTGGGTGAACCCGTGGCCTGGTAGTAGGGAACCCATTCCCAACCACCGACGATTCCAGGGCACCAGGTCTGCATAGCTGCATCCTGACCACTGATAACCCCATCGACAACGAGGTTTGCACCCATAACTGTGTTCATGAAGCGCTGGAACCCGGCTGAGGTTTCGGAGCCCCACCAGCCGTCGGTGGAGATAGCGTTGGCGGAGGTTGCGGTCACGAGGGTGGAGCCGAAGGCGAGCACACCTGCTGCGGGGACGCCTATAGCGCCTGCCTTGAGGAGCTTACGACGGGAAAATCCAGTGTGTTCATTCGTCATAACGAAAACTCCTTACACACATAACGTACTGAATACATCCATGCGAATACTAAAATTCGCAAGAACTTTAGACGTACTGGTTGATTTCGTTCTGCAGAGCCATGATGGTTTGGGAGGGACCGTCGAGGCGGCCATCCGGAGAGATACCATAATGCCGTTGCAACGCGTTGACGAAAGCGGGCTCAAGAGACGGTGCTCCCCAAGATAAATTCAACCAGCCAACCATTGAAGTAATCGTGGGGGAGCCGTCTGCTGGTTTTCCATCGGGTACCCATTCCCAGCCACCAATAAGCCCTGGATTACGACGCTTTATTTGTATAGGCTGTGAGCTGATAACCCCATCAACAACAAGAGGATTTTGACGCCGGGGGTCATATACGGTATTCATAAACCGTTGGAAACCTGCAGTCGTTTCTTCGCCCCACCAGCCGTCGGTGGAGATAGCGTTGGCGGAGGTTGCGGTCACGAGGGTGGAGCCGAAGGCGAGCACACCTGCTGCAGGGATGCCCAGTGCACCGGCGCGCAGAAGGTTACGGCGAGAAAGATTGGTGTTTTCGAGTGACATAATGCATCCTTTCGTCTGCACTGCGGATAATTCCTGCATTTCCACCCTAAAATTAATTATCGGAGGATTGCAACCATAGTTTTATTCCACTAAAGCATGCATGAAAGCTATCTATAATGTATTCAATATTGTTATATACTTAAAAGATTCTTGATGGTAGATAAATTAGGATTACTGATTATTTGCTTTGAAAAGTATTTTTAGCAAAATAAAATATAACTACTAAATTCCAATCAGCGTTATATTGTATTCTTCCGCAACCGCACCCCAATCCTTCATAAACTTCGCTGCGCGTGCCCCAGACTTACAAAACACGCCCACGCGCTCCCCGGCAAGTGGCTTCAACATAGAGCGCACTGTATCCTCGGTAGCTACAGACAGCGGAAGGTGCAGGGAGTCGGGATACTTCACCTGGGTTTCGCGTTCGTTCTGCTCGCGCACATCCAGCAGAATTTTCGGCAGTTCGTAGGCGCTCAAATCCGTCACGGGCGCACGTTCCGGGTCTGGGGAGAGCGCAAAATTCTGGAAGGTACCACTCAACGCCTCGTAGGTGAGCAGCCGCCCCTCAAGCGTGGGTAGCCCCGCCAGGAACTTGAGTGTTTCCGTCGCCATGAGCGAGCCGATGACCGCCGTGGTAGCACCCAGCACCCCGGCCTCGGCGCAGGATTCCAAGGTCGCGGGAGTTGTAGGGAACAAATCGCGCAGATGTGCCGACCCCGTGCGGAAGACGCTCACGCTGCCCTGATACCGCAGCACCGACCCCCACACCAGCGGAATAGCGGTTATCTCGGCGGCATCGGCAATCAGATATTTAGTCGCAAAGGTATCGGTACAATCGACGATCACCGCAGGGTTCTCATCGGCGAGCAGATCAAGAATCCAGGACGCTTCCAGGTACCGCCGATACACCGTCACCCTCAGCGCCGGGGCAATCTCGCGAGCACGATGCGCGGCAACCTCAGCCTTCGCCCGGCCACAATCGGCGATCCCGAACAACGGCTGGCGCTGCAGATTCGACAGCTCAATCACATCGTGATCGACGAGCGCAATCGACCCGACCCCGGCGGCGGCGAGCGCCTGCACCACCGGGCAGCCCAGGCCGCCCGCACCGATAACGAGCACATGCGCATTGGCAACCGCCTGTTGGTCGAAACCGGGCAGACGATCCTGCCGCGATATACGCTCTGCTTCGAGATCCTGCGCCTGCGCGGGGTTCTCCGGCGCTAGAATCTGCGGTGCCTCAGGCGCCGAAGAGCGATCATGTGAGGTTACATCCATGACACCAGACCCTCCGCCGGGGAGGAAGCCTTCGCGTGCTCGCGCTGGGGAATCCTACCTGCGCTTCGCGCCAGATAGCCTGCCTCAACGGCGGCTTTCATAGCTCGCGCCATCGCCACCGGATCCTGCGCACGGTTGACCGCCGAGGCCAACAGCACACCCGAGCAGCCCAGTTCCATAGCAAACGCGGCATCCGATGCGGTGCCGATCCCCGCATCCAGCAGCACCGGAACTGTGGCGCGGGAACATATAAGCTCAATATTGTGCGGGTTCAAAATGCCCAGCCCCGTGCCGATGGGTGAGCCGAGCGGCATGACCGCCGCGACTCCCACATCCTCTAAACGCTTGGCGATCACCGGGTCATCAGAGGTGTACGCCATGACCGTGAACCCTTCCGCCACCAGCGTTTCGCAGGCGGTCACGGTCTCGCACACATCCGGCAGCAGGGTGTCTTCGTCGCTAATCACCTCAACCTTAATCCACTTTGTCCCCAGGGCTTCGCGCGCGAGCCGGGCGGTGATAACGGTGTCGCGTGCGGTACGGCACCCCGCCGTATTAGGTAGAGGCGCAATATTTAGCCTGGTCAGAAGCGGAAAAATAGGGGTGCCCGAGGCGTGCCTGCGCATAGCGACCGTGGTCATCTCGGTGCCGGATGCGACCAGCGCTTTTTCGAGCAGGTCCATGCTGGTGGCGCCCCCGGAACCCATAATGAGCCGGGATGAGAACTCTTTTTCAGCAATAATCATGGTCACTACCCGCCCTGAACTGCGGTCAGCGCATCGACCCTAGCGCCCTCGGGCACTTCGGTACTCGCCCACCGTGAACGCGGCACCACAGCACCATCGAGCGCGACAGCGACCCCCTGATCGGTGCCCGCCTGCTGAAGAATCAGCGCCTCAAGATTCGTGGCAGAAACGTCTAATAATTCGCCGTTATAGGTTATTTTCATGGGTTATTCCTCTCGTTTCTAGTGCATAAACTGGCGGTATGTAGTAGCAAAATCGCGTATCAGCGCTCAAACCTCTTGGGTGAGCAGGGCGCGAACTCTGGCGGAATATCCCCGCCCAAAAACACCTCCGCACCGGCTTTCCCCGCGAGTGCCGCCAGTAAAATTCCGTGCCGAAAATACCCGTTCGAGATCAGCTGCTGCCGCCCGGTTGCCGTGGTGCGGTCACCAAAGATCGGCAGGTCATCCGGGGTTCCGGGGCGCACCCCCACATTCGCCTCAATGAGCTCGCATTCCTCCACCGCAGGAACCACCCGAATCGCATCTTTGAGCAGCTGATACACGCCGTCCACACCGGGGCGTGTGCGCGTGTCCTCGCGGCTTGTCGCACCGATACACACCTCACCGTCAGGCCGTGGAATCACATAAACGGGCCGCCCGTTCACGAACCCGCGCACCACATGCTCCACCAGCGGATGCGGCGCCTGCAGACGCAGAATATCGCCGTAAACCGGGCGCAGCGGATACTGCCCCGCCGCGCCCAAACCGGTGCACACAATATCCCCAAAATCCGGGTCAGTCACACGCTCACGCACAAACTCGACCCCGCGCGCCCTCAACGCCTTCACGAGAGCCTGCATAAACAGCCGAGGCGCCAGCTGATGATCGCCCTCAATCAATGCCGCACCCGCCAAATCCGGGGCAAGTGCAGGTTCCAGGGCGCGCGCCCGGCTCACGGGAATTGCCTCGGCACTGCGATTGAGCGAACGGTAATACTCAGAAACATCGCGCAGATGCGCCGCATCCGCACGGTCACCCGCCACCACCAACGTGCCGGTCGTATCGTAGCCGGTGGGGGCGTCCGTTACCGCAGAGAGCCTGCGCATGAGCGAAGGGTACGCATTCGCGCTGGCAACCATGAGCGGGAAAAGTGCATCCTGCTGAAACTGCACTTCGGCAATGGGCGCGAGCATTCCGCCCGCAAAATAGCTGGCACCCGTGCCGCACTCGCCGGGGGTTGGGTCATAGACGCGCACCCGCTGGCCGCGTTCGGTAAGCTCAAAGGCAGTGGTCAGCCCAATAATTCCACCGCCCACCACGGTAATAACCTCTGCCATGATTATGCCTGCAACTCCGGGTTTTCCACGAAGGCACGCGCCATTGCAACCCCGGCAACCCCTGTTTTGCGGATGCTCGGGCAGTCTTGCGGCCAAATATCGCCGATAGCGACCACCGGAACCTCCGAGAGCTCGGCAAGTTCACGCAGCCCTTCAATACCCAGTGGCGGGCGGTTTGAGGCTTTGGTCGGGGAGGGGCGGAACGGCCCGGCACCAATGTAGTCGATCAGGTGCGCAATGGTGTTAGCGCGCTCAACAAGCTCGCGAGTGCCGGTGGTGAGACCAATAATGGCGTGTTCGCCCAGCAGACGGCGGGCATCGGCGACGGGCAGATCGTTTTGACCTATATGTACCCCGTCGATGCGCACCCCGCGGGCACGCAGGGCAAGGGCAACATCCACTCGGTCGTCGATGAGTATTTTCTGGTGGGGGAGTGCGGTGCGCGCAATCTCTTCGGCAAGGGCATACAGGTCGCGGGCGCTGATGGGCTTGGAACGCACCTGTATGCAGGTGGCGTGCCGTGCCCGCCGCACCGTTTCGACGGGGTTTTCGCCGGTGACCAGATACAGCGAAAGGTCTATAGGTGTGGCGGTTCCGGCGGTGCTGTTGGGTGTCATGGGACCACGATTCGACTGTGAAAGTAGTACTTTCTGCGTGCTTGCGCGGGCGTTGCGGTGATTTTGCGACGATGCGGCACACGCAGATGTTTCCCACTCAGGCTAGCACAGAACCTTTATCGTGGTTCTTGGCGGCGTTTTTATTGCTTTGACATGCTGCCTGAATCCGCGAGCAGGTAGTTTTTGACCGAAAAGGTAGGAAAATACTACCTGCTCGGCCAAAAACCACCTGCTCGTGGGGCTAGCTGAGGAAAATAAAAAAGCCCTGGCAAATACCAGAACTTTTGAGAGCGGCTGACGGGCTGGAGGGTGCGGATTCCGAGTGAGCGAGGTGCCAAATCCGAGCCTGGAAGCGATTCCCGTCTAAAATTGGGCACACGAAAACCCCTAACAGGAGCTAGGGGTTTATGTGAGCGGCTGACGGGAATCGAACCCGCGTATCAGGCTTGGGAAGCGTGCGCTCTACCATTGAGCTACAGCCGCGCATCCGTGATCGGACTTAACCTAGTGTAGCGTGTGCTGCCTCGGTTCGCACACTTTGCCGCAGATTTTTATTTTTGACTTGTCGGCTGTTCTTTTTGAGCAATGGTGAAGTATGGAGTCTGGAGTCGGTATCCTTAGAGTGTGCTTATTTCAGACCGCGATATTCGACGAGAAATTGCTGACGGCCGTATCGTACTTGAGCCGTTTGACGATTCGATGATTCAGCCGGCGAGCGTCGATGTGCGCATCGACCGCTTTTTCCGTCTGTTTGACAACCATAAGTACCCGCATATTGACCCGTCGCAGGAGCAGGAGGAACTGACTCGTCTGGTGGAAGTTGCCCCCGATGAGCCTTTTATTCTGCATCCGGGCGAGTTTGTGCTCGGTTCCACCTACGAACAAGTGACCCTGCCTGCGGATGTTGCGGCTCGCCTGGAAGGTAAGTCTTCACTCGGGCGTTTGGGGCTTTTGACCCATTCAACCGCAGGGTTCATTGACCCCGGATTTTCAGGGCACGTGACCCTGGAACTGTCTAATATGGCGACCCTGCCGGTTATGCTGTGGCCCGGGTCTAAGGTCGGTCAGCTGTGTTTCTTCCGGCTCACAAGCGAGGCTGAGCATCCGTATGGTTCCGGCGCATACGGAAACCGCTACCAGGGGCAGCGCGGGCCGACCGCATCGCGCAGCTACCTGAACTTTCACCGTACAGAGATCCCCGTTGAGAAATCTGGCGACTAGTCGCCGTCCGCATGATTTTTTCAAGGAGATACCTTGTCGTTCAAGACAATGGCTTTAAGCCCTGCCGGTGCCGATCTGAAGGTTATTTTTGGTCCCGGTGTTCCCGATGCGCTGCGCGAGCAGATCGTACAGACCTGGGGGAGTCTATCTCCGCGCCTCTTCGATAGTGTGCATGATGCCCTTGAGGCAACCCAGTCTGTGGCGCACGCGATTGTGCTCACGGACGGGAGTGTGAATCTGTTTGATGAGCACCCCGACCTGGTGAACCCGTTCGGGATTCTGCAGATTCTTAATATTCAGAACGAGAAGCAGGCGTTGGAGACTCTGACGTCTAATCTGACGGTTGCTATGATTCAGCAGTTGGCGGGTAAGCGCACCATGCTGCACGCTGCCGCCATCGGCGACCCCGCTACGAAGCGCGCGCTGGTGCTGGTGGGTGCTTCGGGGCGGGGGAAGACGACTGCCGCGCAGTATCTGGGGAAGAAGTTCACCTATCTGACGGACGAAACCACGATCGTGGGTGCCGACCGCGAGATTTACCCCTACCCGAAGCCGCTGTCGCTGGTTGTTTCTGACGACGAGCCGAAGGAACAGCGCAACCCTGTGGACCTGGGTCTGAACGCGGCGGACTGTGAGGATACGAGCTATACAGCCGCTCGCGTCGTCATGGTGGGGCGCACCGATGAGCCCACGAAACCCTATCTTGAGCGTGTGAGCCTGGGGGATGCGCTCATGTCGATTGCCGAGCAGACCTCTGGTGTGGCGCTCAACCCCGAGGGTGTGCTCTCGATTATTCGCCTGTTTGAGCAGTGCGGCGGCGTATGGCGGCTGGTGTACTCCGAGGTTGAAGATATTGAGCCGCTCGTGCGTGAACTTCTCGCCGAGGATGCTGTGCTCCCGAACTCCGAGAGAGTGGACGAGTACGAGACCTTTGAGGTGCTCGACCGCTTGCCGAACGTATACCCTAACGGTACGCAGGTTCTTCAACGCATGTTTGGCACCACCGGGTACCTGGTGGATGGAGAAAGGTTCCTGCTGCATCACGGAGATTCACTGGATGAGCTTTCCGCCTTCGCGGCGGAGTGTTGGATTAACGCCGCTCACGAGCTGACAGTGCGGGAGCACTACGAATTCATGCGTGAGTTGTTTGAGGGGCTGCCCGAGGATGCGCATCGCCAGGTTGTTGAGCAGCTGTCTGAAAGCGGCATACTCACGATGCGCACCGTAGACGACCCGCTGTATACCGAAGAAGACTCGAACTAAACAAACCCAATAAATACGCGAGCAGATAGCGGATTGCTATCTGCTCGCGGGTTAAGACTCGTAGGTTGAGGGGCGCACGAGTTTAGGGGAAACGGGTAAAGAGCTACCGTTGCGCCGCCTTGGAAACTTTCTTTTCGGCGCGGCGTGCCTTGCGCAGGTGAAGCGCTTGTGGCGATTCTAACGGCAGGGCCAGCAGCAGGCCCGCCAGCACCACGACCATAATGCCGAGAATACCCCACACCTGAGCATTAAAAATTGTGACGAACAGGCCGAAGAGCAAAGGTGACAAGAAGCTGGTTGCGCGGCCAGTTGTCGAATACAGCCCGAAGAGCTCACCTTCCGTACCGGGATCGGCGATGCGCGCCAAAAAGGTACGCGAGGAGGACTGCGCGGGTCCCACGAAAAGGGCGAGAATGAGCGCACAAATCCAGAAGGTCATAGGGTAGGGGAACAAGAGCAGGGGCACGGCTGCAATCAGAATGCCTACCAGCGAGAAAATAATAATCTTTTTGGGCCCCAGATAGTCATCCAGGTATCCGCCCAGCACCGCGCCTACGGCAGCAACACCATTGGCGGCAACACCAAAAATAATGACATCCGAAGTACTGAACCCGAAGGAACCGGCCGCCAGCACGCCGCCGAAGGTGAAGATACCGGCTAAACCATCGCGGAAGATAGCACTGGCACACAGGAAATAGAGAGTCTGAGGGGCAGTTTTACGAAGTCTGACAATGGTGCGCCACAGTTCCTTATAGGAGGCGAATAGTCCTCCCTGCCGCGCTGGGGAAAGACGCGAGAGACCGCGTTCTAGGAACCTGAGCTCGCGGGTGGGCAGCACCTCCGGCAACACGTGTTTGCGTCGGCGCATCCGAATCAGGATGGGGGCGCAGAAGACCAGGCACCACAGGGCGGAAAACAACGTTACCGCACGAATATTGAAGGCGTTATCGGTGCTCAGGTGCAGCCCGTTAGGCTCAAAAATAAACCCCCACAACACGATAATCAGGGCCACCAGACCGCCCACATAACCCGCTGACCAGCCGATTCCAGAGATTTTACCGATATTATTCGGGGTTGAAACTCGCGGCAGCACGGCGTTATAGTTCACGGCGGCGAATTCGCTGAAGATATTCGCCGCAGAAATCAGGATCACGCCTAACCACAGGTGCCCGGGGTTGGGTTCCACGAAGAAACACAGGGCGGAAAGAAGCACCATGCTGAGCGTGTTCACACCCAACCAGAAGATACCTGTACCGGATTTATCGGCGCGTTGGCCGCTGACCGGAGCAAAAAACGCAATGCAGACCCCGGAGATAGTCAGTCCCAAAGAGAGAGCTGCAGAAGCACTTTCGGTAGACCCGAAATAGGAACTCGTGAGGTAGACCGTGAAGATAAAGGTCATCATGATAGTGCCAAAACTTGATGAGCCAACATCCCACAGCACCCAGGACGTGACCGAACGGCGGCTGTTACTGTGATCGGGAACGTGTGAGGTCATAACGGATGTGTTCACTTTCGTGTAAGACGCAGCTAGGCGCCCTCAATCTAGTGCTGGTTTCGCAGCTTACCCCCGGCGACATTGCCGTAGGCATCGCCTCCCAGCGTGCCAAGCGCCTTATTCTCTTCTGAGCAGGCAGACTATTCAGCACATTGGAAAAGATGCGCACACCGCTACAGCGTGAAGGCTGCGGGGGCGGCGCATCCATCCAAATACACCGTGAAATTACGAGAAGAAACGGCGCTGTGCGCGGGTAATACCGACGCTTACCAGGGCACCTACCACGGAAGTGACGACGCTCCACACAATAACATGGCGCAGAGTGTCTTCGGACTCGGGGTCGGTGGTAGGAGGTTCGTTACCGGTCACACGCTTCCACGCTGCACCAAGACCCTTGCTTGCCAAGGCGGCGGCGGCCATATTGGCACCGGTGATAGCAATCTTTGCTATGGGGTTCATATATTCTCCTCAAAAATCAGAAGTGACTATCCCTAGCCTATCGGCTTTGCGACTTAGATGCAGAGAATATGACCTGTTTTAACGCGCGCATACACGAAAAATTAGGGTAAAAACTCTAGAATGTGAGAAAAAGCACAGTATTGCGGGTCTGAAAGGTGTATACCAGCGGCAAATCAAGGAATCATATTACCGACCTGCCGCACGTTCTTGTCATAAACCGATTCAAAAACTCAACGAACTCACAGAAAACGACTCACACGGCATAGAATGTAAACGTTTATAAGCTTCGAATTCTCGAAGCAACACGACAGGGGAGCGCCGCAGACGGGCGCTGAGAGTGCAACGCAGACCCTCGAACCTGATCCGGTTAGTACCGGCGTAGGGAGTCGAAATATGTTTTTCTCAACACCCCACCCGCAACGGGTGTGGATGTTCCCCTTCCAATCATGGGAGGAAAATATGTCTCAAAAATCTCGCCTCAGCTGGCGGGTCAATGAAATCGTCATCGTCTCTGTGATCGCCGCCGCCTGCGCGGTAATCTTCTGGATCTGGGATATTGCCGTAGACCCCGCCACTAAAACGCTCTTCGCGGCGGTTCCCGAATACCGACCCATCGTCGCCGGTATGTGGCTGCTCGCCGGTGTGCTCGGCGGGTACCTTATCCGCAAGCCCGGTGCCGCGCTCTACTGCGAAATCGTCGCCGCCGTCATCTCCGTATTCCTCACTGGAGGCGCCTGGAGCCAATCAATCCTCATCGCCGGATTCTTCCAGGGAATTGGTGCGGAAATCGCCTTCGCCGTGTTCGGGTACCGAGTCTGGAACCTCAGCACAGCAGCCTTCGCGGGCGCACTGAGCGGGCTTTTCATGGGTGTCAACGAAATCATCATCTACTACCCAGACATGGAAATCTTCAAAGCCGTCATCTACGTGGTATGTGCGGTCGTCTCAGGGATTTTGCTCGCCGGGGTGCTCTCCTGGGGACTCACGAAAGCGCTCGCTAAAACCGGGGTACTCGCCTCGCTTGCCTCCGGCGTGCAGGCACGTACCGCACGCGGATAATAGGCAGGCAGGCGTATGTCACAGCCTATCTCAACACTCAAACCCTCAAACGCGGAACATCCTGAACCACCCTCAACCCAGGATGCAACCATGACCGAACCCCACAGTAGCGCCCCCGATACGCGTGCCCGCGGTGCCGCAATCGACCTTCACAACTTCGGTTGGCAGCACCCCGGGCGCGAAAAACCCGCGTTCTCGAACGTGAACCTGCGCATCGAGCCCGGGCAGAAAGTACTGCTGCTGGGGCCCTCCGGCGCAGGAAAATCAACACTCCTGCACGCTATCGCCGGGGTGCTGCACGATCACGACGGGCAGAGCCAAAGCGGTAGCGCGCGCATCGACGGCATAGACCCCGAAGACGCACGCGGACTCATCGGACTCATGCAGCAAGACCCAGAATCATCGGTCGTGCTTGCCCGTGTGGGCGATGACGTAGCCTTCGGCCCCGAAAACCTTGCGGTCGCACGCGAAGAAATCTGGGCGCGCGTTGATGATGCGCTCGCCGCCGTCGGGTTCGACTACCTGCCGCATGAGCATCCCACGAATGCGCTTTCGGGTGGGCAGAAACAACGCCTGGGGCTCGCCGGAATCCTGGCGATGCACCCGAGCGCCATTCTGCTGGACGAACCCACCGCGAACCTCGACCCCGAGGGCGTTCAACAGGTGCGCGATGCCGTGGTGCAGGCGGTCACGGTAACCGGTGCCACCCTGATCGTCGTCGAACACCGGGTGGGCGTGTGGGCGCAGCATATGGACCGCGTTATCGTGCTCGGTGCCGATGGAGGCATCACCCACGACGGCGCGCCCGAAACCGTGCTCGCCCAAGCCCGCGAAACCCTCATCGCCAACGGTGTGTGGGTGCCCGGGTATGTTCCCGAACCCGCCGCCGCTGCGGCACCGAGCGGGCGCATACTCCTGAGTACCGAAAACCTTGCGATTACGCGGGAATTTCCGAGCAAGAAACAGTTACGGGCACGCCGACGGCAGCTCAAAACTATGCCGGAACCCGCATCCGTACCTCTGGATATTCCTACCCTGCGTGGGGGCATTAACCTGAGCATTCGAGAAGGCGAGCACCTGAGCATCCTCGGCCCCAACGGCGCCGGAAAATCAACCCTCGCACTCACTCTCGCCGGACTCCTCTACGCCCCCAACGGAACCCTGCACGCCCACGAAGCACTGCGCGAGTTCGACCAAAACCCAACGGAAGAAAGCTCCCTTACCCGCGAGAAAACAGCCGCCAGCTGGGATATTCCCTCCTGGAGTCCCGCCCAGCTGCTGGGGCGCATCGGCTACGTTTTCCAAGAACCCGAATACCAATTCGTGCGCGGCAGCGTGCGCGAAGAACTCGAACTCGGGCCGCGCCGCCTCGCCGCCCTGCGCCGCGAAAAAATTGATGAGGATGCACTCGCCGCCGCCACCGCATCCCTCGCCGAACGCTTGCGTTTAGACGGGCTCTTAGACGCCAACCCGTTCACGCTTTCGGGTGGGCAAAAACGCCGACTGTCGGTCGCATCCGCTTTGGCGACGGCGCCGCGCGTGCTGATTCTTGACGAACCGACCTTCGGGCAGGATGCGAGCACCTGGGGAGAACTGGTGCGCCTGATTCGCGGTCTTCTTGCTGAGGGGGTTGCGGTGTTCTCGGTGACTCACGACCTCGAATTTACGGCGGCTTTGGGCGGGCGGAGCATCACGCTCGAAAGCCTGCCGCATAAGCCCGCAGACCGGGGCCTTCAGGAAGGGAAGTAGCGCATGAATACCGATTTTTTCGGGCCGAGTGCCGAGCGCAACAGCTGGTTTGGCGGGCTTAACGCGGGCGTCAAATTAGTGGTTGCGGGCGTGCTGGTTCTTGCGGCAATCCTCATTCAAGACCCGGTAACCGCGGGTATCATCTTTGGGCTGGAACTGCTGGGGTTTATTGCGGTCGGGTTTCGACCGGTAAACCTGCTGGCGCGCAGCTGGCCTATCCTGATCGCGGTGCTGACCACCGGCTGGAGTGTGGCGATTCTTGTCAATAAAACCGGTGCCGTCCTGCTCGATTTTGGGCTGAACACCATCACGGAAGGGTCGCTCGCGGCGGCGTTTTCGATGATGATTCGTTCCCTGGCGATGATTCTGCCGACCTTCGCGTTTGTGCTCTCAACAGACCCAACCGACCTGGGCGATTCGCTTGCCCAAACTTTCCGCCTACCCGCTCGTTTTGTACTTGCCGCGTTGGCGGCGTTACGCCTTGTCGGCATCCTGTTTGGGGAGTGGAATACGCTGGGGCAGGCACGGCGTGCACGCGGGCTAGGCGCGGGTCAGGGCCCGCTCGGGCGCATCAAAACCGGTGCAGGGCAGGCCTTCGCGCTCATGGTACAGGCAATTCGCCGCGGTTCGCGCCTTGCGGTCACAATGGAGGCGCGTGGTTTCGGTACCGGCAAACGTTCCTGGGCCCGCGTGCCCGCCTATTCCCGGCGTGATGCGTATGTTGCGGTTGCCGCCGCCGTGATCGTGGCGTGCGCCTACGGGGTTTCGCTGGGACTAGGAACTCTGCGCTTCTTGTGGCAGTAGCCGCACCGAAGTTGCCGCCAGGTACTCGGCTCTGAAAAAACCGGGCTGAGGGCGCGGCGCAAGTATCAGCCTTGCGCCGCGCCCTGTACCTTAGCCCTGTGCCAGGTATTCCAAGAACCGGTGTGTGAGCTGCGCATCGTGCGCTAACGCCGTACCGTTCAGATGCGTGACCGGGGCGAGCAGACGCACCGAGGAGGCGAGCCACACCCCATCTGACTCGAAAAGATCCTGCGGGTACAGCGGACCGTAGCCCAGCTCCCAGCCGTCGCGCCGCGCCGCCTCAAAAATAGCGCCCTGCGTGGTACCGGGCAGGATTCCGTGGTTCGGTTCGGGGGTGTACAGCGTCTTTACGCCGTTTTCGACACGCGCCATCAGCACCGACGAAGTTGCCCCCTCCAGAATACGGCGGTTGTCGGTCATAAAAATCGCGTCATCAGCGCCCCGGCTGTGCACATACCGCAAAACCGCCATATTGACCGCATACGATAGTGTTTTCGCGCCTGCTAGCAGCCACGGGTATGCGGTATTATCGGCGGGGTCGTGCCCGCGCGGCAGCAGCATGGCCTTCACGCCGTTCTGCCGCTGGTTCACGGTAGTTTCGGGCACCGGGGACGCGATCAGCAGGGTGTACGGCCCGGCGGGCATTCCCGCAGAGGCACGTGGCAGCCCGCGCGAGATAATGATTTTGACAATATGCTCTTCGCCGATTTCCGTGTGGGCGCCGGGCACTGCCTGGGCGAGAAGGTTTGCCAGCGCATCCCGAAGCTGGTGTAGGTCGGGTTCGGGCAGGTCGAGCATACGTGCCGAAGATTCGAGTCGGGCGAGGTGCATATCAAGTTTTCGCACACGCCGATCGACGGCGAGCATGGTCTCAAAAACGCCGTCGCCACGGGTAAATCCTTGGTCTTCCACGCCGATAAGCGGTTGGGTGGGGTCTACGGAAATGCCTTGCGGGTTCTCTGAATTTAGGAGCATCATGGAACTAGTCATGTTTCCAGTGTAGTGGCTCACGTGCCCTCACCGCAGTGCACGCCGAGCGGGCCCAGCTCCCAGGTGGCGTTTTCGGCGATAAAGTATATGTCTGCTTCGGCGATGTCCTCGAAGGTTTCGGGGTTGTCGTTGTCCCCCTCGATGTCGAGCCCGATTTTGCCGTCCCGTTCGAGAACATGAACTCCGCTGCATATGCTGATGAACGGGCCTTGCACCCGGTAGTCCGAAATATCTTCCAGGGTTACGGTGACGTACCGCCAGACGTCGTCGGTAGCGGCCTTCTCCCAGCCGCCGTCTACATGGTTCCGGTCCACCGCGCAGAATCGCAGACGAACAGCTGTTCCCTTTGCATAGGTTATGGTGATCGAATCCAGCCAGCAGTCGTAGAAGTGGTTGAACCGTTTGATGATCTCTGCACTTGTGAGGTTTTCGTTAGTGCTCACGGTCAGCCTCCTTAAAATCTTAGGATTTATCAGGATACCAGCTACCTGCGCGAATACGCCGAGAAGCGGGTTTCTGCTCGAAAATGATGATATTTTTTCACCTTTTCGGCAAGAACCCGCTTCTTGGGTATCAACGTCTTAACACGCTTGATGCGAAGCGCTAGCGCCCACCTTCGCCACCGTCTGCCGCATAGTCGGCGTCCTTACGCGGGGTTGTGAAGAGCACAAGCGCGGTCATCAGTGCGAAGCCCAGAATTGAGAACGCCATCGGCATATAGGAGCCCTCGCCGCCCAGCGAAACCAGGGGCGCGGCAAGTCCGCCCAGAAGCGCCTGAATCGTGCCCATCACGGCGGATGCGCTGCCCGCCATATGGCGCGCCTCGTTCAGCGCCAGTGCCGAGGAGTTACCGAAAATTAGACCCACTGAGCAGGTGAGGCAGAACAGCAGAACCAGGGTGGGCCACAGCGAAATACCTAGCGCGAATGAGATAGTCAGCAGACTTGAGACCGTCAGAAGAGAAATCACGCCGATATTGACGATCACGCGCTGACCAATACGGCCAACCAGTGCGGTTGCCAGCGAGCTCATCGCCACAATGCCCAGGGAGTTCACCCCGAAGGCGAGAGTAAACTGCCCGGCATCAAGCCCCAGAATGTTCTGGAGAACGAAGGTGGAACCCGAAATATACGAGAACATTGCGCCGAAGGCAAAGCACATGGTGAGGGAAAAGCCCATGTAACGGCGGATTTTGAACACTTTCGGAATCTCGGAGTAGACACTCAGCGCGGTGCCTTTGTACCGTTTTTCAACGGGAAGAGTCTCACGCAGAATGAAAATCACGGCGAGCATGAGCAGCGCGGTCACTACGGTGAGCACATGAAAAATATTGCGCCACGTGCCCCACGACAGCACCCACCCGCCGAAGAGCGGCGCCAGCACGGGGGCAAACCCGTTAATCATCATCATGACGCCCATGAGTTTGGCGGTTGCCAGCCCCTTGGTGGTATCTGCAACGATCGAGCGGGCGAGTACTGCGCCGATAGCACCGCTGAAGCCCATGAGGAAACGCGCCGCAATGAAGACCTCAATGCTGGGCGAGAATCCGCACAGCGCGGTCGCCATAAAGCAGACTACAGAACCGATCAGAAGCGGTTTGCGGCGGCCGGTTTTATCGGAGAGCGGGCCGATTATAAGCTGCCCGAGCGCCATGCCTATCATGAAGGCGCTGAGAGTCATAGATGCGGCGGCATCGGTGGTATTGAGCTCACGGGCAACCGTAGGCAGCGAGGCCAGGTACATGTCGATACCCAGCGGAGCGATAGCGGTCAGCGCGGCAAGGGTGATGATAACGGGGGCAGGAATACCGAAGGAAACTTTAACGTGATCAGGGTGCTCATGACCCTGCTGAGAGGTAGTCTGTGACGAAGACACGGGTAGAGTGCTTTCTAGGTTTATGAACGCGTAACGGCGCCGAATACGCCCGGCTGGAAACGCAACTTTTCTAGTCTAGCGGATGCGCGCATCCGGCGTAAGTGGCGTGTGCGCTAAACTTTTTTTGCCGCCGCTGGGCACATAAAAAAGCCTTGTTCGTAAAGCGGGATTTATAACTCTTCATTCACGAACAAGGTTCTTTGTATCAGGGGAGGGTAAACACGGGTACAGCCAACAGCAGGGCAGAGGGCTACGCCGTGCGGTAGATGATGTCCACCTGCGCATACGTGGCGGAGTATGCGGCGAAGAGAGCTTCTTCCTGCGCCGCCCAGCGTTCCCAGTGCGGGCGGTACATCTCGCCATCGCGGTTTATAGCCCGCCTGTACCGCAGTTCGTCGGGCGCCCTCACCACAATGCGCACATCGCAGGTACCGGTGATTGCCCCCACGCCCTCACAGATGATGACGGTTTCCTGGGCGGGGTTGATCGTGTGTTTGGGACCGGGCGCATCCGCGTGCCAGTCCCATTCTCGGTAGCTGGCGGGCTTGCCTTTGTGCAGGTTCCGCGAGATTTTCTGCCACGTTTTTGTGCCGTCTTCCAGCCCGTCCCAGCCGGGGTAGATGGAGTCGAGGTTGAGCACACGCACCCCGATTCCTTCGGCAGATAAGGACTGCTCTAGGAGCTCGGAGAGCCTTGTTTTGC
>ERZ773062.129-NODE-129-length-50611-cov-9.792745_pt1 | contig 50611 bp, 40 predicted proteins | sample MGYA00580626_ERZ773062 | MGnify/ENA primary metagenome ERZ773062 (study PRJEB29015, sample SAMEA2738003) | human oral metagenome | biome: human oral; feature: human-associated habitat; material: dental | place: China | collected 2058 ... | reverse complement strand
TGATGGCGATGCCCCCGGCGGCGTAGTCCTGCCCGGCCATGCGGGCTTCGAACTCGGCGGCGCGGTCGCCGTCGAAAATCATGTGGGTGTGGGAGTCCACCCATCCGGGCAGCACCGCCCGCCCTTCGAGATCCACCTGGGCGTCGCAGGCGGTGGCGTCGGCGGCGGCGCCAACCCAGGTGATGATGCCGTCCTCGGCGACGAGCGCGGCGTCGTGAAGCGTGCCCAGGTCGCTGACGGTGCGGAGCTCGCCGATGTTGGTGAAAAGCGTGGCGGTGCTGGTCATGGTGTTAGTCCTCCCTGGAGACGAACGGCATGGGCACGCGAACACCGCGTTCCTTGGCCACCTCGGCGGCGCGGTCGTAACCGGCGTCGAAGTGGCGGATCACGCCCATGCCCGGGTCGTTGGTGAGCACGCGGTCAATTTTCTGTGCCGCCAGGTCGGTACCATCGGCAACACACACCTGACCTGCGTGGATGGAGCGGCCGATGCCCACGCCACCACCGTGGTGGATGGACACCCAGGTAGCACCGGAGGAGGTGGCGGTCAAGGCGTTGAGCAGTGGCCAGTCCGCAATGGCGTCGGAACCGTCCAGCATGGATTCGGTCTCGCGGTACGGGGAGGCCACCGAGCCGGAATCCAGGTGGTCGCGACCAATAACAATCGGGGCCTTGACCTTTCCTTCCTTGACCAGCTGGTTGAACAACAACCCGGCCTTGTGGCGCTCGCCATAACCCAGCCAGCAGATGCGGGCGGGCAGGCCCTCAAACTCAACGAACTCCTCGGCGGCGTCCAGCCAGCGGTGAAGGTGCTCATTGTCGGGGAAGAGTTCCTTCAGCGCCTGGTCAGTGACCCGAATGTCCTCCGGGTCGCCGGAGAGCGCGGCCCACCGGAACGGGCCCAGGCCCTCACAGAACAGGGGACGAATGTAGGCGGGCACGAAACCGGGGAATTCAAACGCACGGTTGTAGCCGGCGAGGCGGGCTTCGTCGCGGATGGAGTTGCCGTAGTCGAACACCTCCGCGCCCTCGTCCTGGAACTCCACCATGGCTTGCACCTGTGACGCCATCGACTCGCGGGCTTTCTTGGTGAACGTCGTGGGGTCTTCGGCTGCTTCCCGCTGCCAATCCTCAAACGCCACCTCGCTGGGCAGGTAGGCCAGCGGGTCATGCGCGCTGGTCTGGTCGGTGACAATATCCACCGTGAACTCCCCGGCGCGGTGCCGCAGCAACATTTCCGGGAACACCTCGGAGGCGTTGCCCACAACGCCGACGGACAGTGGCTTCTTCTGCTCTTTCGCCTCCGTGGCCAGCGCAATCGCCTCGTTCAGGTCTGTGGCCACCACGTCCAGGTAGCGTTTAGCCTGGCGGCGCTTCAACCGGGCTTCGTCCACATCGGCGATGATGCACACCCCACCGTTCAGGGTCACAGCCAGTGGCTGCGCACCGCCCATGCCGCCGCACCCGCCCGTGAGGGTCAAGGTGCCCGCGAGGGTGCCGCCGAAGCGCTTCCGCGCGATCGCGGCGAATGTTTCAAACGTGCCCTGCAAAATCCCCTGGGTGGCGATGTAAATCCACGACCCTGCGGTCATTTGGCCGTACATGATCAGGCCCTCGGCCTCCAGCTTGCGGAACTCCGGCCAGGTCGCCCAGTCCCCCACCAGGTTGGAATTAGCGATCAGCACGCGCGGTGCCCACGGGTTCGTGCGCCACACCCCCACCGGCTTACCCGACTGCACCAGCAGAGTTTCGTCGTCTTCCAGGTCTTTCAGCGTCTCCACAATCGCATCAAACGCCTCCCAGCTGCGGGCCGCGCGGCCCGTGCCGCCATACACCACCAGATCCTCCGGACGTTCCGCCACCTCGGGATCCAGGTTGTTCATCAGCATGCGCAGCGGCGCTTCCGTCTGCCAGCTCTTCGCGTTGAGTTCCGTGCCGCGCGGGGCACGCACCTCCCGTGGTGCATTCATCATTGTCCCTCTTTTCAGCTCTTTACCGTCTCTGTTTATCGACGCCGCGCCTCCCGCAGCAGCACAGTCCGACTCACCCTCAGGTGAGGGAACAAGTCGGGGCTGTCACCGCGCCACCACGCCCGGCTGCGTCGGAGATAACATGTGCGCTTGAGTGTAATCACGAACACAATCGGGCGGGATAGCGGGACGGGGGAACTTGTCTGGAATACCAGACACTAGCGTGATTGAGGGCGATGTACCGGTGAGCTTCTGGGTCGGTTACCCCAGCTCACCCACCGCAGCGCGCACGGCATCCACCACCGCGCCGGACGCCACCAACTCCACCGCCTTCTCAATCTCCGGCGAGAGGAAACGGTCCGTACCAGGGCCTTCGATCACCTCGCGCAGGCAGGCCACCACGGCGCCCGTCCCCACGGCAGGTGCCAGCGGCGCACGCATGTCAATCGCCCGAGCTGCAGTGAGTACCTCGATGGCCAGCACCCGAATCAACCCATCCACACTCCGGCGCAGCTTCCGGCCCGCCGACCAGCCCATGGACACGTGGTCCTCCTGCATCGCCGACGACGGAATAGAATCCGCGCTCGCAGGAGCCGCATTACGCTTCAGCTCAGACACAATCGCAGCCTGCGTATACTGCGCAATCATGTGGCCGGAATCCACACCCGGATCATCAGCCAAAAACGCATTCAACCCGCGGTTCCTGGCGACATCCAAGAAACGATCCGTCCGGCGCTCCGACATGCTCGCCACATCAGCCGCCACGATAGCCAAGAAATCCAGGACATACGCCACCGGCGCGCCATGGAAATTCCCGTTCGACGCCACCCGGCCATCCAACGCCACCACCGGGTTATCCACCGCTGCCGCAAGCTCCCAGTCCGCAACGCGCCGGGCGTGGTCGATAGTATCCCGGAAAGCGCCGGTGACCTGCGGTGAACAACGCACCGAGTAGGCATCCTGGACGTGGCTGCGGCTGAAATCCTCCCGGCTTTTCGCCAGAATCTCCGAGTTCCCCGCCACCAGGCGCACATTCGCGGCACTCACGGCCTGACCGGGGTGCGGACGTAGTTGCTGCAGGTCATCATCAAACACGCCCAGGCTGCCGCAGAGCCCTTCCACCGTCATGGCGGTGGAAATATCCGCGACCTGCGCCAGGCGCGTGAGGTCATGAATAGCCAGGCACAGCATGCCCAGCATGCCGTCAGTGCCATTGATCAGCGCTAGGCCCTCTTTTTCTTCCAGTACCAGGGGTTCGATGCCATGATCGGCCAGGGCGTCGGCGGCGGGGATGACGGGGCCGTCGGCACCCACGCGCACAAACCCCTCGCCCATGAGTGCCAAGGCGCAGTGCGCCAGCGGGGCCAAATCCCCCGAGCAGCCCAGTGACCCGTACTCATGCACCACCGGAGTGATTCCGGCGTTGAGCACGGCAGCATAGGTGGACGCCACCACTGGGCGCACACCCGTGCGGCCCGTGGCCAGGGTGGACAAGCGCAGCAGCATCAGGGCGCGCACAACCTCGCGCTCCACCTCGGGGCCGCTACCCGCAGCATGGGAACGCACGAGGCTGCGCTGCAGCTGGGCGCGAAGATCCTTGGGAATGTGGCGGCGGGCCAACGCGCCGAAACCGGTGGAAATACCGTAAACGGGGGTGGGGTCGTTGGCTAGTTCTTCGATGCGGTGGCGGGTGTCGGCGATGGTGGCCAGCGCTTCATCGGTGAGTTCGACGGGGGCGTCGAAACGCGCGACATTGACCACATCATCAATGCTCAACGGCCCGACACCAACAGAAACAGCGTTCATGATAACCTGCGCTCCTTACAGTGCATAACAATCCAGCAGAAATGTGACGTCTGCGCGACAGCCAAGCGCAGTGAGCACTAGCTTAACAAAACACCTATCGGTACCTACCGCCCAAACAACGCCGACTCCAGCATCGCCGCCCGGGACTGCAACTGCTCGATCACCTCGTTGACCCGGTTTTTATCGAGGCTGCCGACGCGAAACGTGACCGCCAGCGCCGCAGCCGGACGGCCCATATGATCCACCACCGCCACAGCGAGGCTTTCCTGACCGGGGCTGACCTCCTCGGATTCCGACCCCCAACCACGATGTTTGGCCTCGGTGATCGGTGCCAGCCACTCCCTGTACGACCCGTGCCCCACCACGCCATACAGCGCCTTCAACTCTGCCGCCGGAAGCTGCGCCAACATCGCTCGCCCACTCGCAGTGGCGGCTGCAGGCAACCGCACCCCCACGTCCGTGATCAAGGACACCCCCCGCGGGGAACGTTCCTCCAACAAATACACCACCTCACCCCCGACGAGCCGCCCCACATGCGCGCTTCCGCCCACCAGCTTTGCCAACTCCCTGGCATGCTTCGCCGTCGCCCGCACCAGCGGTTGCTGAGTGGTATATGCGCTGGCCATGCTATACGCCGCCAGCCCCAAACCATACGTCCGCGTGTCCGGGAGGTAAGTCACAAAACCGGCGTCACGCATCACCGTCAGCAGGTGATAGGTAGTTGAACGTGGCAGCCCCAGCTCCGCCTGAATGCGCGCCGCCGAAATCGGCACATCAATATGGCTGAGCAACGCCAAAATCTGCAATGTCTGCGCCGCCGCCGGAACCTTCGAAGCCACGCTGACTATCCTATATGGCCTATCCTTGCGGTTATGAGCGACTTCACTTCATCCCCGTGGGTTGGCCGCAACGACGGCCCCGGCCCCGAACACGCACGCTGGCACTCCACCATCCAGGACCTGGACGAACTGGAGGACGCGCCCGGCGTGGCACTCATCGGCTTCGCCTCCGACGAGGGAGTACGCCGCAACCACGGACGAACAGGTGCCTCACGCGGCCCAGAACACATCATGTCAGCACTCGCCGGACTGGCGGTCCACCACGACACACCGCTCTACGATGTGGGCACCATCACCGTCCACCACACCAACCTTGAAGGCGGCCACAACAGCCTCAGCTCCGCCGTTGATGCTTTGATCAGCAAAGGACACACCGTGATAGTGCTGGGTGGCGGGCACGAAACGGCCTTCGGCTCGCACCGTGGACTCCGCCGGGCCACCGGGGGAAGCGTGGGAATCATCAACATTGACGCCCACTTTGACCTCCGCGTTGCCGACCAACCCACCTCCGGCACCCCCTTCCGGCAAATCGCCGACATCACAGGCAAAGACTTCAACTACACCGTCTTCGGCATCTCCCGACCCAACAACACCCGGGCACTGTTCAACGAAGCCGAAAAACTCGGGGTCAGCTACTACACCGACGACGAACTCGCCAGCATGACACCCGCCCAGGCGGCCGGCCTGATCCGGGAAGTCGCTGCGGGTGTAGACACGCTGCACCTCAGCATCGACCTTGATGCCCTCCCCGCCTCCGTTGCCCCCGGCGTCAGCGCCCCCGCCGCCGTGGGTATCGACCTCGCTCTCGTCCGCGCCATGGCCATCGCCGCCGCCGAAACCGGCAAACTCGCGCTTGTCGACGTCGTGGAACTCAACCCCCGCTACGACGTTGACGAGCGCACCGCCCGCGTCGCCGCCCGGCTCGTCGACGATATTGTGAACGCGCTGTAGGGTTTGTATACTTTCGGGCTCTGCAAAGTGTGCTTATGCTCAAGCACGAAAATGGGGTGTTTTTCGGCTTGGAGATAAGCACATTTTACGTGCTTGTCATGTAGGTCTACCGCTGGGTTCGAAAATGGGAGGTTTCCGTACCTGGCAGTAGACCTATTTTTATGCAAAAATTTGCACTAACGGTGTTCAATGCCTTTGGGAGCGCCGTGCTCTATCAAACTGCCATTTTTACAGGGTTTTTTGACAGTTTGATAGAGCATGAGCAGCAATCTGGTTGTTGTGATCTATGAAATGCACACTCATCTCGCCCGCCAAGAGCCATCCGATAGAGTTAATCACCATGACTGAACCAGCAACCAGCTTTTATGACGCGGTCGGCGGTGAGGAGACGTTCTCCACCTTCGTGCATCGCTTTTACCAGCAGGTCCGCGAGGATGATCTGATCGGCCCGATGTATCCCCACGACGATTGGGAGGGCGCTGAGCAGCGTCTTAAGTGGTTCCTCGCGCAGTACTGGGGCGGGCCGCAGACGTTTAGCGAAAATCGTGGTCATCCAAGGCTGCGCATGCGCCACCACCATTTCAGCATTGGGCAGGCCGAGCGGGACCGCTGGCTGGAACTCATGTCCAACGCCATCAACACGATCAGCGAGGATCAGCTTGACGACGCCCACCGCGCCGCCCTGTGGAATCACATGGAGCGGGTGGCGGACATGCTGATCAATAAGGACCAATAAGCAGGATTAGCGGCCGAGCCTGGATACCTGATAGAAGGACGGCAACCCGGTCGGGTCGGTGTCAAAGCCGTGCACATGCGTGCGCAGCCCATACACCACTGGCTGCTCCACGAGGGGAAGCACATATGCCTGTTCGGTCAGGTAGTCCTGGGCCTGCTCCACCGTTTGGGGCGCAAGAAGTTCCTCAAGCTGTGGGTCGAGCAGGCTGCCATCGGAGTGGGTGTTGTGCGCGGCGTCGATACGCGAGGTGGAGAACTGCTGGTATAGGGTGCCGTCGGACATGGAGTGGAACAGCTGGATCTTGTTGGGGTCTTTCACGGCTTCAACCTGGTCGGCGAAGTCCCCGGGGTAGAAATTGATTTCCACGCCGATGTCTTTGAGCTGTTCTTGCAGCATGGCCACCACCTCCTTGGAGCGCGGGAGGGGCAGAGCGTCGTTGACGTTGAGGCTGAGGCGCTGACCGTTTTTCTCGCGGATGCCGTCGTCGGGGTTGCGCACCCAGCCGGCCTGATCGAGAAGCGTGTTGGCGCGGGCGGTGTCGTGCTTGTACGGTTTTTGTTTCTTGTAGCCGGGGGCCTGCTCCGCCAGTATGGAGGTGGCCAGGGGGTAGCTGTCGGTGAAGAGGTCGTCGCGAATGGCCTTGCGATCGACACCCGCGATGATGGCCTGCCGCACGCGCTTATCCTGCAACAACGGGTGGCCCGGGCGGAAGGTGAGACTGTTGTTCACGCCCCTTGTCGACGCCGCGACCAGGTTCAGGCGGGCCTGGCGCACCTGGGACTCGTCGGAGGGGTCGATGCGTGCGGCAATGTCAGCCGCCCTGCCCGTGACCAGGCCCACGCGCTCGGTGTCCTCCTGGTTGAACACCACCCGCACGGAATCAATCGCCGGGCGGCCCTCGTGCTCGCGGACAGCGGGCGCCCAGTTGTAATCATCGCGGGCGGTAAGGGTCAACTCCTCCCCCACGCGCTCATCCGACACCACAAACGGCCCCGAGGCCACAATGTCCGTGGCGTGCCCCGGGCCGAAGCCCTCCATTGTGCGCTTCAGGGTCGCATCGGCAAGCAGGCCCGCGCGGGGCATGGACACCGCCTGCGGGAACTCCGGGGTCGGCTCAGAGAAATAAAACTTCACCGTGTACGCGTCCAGAGCCTCCGCACGCTGGTAGTGGGGCAACGCGGGACTCGGCGCAAAACGACGCCCCTCATCCCCCAGCCCGAACAGGTCAAAATTACGCACCACATTCGCCGCGTTCACGTGACTGCCGTCGGAATAGGTGACGTCTTTACGCAGCTTAAACGTGAACTCCGTGGCATTCTCATTCACCTCCGGCAGCGCCGTGGCGATCCACGGGTACAAATCCAGCGTCACCGGATCCTGAAACAACAAGCGGTCCGTGATGTTGTGAACAATCCCGCCATTCGGGTAAAAATCCGCCGCAGGCGGGTACAGGGAATCGAACTCCTGGGCCTCCACATAGGTAATCGAGCCGCCAATATGCTGCCGTGGCTGGTTGGCGCAGGCGGAGACCGAGGCCACTATCAACAACGCCACAATCACCATGATTGCCGCCGCTTTGCAGTCTGTGCGCCTGATGCCCATAACCATGCGATGCCCACCTAAAAAGAGATGATGCCGTACCCTGTCCGCCAGATTACCTACATGTGTGCGGTTTTCTAGCGCACGGCCTCCAGCGCGGCCCGAATATCGGCGAGGAGATCATCAACATCCTCAATGCCCACGGAGATGCGCACCAAGTCACGCGGAACCGCCAGTTGCGATCCCTCCACCGACTGGTGGGTCATCGATGCCGGGTGTTCCAGCAGCGATTCCACCCCACCCAGCGACTCCGCAAGATAAATCAGCGTGGTGTTCAGGCAAAACGCCCGGGCCGCGTCCTCGTCATGGAACCGCACCGACACCATGCCGCCGAACCCCCGCATCTGACGGGCCGCCACCTCGTGGCCTGGATGACCAGCAAGCCCCGGGTACAGCACGGAAGCAACCTTCGGGTGAGAGTCCAACAACTCAGCCACAGCCTGCGCGTTTGCGCAGTGCCTATCCATGCGCAGATTCAGGGTTTTCAATCCGCGGATCGTCAGAAAGGCGTCAAACGGGCTGGGGATCGCGCCCGCGCCGCCTTGTAGAAACTGGATTTTCTCATCCAACTCGGCGTCGTTACACACCACCACGCCCCCGACAACATCCGAATGCCCGCCCAGGTACTTAGTCGTGGAATGCACCACCACGTCCGCACCCAGCGCCAGCGGCTGCTGCAGATACGGGGTGGCGAAGGTGTTATCCACCGCCACCAGCGTGCCGTTCGAGTGAGCCACCTCGGCCAACGCCGCAATATCCGACACGTTCAGCAGGGGGTTCGTGGGGGTCTCCACCCAGATGAGCTTGGTGTTAGACTGCAAGGCCCCGGCGATCGCCTGCGCATCAGCGGTATCCACCACCGAATACTCCACACCCCACTGGCCAAACACCGTATCGATCAGTCGGAACGTACCACCATAAGCATCATTGCCCACGATCATATGGTCCCCCGGTTGCAGCACCGCGCGCAGCACCACATCCGTCGCCGCCATCCCCGACGAAAACGCCCGACCGTACTCGCCGCCCTCCAGCGTGGCCACCGCCTCCTCCAGCACGGCGATAGTCGGATTGCCGCAGCGCGTGTACTCGAAACCACCGCGCAGCTCGTTCAATCCGTCCTGCACAAAGGTGGTGGAGGCGTAAATCGGCGGATTCACGGCCCCCACATTCGGGTCAGGCGCGTAGCCCGCATGGACGGCGTTCGTGGCAAAACCTCGCTGGGACACTCTTCCTCCAAACAACGGTACGGACAGTACAGTAAACCACAGTCTAGACTAAGCGGTCTACGAGCGAAAAACCGCCAGCTGAGAAGTAAACGGAACCAAACGGGGCGTCGAGACGCAACCAGCGCCCCACCGACGACACCCGCAACTGCCTGGGAACCTCCTCCGGTGCCGACGCGCCCGGAATCAACTGGAGGGCAGTGCACGCAAACACCGCGCGCATCGGCACCTCAACGCTCGTGTCACCGCTTGACGACGTCGCGGTAATTACCGTCTGATCCATCAACGACGCTGGCGGGCCCATCGGACCCGAAAACTGCCTGGCCAAGGCGCGGCCCTGATCAGCAAGATCACGGACAACACCCACCGGAAGCTCATCAACCAACACAAACCCCGACGCCGGCGGAAGCGCGCCGGGAAACATGGCGTCGCGAGCCGGACCTAAAGAAGCGTTTTCCGGGGAGCTATCCAGCGCCTCCAGCACCGCCGACACCCCGGCCGCAGCGCCATCCCTGGAGACCTCCCCGACCACGCGGCGGCTCGCCAGGACGCGGAACGGAGTGGTGACAAAACAATCAACCTGCTCCCCCAGCTGACGGAAACGCACCGTCGCCTGCTCATCCAACCCACGAGCACGCAACAACAACGCCCGCAAGCCCGACTCGCCCGACGTAATGGTCAAGTGATCCTGGGTTGGGGACATGGCTAGTCCTGGCCCTCTTCGCTCTTGCCGCGGGCGAGCACCTTCATCTCATGCGCCTCAATCGCGCGCGGCGATGCCGTCTTCAAATCCATCGCAATCTGCACGCACTCCACCACGCACGCAGCCTCGCCCTTCTCATTCTTAATAGTCTGGCGAGTGGTAAACGACGTGGTTTTCACCTGCACAACCTCGGTTTCCACCTGAACCTCAGTCGCCGTGGGCAAAATCGGAAGACGATAATCAGCAGTAATATGCCGCACAAAAACAGATGGCACATCCATGCCCTTCTGCACAAACTCCTGATGCGCCCAATCCAAACGCGCCTCCTGCGCCACCTCCACATACGCGGAATTAGTTAGATGGCCAAAACGATCAAAATCCGACCACCTCACCGGAATCCGACACACATGCACCACAGCGCCCTCAGTCACGTCATGCTGATTACCACGTTCGCCCATATCCGAGCAGCCTTCCCTTCACCAAAAAACCTGCGCAACAACCGCGCCACAGAACAGCACGGCCCCTACGCAAGAAAACAGTCCCCCCTTTTCTACCACAAATCGGGCCAGGAACTCAGACGATAGAAAATATGTTAACGCTAGGGGTATTGGGCATATGCGCAGGTTAATCGATGATGGAGGTTGAAGTTTTGAGATTGGCGGTATACATACTTTGCAGGGGTGGCGGTTTGGTAGAGCGCTGCAGGTGTGCGGTTGGCGACGATCTACCAAACTGTCCTTTTACCTGGCCGAACGTGCAGTTTGATAGATCACAGCATTCATAGCGATCTTGAACAACGTTAGTGCAAACGCTTGCATAGAAAAAGGTCTATCGCTGGGTACGGAAACAGGGTGTTTTCGGACCTGGCAGTGGACCTATATGACAAGCACGTCACATGTGCTTATCTCCAAGCCGAAAAACACCCCATTTTCGTGCTTGAGCATAAGCACATGTGACGTGCCGGTACATAAATCCGGCCCCCACAAACCCCGCTTTAGCGGGTGAGTTTCCTGTGGGTCACGCGGGACGGGCGCGCAGCCTCGGGGCCGAGGCGGTCGACCTTGTTCTTTTCGTATTCCTCGAAGTTGCCTTCAAACCAGAACCATTGTCCCTCTTCAACGTTGCCTTCCCACGCGAGGATGTGGGTGCAGGTGCGGTCGAGGAACCAACGGTCGTGGGAGATCACAACGGCGCAGCCGGGGAATTTCTGCAGGGCGTTTTCCAGGGAGGAAAGGGTTTCCACGTCGAGGTCGTTGGTGGGCTCGTCAAGGAGGATGAGGTTGCCGCCTTGTTTGAGGGTGAGCGCGAGGTTGAGGCGGTTGCGTTCACCACCGGAGAGAACCTTGGCGGGTTTTTGCTGGTCGGCACCTTTGAAGCCGAAGGCGGAGAGGTACGCGCGGGAGGGCATTTCGTTTTGGCCGACCACGATGTAGTCCAGACCGTCGGAGACTACTTCCCACACGGTTTTTTCCGGGTCGATGTTTTCGCGGTTCTGGTCCACGTAGGAGAGTTGGACGGTTTGGCCGACTTTCACATCGCCCTCGTCGGGGTTTTCCAGGCCAACGATGGTTTTGAACAGCGTGGTTTTGCCCACGCCGTTGGGGCCGATCACGCCGACGATGCCGTTGCGGGGCAGGGTGAAGGAAAGGTCTTTGATGAGGACGCGGCCGTCGAAACCCTTGTTCAGGCCGCTGACTTCCACAACCTGGTTGCCCAGGCGCGGCGGCGTCGGGATTTGGATTTCTTCAAAATCGAGTTTCTTGTACTGCTCAGCTTCGGCGGCCATTTCTTCGTAGCGCTGCAGACGGGCCTTGTTTTTGGCCTGGCGGGCCTTCGCGCCGGAGCGGACCCAGGCGAGTTCTTCCTTGAGTCGTTTTTGCAGCTTCTGGTCTTTTTTGCCTGCGATGTCGAGGCGTTCGGCCTTCTTCTCCAGGTAGGTGGAGTAGTTACCTTCGTAGGGATAGAGCTTGCCGCGGTCGACTTCGCAAATCCATTGCGCAACGTGGTCGAGGAAGTAGCGGTCGTGGGTGACGGCCAGGACGGCACCGGGGTATTTAGCCAGGTGCTGCTCCAACCACAGGACGGATTCGGCGTCGAGGTGGTTGGTGGGCTCGTCTAGAAGCAGCAGGTCAGGCTCCGAAAGCAGCAGCTTAGCCAGGGCGACGCGGCGCCGCTCACCACCGGAAAGATGGGTGACGGGCTCATCGCCGGGCGGGCAGCGCAGAGCCTCCAGCGCCTGCTCGATCTTGGAGTCAATCTCCCAGGCATCGGCGGCGTCGAGGTCTTCCTGCAACTTGCCCATTTCTTCCATGAGCTCGTCGGTGTAGTTGGTGGCCATTTCTTCGGCGATCTCGTCGAAGCGCTTCTTCTTGGCAAAAATCTCGCCAAGGCCCTCTTCCACGTTGCCGCGGACTGTTTTTTCCTCGTTCAGCGGCGGCTCCTGCAGCAGAATGCCCACGGTGGCACCCGGGTCGAGGAATGCCTCACCGTTGGAGGGCTGGTCCAAACCAGCCATGATTTTCAGGATGGAGGATTTACCGGCACCATTCGGGCCAACAACACCAATCTTTGCGCCCGGAAAGAAGGCCATGGTGACATCGTCCAAAATGACCTTGTCACCGTGTGCTTTGCGCACGTTTTTCATCGTGTAGATGAACTCACCCACGACAACCCCTTTTATTGTTGCAACTTTTAACCTCCACAAAGGGTACATGAAGTGGGTTCAGGAGGCGTCATCAGCCACTCCCCCACGTGCGCGTATCGACGCCCCCGCTAAAACGGTGCTTCCTCAACCTCCCCCGCCGCCCCTACCGCCGCAAGTTCTTTATCGACATCCTCCGGCTTATAGGAAGAGGAATCCACCCATTGGCTCACATCCGTCGAGGCGTCAGGCATCTCCGCTGTGGCATCAGCCTGCACCACCGCGTGCTGCGGAACCACAGTGTTGGTGAGGTAGCGGTTCAGGTCGGGGCCGATATGCGATGCCTTGACCACCATGTAGGACTGAAGCTCCCCATCAGCGTCCCGCCAGGAATGCGTCACCAGCGTGCCCACCACAATCACCGCCATGCCCTTGGTCAGGGAACGACGCGCGTGCTGCGCCAACGGCCCCCAGCATTCAACATTGAGCCATACCTGGTCGACGGAGTACCACACGTTGTCCTCGCCACGCCGCTGACGGCTGGCCCCCAACCGGAATTTACACACCCCCTGGTTTTCCCCCGTCTGGCGGTAATGCGGATCGGCGACAAGATTGCCGGTCACAGTGTAGGAATGCTGAGCCATGATGCCCCTCCTCATTGTCGGCGCCGAGTGCGCCGTCGAACACGAACGTAGTATCGGCCCCGGCGGGAATGGTCCCCTCGAACCCCCATCTCCCCGATCCCCCGGTGTCATTCCCTGGGGCCGTGATCCCTACTCTGCCACCTGATCCAGGGGTTGCGCATCTACCACCAGGGCCGGCCTGTGGATAAACCGAGTTATCCACAGACTGGCAGGTGAGGCGTTGCGCAGCAGACTAGGTGGAGCTATCATTTCTGCCCCTCATATCCTGGGCATAGTATTCCTCGAAGGGGTTCTCACCAGCGTTGATCTGCGCCAACATGGCGTTGTAGGCGGCCATGTCTTCATCGTCGGTTTCGTCGGCACGTTTGTCGTAGGTGCGCATCTGGCGGTGATCGTCCCGGTACCACGCCAGCACCACGGCACCCACCACAATCATCAGTGGGAACTGGCCTGCGGCCCAGGCGATGCCGCCGCCCACGTTCTGGTCCCGCAGCAAATCCACGTGCCACGGCAGCCCCAGTGTGGAGTAGAAATCGTAGGCCAGGATGACTTGCATCTGCATCAACGCCACCCCGAACCACATGTGGAACGGCAGCGACCCGAACAGCCACGCGCCTTTGCCCATGGGGTTGCGCTCAACCGGCACGGGATCCACCCCGATGACCTCCCAGTAGTACATGAAACCGGACCACAGGAACATGATGTTCATGGTGAGGTGACCGGCATGCTCGGACACCGCGACGTCGTAAAGCGGGGTGAGGTACAGGATGTAAAACACCACCAGGAACTGGATGGTGTTCACCGCAGGATGAGTGAGGAACCGCACCACCGGGTTGTTGATGGCCACCTCAAGCCACTCGCGCGGACCCGGTTGACCCGGCGGACCTGGGTTGATGGCGGCGAGCCACAGGGTGAACGGGCCGCCCAGCACCCAGAACACCGGGACGCCCATGGAGAGAATCATGTGGCCGACCATGTGCATGGAAAACGTGGCGGGCATGTTCATGCCGATGCCGGAACACATGGTAACCAGCAACATCACGCAACCCGACATGAACCAGGCGGTGCGGTACCACGGCCAGGGTTCGCCACGCAGGCGCAGGCGGCGCACACCCCACATGTAGGCGACGGCGAGGAGGATGGCGAGGGTGCCGAAAATGATGTCGAAACGCCACATCGTCCACACATTCCAGATGGTGGGTTCCACAAACAGCTTGTAGCCCAGCTGAATATCCATGGTGTTCAAATCCGGTTCGCGCGGCGGGGGCGGTGGAGTTCGACCCAGCGACACCGCCACACCCGTGATCGCCGCCATCACCAGTACTTCCACAATCGCCACCCGCTGGAACAGGCGCGGCTGTTTCTCCAACTTAGGGATCGTGGCCTGGCGGTGCAGCCAGCCCATCATGATGAGCACCACCACGCCGACGGTTTTAGTGAGAATCAACGTGCCATAACTCGTGGTGAACCAATCCGACCAGTGGATACGAATCGCGGCGTTGATCAGGCCCGACAGCGTCATCACCAGCGCCGACGCCAACGCCACCGCCGAATAACGACGCACCGCCACCACCATGCCCGGCCCCCGCCGCCGACCATGCGCGATCAGCGCCATCAATCCCCCAACCCACAACACCATGAACACCGCATGCCACAGGTAAGAATTCGTGCCGTAATCATGATCGCCGCCGCTCGCCGAATGGCCCTCCAAGCCCAGCGGCACAATCATCAACACCGCCCCACACAACCACACCGGCTGCATGATCCACCTGTGCGTAGTCAGCGCCGCTACGCCCGTCACCAGCGCAAACACCGCCGACCACTGCCACGCCAACGACGTAGACACCTGGTTTATTGCGGTTGACCAATTCTGTGGCTGCATGGCGTCCGCCAACGGTTGGCCCGACACATCCGACAAATACATCGGCACCATCAACAAGGCAATAAGACCAAAACACAACGCCGCAACCGCACCCGTTTTCGACGCCACCGTGCCGTCCGCGCTCAGTATGGCGAAGCGGAGGGCGGGGTGGTTGTTTGAGTTGTTGTGGTTGTCGTGGGTGTTGTGGGGTGCGGTGGGTGTTCGGGGGGTGGTGGCGCGGGGCGTGGTGGGTGTTCGGAGCTCCCGGGGCGAGCACAGGAAGCCCGCAAACAAAAACGACCCCACCGACAACGCCGCCAACATCCACGCCGCTGCCCGGAAAAACGGCAACCCCGCCGTGGTCAACGGACCCGGATCAGGAATGCCCAACGCCGCCAACGACTCCCCCAAGAAACCCGCCGACACCACCGCACCCACAACACCCGCTGTGACACAAAACAACACAAACAACGGCCAGGTCACGCGGGCGCTGCTTGACGACGCCGCGGTGCACTCAGTGTTTGTTGGGGTGGAGGTGGCGCTGAGTGATTTTGACGTGGGGGTGGCCGAAGAAGATGACGTCATGCACTAAACACTAATAGGTGGGGCAGACACGAAGGTGTACAGGAGGGGGTGGGTGGGTTGTGAGGAGTGGGCTGTGTGGCGTGGGGCCGTGTGGCGTGGGGCAGTGTGGTGTAGGCGTAGATAGATGCGGTAAAGTTCCCTGATGGAAGAAAACCTTCCATGCCTCCGTAGCTCAGTGGATTAGAGCATCCGGCTTCTACCCGGCTGGTCGCGGGTTCGAATCCTGCCGGGGGCGCTTTTTGTTTGTGTGGGTGGGGTGTGGGGTGGTGTTCTTATAACTCCTTCAATTGGCGGGGGTTTCTCGCTAGGATCGCATAATCCAGGTCATAATGCAGCAATATCACCATCAATACGCTCCTTAGTGTTATTTCCGCTGGGATTATCCCCGCGAATACGGGGAGAATCGGGGCGTCACCTCTGCCGCCTCGCTGCGCTCGGGATCATCCCCGCGAATACGGGGAGAATTTCCCCGTTGCACAGCGCTTGGGTGAGCCAAAGGGATCATCCCCGCGAATACGGGGAGAATGCACGGCGTCGAACGCTGGACACCACTTCACCGGGATCATCCCCGCGAATACGGGGAGAATATCACGCCTCAGACCCCACGTTCTTGCTGCGTGCGGATCATCCCCGCGAATACGGGGAGAATCGGGGACATGGGTTTAATAACTAGAGAATATTGGGATCATCCCCGCGAATACGGGGAGAATTTGCCGCTAGATGTTCGCCTTGATGGTGTTCAGGGATCATCCCCGCGAATACGGGGAGAATCAAAGGCATACTTGCCTGCCACTCAAACTTAACGGATCATCCCCGCGAATACGGGGAGAATTAAAACGGCGGAAGCATACGTTACTTCTAGGCGGGATCATCCCCGCGAATACGGGGAGAATCAACCACACATATGCCTTATTCGGGTCTGCATGGGATCATCCCCGCGAATACGGGGAGAATGCGTCCCGGCGCGCTGCCAGGACCTTACCTGCCGGATCATCCCCGCGAATACGGGGAGAATATTCACTTTGCCCGATCAAATGGACCACTACATGGATCATCCCCGCGAATACGGGGAGAATATGTTCGAGGCAAAGCGCGTGCAGGTTGATCTGGGATCATCCCCGCGAATACGGGGAGAATAGCGCAGCGTGACCTGCTAATATACGGTCGCTGGGATCATCCCCGCGAATACGGGGAGAATGGCTACTTCTTCCTTGTCCTTATCATTGTCGAAGGATCATCCCCGCGAATACGGGGAGAATATATTACCCCTGATCACAGCATAGTAGCACTTCGGATCATCCCCGCGAATACGGGGAGAATTTTGATGCTTTAGCCGCCACACCAAGCCCATACGGATCATCCCCGCGAATACGGGGAGAATGCTTCAGCGCCACGAACGCAGCGGCGGCAAGCTGGATCATCCCCGCGAATACGGGGAGAATTGTAGCGCCCCACCTTCACTTTGAATGGCACCGGGATCATCCCCGCGAATACGGGGAGAATGCGCGGCGTCTACTACTGACTCCAGGTCGGTTGGGATCATCCCCGCGAATACGGGGAGAATGAGATGGTGATGATGTTTTCGGCGGGGATGTTGGGATCATCCCCGCGAATACGGGGAGAATAGTTCCTAGACCAACTTGATATCAATTGTGATGGGATCATCCCCGCGAATACGGGGAGAATGAAAGTGTCGGTGGCTTTTGAGGCTGGTGACGGGGATCATCCCCGCGAATACGGGGAGAATCCGTATGCGCCTTTGTTGATTAAGCCCCTGGGGGGATCATCCCCGCGAATACGGGGAGAATTTCACTGGCCTAGACTCAATTGCACTACGGGACGGATCATCCCCGCGAATACGGGGAGAATGTGTCAAAGGCCATTGTTATCGACGACACCGCGGGATCATCCCCGCGAATACGGGGAGAATGCACTGGCTGACATAGATACAGACTTGATACCGGGATCATCCCCGCGAATACGGGGAGAATGCTTCTTCGGCTTTGCGTTTACTCTCTGACGCGGGATCATCCCCGCGAATACGGGGAGAATGCGTGTCCTGTTCGCGACTGTTTTTGCGCGCTGGGATCATCCCCGCGAATACGGGGAGAATGCGACTGTGGAAGAGAAAGCATCGAATGCTGCAGGATCATCCCCGCGAATACGGGGAGAATAGTCGCGCCGCAGTTCTGCATCTTCCACTACGGGGATCATCCCCGCGAATACGGGGAGAATTGTTTGGTGCTGATTACTCTACCACAGTTTGTAGGATCATCCCCGCGAATACGGGGAGAATAGGGGAGGGGGTCTTGTGAAAACCTCCCTTGACGGATCATCCCCGCGAATACGGGGAGAATGGTGGGTGGGAATCCAGTAATCCAAGGTGTCGGGGATCATCCCCGCGAATACGGGGAGAATTTCCCATCTCGCGGGTGTCAACGACGGTGCCAGGGATCATCCCCGCGAATACGGGGAGAATTAGGGGAGCGCACTCTAGTGTTGGTCGATGAAGGGATCATCCCCGCGAATACGGGGAGAATGATACCTTGGGCGAACTTGACACCCACCAGTGCGGATCATCCCCGCGAATACGGGGAGAATAGCGGCTTAAGGCTGAAAACACCGCACCGGTAGGGATCATCCCCGCGAATACGGGGAGAATTCAGGCTCCGCTGTGAGCAGGTTCGGCTTGAACGGATCATCCCCGCGAATACGGGGAGAATGCTATCTTGTCGATGTTGTCAGCTGTCTCAGGGGGATCATCCCCGCGAATACGGGGAGAATGCCGGTATAGCCGCCGTTGTTGGTGCCCTGGTCGGATCATCCCCGCGAATACGGGGAGAATGGTTCCGAGGCCGGTACGGCCATGCGCTCGGCGGGATCATCCCCGCGAATACGGGGAGAATCCACTGCATGAGATCCAGCAGGCTAAACAACTGGGATCATCCCCGCGAATACGGGGAGAATTGTGCTCATGCTCTCGCATTAGGGCTTTGCGGGGGATCATCCCCGCGAATACGGGGAGAATGTTGTCTTGTACGCCGTTGTCTTTGCGGGGTCGGGATCATCCCCGCGAATACGGGGAGAATTTGCCTGTTTTTGGCCTGCGTTGTACACTCATGGGATCATCCCCGCGAATACGGGGAGAATAAGGCCGTGACCTGCCGATTCACCATGTCAATGGGATCATCCCCGCGAATACGGGGAGAATACTTGCTGACCTGAGAAAACCCGACCAGCAAGACTGATTTTACATCACTTTCTTTTTCTGCGTCCAGCTCGGCGCATGCGGGAGGCTTTGGACCATCCAGCTTTCATGGATCCAGCAGCCGTAGTGATTGGATGCCGCATCAATGTGAGTCCTTCCATGTCGGTGGGTTCCCACTGGCTACGGTGCACTCTCACAATAAAACCTTGCTCGTTTTTGTTTGTTGGGTATGTCATAATCGCGCGCCCTGAGTCGAGGGTGGAGGTGACGAGTGTCCAAAGTTCGTCACGCACACGAGCGCTGATTCGCCCAACGTAAACCCCAGGAGTAATTTCCATCAACCATCTGGTGAGGTGTCCACGTAATTTGGCGGGGCTTGCGGATAGCACCAGGGTGATCATTCGAGTTCCTCGGGGATTTCGGGGGCGTCGATAAGCGAATTATCCTCTGAGTAGTTCTTCCCTCCGGCAACTTTTTGCCCTCGGTCTCCCCATAGTTCAATAATGTCTGCCCAAAGATCGGCGTCTTCAGCTTGGTCACCAGCTATGAGGGTTTTGAGGTCATCAGCTATTTTTTCAGCCAGCCTTTCCTCTTTGAATCGGTCTCGAACGGCTCGTCGGGTGATACTTCCAATGTCAGCCATTTCAGCGATACCTTGTTCTTGCAGCTCACTAACAACCTGGAAAGCGACCGGAATAGTGCACGTGGCCTTATAGAGATCGGCGATGTCATAAACAAAGCTACGATCATGCCCGGTGTGAACAAACCCCAGTCCAGGACTGCAACCGAGGGATGTAATTACCGCATGAGCCAGCCCATATAAGCACGTGTGCGCAGCGGAAAGTGCCCTGTTGATTGGATCGGCATCGTTAAAATCATCAGGATCATACTCGCGTTTTGACCAATCCACTCGGTATTTGCGTGAGCATTCTCGATAGATCTTCCTGACTCGCGCTCCTTCCTTTCCCCGCAATTGCTGCATTGTGAGTTTAGAGGTGTCTTCTCCTGGAAACCGCATTGCATACATTTCACGGGCGACAGCAATCCGAGAGCGACTATTTGATACCTTTTCCGCTTGCAACTCAAGCAGGCGTGTGGAGCGCGCAATAGAACGCCCATGGGCGTAATAGCGCACGCCCTCCTCCCCTACCCACACAAGCGAACAACCGGAATCAGCCACTACACTGACTGCTTGATGAGTAAGCCTGGTACCCGGCCCTAATAAAAGCACACTCAGTGCTGCTACTGGGACGTGAATGACACCCTGATCATCAGTTGCAGTTAGGGCACCACCATCACGCCCCAACGTGCAATGTTCCAGATAAAGGAAAGAAACACGGTCATCTGCCCGACTCAGCTGATGTGGGGTTGATGGAGGCATCCCGGTATTCATTACTGCACCTCAGGATTCGCAAGCGTCAATAATCCACACCCGTACCCTTTTGCTTTACCTATCCCCTGGGTCAGAATTTTTTTCAGCTTTTCGACGTCCGCTACCTCAAGCATTCCTTCAAAGGTTGCGCGCACCAACGTAACTTTTTTTCCTCGCCGATCAAAACTCAAGCGCTCTCTACCAACTACTTGAACCGAATCATCAGAAAGAAGTATGCCCATACGTTCCTGCCTTTCCAGCAACCATTGCTGCTGTTGAGCTGGGGTGACGTGAGGAAGACGTTTTTGTTTCCCATCTACTCTCGTCGCAACTACAGGATTCGCGGTAAGTCGGAAATAGTAGCGCTGACCGCGAAGTAAACGATCAAGCAGAGTGCTGTAGTCCCTGGTGTCCCAGGTTTGTTGTTGACTCCAGCCAGCTTGTTCCTGAAGATGCTCAAATGAGGGAACTCCAGGACTTACCATGTACAGCACACATTTTTCGTGCACTCGATCAAGGCGCCACAGCACTCGCTCATCGCTTTCAACCGGAAAAGGCGGAAAACTGCTCAACACCGCTGCATGCATCTTTTGTGGACTAGCAAGCAGCGCACGCCCCTGGCGACGCTGAGGATTCAAGTACATCCGCGACAAATACATTTAGACACCTCCCAAAAGGGCAAGCGGATCATGATCTGTTGATGGCTGCCTGCCGTTGCTATTCTCTAACGATGCCCAGCCGTGAATCAGCTGCCGCAGCCCATATTTTCGTTCACGTGGATCAAAACTAATGGGGTTATCACGCAGCATTTCATCCGCGTCCTCTCCAGGCAGTGCATCTCGCGAATACGCTAGGTGAACTTCACGTGGCTGACGTCTTTTGTACCACTCGGCAGCGATCCAATCATGGTGCTTAAGTGTTTGTTCTAAGCTGTCTTCCGTAACGCCAAGTGCTATACGACGCCCCGGCGGGCATGAGCGTCGACCAAGGTACAACGGAAAACTCGGGTTACGGAGAGCCTCGTCAAGCCCCTCGATCACGTTCTCAGGGCCTTCAACTACAGCAAGGAACTTGTAGTCCTGAAGATAGTAACGATGAGTTAGAGGCTTGGCACTGAGTTTTCGCCAATCAATCTCAGTTTGGAAATCCCGCAGAATACTTCCAACCTGATCAACTCGCACACCAAAACGTAAGTCCAACAGATCAACGATTGGATCTTCACGTGTACGTCCTTGCGCAGCAGCTAGCATGCCCAGTATCCCACTTTTTGTGGGCACATTATGTGTAGTGCGACGAACAAAGCGCGCGTCAACGCCCCACGATTGAAGTGGCCCATCTAGGGCCATAATCAGGGTTGCCATGGCTATCCCCTTTACTGTGTATCGCGGACCACAGCGCCGATGCGGTCAATGATTCCCTGCAGATCACTGAGCTCGGAACGCCCAGCCAGTGCTTCCTTCAATGCTTCGCTGTTAACACGCTCCGTGGCGAGATAGCTAGATATGGTTGGGGCGGTACCATACTGCTTATCCTCATCAACAGCATGGTTTGCCAAAGCAATTGCAGCATCACGAAGTGCAGTGCCATTATTGGCTACAGGCTCCTCGAATGCGTTGACCAGCGACGTGGGCTGATCCGAGCGAACTTCTACAAGGACAAAATCAGGTCGCGTGCGGTTAGCAAATGAATTCTGCTTACCCGTAGGCATGCTCAAAACAAATGAACGAGTGAACGCTTCTACCGCGTGGGCAGCCGCTTCCTCACTCCCCAAATTGGCGACCAGCTTATCCACATTGATAGTTGCGTAGCGATATAGCGTTGATGAGACAAATTCAGTAGTGCCAATCATGCCCGCACCAGCGTTATCCTCTGGGGCATTGTCATCAATCGCGGTGTAGTAATCGAACTCAGGTATGGCCTTGTGCACAGACAACGCGTGTTCAACCTGGCATGCCGCGTCCACGTTACGCTCAGGAGCGTCAGCAAGCATGCGACCAAAGAGCGCAACATCAATAGCACCGTCGCCCATAAGCAGTTCGCGGGCAGCCTTTTTACCAAGCTTTTCGCCATCTGCGACGCGAGCCGCAGCTTCAGCAAAATTTTGAATTTCCTGTCGCGACAGGAAGAGGAGGTAGGCTGTTTGTTCTGGTTTCTTATCATCAACCTTGATGTCAGCAGCTTTCAAGACAGCCGTCGCATGTTTCAACGCATCCTCAGGGGAAATATCTGACCGAATCTCAACCAACTTTTCAGCAACTTTGGCGACGACATACTTTGTGCGCTCACCCAATTCCTCAGAGTTTAGATGTGCAGCAAAATCATTGCGAACAGCTCGCTTCCAAGCCTGACTGGACACACGGTGCCGCTCGACGCCACCGAAACGAGCCGACTTCGGCGATCCCGTGTCATCACGATTGATACAGGACGGTGGAACAAGCTGCAGGACATGGAAATCAATAAAAATGGACATAAGTGTTAACCTTTCTTGAGCAAAATTTGACAGAAAATATTTTACCGCATTATTCGCTTTTCGAATTTATTCCCCTTTCTGCCACCCATACAGTTGCCGACCCCATTTCAACCGAATCCCATCCCTAGATTCTGGAAAGTTAAAGGAGTAGAGATCAACAGCCAGTTGAGCATAGTCCAAGGAAATTCCTGCTCCACGAAGTTGTGTTATAAGGCTTCGAAGATGCCAAGCCATTTCATCAATAGAATCAGAGGTCACCAGCGCATTAAAGCGCCGAATGGTGGGACTTGATTCAAACTCTTCCCCCTGACCTGCACCAATGAAGTCGCGGACAGCATTACCCAGGCCCCGTCCAACAACATGCATTGGCTTTGCCTGAGATTGTTGATGCACAGCATAGAGCGTCAGCGCCAAATGTGTGGCACTCTCTGCAAAACTTGGTGAGTCGTCCCAACCTTGGAGCCCCACGGGAAGATCACCAAGGGTCGCATCCCACACAGTTGGGTCTGCACCTGGTGCTTTCCCAATATTTTTCCGGAGCATCGCAGCAGTCGCTTTTCCTGAAGACGCATCAGCCATGAGCAGTTCTTGCAGCCAAGACACTTTTCTAGCCACATGCTGATACAACATTTTTGATCGCGATGGTGTGCTCTCAGTTATTTTTGTTTCCATCTTTTCCCTTCTCAGTTATTGTCGTCCTGCTTATCGACAACCGAATCAAGCAATTTACGCAATTTACTGTTGAGCCATAATTCGGCATTGGCGCCGGTTACCCGGACATTGCGATCACCATTCCACCTTCCTGTCCACACGTTCGGCCCCTGCTCGGAGAGTATCTCGCGAGCCAAGCCCCTAGCTTTGCTTTTCAGAATCTGGCCCCACTGGCCTAGCTTTTCGGCGGGGTCCTCGACATCAGGAACACCCCGCAGCCATTCCCGAAATGGAGCGTCGACCAGATCGTAGAATCGTCCTCTTATTTCATCGGTGTTCACTTGCTTTTCTCCAGACACCGCAAAAATCACGTCACGATAGAAAGTCCCGAGCATCTTTGCTGTTTCATCCGTCTGGCCCACTGCCTCGCGCGCTGCGGCACGGAAACGTTCATCCTGAGAATCAAAGAATGGAGCCTTAAGCACCAAAGAGTCTTGAACAATGCCCGAAAAGCTTGAACTTTGCGCTCCATAGGTCATTGAAACCATATGAAGGGTCACCATCTTATCCCTAGGAATCACCCCTTCATTTACCAGCTTTCCCAACCACTGCACGTTGATGGCCGTGACTGAAGTTGGCGCATTGTCTGCAAATTTTGATTGCTTTCTTTCCACGGTGGAGTTTGGAAGAATGTTGCCAACAGATCTCCACATCGCCCGCCCAGAATCCAACTCTTGAGGCATATAAACCAGCTGTTTTGCCTTTTTAGTCTGCGGATCCGAATAGCGCCACGGTGTCATGGTTTCAATGCCAAATTTTGTGGTGTACCCAACTCGATCCCCGTTTGCCACAATCACGGCATCAACCCGATCATCTTTCCAACGCAGCCTGACACGTCGTTGAGGCCAGGTGAGCAGTTCTACCAATCCAGTGGCACCATTGCGCTCTGGAGAGTCCAAGTTATACATTGGCTCCAACCTAGGCCCAGGCCCAAGTGGCGGTAATTCCCACTGCGGTAGATCATCAGTTCCGGCTTCCTCGCGCTGTGGAATATAATTAAGCAGTAGTGTTTCCTTGAGATTGGCTCCTTTTAGCAGAGTGCCACCAAGCCATCCTGCCCAACCAATGCCTGTGGGATAGCCTTTTCCGCCTTTGACTCGAGGGTCACCCACCGCGCCAGATTTAATACCTGAGTAGTCATATGCCATGACATGCACAACCATCTGTGCAGCCTCTGCTACTGAAATTGATGATATTCCGGCCCGCATGGTAAACAGATCCCCATCGTCCCCAATATCAGGCAGAAGGATGTCTAGTTTTTTCCATTCATTTTTTGCGGTATGCAGATCAGGGACCTGAAAGAACGGCATCTTCTCGTCCCGCAAGTTAAAGCGGTGATGCCAGGTATCAAGGTATTTCTGCACCTCAGTGTCCAGCAGACTCTCTTGCAGCCACTTTTGCTCCCAGTGGTCAAGCGCGTTGTCCAGTTCACGCAACTTCTTTGAATCCCAAGAACGGTATAGAATCGCCAAGATCACTCGCAAAGTCGCAAAATTCACTGTCCCAAGTGCATGGGAAAGATCCCGGTATTTTTCAGCTTTATCCAGCAAATCACGGATGCTGATAATAGATTCTTTTCCGTCATGATCCACCACCTCAATCCACGGCTCGTCAATGAGGTTAAAGGTTTCAGTCATTCTCTTGTTGCTCCTCTTGTTCTTCATCGTATTTTTCTATCAGTAGTCCGTAGTCTTCGTCGTACGTCAGTAGTTGCCCATTGAGAACCCGCTGAAGGTTTTCGTCCAGCACCAGAGGAAGCTGCCCTTTGAGCCACGGGCTTTTTTGCCAAGATTCTTGGCCGTCTTCCTCCAGCTCGGCAAGGGTACTGTCCGTCATCAACCACCCCGGTAAGCGGACGGTGCACTTTGCCAGTGTTCGTGCAACTGGCCAATCCAATTCCATGACTCCATCCAGACGCTGTCCTTCAAGTTCTGTAACACGCGGCAGAGCGTATAATCCGTCCCCCAAACGCATGGCCACAACAACTTCGTAGCTATCATCTGAATCTCTGACCTGAGCTGCGCCTTGCTGTTCGTCGGCTGGAGTTAATACGGCACTCCATTTCTCCAATGCATCGTCATACGCAGATGGAATGCGGAACTGGTTTGCGCGTATCAGCTGGTCTGCGTGGAACTCCTGGTCTTTCTGTTCTGCGGCTTCCCACTTTTGTTTCCATGCGTCAGGTGGAGAAAGTAGGTGATCATATGCATCCGCCACAAGTGGTGCAACGTGATCTGGTGCTGTGACAACACCGCCGTGGGCATCAAGATGACGTTTCAGCACCAATGCCGAACGCAATAGAGGCGCTGCCCGATACACGGCAACTAGCCCACGTGGGATGCGGGGAGCATTGTCCTGTTCGTTGGGTTGTCCGACGCCAATCACAACTAGGCGCAGTTCTTTCATAGACTTAGGCCGCAGTACATCTAGATGTTGGTGACGGTGGAGCCGTCCCATACGCTGGATAAGTAAATCCAGTGGGGCAATATCGCTGAACATGAGGTCGAAATCCAGGTCGAGCCCCTGCTCGATAATTTGTGTTGAGACGACAATAAGCCGTTGTGGCCGCTGCGTACCGTCCTTACCCAGCTTGCTCACTAGCGACGTTTCTTTCTCGAAACGGTGATCGGTCAAGAATCGTGAATGCAGAAGTTCAACTTCCTCATCCTCTACCCCACCTAGAAGTTCGTAGAGCTGCTGCGCACGGTTGATGGTTGAGCATATGACAGCTATGCACCCGCCTCCTTCTGCCTCGGAGAGCACGGCATCTGCTAGCTCCTCAAGATCCCCTTCTAGAAATTCCACATGAGTGTGCCTTATACGACGCCCGTCAGGAACCGGATAACCAGTTTCAACCCCGGCGCTGCTAGTAACAGTAATCCTTGGGTATCCGTTCCCAGGATCAGGTTCTATATTGCTGCCACCAAATTTTGTAGCACCGTCGTAATACGCGGTGACGAGTTGTTTGCGCTGTTCCGGTGGCAGCGTCGCAGAAAGAGCAATGACCGGAACTTGGTAGTACCCCAACCACTCAAGCACACGTGTGAGGTATTGCCTCATATAAGTGTCGGCAGCATGGATTTCGTCAATAATCACCACCTTCCCCGCGAGTCCAAGGTGCCGTAGTACCACATGCTTGGATTTGAGAGCAGCAAAAAGTAGCTGGTCAATTGTTCCTACAACTACTGACGCAAGGAGGTTAGTTTTTCGTCCTCGGAACCATTGCGTTGCTTCTAGTGCAACCTCACCAGACCCCTCATCATCGTAGACTGCCTGAATGCGGCCACTGGCGAGGCTCCGAAATTCCTCACTAAATTCCGCTTTTCCGTGTGCGAGTATTGTGCTGATGGGCGCGTCGCTACCAACCCCAGATCGCAGCCAGTGAGCAACGCGAGAGAACATTGCGTCGGAAGTTACTCGCGTTGGCTGCGCAAAAAACAGCCCGTCCAAATCAGATTTTGCTGCCATGATCTCTGCCATAGCCAACGCTGTTTCCGTCTTACCACCACCGGTTTCATCCTCAACAAGCGCAAAAAATGGCTGCTGCTGCCTCAACGCAATATTGATACCTGCCTTTTGAACACTTCGCATCTCTGAGCCAGCAGGAAGGTTAAACCGTTCCGCAAATTGGTCAGCAATATCGCCTGAGGGAAGCCACACTCCGCCTAGATCAAGGCGATCAAGCGCCTCGTCGAGACGGTTTTCTGGGTCGACAGCCTCATAAGGAAAATACTGCTCATTGGAACCAACCCAGTCCGCAGCAATAAGAATTCCGGTTATTAATGCCTGATCAGCAGCATCCCAAGGCAACGTCGCTAGATCGGTAATGTCATCTCCATCAAACCCAATGAGTTCCATTCCGTAGTCGAGGAATCTTTCTCGGGCTTCTTGCCAATTTAAAGGTTCAAGTTGAAAAGCAGCACTTTCCTCCAGGACTGGGAAAACTCCATGGTGCCCACCTATCACGTATTTCCAGCCACGAATGGCCCTCCGCATAGCTCTCCGGTTTGCGTTGACCGCCCGACTACGAAGCCAAGTCGCAACTGCATGCGCTGCTACGACAGAATGTGGGTTGGCTGACATTTGTTGAGAAGTGGCCGAACCACGATACCCATACTTGAACAATCGCCCATAGAGCGCAGGAACTTTGGGCTGGAAGAACAAGGAAATCTTGCCGCAGTCATGAAACCACGCAGCAGCTTTGAGAACCTTGGACAGTTCTATGCCTCCAAGATTGTTCTGCAATCGGTCCAAACGACCCGGTGCGACAAGTTGATGCGCAACATGCTCAATAATGTCGGTCACGTCTTGTGCATGCTGCAGTAGTGGAAGATAACTTTCCCCCTCATCGACAGACTTTGCCCAAAAGATGTTGAGGTCGTCTACGTCCTGCATATGCACCGTCTTGCCCCTTAAAAGCGCTTCACTGCTTACACATTGGAAGAATATATAGCTTCTTCAAAAACAGTCAGCTTTTAAGAAAAATTTTAATATTAAACTTATTTTAACCCCCATTAACTACCCCCTAATCAAAAAATTTTTTTGCCTCGATGTATTCGCACAATCACAAAACATGCAGGTCAGGTAAGCAAAAAAGCCGACACAGCACCGTTCCGACCAAAGATCACAAGCAAGGGACAAGGCAGGATATAGTATCTGCCTCACCTCCCTCACTCACACGCAATCCCATCTTTGTCATGGTCTAGGGCGAGTGAGTAGCCGCGCCAACCCCAATGGATGGGCGTCGTTAAGCCTGCGCGGCGTACGGTGCCACAGGTGGGGAAACCAGCGCCAGTAACCCCAAGTACGGGCACCCCCCGGGGACCGACGATCTGGTAACAGGAATGATGCCGCAGTACAGCGCCCAGGCGGCGACGAGTGTAACGCCAGGATCAACCTGGTCACCGCCACTACCACCAGCGCTGTTACCCCACTACCCAGCCGCAGAACTTACCGCTCACAGGCCACGCCGTCTTTGTCGCGATCCAGGTGCGGCGCGTAGGCGGGTTCACCACGGTGAATGGGGGTGCGCACTCCGGCCGCGCGGGCTGCTGCGCAGTTCCTGAAGCTACCACCCTGCGGGGCAGGTGCCGATGCAGGCGGATGTGCTGCCTGAACTGGAGCAGGCGCGGGAGCCGGAGCTGGCGCTGGCGCAGGTGCGGGAGCCGGGGCCGGAGGAGCTGGCGGATTGGGGATGATTCCCGGCAGCGGATTAGCAATCAGCCGCTGCTGCACCGCCCAGGTGAGCCCCGCAGAGATGAGGCCGCCGATGCCCACGATCCCAGCAATAATGCCCAGGAATTTCAGGGTTTTATTATCTTTGTTCTCAGCAATGGCGCTGCTTCCCGCTTTGCCGCGTTCGCTACTCCCCTTGACCTTGTCGCTGCTTCCGCTGACTTTTGCACTGCTGCCACCAGTTTTTTCACCAGGCTTCCCTGCAGCACCCGCGCCAGAAGCTGCATCCACACCAGAAGCGGCGCCCTTGCCCGCCTCAACCTGATTTCCACTGGCCTCATTTCCAGCAGCACCTTTACCGGCCTCGCCGTTTGTCCCAGCAGCGGGCGCAACCACCCCGGTCTCCTGCTTTCCCTGAGCTGGTTTTTCTTCAGCTCCAGCATTCACCATTCCAGCGAGCGGCAGGACCACTGCCAGGCTCAGACTTACAAGTTTTGTGCGTGTACGCATCGCAGACTCCTTTTTCATAGGCTTATATTTGGAAATTCTTATATTTTCTTCCTACTTTTCTCAAATAACGCCCTTCGGAGCTACCCCAGAACCACCCCCAACACCGCTCGCGCCCCGCCTGCACCCATACCCGATCCATACCCGTGCCCTAAAGCCACCCCGCACCTCGCGCCGCCATTTTTCGGCCAAATCACCTCACACCGGTACGATGGACACCAAACCGAACTATCTCCCATATTTTTAGCTAGCTGCCCCAGAACTATTTTCGATTAAAGGATTACTGCGACTATGCCCCTCCCCTCCCCTAGCCCCGATTCTCGCGCACTTATTACTGGCGCTAGCCAGGGAATTGGCATGGCTATTGCGCGTGATCTGGCCAAGCAGGGCCATCATGTGATCTTGGTGGCGCGTCGTAAAGATGTGCTGGAGCAGTTTGCTGCGGAATTAACGTCGCGGTACAACGTCACGGCCGAGGTTTTTCCCTGCGATTTGTCGGATGAGCAGCAGCGCCACAAGCTTATCGCAGACATCAAAGACCGCGACATCAGCATCATTATCAATTCTGCTGGCATTGCGAGTTTCGGCCCGTTCATGGACCAGGAATGGGAGTATGAGACCAATCAGTTCGAGCTCAATGCCACGGCTGTTTTTGAACTCACCCGCGCCGTGCTGCCCCGAATGCTGGCAAATAGAAAAGGTGCTATTCTCAATGTTGGTTCGGCTGCTGGCAACCTCCCTATTCCAAATAATGCGACCTACGTGTTCACCAAGGCGGGCGTGAATGTATTCACGGAGGCCCTGCATTATGAGTTGAAAGGTTCGGGGGTCAGCTGCACGCTTCTTGCACCTGGTCCAGTGCGGGACGCGGTAATCCCGGAGGAGGAGAAATCTATTGTGGATAAGGTGGTACCGGATTTCCTCTGGACCACCTATGAATCCTGCGCAAAAGAGTCCCTCGAAGCGTTGGCAAAGAATAAACGCCGTGTGGTTCCGGGTCCGCTGAGTAAGGTGTTGAATGTGGCGTCGCTCGTCGCGCCGAGGGGTATTGCCTCCCCACTTATTGGTTCGTTTTATAAGAAAATGTCGTAAAAAATGATGTCGGAAAGTGCTATGTCGAAACATGACCGTTTGGTGTGGATTGATCTCGAAATGACGGGTCTTGACCCAGATCATCACGTCGTTGTGGAGGTGGCGGCGCTGGTCACGGACGCGGACTTGAACATCCTCGGTCAGGGCGTCGATATTGTGGTCCACGCCACGGAGGAGCAGCTGGCGGGTATGAATGAGCTCGTGGCAGACATGCACGGCTCGTCGGGCCTGACGGAGGCGATTCGCACCTCGACCACCACAATTGAGCAGGCTGAGCAGGCGGTTCTTGACCTCATAGCCGAGCATTGCGATCCCGATCATCCCGCGCCGCTGGCCGGAAATTCCATTGCCACGGACCGTTCCTTCATTCGCAAGCACATGCCTCGGCTGGACAGCGCCCTGCACTACCGCATGATCGACGTGTCCACCCTGAAGGAGCTCGCCCGCCGCTGGTATCCCCGCGTCTACTTCAACCAGCCGGAGAAGGGCCTCGCCCACCGCGCCCTCGCCGACATCGTGGAATCCATCCGCGAGCTGGACTATTATCGACGCTCGTTCATCACACCCGATCCAGGCCCCACCACCGCCGAATGTATCGACGCCGCGAAGGAATCGATGGCCTCGTACCAGCGCTTTTTGCAATAACGCACGAGTGAGTTATTATAGTTCTCGCTGCTTTTAACAGCAGCAATGGTGGCTGTAGTTCAGCTGGTAGAGCACCAGGTTGTGATCCTGGGTGTCGCGGGTTCGAGCCCCGTCAGCCACCCCAAAGACAAAAACCAGGTTTGATAATACAAACCTGGTTTTTGTGCGTGCGGATGAAATTCTTTTAATTACTATTCAATTAAACGTTCTTTAATGGTTAACTAAATAGTATGAAAGGAACACGCAGAAGACGCGCTGCGGCACTTCTCTGCACCCTTGGTATTTCACTATTCAATGCGCTACCGGCGTCCGCCACTGAATCGATACCTTTCTTACAGGTCGGCGGTGTAAAAAATGGACAACCAGACCCCACTCGTCACCACGCTATTCTCCCGCCAGAGCAGTCACTACGTTGGAAAGTCGAATTAAAACATGGTGATCAACTGGCGTTAGGAATGATGGTCACGCCATCGGAAGACGCGGCGTCGATACCCGGGCTGGCGCGAATAACAGCCGACATTATCGACCCCACCGGAAACCACTGCGTCTCCGAATCCAGCGACGGAACAGCCGCCAACGAATTCACTCAACCCATCAGCGGATTCGCAACGTCTTACGTGGTTGGCGACACTTTCGGCAACTGTGCACCCGGCGCCTACGACATTGTGATCACCCGAAAAGGCACACTCGGCGGCGCACACGAACTCCCACTCGACTTCACATTATGGAAAATCCCAACAGCGACAACCGACACAATAGCTACCTCCGCGCCACCGCCCGAACTCAGCATGGACATCAACAACTCCGCCGCAACTCTTCACACCGCCACCACGCTTAACGACGCCCCGACAGTACACGCAGGCAGCTACGAAACAACACTCCATTCCGGAAAAACACAATGGCTCCGAATTCCCATTGCCGAAGGGCAACGACTACAAATAGCCATAGAAGCCCCGCCCACACAAGGAACCATCAATTGGGCGGTCATTGGGCCCAACCTCTACCCCGTTGACATCGAAGAAGGCACCAACAATTACGGCGAAACAACCATCCCGTACCGGCTCAAACTCGACACCACGGAAGTCCGCAAGGTCACATCCATCACCCAAGAAATACGCTGGGGAAACATTATCGAAGACACCGAATTCGACCACAAAGGGGGATTCCTCGCCGGCGAACAGAACGTAGCCCTGCGCTACAGCGCGGACACACCGCAGTCCACCACTATCCGCTTAGCTCTGCGCGCCGTGGGCAGCGCCGAACCAGGACCCAAGCTTTCCTACGGCGTTGCGGGCGAGGCTGTGGAGGTTTCTGACGCGATCAGAGCACGAAAAACATCCAGAAACAACCAGCCCACAAGCCCCTTCATTCCGATTGCCTCTGGAGCGATCCTCACCACTGCGGTGCTTGCGCTCGGAATGCTGTTCATGCTGCGTCGGCGGTGAACTCCATCACACCTTCCCCACAACCTCCGCGAGAACCCCCGGCAGGAGCGCCTGCCACCAGAGCGCGTCATGGCCACCTGGATAAATATCAAAGCCGAGGAGTTTCCCCTGGGCGCGGAGCAGCGCGGCGGCGTGGTGGACATCCCGTTCAAGATCCCATTCGTACGCCCCTACCTGCAGATATGCGGGCGCGCCGTCCTGTCGGCTTCGCTCGTCAAACCATGCGCCGCCGTTCCACCACAGCGAGGGCGATTGCGCGATGGCAGCCGCCACGAGGTCGGGGTGCCGCATACCGGAGAGCAGGGCAAACAACCCTCCCATGCTTTGCCCCACAACAATCACCGGTGCACCGCTCGCATCCCCCAGCAGGCCCAGCGCCCGCTCGATGAAGGAACGCCCAGCGTCCGCGTCGCTGGTGTAATCGAGTTGTCGTTGTTGGGGTCCACCGGATTCGATAAACACCGCATGGATAGACACAGGCACTTCCTGCAGAGCGCTGACCAGTGGATACTGATTCACCCAGGTCTCCCCGTCAAGAACAACCAGCCGCGCAGCAGGCGCAACATCATCCGCAGGTTTCCAGGTCCAGGCGGTGAGCTCTGCCCCATTCACCGGGCTCATAACTTGAGCAACCTGAGCTTCCTCAATCCCCTCCTTATCCCCCGACAAAACCGACCGGTCAGCGTCCCGCCCACGCGCCACAGCCAGCCGCGCATTACCTAAGAAACCAACGTATTCGCGAGCACGTGGGTCCTCAACCGCGCTAGCGCGGAGCATCCCAAACATCTCACGGTCTGCCCCGCCATGCAGCGCGGGTGCCGGGAGTTCAGAACCAGGAACGCTGTAGTTGTAGGTTCCCATCCACTCGGTGGGCATATCCAGGGTGAGGGCGTGCAGCCCGGTCCCCGCGATGGATTCCAGCCGCGTATCGGCGGGATCAAGCATGTCAGTAACCTTGTTCAGGTTCAGAATCACCCCGTGGGGAGCATCGCCGTACCACACAAACGTAACCAGCGTGTTTTCCACAAGCGGCGTCCCGGTTGCCGTGAGTTCCCCGTACATAAGCTCCGCGCGTTCCTCGCGTTGCTGGGTGTCGGGGATGGCTGCGAGGGCTTCGCGGGCGGCGTCGATAAGCGGTGAGGAGGCTCGTGGAAGTGGCCATGGTCGGATAGTATGGTGTGGCGTCAGCATGTCCGCCACCTTACCCGCGCAAGGAGGGGCACTTTGAATAATTACACCTCAGTTACGTTCACCTGGGAGGGCGAGCAGCAGCCGGGTCTGTGGTGCCCTGCGTTGAGTTCTAACGTGATTCCGATGGAACGGTCGGGGGACGGCTGGTCGTTCACGGCTGAGCTACCGAATGCCTCGGGCGTGTCGTGGGCGATTGTTCCGAATGTTACTGAGGTCACGGCTCTTTCCCCCGCGCTTCTCGACGCCGCCCTTTCCACACCAAATCCGACGGTGCCGAGCTTGTATCGGCTGATCGGGACGGATCCGATGACGCGCGCAGAGCCGAATATTTCGGTGCTGCAGCAGCCTGACGCACCGGAATATGATTGGGCTGATCTGGGCAATCCGGCCCCGCAGTTGGCGGGCGAGAAGCTGGCGACGGGACATAAAATTCACTACGCGCTGGAAAATCCGAACCAGGTGTTGTTCCTGGACGGTGAGGTGATGCAGCGCATCCATAATGATTTCCTGGACCTCAACATCGCCCCGATTTACGTGCATAACAGCGGCATGGCGCAGCGTATGGGCGATTTTGCCGACCCGATTGGCTTTGCCCACGCCGTGGGCGCGCACATTGAAGAGCAGCCCGACGTGATTGTGGGCATGTCTGCGGGCGCGCTCGCCGCCTGCGCCCTGGCTGTGGAGTTGGGCGCGCAGCGTGTGGTGCTGCTCTCCCCCGCCGTGGTTGCAGGTATCGACGTCGCGCGGGAACTCATGTCCTCCCTGCTTGCGAACAACATTTCCGTTGACATCGCAGTGGGTTCCGAGGAGAACCGCGGCGACCGCCCCGAGCAGTCGATCTTCACGATTGCGCAGGGCCTGGCCGACGGAATCGAATCCGCAGGCGGGCGGTCCACCTTTACCGTGTTCCCCGGCGGGCACGATCTCGCAGCGTGGCGGCCCGTGTTGGCGCGAATGTTAAGTTGATAATTTTCCGGTCGCGTTTGTGATAAGTATCCCACTTACGGGGGCTTTTACCCTACTGTGGAGACATGGCAACAAATGAGCGTACCTTTTTCGGGCACCCCTGGGGGCTAGCCAACCTATTCGGCGTGGAAATGTGGGAGCGTTTCAGCTTCTACGGACTCCAAGCAATCCTGCTCTACTACCTGTACTACCAGACCACCGACGGCGGCTTAGGCATCGACGAATCCATCGCCACCGCCATTGTCGGTGCCTACGGTGGGCTTGTGTACGTGGCAGCCATCGGCGGCGGCTGGGTTGCCGACCGCGTGCTCGGTGCCGAACGCACCCTGTTTTATTCAGCCATCATCGTCATGCTCGGCCACGTCTCCTTGGGCCTGCTCCCCGGCATCCTTGGACTGACGGTCGGTCTGATGCTGGTGGCTCTCGGCTCCGGCGGCGTGAAAACCACCGCCTCCACCGTCCTCGGTGGACTCTACGAGGAAGACGATCCGCGTCTCGACGGCGGCTACTCCATCTTCTACATGGGCATCAACATCGGCGCGCTCTTCGGCCCACTGGTCACCGGCTGGATGTGGGGCCAAGCCGGATTCCACTGGGGTTTTGGCATGGCCGCGTTCGGCATGGCCATCGGCCTCATTCAATACGCCGTCATGCGCAAAGACACCATCGGTGCCGTGGGCAGCACCGTGTTGAACCCCGCTCCGCGCAGCCAAATCCTCAGCGTGCTGGGAATCACCCTCGCGCTTGTGGCCGTGGTTGTGGTGCTTTTTACCACGGGAATTTTGAAAATCGGGTGGCTCTCCAATTTTGTCAGCATCGTCGGCGGTATCGCAGCCGTCCTGCTCTTCGTCCAGATGTACAGCTCCCCCAAAACAACCCAGACCGAAAAACACCGCCTCCTGGGCTTCATCCCCATGTTCTTCGCCTCCGTGATGTTCTGGTCCATCTACCAGCAACAATTCACCGTTATTGCCATTTACTCCGACCAGCGACTCAACCGTACTTTTGGCGGCTTTGAAGTAAGCCCCGCCTGGGTCGGATCCATCAGCCCCATCTTCATCATCGTCTTCTCCGGCATTTTCGCCACCATGTGGCTCAAACTCGGCGAACGGCAGCCCTCTACCCCTATGAAATACGCGCTCTCGCTGATGCTGACCGGGCTCGCCGCTTTCATATTCATTCCTTTCGCGGGTGGCGGCCCCAACTCGACGCCCTTCTTCGCCATGGTGGCGATCCTCTTCCTGTTCACCATGGCCGAGCTCATGATCTCCCCCGTCGGTCTTTCCCTAGCCAGCCGACTCGCCCCGGCGCGATTTGCTACCCGCATGATGAGCCTGCAGTTCCTCTCCCTGGCGGTTGGGACCGCCCTGTCCGGGACCTTCGCCGGATACTACGACGCGGGCGACGCTGGTGCCGAACGCACTTACTTCCTCGTCATTGGTGCCGCTGCTATTCTCGGCGGCCTGGTTATGGTCGCGCTGCGACGGGGTATCCTCACCGCGTTTGAGGGAGTGCAGTAGCTGCGCGTGCTGGCGAGCGTGCCGCGTAAGCAATGAAAAACCCGCCCCCCTGCAATCACGCGGGGTGGGCGGGCTCCTCCAAGCAATCTACCAGGCTGAGGTTTCGTTGACGTTGCCCTTGCTCCAGGTTTCCCAGGGGATGTTCCAGTCGCCGAGTCCGTCGTAGCCGGAGAGTTCCTCGCCGATGGTGTTGCGGACTTGGACAATATCGCCACGCTTCAGGTTTTCTTGGAACCATTGGGCGTTTTCGGTGCTGACGTTGATGCACCCGTGGGAGACGTTTTCAACGCCTTGGGATCCCACCGACCAGGGTGCCGCGTGGACGAAAATGCCGGAGTAGGACATTTGGGTGGCAAATTGCACGTTGGTGCGGTATCCGTCGGGCGCGTCGATGGCGAGTCCGTAGGAGGAAGAGTCCATGACGATGGTGGGGTGCTTGTCGCCAATGATGTAGGTCCCGTGCGGGGTGGGGTATTTGCCGGATCCCATGGAGATCGGCATGGTTTTGAGCACTTCCTCGCCACGCTTGATGGTCATGGTTTTGGTGTTGTCGTCGGCGACAGCAACAACTTTGTCGCCGATGGTGAAGTTGGTGTTGTTGTTTTCTTCACCGTAGACTCCGCCACCGAGGTCAACACCGTAGATGTCCACCTTGACGTCGACTTTGGTGCCAGGTTCCCAGAAGTCTTTGGGCCGCCACCGGACTTCGCTGTTGTTGAGCCAGAAGAACTGGCCCTCAACTTTGGGTTCGGTTTTGACGGTGATGGCGTCTTGCGCAGCTTGACGGTTTTCGATGTTGGTGTCGAATTTGATCCCGATTGTTTGACCGACACCAACCGTGGATTCGGGAAGCGGCGATAGGGCCGCAGTGGTGGTGTTGGTCGCGTCGATGGTGCTGAAGCTCATTTCCTGCTTCTTCTCACCCTTGGCCTCAATGGTCAGGGTGTAGGTACGGCTGTAGCCCAGCGGTTCGGTGGTTTCCCACTTCTTTTTGTCTTTGTCCAGCGATGCTTCGACGACTTTGCCGTCTTCGTTGGTCATGGTGACTGTGCTGAGTTCACCATCCCCGATCTTGACGGTGATGGGTTTAGCGGGGTTGACGTCCTTTTGCCCGTCTTTGACGCTGGCTTCAGGTTTTTTGTTTTCGGCGCTTTTCGACGCCTCGGCTGCCGCATCGACAGCTTTGTCGCCGCTGTTCTGACCAGCGGCGCATCCACCTAGGATGAGGGCCCCGGCGAGGAGCCCGACCGCTCCTAGCGCGGTGAGGGGGCGAAGTCCCGGCATTTTTCTCCAAACACTATGATTTTGCAAGTCTCTAAGCAGAGAGTACACGTTTTTTGATGACAAAACCGTAACTCCTCTTATCGTGTTCCCAGACACCCATGATACTGGACGTTATGCGGGGAGCTACCAGTAGATTTGCATATTTTTTAGCAGTGTTGTTATAGTTTCCTTCGTTGCAAAGAACGGCGCCATTAGCTCAATTGGCAGAGCAGCTGACTCTTAATCAGCGGGTTCGGGGTTCGAGTCCCTGATGGCGCACATATGTCCCCCTGTATGGTTCACGCCTACTGGGGGCTTTTGGTTTATCATTGGTTGTCATGCGAGCTTTGATCATTGTTGACGTCCAAAATGACTTCTGCCCAGGCGGCCCCCTAGCCACAGCCGACGGCAACAACGTAGCCCGGCGAATAGCCACCTTTGTCAAAGATCACGGCAAGGATTACAGCGCCGTGGTGGCTACAAAGGACTGGCACATTGACCCCGGCGAACACTTCTCCCCCACCCCGGATTTTCTGGATACCTGGCCGGTGCACTGTGTTGCCAACAGCGACGGCGCAGATTTCCACCCCATGATTGACCCGAGCGTTTTCGACGCCGTGTTCCTCAAAGGTCAGTACACCTCCGCCTACTCCGGGTTTGAAGGCGCGACAGAAGACGGTACTCCCCTGGCCACATGGCTGCGTGACCGGGAGATCACGCATGTGGACATTGCGGGCATTGCCACTGATTACTGCGTGCGCGCCACCGCGCTGGACGCGTTAAGCGAGGGATTCACAACCCACGTGCTCACGGATCTGTGCGCCGCCGTTGCCCCAGACACTGGGCGCGCAGCCTTAGAGGAGCTGGCTGCGGAAGGCGCGAACGTCGATAAGCAGAACTAGCGGTTGGACAGCAGGCGCTGGAGTTCCTTCAGGTCCTTCGAGCGTCGGCGGGAGCGGGCGAGGCCGATGAGGACGCCGACAGCCACAACAGCAGCAACACCTGTGAGAATTTGCTTTACCTGCGGCTCCTGGAGGCGCTGGAGGGCAGACTTCTTGGCGTCCTCAACGATGGTTTGGGGGCGGGTGCGGTAGGCCAGCCGATCCAAAGTACCCGCCAACTGACGACGCGTACGCTCGATGTCCTGCTGGATGTCTTCAATGTTGCGGGCCACGAACAATCTCCCAAAGTTGCGAAACAAACAATAAACAACACTAACGCTAGTGGATAACCCGAGCACGCGCACGCAGAAACAGCAACATGAGTATTCTTGTCACTATGACTGAGCAAAAACGCCTGGAAATCGGTGACCAAGCCCCGGCCTTCACCCTGCCCAACGATAGCGGTGAAACGACGTCACTGGCCGATTACCAGGGTAAACGCGTGCTCGTCTACTTCTACCCGCGTGCCAACACCCCCGGATGCACCACAGAAGCCTGCGACTTCCGCGACAGCCTCACACAACTCAATGACCTGGGGATAGAGGTGGTGGGCATCTCCCCCGATACGGTGGATAAACTCGTGGCCTTCCGCGAGAAAAACAACCTCACCTTTCCCCTGCTCGCCGACCCCGACAAAAACGTGCTCAAAGAATGGGGTGCCTTTGGGGAGAAAAAGAACTACGGCAAAATCGTCGAAGGTGTGATCCGCTCCACCTTCCTCGTCGGTACCGACGGCACCATCGAACTCGCGCTCTACAACGTGCGCGCCACCGGACACGTCGCCCGGGTCATCAGAGAACTGGAAAAATAACCGCCGCATGGACCAAGACGCCCCGGACATACTCCTACCGCGCCGACGCCCCGCGCAACAGCGAAGCCGCGAACGCTTCAACCGCATCCTTGCCAGCGCCCGCGCGGTCCTTGTCGACGTCGGGTTCGAATCCTTTACCTTCGACGAAGTCGCCCGGCGCGCCGAAGTGCCCATCGGCACTCTGTATCAATTCTTTGCCAACAAATACGTGCTCATCTGCGAACTCGACCGGCAAGACACCGCCGAGATTGTCTCCGAGCTTCAGGACTTCTCCTCCCGAGTGCCGGCGCTGCAATGGCCCGACTTCCTCGACGAATTCATCGACCACCTCGCGGGACTCTGGCGCGATGACCCCTCCCGCCGCGCCGTCTGGCACGCCGTGCAATCCACCCCGGCGACCCGCGCCACCGCCGCCGCGACCGAGCAGGAAATGCTCGACCTCATTGCCCGCGTGATGAAGCCCCTCGCCCCCGGCTCCCCCGATATTCTCCGCCGCGAGCTCGCAGGGATTCTGGTGCACACCGTCAGCTCGCTGCTCAACTACGCTGTCCGCGATAAAGAGCTTGACGACGCCCGCTTCTCCGGCACCGTCGCCGAAATCAAGCGCATGCTGGTTGCGTATCTGTTTGCTGTAGCGACGGGGTAGGTTGCTGGGGGCTTGGTGTAGGGCTTAGCGACTATTGAACAACGTTAGTGCAAACTTTTGCGTAGAAATAGGTCTATCGGCAGGCTCGAAAATGGGGTGTTCGCGTACCTGGCGATGGACCTATATGACCAAGCCGAAAAACACCCCATTTTCGTGCTTGAGGATAAGCACACTGTGCACTACCCGATACAGCAGGTGGCCGTGGCGTAGTCACCATCGTGACTAATACTGAGACTGATGTGGGGGGTAGCACCTCCCATGGTGGCCGCAACCTGCTCGGCAACCTCCCCGATCAGATGAATAGCCACCCGCCCCCACTGGTCGGGGACGATTTCTACCTGTGCCCAGTCAAAATCTTCCAGGTCGATCACAGGCGGGGTGCCGTAGAGGGCTTGGGACCAAGCTTTGACAAAGGCTTCTTTAGCAGCCCATCGCCCGGCGAGGTGCTGATTAGGGTCGAGTTTTTGGTTGGCGTGGCGCCTTTCAAAGGCGCTGAATACGCGATGAAAGCGACTGCCGGGCTGCTGGAGCTGTTCGGCAAAGCTGGGGATATGGACGAGGTCAATACCGATGGCGGGGGTGACTGGGGGCATGTCCTCAATAGTAATCTATGGAAAGTACTTGCCAAAGTGGAAAGTACTTTCTTAAAATCAGAGACATGGATACCACAACACCACAAAAGGCGCAGGCCCAGCTCACAGAGGCCCGCATGCGCACGCAAGGCATCAGTGGATTTAGCCCCGTCTGGGTCGCCTACGAGATCATCCTTATTGCTATGACCTTCGGAGTGCTATGCGCGTACTTTGATGGACATCCCGATTTTCAATCCCTACGCACCCCATTCTTTGCCATGGGAATGGCATGGCTGTTCGGAGGCATAGTCATGCTCATACTCACCAAGACCATCTCAAAACCCATCCGCTTCGGCTTTGAGCGTCGCTGGGACATTATGCATTACCTCATGGCAGGCGGTTTCTTTGCTTCGACACTCATCGTTGTTTTTGCGCCGCTAGAACTGTGGCACGTCCTTGCCATCATCTCCACCTACCTGCTCTTGGGCATCGCAGCCCCTGTATGGGAGGTGATCACTGTGCGCAACCTTTACAGAAACGCCCGATAAAGTCCACATTTCTGTAACCGAATTCTTCTCAAAGATGGGATTTCTCTGACATGAACGCACTAACACCACATGAAGCGCAGGCTCAACTCACGGAGGCTCGCATGCGCACGCAAGGCATCAGCGGTTTCACCCCTGCGTGGGCCTCTTATGAGATCATAATTGCCGCCATGGTCTTCGAAGTTCTAGCCAATTACTGTGACGGACACCCCGAATTTCACGCCCTTCGCATGCCGTTGTTCATCACAGGATTTGTGTGGCTCGCTGTCGGAGTCGGCTTATCCACATTCACGGTGATTATCGCTAAAACCGCCCTCCGTGGTTTCGGACTTCGTTGGGGCATCATGATTGGGATCTGGTCCGTTTGCTACTTGGCACTCATGCTTACTACGACCTTCACACCAGTGTCCCTGACGCAGCTTTTCATCATGCTCTCCATAGTCCCACTCCTAGGCATCGCAGGTCCCGTGTGGGAAATGCTCGCCCTGCGCAAGAACAGAAAGAGCATCCGATGAGCACCCACCCTCGCAATGACCTCAACCCGGCGTTCACTAACCCGCTGCGGTTTTCCCTGATGGCTACGCTCGCGGGCGTCGAGAAGCTGCCGTTCAAGGACGCCCGGGATTACCTGGGCACCACCGATTCGACGCTTTCTAAGCACGCGAGCGCTCTGGAGGAAGCGGGGTTCGTCACCATCATGAAAGGGTTTTTGGGCAAAAAGCCGCAGACAACCCTGAAGCTCAGCAAGCAGGGCCGCACGGCATGGGCGGCGCATCTCGACGCCCTGCAACAGATCGCCTTCCCCCAAGACACCGAGAGTTAGTGATCCTTCGACAGAACCCGCACCAGCGCACACACTATAATCCCCAGGAACAGTAAAGCTAATGGAAGAAACACGAAGGCACCGACATCCTTGAGGCTCTGCGTCTCCGATGCGGTGCGTATCGGACTAACACGGTTCACAGCGGGAGCGGCGGGGATCGCGGGGGCGGTGGGGTTAATGGGCGTCGAAAAGCGGAGAAGGGAATCCTGGGATTCAGCTGCGGCGGGGGCATCGGGTTGGAACACTGTTTCCGTCACAATACTGTCCATGATGTCCTGCGCTACCCCATAGGACGTGAGATGAATGGGAGATGCCACGGGCTGGGCATCGGCAGTGGTTGAGTAGAAAACCACCAGGTAATAGTGGTCGGACTTCCACCCACCCGATGGAGGTTCGGCAACAATGGATTGGGCGAGACCGCCGTCTTTAATTCCCTGGGTAATGCTAGCCGCATGGTGCTGTTCATCCGGCACCGAAAAGGGATCGTCCCGTTGCTCAGCGGTGTATTCGATCAATTCGTCCGCATCGGAATTGATATAGACATGGCCAACAGCGTTGCGCGGCCCCGACAGGCGGCTATCAAATCGCAACGACCGCTCCCCCAGCTTGTCATGCAGCAAGGCACCCGGCGCACTGACCACCCAGCGAATAAGGGTGCCGTTAACCTGCTGGCCTTCCACCGTTATGTGAGCAGGAAGTGTGGGGGCCGCTTTCACAATGCCGGAAGGGCCATCGCCCGGCAGAGTAATACTCCGGTCAGTGCCGTTGATATTGAAGTCAATGTCCATGGAATCATAACTGCTCAAAGCTTTGACTTCCGTGGTGAGCGTGCCAATAGCATTGTTATGACCGGCCAGGGAATCATCAAAAGTGCAGGTGACCAGGTTAGTGCGACGGTCCGAGGTGCAGTCGCCAACCGTGCGCCCGCTACTGTCGTGCAGGGCATTGAAAAACGTGGCCGGAACTCGGAATTGCTTGGGAAATTGAATGGTGAATTGTTGACCTTCAAACTCCCCGCCCGACAGCGACCATGGCCAACTGAATGTCACTTCCGAATTTTCCGTTATAGGGAGGGCAGATGCCGTGATAATGGGGGCATCAATATCAATGAAGGTGGGCGCATTGACGGCGGTACCGACGTGGTTTACCTGGGCAGTGTTGTTTGCTTGGGCTTGGACGATGACATCGGATTGGTGGTGAGAGGTTGCTGCGTGAGCTTCGGCGAGCTGTATTTCGACAAACGGAGTCCCGGCAAAGTGGGCTCCAGCGAGGTCGGCGAATGCCCCGCTGACGTTAATACCGATAGATAGCAGCAGTGCAACGCCAAGCAGAGCGCAGCGTCGAGCATTCATCAAGCGACTCACAGATCCTCTTCACCCCTTGCGGCTGAGTTATAACATGAACCAATCACATTTAATGCTCAGGATTTTATCATTTTAAACCTTCATTTCAAAGGCGATATTTGAGGTAATCCTCACTTTTTGGCCGCGAATGGGGGGCTATCCAGGGGTTGAGCAAGTGATGATCCGGTGGTGAGCAGGGAAAATTGGATAACAACCAGCACCCAAATCCGAAATCGACGTCCAGCACGCCACCAAAGCCAGCAAAGAATAAAAGTGGCTACGCTTACAATTTTCTTAACATTGGCGCGTTGTGGCAGGCACCCAGCACCGTGGAGTGCTGTGGAGCACAGTAAAACACTGCGGAACATGCAAAGCGCAAACACACAGAGCGCAAAAGGAAACCCCGGCTCCACCATTACATGGAGCCGGGGCGCAGGTGCGCTAGGCCATTAAAGCGCTAGTGCACTACATCGGGATGTTACGAGCGGCGGCTACGAATGATCATCGCAGCACCAGCTGTGACAACCAGAAGCGCTAGCACGCTAACACCGATGACCGAGGCACCTGTGTTGGCCAGTTTCTTCGGGTTCTGCTTCTCGGGTGTCGGGTTCCCTGACTGTGCTTTGGCAGGGATGCCCTTCTGCGGAACACACGGAACACCCTTGTCATTACCGTTGGCACCGTGTCCACCCGAATATCCACCCGGTTCACTCGGGGTACCCGACGCGGGAGCGTGAGGATCACACGTCTTGGGTGCGGGCACCGAGGGGGTCGGTGTCGCGGACAGCGGCGCGGGCGGCTTCTGCACTGACGGTGCCGGAGGTGTGGGTAGCGGGATCAGGGGAACGATCGGGATGACAAACCACCACCATGGAATGTTGGCACTGTTCGTGACCTTCACTACCGTTGCTTTGCTGCTCTCGGCTTTGACAGTGATGGTTGCTGTGCCATCACCATTGTCTTTCACAGCCCCAGCGGTATCACTACCGAAGCGTGGTGTAGCCCAGGAGGTAAAGGTGTCCGATGCCGGCATTGTTTCCTTCAGCGTCACCATCGTGCCCACGGGCATCTGCGGCAGCTTATGGGTGTCGCCATCCTTGAGTGTGAACGTCTCCTTCTTGGACTCGTTACCAATGCCCCACGTCGCGGTGAACTGGTACTCCTTCGACTTGTTGCTAGAGGAACCTGCTACGAGACCCACGACTTCCTTGGTAATTTCAACGGTTCCAAGTTTGTCGTAGCTGTTCTTGATGCGCGCGGAAGCTTCACTGCGCTCATCCTCAACTGTTGCTTCTGCACGAACAATGGACTCGTCTTCGACGAAGATCGCGCCGTCAACTGCCACGTCCTTGGTGTCCTCTGTGAAGGTACAGCGTGATCCAACAACGATGTCCTTGATGGTTGCGGGTTCATCAACCTTCAGCTTCACCTCGCCTTTCGACGTCTCTTTGCCTTCCTTGGTGCAGACGTAACCAACGGTGAAGGTCTTGTGCTTGATGACGTCCAGATCCTTGGCCGATCCAGCCAGCTCCTTGGTTACCTTCACACTGCCCTTCAGCGCAGTGTATGTGTTCGTTGCAGTAACAGACTTGGTAGCACCCTTAACGATAGTGACCTCTTCCAAACCACTCGTCTTCAGGTGAGCACCAGCAACATCAGCACCCACTTCGTTGACTACACAGTTAAAGTCGTGCGGAATCTTCTTGCTGGTCGCAGTACCATTGGCCTTCACCACAAGATCACCCTCGACCTTGGTGGCTTCGGTCTTAGCTTTATCCGTGCACACGTAGTGGAAGGTAAATTCCTTATCTCCCACTGCAACATTGTCAGGGTTCACTAGCTTCTTGGTGATGGTGAAATCACCCAACTTAGAAGCGTAGACATTGTTCACGGTGAAGGTCTGAACCTGATTAGCCGAAATCTTCACCGACTTCGGAGTGATATTCGTCGTACGGGTTGCGTCCTTCACATCAGCAGAATCAGCACGCTCGGCAATTTGACACTCGTACCCAACCGGAATCTCAGGGGACGTCACTTCACCGGCACCATCAACAGTCAAGGTGAACTGTTGTGGCGCAGGTTCATTGACATCCTGAACTTCGGCACGCATTCCTGTGTTGGGTTGCGGAAGAGCAGGCGGAGTACACACGTAGTCAAAGACATAGCGCCTATTCTCGTTCTGCGGAATCACCTTGTGGGGGTCTTCAACGGTCTTGACGATCTTGAATTTACCCATCGGCGTTTTAGTCGGAGTGAACTTATTGGTTACCCGGAGATGCTGGCGTTCATTGGTGACAGTGTAGTTAAAGACGTTGGGGGTTTCGGGGTGGTTTTGAAGCAGGTCTCCCTGCTGGTTTTTGCGGATGTGATAGTGCCACCTATAGTCAACAGCCTGCACGTCGTTTTCAGTAAAACTGCACTGTGCGCCCACCGGGATGTTGTTGACGGGTTGCGAGGGAGTGCCATCGCTCTTGATTGTCACATCACCGTCGTAGTCTTTCCCTGCAGTGGTACAGGTGTAGTGAACCGTGAATTCGGGGAACTGTTTCTTCAGCTCAGCGATTTCTGCGTCTTTACCCTCTGCAACTTGTGCGCCATCTTCCGTCATGACCGCAATGACCTTGTCAAAGTAAAAACCACCAGTCGGCGGCTTTGGGGTGTTGGTCAAAGTCACGCCAATATTGCGGTCTGACACCGTAGTAACGGTTACCTTCGACGAACCAGCCCCCTCAAGATTCGGGGCGTCGGAAGTGTTCGTTGCAGTGAACTGCGGAGCGTCATATTTGACAGCACTATCTTGAGGTATGACCTCCTCCAAGGTGACCTTGGAGCCAGCGGGCAGTTCCTTGGTTCCCTTCACCACGTCACCATTAAGAGGAACATCCAGAGTGTAGGTTCCATCGAATTTATCGTCAGGAGAATCAACAGTCACCTTAACGGGGAATGTTGTTCCATCTGTGAGACCCTCTGGACGTGTCGCAGCAGGATTCAGCACTTTCTTCAGCTCAAAAGTACCACGATTTACACCAGTGATGGTGCCTCGAGCATCCTGTTTAAATTCAGAAACTGCGGTTGACACAAGTGCTGTACCACGCAGGCTGGCCTTATTTGAAATATCAGTGTTTTTAGCGGGAATGGCACCGTCTGCAGAAATTGACATATAAGACACTTGGTAGAAGCGATCAGCCTTCCAGCCGTCATTTGGACGCTTCAGGGTAATAACCTGCTTGGTTTCCCCCGGCTGAATATTCTGCTCGAACGCAAGAGGCTTGCCATTTTCTCGTGGATTATCCAGCTGGTCTTTGGTGTATTCTACAGCGTATTCGCCCCAATCTTTGATAAACTTGTGCCCGACATCACCGTTGACAAGCGTCAATTCATCTTCAATCACAACATCGCTATTGATGTTGTGTTTTAGCAGCTCAGAACCAGGAACTGAGATGGTCCAGCGGGCGTGAACTTTGTCAGATTCAGCCCAGCCTTCTTTCGAAAACGTCTTTGGCGCAGTGTAATCGGCCCCGATAATTCCATCCTGGTCATCGGGACCAGGCAAATGAACAACCCTTGACACGCCATCGATCTTGAAGGTGATCTCTTTGGATTTCTGGACTTTGGCTACCTGGACTTGCACCTCGAACATCCCATGGACATTATCTTTGTGCGAGAACTTATCATTAAAAGTACAGGTGACAATTCTAGTGTCGTTATTGGCATTACACGTTCCACCAACAACGCCGTCCGCGTCTCTTAGCTCAATACCTTGATCCGAGCCCAGTTGCAATACGTCCGGAAATTCCACAGAAAACTGCTGCCCGTTGCTGACGTTACCCGCATACCAGTCCCACCGAACGTGAACAAAGCTCAAGTTCTTAATGGGAGTGTTTTCGGACTCCACCCTAACATTATCTATCCTCACGGTCCCAGTGGCCTGTGCCACTGGCTGATAAGTCAGCAGACTGGTGAGCACCAGAAGCAGTGAACTTACAATCGCGTAGATTTTTCGGCTCACCGAATAGCCCACAGCCTTCTCCTTTCTCTTGATACATGCAAAAACCAGATGAGACCTACGGGCCGCTGACCTGACGAATTTCACAATCCCGACCAACACCATAAGCCACATAGTTCTTTAAGGATTTTATCAGTTTTTTGGGTCATGTCAACTAGGGAGTCGTCCGCGATTCAGTCGTATTCGCAGGAAAAACGGCTTTACATGCAAACATTTTAGCTCATCAAAAGCTTAATATATACTCAGATATGCCACGTGGTGAGCTGTACGGCATTTCCTTGCGTTCCGCTTCGCCTAGTCGAGGTCTGCCCCCTCCCCCAAAAAAGTGACCGCCTCACTAGCGGCAATTTCAGAAACAGCAATGCAAAAGCCCGGCCCCTCCCCCACCGAAATGTGAGGACAGGCCGGGCTAAAGCGCCACAGAACGTTAAAGAAGCGTCGCTAGAACTCCCCGGTTACACGAAGGACTCCATCAACCAGGCGCGCCCCGGAATCAAGCAGCGCGGCAGCTTCTCGCTCCTTGGCAGCATCACCGGTGCCACCAAGGTTGCGGTCCACGGGCCGTTCGTACAGTGCGGCACCACCGTGCATGGCGTCGAGAATGCGCCGCAGACCAGCATCTTCGCGGGTGGTGGCAGCATCTTCCCACTCGGCGACACCGGTGGCACCGCGTTCTTCACGCACGGCCTCCACAAAAGCGGCCGGGTGAACAATAGCCACCAGCGCCGAGACGTGCCCGAAACCAAGGGAGGTGACAATACCTGCCTTCGGTGCGAAGCCTTCACCCGCGGCACCCAGGTCCAGGGGTTTGCGCAGCCACACCAGGCGCTGATGCTTGTTCAGCACCGGGTCCACGCAGTCCAGGGAGCGGTTGGCGGGCAGCAGCCCGGACCGCAGCACCTGGGTGAGCCCGATGATCTGGAATGCGGCGGCACCGCCCTTGGCATGCCCGGTCAGGGACTTCTGGGACACCACAAACAACGGGTTGCCCTCGCCGCGCCCCATGGCGGTGGCGAGGCGTTCGTGCAGGTCGGACTCGTTGGGGTCGTTGGCGGTAGTGGAGGTGTCGTGCTTGGAGATCACGCTCACCTCATCCGCATTCACACCCAGAGCGTACAGCGCCTTGGCCAGGCGGGAGACTTCCCCACCCTGCGCGGCCCCCAGGGCGCCCAGGCCCGGCGCGGGGATGGAAGTGTGCGCGCCGTCGGCAAAGGACTCTGCGAATCCCACCACGCCGAGGACGGGAAGTCCGAGGTCTGCGGCGATGGAGCCGCGGGTGAGCAGGATGGTGCCGCCACCTGCGGATTCGATGAATCCGGCGCGGCGTCGATCGTTGGCGCGTGAGAAGTAGCGCTCGTCGATGCCTTTGCCTTCGAGTTCGGCGGACGGCGCGGTGGCCGCCATGTCACCGAAGCCGGTGATGCCTTCGATGGACAGGTCGTCGAAGCCACCTGCGACCACGAAGTCGGCTTTACCGAGCCTGATTTTGTCCATGCCTTCTTCCACGGAGACGGCGGCGGTGGCGCAGGCCGCAACGGGGTGCACCATTTGGCCGTAGCCGCCGATGTAGGACTGCATGACGTGCGCGGCGGTGACGTTGGGCAGGGCTTCCTGCAGGATGTCGTTGGCGCGGGGTTCGGCAAGCAGGCCGTCAACGTAGAGGGAGCGCAGGGATTCCATGCCGCCCATGCCGGTTCCTTGTGAGGAGGAAACGCGGGTGGGGTGGATGGAGCGCATGAGCTCGGCGGGGCTGAATCCGCTGGACAGGAACGCCTCGACGGTGCAGACGATGTTCCACAGGGCAACGCGGTCGAGGTTGTCCACCATGTCTGCGGGGATGCCGTAGACGCTGGGGTCGAATCCTTCGGGGATTTGTCCACCGACGAAGCGGCTCATGGCCATGCGCCGGGGCACACGAATGGCGGAGCCCGCATGGCGGGTGACTATCCACTCGCCGGTTTCTTCGCTGTAGGCGGCGCTGGTGTTGTCGGGTTCGGAGTCGACGAAGGTGCGGGCTGCTTCCTTGTCGCTGACGGTGAAGCTCAGGTCACGGTCCAGGTAGACGGTGGTGAGTTCGGGGGCAAGGTTGCTGACCATGCCGAAATCATCGTGGTAGCGGCGTACACCGACGCGGCCTAGCACTTCGTCGTGGTAACGGTCGTAGATGTCTTCCTCGGCAATCTCGGAACCGTCGGCATCGACCCAGCTGCCGTCTTCCCAGCTGATGAGTCCCATGGTCCAGGCGAGTTCGGTGACGCCGGCGGCGGAGAGGTCGCCGGTGAGTTCGGCGTCGAAACGCGTGCGGGCGGAGCCGTAGGGCCCAAGCTCGCCGGCACCGACGATGACGATCATGTCGTCGAGTTTCTGGCTAACCTGCCCGGTGAAGTCGGGGGTGGCGGCCTGGAAGCGTCGGTACGGGGTGGGCAGGGCGCGCACGGTGCGGGGTTCTTCGTCCTCGCTTGTCGATGCCGCGTTTGCCGCAGCATTCCGGGCCAGTTCCGCGAGGTTCACATCGGCATCGCCGAGGCCGCCGGTGTAGTCCACCGTCACGGGTTCGGTGGCGGCCTTATCGCGCACATCCTGGGAAATGTTAGAGACCAGCAGCTTGGCGATGTCTTCAGTGGAGAATGTGGTCACGCCTGCGGCTTCGACGGCCTCGACAAGCGGATCGTTGCCGCCCATCAGGCCGGTGCCGCGCACCCATCCGATCAGGGCGTGCACCAGGGAGGTGTTCTCGCCCCACACGGGTTCCGCATGCCAGCGGTTGACCAGTGCATCCAGGGCTGCCTTGGATTCGCCGTAGGCGCCGTCGCCGCCGAAACGGCCGCGGTTCGGGGAGCCTGGAATCACCACGTGCAGGCGGCGTCCAACCTCCGTGTTCACGCCGATAGCGGACAGCCCGGCAATGAGGCGTTCCACGCTCCACAGCAGCAGGCGCATTTCCGTTTCGGCGCGCGGGCCAGCATCCGCCAGGGAGCCGGACACGCGGGGCGCGGCGAAGGGGAACAGCAGAGTGGGCACCAGGGCGGGCTTGAGCACTTTCTTCGCACCGTTGACGGTGGCAGTCTGCTCCGAGCCGACCCACTCGATCACGGAATCCAGGTCAGCGAAGGAACTCAAGTTCGCGGGTACGATCCACAGGGCAGCCTGGCCGCGGGCGTGCGTGCGGTACAGCTCCTTGTAGAAGGTCAGGCGCTCGTGGTTCAGGTTGGAGGTGGTGGCCACCACCGTGGCACCGCCGCCCAACAGCTCGCCTGTGACGGCAGCGGCAATGGAGTTCGGGGAGGCACCCGTGACCACGGCAACATCCTTGGCGTACGGCAGTGCGCTGGTATCCAGCGCCTGGGCCGCCAACTCATCCAGGCCCCAGTGCTTGGCCTGGCGGGCAACGGCCTCGCCGGCGCCGGTGACGTCCACGTCCTTGGCGTCCAGAACGCCGACGGCCACGCGGGCGATATCCTCGCGGGCGGACGCCCAGCGGTCATCTAGCAGCACAGCCTTGTTGGCATCGAATGCGGTGGCAACGAGGCGCGGCCAATCCGAGCCGAGTTCCTGAGCCACCACGTCGAAGATGGCGGCGTCGGCATCCTTATCGTCCAGGTTGACGGTGCGGTGCGGCTCCAGGCCCAGCTGCTGCAGGATCGTGCGGGCGGTTTCCGCCAGCACACCGGCCTTGCCGGTCACCTGCTCGGCGTACTCGCCCAGCGCGGCGGAATCCACCACGCCACCAGAGCCGCCAGCACCGCCGGACGGCAACGCGACGGACACGCCGTGGTTCGCGGCGACCTGAGCCACCGCGGC
>ERZ773062.127-NODE-127-length-51028-cov-6.923979_pt1 | contig 51028 bp, 71 predicted proteins | sample MGYA00580626_ERZ773062 | MGnify/ENA primary metagenome ERZ773062 (study PRJEB29015, sample SAMEA2738003) | human oral metagenome | biome: human oral; feature: human-associated habitat; material: dental | place: China | collected 2058 ... | reverse complement strand
CAATAGCATCATTTGCATTAGAGATTAATTCTCTTAAAAATATTTCCTTATTTGTGTAAATTGAATGTATCATAAGATTTAGCAGTTCCTTAGTTTCGGCTTTAAAAATCTTTTCTTCTTTTTTCATTTTTTATTTCCTCCTTTTAGCACTCTTATACTTTAATGGCTAATAATTTCAAATAATATATACCATAATTTTTTTTACTTGTCAATAAAAAAATAAAAGTAAAAAATAATTTTTCTACTTTTATTTTAAATACTTATATTATTTTTCAATTATATAAGCTGCAACTATTTCAGCATAATAAGCAGTGTGAGGATCTTTATTTGATCCAACAAAAGTTCCATCTACATCTTGTGGATAATCTCTTTTTACTATATCATCAGGTAAATTTTCTAAAACTTGTTTTTGTTTATATAAAACCTTACATTCCAAAGTAATGGGTAATTCTTTTATAGCAGGAGAAGATACTATTTCAGAATCAACAAGAGTTAAGTTTGCTTCTTTTATTTTATCTATATCTCTACCACTTTTTGTTCCAGATATATTAAAAACCTTTGAATCCATTTTATCAAGTGGGATATTTATAGTAAAATCCAAAGTTTTATCTAAAATAGCTTTTGTATATCTATTTTCTCTGATATAAGCAGTAAAAAGCAACTTATTCCATTCAATTCCCAAAGCACCCCAACTTATAGCCATAGTATTAACTTTTTCGTCACCTTTTACAGTTAAAAGTATTCCTTTTGATAGTGCTTTTAAAATTTCAGATGAATAATCTAAAACATTGATTTTTCTTTTAGTCATAATTTTCCTCCTAGTTATTTTCTATGATTTTTTTAATCTTTACTTATAATATAGTATATCATTTAATTTCTTTGTCAATAAATAAAATTAATGTTATACTTCTTTTAAACAAATAAATTTTATTAGGGGGACTAATGTATATTTCAAAAATATATCCAAATGATAAAAGAAGTCTTAAATTAATAGATGAATTATTGGCAAAAGAAGAAATCAGAAAAGATAACAATTTAGATTATACTTGTGCTATGTTTGATGATGATATTAATATTGTTGCCACTGGAAGTTGTTTTAAAAATACTTTAAGATGTCTTGCTGTTGATAATTCTCATCAAGGGGAAGGTTTGATGAATCAAATAGTTACTCATCTTGTAGATTATGAATTTTCAAGAGGTTTAACTCATTTATTTCTATATACTAAAAATAAATCTATGAAATTTTTTAAAGATTTAGGTTTTTTTGAAATTGTAAATATAGAAAATCAAATTGTATTTATGGAAAATAGAAGAACAGGATTTTCTGATTATTTAGATAATTTAAAAAAGGATTTAAAAGTTGGAAAAAATATAGCTTCCCTTATTATGAATGCCAATCCTTTCACACTTGGACACCAATATTTAGTTGAAAAAGCCTCTAGTGAAAATGATGTATTACACCTATTTATAGTAAGTGATGATAGTAGTTTAGTTCCTTTTGAAATTAGGAAGAAACTTGTTATAGAAGGAACAAAACATTTAAAAAATATTTGTTATCATGAAACAGGAGATTATATAATAAGTAGTGCAACATTCCCAAGCTATTTTCAAAAGGATGAAGTTGCAGTGATAGAAAGCCAAGCAAATTTAGATATTGAAGTTTTTACTAAAATTGCTAAGGTTCTAAATATTAATAGACGTTATGTTGGTGAAGAACCTAATAGCTTGGTAACAAATATCTATAATCAAACTATGTTAAAAAAATTACCTAAAAATAATATAAAATGTGTAGTAGTGCCTAGAAAAAAATATTCTGATAATGTTATAAGTGCCTCAACAGTTAGACAAATAATAAAAAATGGGAATTTAGAAGATTTAAAAAATCTTGTTCCAGAAACTACTTATAATTATTTTTTAAGTGATGAAGCAAAAGCTATTATAGATAAAATTCGTTCACAAGATAATGTGATTCATTATTAAATAAAAGGAGATTTCTTATGCAAGGTATAGAAGTTGGAATTGATGAAATTTTGAACTGTCGTGAAAAGAGAGTCGTTATTCAAAATGAAATGATAAGAAAATACAAAAAACCTGTTATATCTTTCACTATGAATATTCCAGGTCCAATTAAAACAAATAATGAAATAAAAAAAGCTTTTGATATTGGAAAAAATTTAATACTAGAAAAATTAAAAGAAAATAATATTGAAATTTTGGAAATTCAAGAACTTAATGAAAATACAGGAAATGAATTATTTATTTCTACCAATTTATTAGCTGAAAAAATAAAAAATATAACAGTTGTAATTGAAGAAAGTTCTGAACTTGGAAGATTATTTGATATAGATGTTATTGATGTGAATTTTGAAAAACTATCAAGAAAATCTTTTAGAAAATGTTTAATTTGTGAGGAACAAGCTCAGGAATGTGGTAGAAGTAGAAAACATTCTGTTGAGGAGTTACAGAGCAAAGTAGAAGAAATTTTAAGTAAAGGGTTGTTGCAAATTAAGTAATTGAATCCAAAAAGAAAAATGGCACTAAAAAACATTTTTTTGTAATTTAGTGTCTTTTTAATAAATAAAATACCAAAAAATATGATATTTATTGTGTTAGACTTCTAAAGATTTATTGAAGTTTAAAAATTTTTTAAAATAAAATGAGTAGTTATAATAATCAAATTTACGATATTATTCTACTCATTATTAGGGGGTATTTTATCAATTTTATCTGTATATTCATTTGACGGTGAAAGTTATAAAATAGTTTAAAAAAATTTTTATTTTTTATAAATTAATCCAACTCCATCAGAGATTGGTAATTTAAAGGTAGAAATCATAATTTTTTAATATTATTATGCCAACATAAACAAATACCTTTTTTTTCATTATAATTTTTATTTTCTAAATAACAATCATAGACATGTGTTTTATAAAATTGCTTCTTAAAAATTTCATCAATATCTTTGGCTTTAATTTGTGGGATAATATAAAATCTTTCCCCACCACACTTTACTCTTATATTATTTATAATATTAAATGCTTCTTTTACTACAATATTTTCATGGCAAAAAATTTCTTCTTTATCATAGAAAGAAATTTTTTCAAGATAAAGAATAATCCAAGTTGAAAGTTTTACAGGGATATTTTCTTTAACTATCTCTTTTAATTCAACTTCATTTTGGGAGATATCAATATGATTAATTTCATGAAAGCTAAATACTGAATCAAGAACAGGTGAATCAAAAAAGCCTATTTTTTCATAAATTTTATCATCTATTGATATTGCATCATAAATTGTTTTTCCATAAGAATTATGCTCATGACCATAATCATTTTTTATATTTTTTAAAGTTGAATATCTTGATTTTCTATAAATTTTATTTAGAAAAATATAAGTATAATCTCCAAATATAGATGACAAATCATTTTCTATTGCTTGATTATATGATATACAAAATTCACTACTTTTTTCACAAAAAGAAGAAATAGAATTTAAAGTCCAAACTAATTTATCTTTCCAAAATATTGCAAAAATTAAAGGAGTATTAGTTTCTTTTGAATACTTCTCTAAAACTTCATATTTATATTTTTGTAAATGAAGCTTTTCTTTTTTATCTACTAACTTAACTTCTACTAATATATTTTGAGATAATTTTTGAGAATCTTCAAACATTACAGAATAATCTGGAATTTGAAACTCTTCCTTTGAAACATCAGGAAACTGCTCTTGTCCCAAAGGGGTAATTACTTTTACCCAAGGTAATAGAGAAAAAATTTCTTTAAAAAGTTCTTCTGCACTATAACCTTTTATAAAACCATCTAATCTATTTCTTATTTTTTCATCTGGAATTAATTTTAATGAAAGCTCTTTTAATGTTTCTTTTGAAATTTCTTGATTATTTTTTCTAGCATTATTTAAAACATCAAAAATATTTCTTGCTCCTTGAATTGAATTTGCCATCAAATTCTTCCCTCCTAAAAATTCAATAATAATATTTATTATACTCCATAAAAATAAAAAAGGAAGTCTCAATGAACTTCCTTATTTTAAATTTTTAAATAAACTATGTATCTATAGCTATTTATAAAAACTATTTTATCAATAATCAAAGAAAAAAATTGATTTATCTTATCCTTATCTTTTTCTTTTTTTATCTTTTCAAGATATTTAAAAATAATTTCTTTATTATTTTTTGTACTTTCTTTTACAGAGATTTTTTTATTTAATTCTTCAATTTCTCCCAATAATAAATTAATTTTTTCATTTATTTCTTTTGAAAGTTTGTCATAAAGTTCTTCTTTTATCTGACCTGAAATATATTTTCTAGTTAAATTTTCCAATTGAATTTCTGAATTTTTTTGTTGATTTCTATAAAACTCTAATCTTTCTTTAATATTCTTATTCACATTATCAATATTTTCTAAGTCAATATTATTCAAGACATTTTCAATAGTATTAATTACTGTTGGAAAAATCTCTTCTTCTTTTATGGCACTTATACAATTATCTGTACAAATATATATTCTTTTTCTTTTATATCCCTCATTTGGATATAATTTTTTTCCACAATTACAGTATAGTAAATTTCTAAAAATAGCAGGAAATGTTACTTTTTCTTTATAAGTATTTTTAAGAAGATTATTTGCAAGAAAAAAGACTTCTTCTGATACTATTGCCTCATGTTCTCCTTTAAATACTTCATAGGTTTTATTCTCTATTCTTTTTTTATTTGAATCTTTTTGGAATTGTTGATATTTTAATTTTCCAGCATAAACTGGGTTTGATATTATTCTTCCTACTTTTTTATATTCAAGATTATATATTTTTGCAATTTTTCCTTTTTCAGTACCTTCAATAAATAACTGGAATATATCCTTTATCATTTTAGCTTTTTCAGGGTCTACTATTAATTTTTTATCTTTTAATATATAACCAACAGGAGCAGGTCCACCAGTCCATTGACCTGACATACATAATTCTTTTAATCTATCTTTTACTCTTCTAGCAATCTTTCTTCCCTCACGAGCATCTAAAAGATTTAAAATTCCCTCTAAAAATAAGTCATCTTCATTACTTGGATCTACCCAACCCCTACTTATGTTATATACTTTAACATTATAGTTTCTAAAAATTTTATATAATATATGATGTTCTAATTCATCTCTACCTAGTCTTGAACTTTCATAAACTATAACTGTTTTTATTACTCCAGCTTTTATATCCTCTATAAGTTTTAAATATTCTTCTCTTTCATTTGAATATCCACTTTTTACATCTTTATAAACCTTATAATCATTGAGTCCTAATTCATTAGCTTTCCTTTCACATAAAGAAATCAAACTGTCAATATCTTGTTTATCTGTTGATTCTCTACAATAAATAGCAGTTGTTATATTCATAAAGTATTATCACCTCAATTTGCTAATACTTCTTCTTTTGCTATTTCTAATAATGCAAGTAATATAATATTTTTTTCATCTTCAGAAATATTTTCATTTCTTATTACTTCCATATAAAATCTAACTCCTTTCTTCATTAATATACTGGTAAGATTGTGGAGCTTTTTCTATTCCAAAATCTTTTAGTTCTAACTCTTTTTTATACTTAATAACTTTTTTTATTGTTATAGCATAAGCAACTTTCTTATTTTTATAGTATTCAAAGTATTCTTTTTCTGAAATACCTAAATTATTTTTCTGAGTTTCCCATAAAGTTTTAGGAGCTGAAGAAATTATTCTATCTATAATAATTTCTCCAACAACTTTTTTTTCAGGAAAACTTGAATATATAATAATAGTGTCTACAGTCTTTTTAAAAGGCTTTTTTCTAAGTTCAAAAGTTTTAGTTCCAGCAAATATTTGTTCTACAAATTTAGGTTTTATTGACATTAAGACTTTCATTATTTATTCCTTCTCTTTTATTTTTTAAATCCATAAGCATTTCTAATAACTTTTTATGTTCCTCTTTACATTCTCCACATAATTCTTTAATTTTATTTTCACAATGTTTGATGGCAGAATTTAAATCATTCATTGTATAAGTTATTTTTTTATGATATTTTTCAAATTCTTCATCATTTCCCCATACTTCAAAGATTTTCATAGGATTTTTAACTAAATAATCTCCATATCTACAAGTTATTATTCCACAAGGATTTTCTATATTTATTTTTTGAGAGAATTTTATAGCACTGATTACCTCTTCTCTTGTATCTTCAAAACACATCCCAAAATCTTCACCATCACATATGAAATCTAAAACTTCATTTATATTATTCTCACTAAAATGTATTACTTCTACTTCTAAAGTTTGTAAATATTTTTTACTCATATTTTTACCTCCAATATTTGCAAGAGAAATCTTCTATTTTTTCACAATCTAATTCTATAATTGGATTTTCTGTCTTTGCATCAACTAAACTATCTATTTTATTTGTGAGCTCTGCTGCTAAATACTGTAAATCTACTGATTTTAAATAAAGTCTAAATTTTTTATGAAAAAATTGTTCAACAATACTTAAAATATCATAGTATATAAGAGGCTGGTCTACATTAAGTTTTTCATTCAATACAGGACATTCTCCTTTATTGTAATTAGAACACCATTTGCAAACTTTTTCCATTTAACTCACCTAGTATCCTAGTTGTTCATGTAAGTCTGGGTTTTCAAAAATGTTGCCAACAATTTCGAAGTCTCCTTCTCTTTCTGAAAGGTGTTCTGTAATATTTTCATAAGAAACACGATAAGTTCCATCTTCATCATCATAGGAAATTAATCCATAAATATCATCTATTCCATCATTGAATTTAATTACATCTGCTTCATAAAGCTCTTGACCACCATTGTCTTTTAATCCTGTAAATTGTAAAAGCTCTATATTTTTAAATTCAGCTGTTTTATAATTTTCATTAAATAAATTATCATCTTCTGTATATTTTATGTATTCGTAGTTGAAATCTATTCCAATAATAGATACCATTTTCTTTTCTTTCTTCAACCAAGCTTTTATTTTAAATTCTTTCATTTTATCCCCCTAAGCAGTTTTAATTTTCATAATTTCTCTATCAATCATATTTAAGTATTTTTCTGATGATTTTATTAACTCTTGAACTTCTTTTTTTATATTAAGTTCATTAACTAATTTTTTTATTCTATCTAATTTAAAATTTTTAATAAGTTTATTCCAGGAATGAATAGTATCTGTAAATCCAGCTGGAAGTTTTTGCAATTTATCTTCCAAGGTCATTGGAGCCTTTTCCCAAATAGAGTTTGCACAATCTTTAACATGGGCTGTTATTCTTGTCTAGTGTAAAAGTTATCTTCATACTCTATATCTTGCTCTTTAGCATCGTCATAGCATTTGTCATAAATATCTGATGTTAACAGCTTTTCAAAAGTTTAAAAGGGTAATTCAATTTATTTTTTAAGTTTTCCCAAAAGCTAATTTCCATACAATCAACTTCAAATCCTTTTATTTTTTCTTTATTTTCATAAGCTACTACAACAGCTTCATTAAAATTACTTGCTATGTACTCTCCATTGACTAAGTAAAAGTCTTCTCCAATTTTTCTTATTTCTAGCATCATGTCCTCCTATTCTTGACACCACAAATAACTTACTGTAAAATAAAACTGTCTGAGGGCTTTATCAACACGAGCAAGTTACTTGCAGTGCAAAATTGATAAAGTTCTTTTTATTCTGTTAGCCTTTTAAAAACTTTTATAAAAATTTCAAGCTCTTCATTTTCTTTTTTCATTGCAGAAATTCTTGAAATACCTAACATAGCAACAGCAACATCATCTTCTATTAAAGAGTTATTACTTTTTATAGTAGTTTCTGCCTTTTCAATTAAATCATCTTTATAAATCATATTTCCTCCACTAGTTGTTGTAATTTTTTTATATACTCTACAAGTTCTTTTTTATATTCCTGTTTATCATCATCGTTTAACTTCAATGTTCTTTTCTTCATTTTTTCAACTTTTTTAAAGTTAAAAAACTTCTGACCAGCTGGAAGAAACTCTCTATTGCTTTCTTCAATAGCAGGAAGTAATATTTTTCTAATTTCTCTAACTTTATAGATATCATTTTCTAGAATTGCTAAAACATGCTCATATGGAATATCATTATTTGTTAGAATTTTTATAGCTTGGTCTGAATAAGAAAATATTTTTTCTTTAAATTCTGGAAATTCCTTATAAAATTTCCATCTTTTTAAGTAAACTGAAACAGAGTCTTTTGTTAGTCCCTTAGACTCATACCAAGCCATAAATGAATTGGTAGGTTTTAAAGTTTTTTCAATCAATGCTAATGACGAGCACATTTCAAATAAATTATTTTTCATTTTTTTATATGTATTCATAAATATTTTTTCTTGCTCAGATACGGTAGAAATTTCAACATCATTTAATTCGTAACTAGCGAAATCAAATTCTTTTATCTCTGATTTAGAAGATATAACTATATCAAAATCATTATCTAAATTTTTATTCATTGTCTATCTCCTTCCAGATATTTATAAAGATACCTTTGATATAATCTAATTTTTTAGCTTTGCTTTCCCATAGCAATGTTTCTTTATCAATTAATTTAGAAATAAGGCTAATTTGTGGGATAGGAAAACTTAAATGGATTCCTTGTACTCCTAATTTTTTATTCAAAAAATCATAATATTCTTTTTCAAGTTTTGTCCTTCCAGTTCTATTTGGAACAACAGCCTTAACTTTGTTTAAATCAACTTTTTTCAACATGCTCAATACTGAATGTGTTGTAATGCTATCAAGAAAAGTTGGAATAACTATATGGTCAGATATTTCAATAAATAAATTATCTAACCCCATTACTGGTGAACCATCAATAACAATATAGTCATACTCATCTTTTAAAATTTTTATAGCTCTCTTAAAAGCCTCATCAAAAGAATTTTTTATCTTATATCCTTGTAAATGTAAGAAGAAAAGATTTTCTCTTAATTTTTTAATTTTATAGCTTTTACCTTCAATGAAATCTTCAAATCCAGCTTTGCTTGTATCTTCAATTTTGATACCTGCAAATTTTAAAATGTCATTTTGGGAATCGCTGGTAAGAATCAATGTCTTTTTATTTTTTATCAATGCTTTATATGCTGCTAATTGTAGAGTTATATAAGTTTTTCCAACTCCACCTTTGTTGTTTTTAACTAAAATAATTCCCATAAAATCCTCCTATTTTTTAATTTTTTCAAGCTTATTTTTAAAATAAGTTTTATAATTTTTTAAATTCACAAATGTGTATCCAGATTCTTTTAGAGTTCTTAAAGATTTACTAAGTTCTCTTTTTTTGTTATATAAGTGCCATGCTCCAAATTTTTTAATAACAATTCCTGATAAAACTTCGTCATTTTGTACAGCAAGAATAAAGTCTTGCCTATAAATCATTGCAGTTCCAGTAGTGTATCCAGTAGCTTCAAGCCATTCAACTTCTTTAAAACTAAATTCCTTTTTTTGCTGATTTGAAATAGCTGTTATTTTTTTATTTCTGTAATCAATGAAGCCAACACTATATGTTTTTTTGTCTGTGTAGCTATAAATTTTCCCTCTTAGCATTATTGCTCCTTTCAGTTATAAAATTCAGGTTCTTTCAGAGTTTTATTTGTTCCAGCTTTTATTAAATAGAGATGACATAACAATCTGCCATACTTGGAACAATATTTATATTTTTCAAAGTCAAGTTTTTCTTCATCAGAAAGTATTTCATTGACTTCTTCAAATTTTTTTTGAACTTCACACCACTTTGCAAATGGCATATTTATTTTGGTTATTGACATAAAGCACCTCTCTAAATTAAGCCTTTTTCTTTAAGTTCTTCATAGATAAATGAACTAATTAGCCTATAATACATAGCTTCACTTTTCGTTTTTAATTCAGAAAAATGTTTAATATTATGTTTTTTAAGAATTTCCATTTCAATTTCCTCTTGTTTATCTAAGGGAAATTCAAAGAAAATATTAAAAATATTATCATTTTTTTCACTCTCCTTTCGCTCTTCTTCTTTAAGTTTTTGATGTTCAACCTCTTTCTTTTCAAGCTCCTGTGTGTCTACTTCACAAGTTCCTTTGAAAAGATGAGTGGAGAAAACAGCTGCTACACTTTTAACATCAGATTTATTTTTTAAAATATCCAGTTGCTCCTGGAATGTATTTAAAACAAAATCTAGTGAGTTATTTTTTAATAGCTCTAAAACTTTAACTTCATGTTTCTTAGAAAAATCAATTCCATTATTCATAAACCATTCTTTTACAGTTTTTAAATTTTCATCAAGCTCATATGATTTATGTTCTTTATGATTTAATTCTTTATTTATGTTATTTATATTATGTTCTTTATTGTTGTTAATTTTTAACAAACTAGTTTGTGAATTTTTTACAGAGTAGTTTGTAAAATTTTTACAATCTAGTTTGTCAATTTTTAACAAACTAGTTTCCGTTTTTTTAAAAACTAGATTTTCAATTTCTTGAAAACTGATTTTAAAATACCTACGACAAGGTGTTCCTCTATTTTCTTGAATTAGAATATTAGTTTCTATTAAATCTTGAATCATTTTATTTTGTTTATGTCTACTTAACCCTGTTAATTCTTCCAAAGTTTCAATAGTCTGATAGAACCAACCCTCATCATCAGCTAGTCCATCACTAGCCTCAATAAGAATTGTCAGCAAGAAAGCTGCTTCTATCCCTAATGCCTTTACTATCTGTTTATTTAATGTGTAGTAATTGCTACTCATTAATAATTGTTTAAATGTTCTTTCTTGCATTTATTAAGCTCCTTAAATTATTTTAAATTTTTTAAAACTTCTATTATTTCATCTAACTCTTTTAATTTTTCTTTTATTAATAAATCAGTGAAATATATATTTTTTCTATAATCAGGCTCTTTATTATTTTTCCAGCCATCATAATGAATGCTTATACAAAAACTTGAACAATGTCCCATAAAGTTAAAAAATATTGTATTTTTTTCTTCATTATTCTTTTCTAAGGATAAGTTTATTATTTCCAATATTTTTAATCTTATTCTTATATCCAACATAACCTTCACCTAGTCTTTTAAAATACCTTTATTACTCATTATTTTGCCATTCCTTTGTATAGTTTTTCCAATGAAGCCATTGCTTCATCTACTTTTGAATGTTCAGATTTTTCAATGATATTTTTAATTTTGTTATACCAATTTTTAGCCTTCTCTTTATTGCTATAATGACTAGGATCTATTCCTAGAAAATCAAGTTGTATTTTTCCTTCAAGTTCAACTAAGACAAATATGTATTTAGAAGTTTCATTTTTGAAATATAAATTATCTTTCATTTTAGCCTCCTACTGTTTTTTAATTTCATTAATGAATCTAGCATCAATATTTAATGCACAAGGTTCAATATTGAAATTTTCTGGGAACTCTGAATAATTCACTTCAATTTCATTTTTTGCAGCTTCCAAAGTAGTGAAAGCTGAAAGAATTACTTTATCTTCATTTGTGATAATGTAGATTGTTCTAATCATTTTTATCACCAGCAATCTTACAAGTATATCCCATTTTTTGTAGTTCTTCCTTGATTTCTAAAAGTTTCACATCTCCAAATCTTTCAATTAAATCATTCAATTCTTTTAAATTCATAAATTTTTCCTCCTCTTTGAGAGAAAAAAACTTGTAAATAAAGCCTATTTATGTTATAATTTACCTATAAGTAAGGGTGTTTTAAAAACTCTAAATACTTTAAAGAAAATGGACTTCTGTGGTGGTTGGACCATTTTTTTTATTTCTTCGAACTTTCATAAATTCTTCCAAGCTCAAAATACTCTTCTTTTGTTAAATTCCAAACCTTAACAAATTCTTCAATTTCATCTGAGTTAGCATTTTGGAATCTCTCAATCAAATTTTTTAATTGCTCATCAGATTTTAAATTTAACTTTCCCTTTTCTAATAAATTTTCTAAAAATTCTAATAAGTCTTTATTTTCTATTTTTTTCCCCTCCTGCTTTTTTAGTTGTATTTTGATACTGTAATAATACTATTAATTTAATATTAAGTCAAGTGTAAAATAGTATTATTTTAACACTAGAATAAATAATCTTATTTTAGTATTATATTAGTATCAATAACCAGTGGAGGTAATAATATGGCTAAGAAAATAGCACTTCAATTAAGACTAGATGAAGAACTTCATCAAAAAGTTAAAGAAATTGCAGATAAAGAATTAAGATCTATTAATGCACAACTTGAATACTTTATTTTAAAAGGAATTAAAGATTTTGAGGCAAGTCAGAAGGACTCTTAATTTCTAAAATCTTACTACCTAAATCTAATAAAATATTCATTAAAGCATTTTGAGAGATACCTAGCTCAGATGCTTTTTTTGTTATATATTTATAATTTTGTTCAGATAATCTAATGCTAGAATTGTATTTATTATCTTTTTTCATTTTTCACCTCACATATATTTTCTTTATTCTGCTTTTTCTTTTGCTCTTATTCATCTTGCATTACTTTTCCTGCTATCATTCCTAATTCAAAGTATTCATCTTTTATATTTTCAATTACTATAAAAAATAAATTTTGAAGTTCTTCAAATTCTTCATCAGTTAATTTTTCTTCAAGATAACTGATCTTTCTTATAGTCTTTTCAATATTGGTATTTAAATCTGTATTTATATAGCCTTTTTCCTTTAATGCTTCAATAAATTTAACTATTTTCTTATTCTCCGTATTTTTCCCCTCCTATTTTTTAATTTCTTTCTAAATATTTTAAAAATTTTTTAAATGTTTTAAATAATTTTTAAAAATATTTTAATCTTATAAAAGTTATTTAATAACTTATATTGTTATAATAAAACATTTAAAATTATTTGTCAAGTTAAAAAATAACTTTTAAAATTATTTAGAACACTTTAAATGTTTTTAAATATCTGTTATAATAATTAAAACAATATTAATATAAGGAGAGTACTATATGATAAAATTCAAAATCCATATCAGAATGGCTGAAAAAAGACTTTCTCAAAAAACAGTTAGTCAATATATAGGAATTACTCCAACTGTTATGGGGAAGTATTTTCATGGGACTATAACAAGAATTAATCCAGAACATCTTGATAAATTTTGTAAATTACTTGATTGTAATACACAAGATTTAATTGAGTACATTCCAGATGAAACACAAGAATAGTTTAATCTTTCAGTAGTACAGTCCATAAGTTTTTGTGAACTTTGGGGAAAGTTGCTTATGAACCATACTACTTAAAGATTAATTATTTAATTTAAAAATTATTTGTGAAAGGAGATTCCACTATGGGAGAAAATAAAGAGAAAACTTGCTTCATTGTTTGTCCAATTTCAGATGAGAGTTCTGAAACTAGAAAACGTTCTGATACTCTTTTAAAACATCTTATAAAACCTGTTTGCGAAGAAGAATTAAAATTTAAAGTAATCAGAATTGATCAATATCCTCATTCTAATTCAATTACAGCGGAAATAGTTAAGAAATTAAACGAAGCTGATTTAGTAATTGCTGACACAACAGACAATAATCCAAACTGTTTTTATGAAATAGGTTATAGGTCCGCTCTTTCAAAACCATTAATTTTAATTAGGGATTCTGAAGAAAATATTCCTTTTGATGTTGCAGGTATAAATATTATTGATTACAAATTAAATGATTTAGATGCAGCAGATAACTTTAAATCAAAACTAAAAGAAACTATTTCTATTTTAGATTTTTCTTCAAAATCTGAAAGTAAAAAAATAGATAATTCTTCTGATGAAACACTAAATAAAATATTTAATTTATTATTGACTATTGATAATAAAGTGGATAAATTTAATTCAAATATAATATCTGAAATAACTAAAAATTTTGTATCTTCTGTTGATAAAAAAAATGAAAATGAAGTAATGCTTCAATTTTTAAAAACAGTACTTGCGAATCCCAAAAGTATGCAATCCTTAATTACATTAGGAAAATTTGTTAAAGATCAAGAAGAATAATTTTTTCCATCATAGAAGCCCTTGTAAAAAGCTACTTGGGCTTTTAGTATTTCATTTTCTTCTTTTAGTTTTTTATTTTCAATAAACAAAGGCATTATTTGTATTATTGTTATAATTTTTACTAAGAAATTATTCACTACTTTATTTTCTGAACATTTATTCATAAACTCACCTCATTTATTTTTAATTTCTCAATAGCACAGTCCACAGATATAAAAAATTGAGGGGAGTAGGGAAAAATGTATGAACTATACAATTCAAAAATTAATTATTCATTTTTAAGGGGGAATTTTTATGAAAAAACTTATATTAACTTTTTTTCTGCTTTTAACTGTAATTTCTTTTGCTGAAATTGTGTATATTACACCAACTGGAAAAAAATACCATGCTACTAAAACTTGTAAAGGTTTAGTAAGAGCAAAGAAGATTATTCCAATTGAAAGAAAGGAAGCAGAAGCCAAAGGTTATAAACCTTGCAAACATTCATATGGAGGATAACCTATGTCAAAGGCTCGTAAAATATACGAGCCATATTTTTTTATTTTTTTTCTTTACCATAGAGAAAACCAATTTCCAAGAATTCATTTTTTGAATTTTCAACTGCCTCATTAAAAAGAGTTTCCAATATCTGTTTTTCTTCAATAGAAATTTTTAGACTATCTACAAATTTTTTAAATTTTTCATCAATTTCCCCTACTTTTGATTTAAATAGTCCTTTTGTTTCCAGCTCTTCCAAAAAATTAATAAGATTAATATCCATAGTGTTTCCTCCCTTTTAAATAAAATAAATATAGTTAGTAATTTTAATTAATTTTATTAATTTTTTATAAATTTTTAAAATAAATAAACTAAAATATTAAAACTTATAAACTATTTACTTAATACTATAATACAAAATTAAAAGTTGTCAAGTATTTTTTTTAGTGCTATACTAAGTTATTAAAATTAAGTTATTAGTTAATTATTTTATCTAACTAAAAGAAAGGAGTTAGGATGAGAACAACTAGTGAAATTTTAAAAGAATTCAGAAAAAGCAGAGAAATGACTGCTGCAATGATGGCTGAAAAATTAGGGATATCTGCTGTAACTATGTCTGCTATAGATGTTGGTAGAAAAAAGCTCTCTGAACAAATGCTTGAAAAACTTGAAACTATGTTACCTAAAGATGACTTTATAGATTTATTAAAATCTGAAAGAGAAATGAACCTACCTTCTTTTTTACAAAAAAAATTTGAAAAATATGGTATTCAATCAGAATCAGTAACGGACACTACAAATATTTCAGAAGTGTCAGAAGAGGGTAAAAGAAAGATTTATGATTTTATAGAACTTGTAAAAACTGCTGAAAGAGCAAGAAATAATAGAGAAACTGTTAATATCACAAATCTATCTACTGAAAATAAAGAAAAAGCAAGGGAGTATATAGAATTATTAGAAATTAAACAAGAAAAAAAATAAATTATTGACAAATTTAATATAACATCTTATACTATATGTAACAAAGATGACTTGGCTATAGGAAGTTTTACTTCTTGGCTATCAAAACCTTGTTACTATAAGTGACAAGGTTTTTTATTTTAATAAGGGAGAGATAACAATGTATGACAAACCTTTTTTAACTTATGAAGAACAAATAGAAAAATTAAAAAATGATTATGAATTATTAATTGATTTAAATTCTACTACTATTGAAATAGAACTTTTAAAGACATTATCATATTATGATTTAGTAAATGGCTATAAAGAATGTTTTATGGAAAATGAAAAATTTTTAAAAGATATTACTCTTTATGAAATTTTTATATTTAGTGTTAAGGATAAAGAATTTCAAAATATTTTACTTCACCACAGTATTACAGTTGAAAATATTTTTAAAAATAAAATGGCATATTTAATCGCTAAAAAGAAAGGAGTTCATCATGACGATTATTTAGATGAGAATAAATATCATGTTTCTAATCCAAAAAGACAATATAAATTAAGAGAGCTATTAAATAAACTAAAAGATATTTGTTTAAACCCTAAAGAACAACCTACTCTATATTATAAAAATAATCATGATCATATTCCACCTTGGATATTGTTTAAAAATATTACTTTTAATAACATAATAGACTTATTTTCATTTTTGGAAAAATCTGAGAAATTAGAGATAATTAATGACTATTCTTTATTTAATAATTCTAATATCACAGATAATGAAAAATTAGAATTATTTAAAAATATGATTTCTGTAACTAGAAGATTTAGGAATAAAATTGCTCATAATTTTAAAATAATAGGAGTAACTTTGGATAAAATTCAGATACAAACTTCTGTTTTAAAAAAAATAGATACTTTTGGGATTTTATCTAACATAGATATTCAAGAACAAAGAGGAAGAAATGATATTTTCTCTATGTTTTTATCAATTTTATTTTTATTGGATTCCAAAATGCTTTGTACTTTATTTTTAAGAGATGTATATTCCTTTTCTTTAATAACATACTCTGATGAAACCAATATAGCAATTGATATGTCAAAATTTTATTTTGAGAGGTTGAATATGCCAGCAGATTTTTCAGAAAAAATAAAAAAAATTTTCACTAATGAAAAAAATAACACAATAGCTTATTTAAAGAAAAAATAAATTAAATGTTTTATTATAAAAATGGGACATCTGATAAAGTCCTATTTTTTATTTAAAAAATTTCTCTTGACTTTTATAAAAAATGAGTTATTATTATAAATAAATTAGTTTAATAAATTTAAGTTATAAGTTTAAATTTGAAAAGAGGTTTTTTATGAGTGTTTATGAAGAATATAAATATTACATAAAAATAAGAGATGGAACTACAATTTTAGATGGAAAAGAGTGTCCAAATATTATTGAAAAGCATTGTTTTTATGATAAAAATACTTTTAAAAAAAGTTTTAAAGAACTTTCTGAAAAATATAAAAAAAATCAAATAATGACATACCAGAATCTCAGAGGTAGGTGGTATGAATGTCCAAAACCAAAAGTATAAATAATAAAGAAATTGGGCGTAGTTTTTGCAGATGTGGAAATTATTTATATTCAGACACTGAAAAAAGAATAAAAGTTGCTAGTAGAAACCAAGTTACTTATTATTTTGAAGAAAAGTGTTTAGAAATAAATTGTTCACATTGTAATAAAATTACAAAAGTGAAGTTATAGAATGTATGGACTAGATAGAGCTGGCATTTATACTGAAGTAGAAACAGAAATTCTATATGTCAAAGAAAGACTTGAAAAATTATTTCCAAACTCATATTCAGAAAGCCTTTCAAAAGAAACAACTAATTATGAAATTAATAAGAAAAATATAAATAAAATTAAGTTAGAGAAAAAACATTTTAGTACAATTATTAGAATTGACTTCTCATATCCACGATTTTTTGAAGAAAATAATATTGTACCTCTAACAGATGAATTAAAAAAAATAATAGTAGAAGAAAATTTAACACATTTAATTAATCAAATAATTGATTACAAAATAAGTTCTGATGATTTATACTATGATTTCTTGGAATTTACTATTCAAGAAAATGTAAAAAATTTTTATAAATACCATAATATAATTGCAATGTTCTATAAAGGACTTACTAGAAAATATAAAGATTTAGATAAAGTCCAATATTACAATTTTTCAAAATCTGATAACCAGTTTTATACAACTGGATTTATCTTTCAACCTTTTCAAGGCTGGAAGATACGCCTATATAGTAAAGGGCATGAGAATAATAAAAATAATTTACAAAAAGTAAAAGGTGCTATTTTAAGATTAGAGCATAGATTAACTAAAAAAATTATTATAAAAAATTTCAATACAAATAAGATTAAAAATATTACAATACAGTCTATTGCAAACTGTATTAATAAAAATATCTCAAAAAATTTAGCTGATATTTTAATAGCTGAAATAAATTTATCTAAAGAAATTCTTGAAAAAAAATTTAAAGGATTTAGATGTAATGAATTAAATTCACTAGTTAGGGATAATCTTGAATGGATTTTAGATGAAAAAATAATTGATGATATTATCACCAACTTGACGACGAGGTCATATTCTCGGGTCAAAGTTTATAGACAAAAAGTAAGAGAAATCTTACTCACTTCACAATCTCAAGCCTCTCCAAAGAGAGATTTTTTTGGTAATATTGAAAGACTTGAGATATTCTTCAACAATCTAATTCTTGCAAATATCAAAGTTAAATGTAACACGAAAAAACATTTAACATTTCTTTGTCAAAAATGGACTGAAAAAACAAGCCATTTTTAATACTCAAAAAATAATTTTCCTTTTAAAATCAATATTTTTTTAAAGATATGTATTTACTCTATAACAATAGATAGCATCCCAATCCTGAAACTGAAAAATAAATTTATATATTTTTTATGCAATAACAAAAAACAAATTGAAACCAGGAGAAAAGCTATGAATGAAATAATAGAATTAAATCTACTTAAAGAAGTAGCCAATAATCCAAGAATTATTACTACTGAACAAGTAGAAATATATAAAAATATTCTTCAAAGATTTGGAAACATTATTCCAGTTATTATTGATGAAAATAACTATGTTGTAAGTGATTATGCAAAGGTAAAAGCTGCAGTAGAACTAGGAATGAAAGAAATTAACTGTGTTAGAATTAATAATCTTTCAGAAGATGAAGTTCAAACAATAAGAATAGCTGAAATAAGAGCAGTAGAACTTGGTAAATGGGATTATCAAAAACTATTTGATGAACTTTCAAAAATAGGAGAAGATTTTAAATTAACAGGTTTTGATTTAGATGAAATATTGGAGCAATTACCAGCAGAAGCACTTGATATTAATGGAATTGATGAAATAGATGTTCCTGAACTTCAAGATGAAGCTTTTACAAAACAACAAGATATTTGGCTACTTGGAAATCATCGTTTAATGTGTGGAGATTCTACCAAATTAGAAGATGTTAAAAAATTAGTAAACAATGAAGTTATTGATTTATTGGTAACAGATCCACCATACAATATTAATTACCAAGCAGCAAATGGACAAAAAATAAAAAATGACAATATGAATAGTGAAAACTTTTATAGCTTTTTATTAGCTTTTTACAAAAATGCTTATGAAGTGATGAGAGCAGGAGCAGGATTTTATATATTTCATGCAGACTCTGAAACAAAAGCATTTCGTGGAGCATTAGCAGATGCTGGTTTTAAAATTTCTCAATGTCTGATTTGGGTTAAAAATCAGTTTATACTTTCTAGGCAAGATTACAATTGGAAGCATGAGCCTTGCCTTTATGGTTGGAAAGAAGGAGTAAAACACTTTTTTATAAGAAATTTTACTCAGGATACAATTCAAGAAATTTATTCAAAAACCAAAAATATGTCAAAGAAAGAATTACAGGAAACTTTAAAAAATATTTTAGAAGAGTATATAACAATTATCAGAGAAAATAAGCCATTGAGAAATGATATTCATCCAACGATGAAACCAATCAGGCTTATATCAAAATTAATACACAATTCAAGTAAAGAAAATTGGAATGTTTTAGATTTGTTTGGTGGCTCTGGAAGTACATTAATAGCTGCTGAACAACTAAAAAGAAAAGGATTTTTAATGGAATTTGATGAAAAGTATGCTGATGTAATTGTTAAAAGATATGCCGAAATGGGCAAAGAGGATATAAAACTTTTAAGAAATGGAAAAACTTATAGTTGGAATGAAGTTAAAAATAAACTCTATTCTGGTGATGTAACATGAAAAAAGAAACATTTTCAAAAGAACAATTAACTGTAATGGAGATTTATATTGAACTTGAATTAACTAAGTTTAGTACAAAGAAGAAAGATTTATATTCTGAAATCCAAAAAAGAACTAGATATAATCTAAATACAATTACAAGTTGGATTAGAAGATATTTAGAAAAATACAAGAAAATTAGAGAAGAAATTCAAGAAGAAAAAAATGCAAGAATATGCAATTTTGAGGGCTTGACAGAAAAACAATCAAAATATGTCATGTTTAGAATGTGTGGATTTAGAAAAGAAGAAGCAAAAACAAAAGCAGGGTATAGTGAAAAAACTAAGGTTGCAAATATTGAAAAGAATCCAAAAGTTGCTAATAAGCTAACAGAGCTAAGAGAAGATTTATTCAGTGATGTAAGGTATGGAGTAATGGCTAATCTTAGTGCTTTGGCAACAATTAGAGAAAGAGGAATTAATGGAGTTGATGTTGTAGAGTACACAGATGCCTCAACACCTGATGGACATGAGATAACTAAGACTGTTACTAAGCAGTATCAATATGTAGCAGCAGTAGCTGCAACCAAGGTCATAAATGACATACTTGGCTATAAGGTAACTGATGAGCTGAAGCTAGAAGAAGCAAAGAAAAAAGAAAAAGAAAAGCAACTTGTTCTTCTGGAATAAGGTACTGTCCGAGAAAAACTTAGTTAGAGGGTCCAAGAGGCTCGAACTCTATCAAATTTTGAAAAATTTTCAACCTTGCCAAAAATATTTTGACATGCGTGAAAGGAGAAAAATGCAGGAGATATTAGCAACTGAAAATAAATTGGCTAAGATATTTCAATTTTCAGAAAGAAAAGTTAGAGAGTATTTCAAAGCTGCAAGAGTATCACCTGGAAAATATAATTTTATTCAAGCAGTTGAAATATTTGTTGAAAAAAATTCTGGAAAAGATGAAGCAGCAGAATTAAAAAGAGCTGAAAAAGATTTAAAAGAATTTAAGTTAAAAATTTTAAAGAAAGAGTACCACTCTGAAAAAGATGTAATAAGAATTGTATCTGATATGAATTATAGAATTAAATCTAAATTGATAACAATTCCTAAAAAAGTAAGTATTTTAATTTTAAATAAAAGTAATCAACTAGAAGTTGAAAAAATTTTAAAAGAAGAAATAAATAATGTTTTAGAAGAATTAACTGAATATAGTTATCAAGAAGAACAAGAAATAGGAGAAATAGATGGTTAGTTCTCACACTAAAAGATTAATAGAAAATATTGTAAAAGAAGTTCTAGCACCAGCAGAAGATTTAACTGTTGCTGAATGGGCTGATAAATATAGAATTTTATCAAGAGAAAGTGCAGCAGAAGCTGGAAAATGGGATACAAATAGAACTCCATATATGAAAGAAATTTTGATGTGTATTACTGACATAGAAACAAAAAAAATAACTATGATGTGTTCTGCACAAATAGGTAAAACAGAAATGTTACTTAATGTATTAGGAAGATATATGCATCTTGATCCTTGTCCTATTCTATTTGTTCAACCAACAGTAGATGATGCTAAGTCATTTTCTAAGGAAAGAGTTGAACCAATGATTAGAGATACTACTATCTTAAAAAAATTAATAAGTAAAACTAATAAAAGAGAAGAGGGGACTGTTCAAGAAAAAATGTTTCCAGGTGGTTATGTAAGATTTGTTGGAGCTAATTCACCATCAGGATTAGCAAGTAGACCAATAAGAATAACTTTACTTGATGAAATAGACAGATTTCCACTTTCAGCAAGAAAAGAAGGAGATCCAGTAAAACTTGCTGAAAGGAGAACTAATAACTTTTATGATAGTAAAAATATAAGAGTTTCCACTCCCACAGATGATGCAACTTCTAAAATTCAATTATTGTATTTGGCAAGTTCACAAGAAGAATGGTGTTTACCTTGTCCAGTTTGTGGAGAATATCAACCATTGGATTTTGAACAAATAAAATATTTAGATTTAGAAGAGCCTGAACTTGAATGTAAATTTTGTGGACATAGTTCACAAGAAAAAGAATGGAAAAGCAAAAGACAACTTAATGGAAAATGGATAGCAAAATTTCCAGGTGAAAAAGAACATAGAGGATTTCATTTAAATGCTCTAGCTTCTCCTTGGGTAACTTGGAAAGAAATTGTAAAAGAATTTCTTGAAGTAAAAGATGATGATTTTCAGTATAGAACCTTTATGAATACTGTACTTGGAAAAACATTTTCAGTCAATTTGGAAGCTGCAATGGATTATGAAGCTATCTATGAAACAAGAGAAGATTATGGAGCTGAACTACATGATGATGTGATTATACTGACAGCAGGTGTTGATGTTCAAGATAACAGACTTGAAGTTGAGGTTGTTGGTTGGGGTTATGAATATGAAAGTTATGGAATAATGTACAGAGATTTTCCAGGAGATCCTGGTAAAGAAGAAGTATGGCAACAATTAGATACATTTTTAAAAAAGAAATTTTATTTTAAAAATAAGAAATATCTAATGATTGCTGCAACTCTTATAGACTCTGGTGGACACCATACAGGAAGTGTTTATAAATATGTTTATAAAAAAGAAAAAAGAGGAATTTATGCAATTAAAGGTCAAGGAGCTTGGGGAGTTAATATCCTGAATGGATTTAGAAAAACTACTAAAAAAGGAGCTCCACAAATTAATTTGCTTAGTTTAGGAGTTAATGCTTTAAAAGATTTGACATATTCTAGACTTTCAATTTTAGAGGGAGCAGGAAAGTGTCATTTTCCAAAAGCAAGTACACAAGGTTATGGAATAGATTATTTCAAAGGCTTAACTGCTGAAGTAAAAGTAAAAAAATCTACTCCAAGAGGTATGAAAATAGCTTGGGAAATCCTTGATGGGAGAAGAAATGAACCACTAGATTTAAGAAATTATAATACAGCTGCAATTGAATTAATTCCAATAGATTTACATGATAAAAAATACAACAGAAAAGGAGCAAGAAAATGAGTTTTACAGTAGAGCAATGTCAAGCACATTTGGATGCTTGGTTAGAAGCAGATTTAGCAGTTTCAAAAGGACAAAGTTACACAATTGGGAAAAGGGTACTCACAAGAGTTAATGCAACAGAAATTGCAAAAAATATAAGAATTTGGGAAGATAGATTACAACAAGCAAAAAGGAGAAGTTCAGGTCCTAGAACAATTCAAATAATTCCAAGATAGGGGGAAATATGAATCTTTTAGATAAATTAATTGGCTATATTAGTCCTAGAAATGGGATTAATAGGCTAAAAGATAGAAAAATATATAATCTTGCGAAAATAGAGCAAGGTTATTCAAACAAAGATGATCCTGTTTTAGAAAATTGGAGAGTTTCATCAAATAGTCCTGATGAAGATATTTTATACAGTCTTGATGATTTAAGAGCAAAATCAAGAAACTTGTATATGAACAATGATTTAGCAGGAGCTGCACTAAAAAAGATGAGGACAAAGACAGTAGGAAGTGGATTACTTCCTAAACCAACAATAAATTATACATATCTTGGCATAGAAAGAGAAAAAGCAAAAGAATTAGAAAGAATTATAAAAAATAAGTTCAATGCTTGGGCTTTATCGCCAAATTCAGATGCAAGTAGAATGTTTAGTTTTTATGGATTACAGTCTTTACTTCAACTAAGTTGGGTAATGAATGGAGATGCCTTTGCAATTCCATTAAGGAAAAAAAGGAAAGGTGTTGACATAGAATTATGTGTGCAATTACTTGAAGCTGACAGAGTGATAAGTCCTCCTGGTGCAAATCTTCAAACAAGGGCAGGAGTTGAATTTGATGAGAATGGTGAATTAAAAAATTATTATATAGCCACTTCTCATCCAGCAGATACTTTTAACTATACTGTAAAGGCTTATCCAGCATTTAACAGTTTAGGGAGAAAAAATATTTTACACATATTTGAACCTGAAAGAATTGGACAAAGAAGAGGAGTTCCTATATTAGGACCAATTATATTCTCATTAAAACAATTGGGTAGGTATAAAAGTTCAGAGCTTACAGCAGCTGTAATTAATGCAATGATAGGACTTATAGTAGAAAGTGAAAATGCAGATGATGAGGGATTTGCTGGAAACTTTGGAACACCTATGGATGAAGATGATGAAAAAACAATTGAAACTAAGAAGAGAAAAGAAGAAAAAATAACCCTAGATCATGGAACTTTGGTTGTAGGGAAACCAGGAGAAAAAATAAAAGAATTTGCAACTAATAGACCAAACAAGCACTTTAAAGATTTTGTTGAAGCAATATGCGAAGAAATAGGTGCAAATTTAGAAATAAGTAAAGAAGTTTTAATGTCAAGTTTTAAAAACTCATATAGTGCAGCAAAGGCTTCAATAGAAGAAGCATATCAAAGATTTCAAGTTTCAAGAAAAATTTTAGAAAGAACTTTTTGTCAACCAATTTATGAAGAATTTGTTTTAGAACTTATAAGAAACGGAGAAATAGATTGTCCTGGTTTTTTTGAAGACACATCTATTCGTTATGCTTTTACTCGTTGTATTTGGGTTGGTGCAGGAAAATCATCATTAGATCCTTTGAAAGATGCAAATGCTAACTCGAAAGAATTAGAAAATTATACAACAAGTAGAAGTATCATATCTGCTACAAGTGGATATGATTATGAAGAAATTTTTAGAGAAAGAGCTGAGGAAGAAAAAGAATTGGCTCTTCTTGAAAGAGAATTAAAAACCATTCGTAAGGGGGTGAAAGAAAATGGAAAGAACTCATAAAAATAATTTTTTTGAAATAAAAAATCTGAGTGAAAATATTGCCGAAATTAGGATATATGGAACTATTACAAAATGGGCTTGGGAAGAATATGGGGAAGTTAGTTCAGCTAATTTTGCCAAAGAATTACAAAAATTGAAAAATATTTCTCATATAAATTTAAGAGTAAATTCTCCTGGTGGAGATGTCTTTGAAGCAAGTGCTATTTATAATCTTTTAAAAGATTATGCCAAAGTAAATAATATTGAAATTACAGGATATATAGATGGTTTGGCTGCAAGTGCTGCAAGTTTTTTAGTTTTATGTGCTACTAAGGTAATTATGGGAACTGGTGCATTATATATGATACACAATCCTTTGACCTCTGCCTATGGAAATGCTGAAAAATTAAAAAAACAAATAGAACTATTAGATACAGTAAAGGAAGCTATTCTAGATATCTATTGTACTAAATCAAAATTAAGTAGAGAAGAAATATCTGAAAAGATGAATGGTGAAAAGTGGTATCGTGCTAGCGAAGCACTTGAAGCTGGTTTCGTTGATGAAATTACTGAAAATGATAATTCATTAGAAAATATTAAGAATATCTCAAATGAATTACACATTGAAAACTTTATAAATCAAGATTTATTAAAAGAAAAATTAAGAGAAATTGAAAATATAAAAAAAATAGGAGGAAAAAATATGGAAAAAACTATACAAGAATTAATTAATGAACATCCAAAATTAATGAATGATTATAAAAATCAAATCATTAATGAAATTGGAAATAGTGAAAAGGAGAAGATAGAAGCTGCAATAAAATCTGAAAGAGAGAGAATAAAGGAACTTGATAAAATCCCAACTTTAAATGATAAGCAAAAAGAAATTATCAATAAGGCAAAATTTGAAGATCCAAGAGAACCAAAAGATATTATGGCAGAATTTTTTATCTCAAATGCAAATAAAGCAGATCAAGAAATCCAGGCAGCTAAAGATGACATATTAAAAGCAGGATTAGATAGAATAATTCCTTCTAATTCAGATATGGGTGATAATTCGGTAGAAGATGAAATATATAAAGCAGCATTAAATGCATACAATGATGAAGAAAAATAGGAGGTAAAAATGAAAAATAAAATTTATTCAGCAACTGATGTAAGAATATTTCAAGGAAGTTTTCCTGTTGAAACTATAAATCAAACATTAAAGACAAAAGTAGAAGCTGGTGATGTTATTGCATTAGACAATTCAAAGAATTTTGGGAAATATGATGGAACAACATACACAAGTGTTTATGGAGTTTCTTATGAAACTATAGAACAACCTGGTGATGTTACTGTAATTTTAACAGGTGGTCTTGTAAAAGACTTTGTTAAATTTAATAACAAAGAAAAAGAATTAACAATTGAACTTAGAAAATTAGGAATATTTGTAAAATAGGGGGAATGTAAATGTTAGGATTATATACACCAAAAACAATAAGAAAAGTTAGAGAAAATGTAGAAGTAAAAAGAAATTTTTTAACAGAATTATTTTTTAAAAAAGGTTCAACAGTTCCAACTGAAGAAATAATTTTAGAATATACAAAAGCTGGGGAAGCAGTCGCACCATATTTGACACCTTTAGAAGCAGGTAGACCTGTATATTCAAGAAGTAAAAAGTCAAATGTAATTATAGCTCCTTCAATAGGACCTGAATACTCATTAACACCAAAAGATATGTTTATAAGAGAAGCTGGTCAACCTATTGAAAATTACAACCCAGCAAAAATGGTTGGTGAAAAAATTGGAAGAGTTTTATTAGACCAAGAAAATTATATTACTAACAAAATTGAATTAATGGTTTCACAATTTTTAACAACTGGAATTGTTAAATCAGGAGATAAAGAAGCAGAGTATGAAGTCAACTATGAACTTGGAAATAAAATCACATTAGATAGCACACATAAATGGGGTGCTGCTGGAGTAGAACCTTTATTCAGTTTAGAAGAAATGATTAAAAAGGGTGAAGAAAATGGTTTAAAAACTGAAAATATAATTTTAGGTTCAAAAGCAGCTCAACTACTAAGAAAATCAGAAGAATTTAAAAAAGCTATTTCAAAGGATTTACAAAATGAATTTGTAAAAAAAGTTTTAAGAATTCATCCTGGTGTCATTTGGTTAGGAACATATACAACATATGGTGTAGAGCTATTTTCTTACAGTAGAAAAGTAATAGGTGCTGATGGAAAACCAATACAATTAATGCCAACAAATATGGTTGTAGGTGGAGCTTCACAAGGAGAAATTTTATATGCTCCTATTGTCTTTATGTCTGAAGGAATTATTCATATGGCAAAAAGATATTCAAATTTAGATACAACAAATCCAAAAGTTGCAAAAATTACTACAGAGTCGAGACCAGTATTACAACCTTGTGATGTGGATACTTACTTTTCTTATGTGGTATGTGATGAATAATAGATAGAGAGCTTATGCTCTCTATCAAACAAAATTAGGAGGATATATGAAAATAAAATTTGAAAGAATGTATGGAGAACATAAAATAGGGGATATTGCTGAATTTGAAAAAGGTGAAGAATTAAATTATATTCTAGCAACAAAAACAGCATTAGTTATGGAAGATGATGATTTCGGGAATACCGAAATAGAAAATAATAAAAATGAAGAAACAGAAGAAATGGAAGATAATTTAGAAGAAGCTAATGAAATAGGAAAAAATGGAAAAAATAAGAAGAAATAAAGGATCTAAAAATGAACTTTAAAGAGCAACTAAAAGAAGATATAAAAATTTTTCTAAATTTAGATGAATTTGGAGAAGAAATAACTATTCAAAATAAAAAATATATTGGAGTTATGGAAAGACCTGATAATGAAAGCAATAAAAAAGAATATGAAGGAATTTCTAAAGAAATAGACTATATACTTTACTTAGAATATGAGGAAGAGTTAGAAAAATATATATCTGGAAAACAAATAGATGTAAATAATGGAACATTTGAAGTTTATAGATCGTATAAAGAAGAAAGCTTATTTATTATAGAACTTCAAGAAAGGATAGGAATTTAATGCAACATTTTTTGGAAGTAAAAAATTTGGAATTGGCTCAAAATATGTTGAAAACTATTCCTAATGGAATTGAAAGAGCTATCACTGGAACTATTAATAGAACTCTTAGTAAAGTAAAAACTGAAATAAAAAATAAAGCAACTTCTGAATACAACATAAAAAAGAGTGATATTGAAAGTAAATTAAATTTAACAAAAGCTACTTTTTCTATATTGAGAGGAACAATAAGTGCTAAAACACCAAGATTAGCACTATCTAAATTTTTAACTTCTCAATCTAAAAATAAAATAAAAGTAAAAGTAAAAAAGAGTGAGAGTTCTAAAATAGTAAAAGGAAAGAATGAATATGCTGGGAAGCCTTTTATTGCTACTATGAAAAACGGACATAAAGGGATATTTCAAAGAAAAAATAGTGAAAAATTTCCAATTAAACAATTATATACAATAGGAATTTCTGAAATGTTAGGATCTGAAAATGTTTCAAGTTATGCAGTTGAGAAAGGTGAAAAATATTTGGATGAACTTTTATTAAAGGAAGTTGAAAGAATATTGAAAGGATATATTTAATGATAAATATTAAGAATTTAGAAGAGAGTATAAAAAAGTTAATACTTCCAATTGTAAGCGAAAAGAAATACAAAGCATATAAAAGTGAGGAGTTAAAAGAATTAAAAATATATACTGGTTTACTTCCACCCGATCCAGAAGAAACCATACTTCCAGCAATAACGATAAGAACAAAAAAAATTAAGAATTCGTTAGAGAAAAAGGTATTAACTATAATAATATCTACAGGTATTTTTGACAAAGATGTTGAAAAAGGATATGAAGAAATCTCCGAATTAACTCAAAAGATATTTGATGAAATTCAAAAAATTGGAATAATTGATGATAAATTTGAAATTCTTCCTGAAGCTGAATGGGAATTTCCAGAGGAACAACCAATTCCATTTTATGTAAGTTTTATTTATATAAATATTGTATATGAAAAAGATTATAGAACAGATTGTGATAATTGGATTAATGGAGGTGATTGAATTGGCTAAGCCTGTTCAAAAAAATGAAGAAGATATAAAAAATGAAATAACTGAGGAAGTAAATAATGAAATAAAGGAAGAAAAGAAAGAAGAAAAGAAAGTAGAAGAAAATTTACAAAAAATATATATTGGTCCAACAATAGCTGCTTTCTCTTTACAAGAAAATACAATTTTTGTAAATGAATATCCATTTAATGTGCAAGAAGCAATTAAAAAATATCCACTTACAGAAAAATTATTTATAAATGTAGAAGATTTAAAATCAAGAAATAATGAGTATTATAAAACACTTTATAATACTTTAAATAATGAATTAAGGGGGAATATAAATGGCATTTAATCATGGTATTACAGCAACTGAAACTCCTACAAAACTAATTGCAGCAGTTAGTGATAGTATAACTCCAGTATATGTAGGAACTGCTCCAATAAACTTATGTAAAACAAGAAACATAAATGAACCTATTTTATGTAGTTCTTATGCAGAAGCAGTAGAAAATTTTGGATTTTCAGAAGATTTTGAAAAATATACATTATGTGAAGCAATTGATGTTCATTTCTCAAAATTTAACATAGGTCCAATTATTTTAATAAATGTTGTAGATACAACAAAGCATACAAAAGAAGTAGCAAATAAAACAATCAATTTTGTAGATGGAAAATACTTGATAGAAGATATTGGAGTTTTACCTGAAACTGTTGTTATAACTACATCATTTGAACATACAAAAAATTTTAATGACAAAGGGCAACTAGTTTTAATTCCAAATGAAACAAAGACAGACCCTATTGAAGTAAAATACACCATGCTTGATTTAGAAAAAGTAAAAGAAACAGATATTATTGGTGGAATAGATGGAGCAACTGGAAAGAAAAAGGGGTTAGAAGCAATTGCTGAAGTTTTTCCTAAATATAGAAAGGTTCCTAGCTTAATTTTAGCTCCAAAATATTCTGCTAGTTCAACTGTTGCAGCTGTAATTGAAGCAAAAGCAAGAAAGATAAATGGTCATTTTCAAGGTCTTGGACTTGTAGATTTAGACACATCAAAAATTAAGAAATATGGAGATACTGTTGCAAATAAAAATACAAATAATATCTCATCTACTTTTTTAGATGTAAGTTGGCCAAAAATTTCTTTAGGAAAACAACAATATCATATTTCTACTCAAAAAGCAGCACTAATTCAAATGCTAGCTAAAGATAATGAAGATATTCCATATAAATCACCTTCAAACAAAAATATAAAAGGGGATGGAGCAATTCTTCTTGATGGGACTCCTATAAGATTAGGACTTGATGAAGCTAACTACTTAAATAGTCAAGGAATTTCTATTATTATAAATTGGATTGGTGGTTGGAGATTTTGGGGAAATAGAACATCTTGTTATCCAGCAATATCAGATCCTAAAGATTCATTTATAGTAAGTAGAATGATGTTTAACTGGGTTATTAATTCTCTTGTATTAACATATTGGCAAAAAATTGATGAACCAACAAACAAAGTATTAATAGAAACAGTTACAGATAGCATCAATATTTGGTTAAATGGTCTTGTATCAGCTGGGAAATTAATAGGTGCTAGAGTTGAATTTAGAAGAGAAGACAACCCACAAACTAGTTTAATTGATGGAAAAATCAAATTTAAGTTATATTATACACCAGCTCTTCCAGCTGAAGAAATTAAATTTGATTTAGAAATTGATGTTAAATATTATGAAAAATTATTTTAGGAGGTAAAAATGGCTAAAACAATAGGGCTAATCCCTGAAAAGATAATCAATTATAGATGCTTTATAGATGGGGAGATGTCTCCAACAGCTTTAGTTGATGTAGACTTACCAGATATTCAATTTATGTCTGAAACAATCAGTGGAGCTGGAATAGCAGGAGAGATAGACTCACCTACATTAGGACATTTTTCTGCATTTGAAATTGGAATGAATTTTAGAACATTAATAAAAGATAATTTTAAAATGTTCTCTCAAAAAATATATGCTTTAGAATTTAGAGCAGCAACTCAATCTACTGATATGAGTGGTGGACAAATAAATAAAGGTAAATTAAAAGTTTCTACTAGAGTTATTCCAAAAAGTTTAGCATTAGGAAAATTAGAAGTTGGAAAGCCTTCTGGTTCTAATCAAAAATTTGCATGTGATTATTTGAAAGTTGAAGTAGATAATGAAACAGTGTTAGAAATAGATAAAATCAATATGATTTTCAATGTAAATGGTGAAGATTTACTAGCAGAAGTTAGAGATGCAATAGGAATGTAGGGGGAAAAATGGTAAAAATAAAGAATAAAATAAAATGTAAAAAAGATGATAAAGATATTGAAATATCTGAAATAAACATAACAAAAGATATGCTTTGTCCAAAACATCTTTTAGAAGCTGAAAAAGAATTTTTATTAATGGGTGGAATTTTTCCACAAGGTGGAATGGAAGAATCAAGACATTATCTAACAATATTAGCAACTAAAATATTAAATTGCTCTTATGATGATTTAGTTGAAAAGCTCTCTGGAAGTGAATTTTTAGAGGTTACTAATCAAGTCAAGGGTTTGTTCGATGGCTTGGGGTTAGAAGCACTAGTTTCAAAGATCTTAGAAAAACAATCTTAATCCTAAGCAAAGAAAGTAAATCTGGTATAGAGTTTTTCTTAAATATCTCATTTCAAGAATTTTTTGAATGGACAACAGATATGGGAGAAATTCTTGAAAGACAAACAAATATATAAAATAAGTGGTTGCTTTTTAATAAGATTTGTTATAAAATCTTATTGAGAGGTGATGAGTATGTTAAAAGCTATAAAAAATTGGTATAATAAACAACAAGCTATATCAAATAAATATAAAAAAGAGGCTATAAAAAATTTTACAGAAGCTGGAATAACTATAAAAAATATCAAAAAACTATTTTTTAAAATTATTCCAATAATAGTAACTTTAGCAATAGTTTTTACTGTATGTAACTATATTGCTCCATTTTTTCTAATCATTTTTATACTCTTTGTTATAGCAATAATTAGCATACTTCAATTGATTTTTTAAAAAATAAAAGATAAAGTTAAAGCCACTTATCAAAAAAAGGTAAGTGGTTTTTTTATTTGCTTGGAGGGTTTATGAAAGAAATTGGAATTTCTTTTGGGATAGGAGCAGCACTAGGGGCAGGATTTATTAAAACATTCTCAACTGCAAGTAAAGGAATTTCTGGTCTTAATCAAGAAATTATAAAATTACAAAGAACTCAAAAGTTATTAGAAAAATATGATGGTGATAAAAAAGCCTTAAAAGAAAAAATTGAAGTTATAAAAAAGACTAAATTAGCAATAGTTGAGCTAAAAGCAAGTATGAAAGATGAGAAAAATCAGACAGCTGAAAATGCAAAAGCATTACAAAATTTAGAAAAAAAATTAAATTCATTAAATGGCTCTTATTCAACTGAACTAAAACATGTAAGAGAAACAGCAAAGGTATTAAGAGATAAAAAAGTAGATATAAGTAATACTGCAAAAACATATAAGGAACTTCAAAAAGAAATAGATAGAGCCAGTGAAGCAAGTAAAAAATTTGCAAAAGCTGAATCATCTAAAAAAGTAGCTGATAGATTTTCAAAAATAGGTGGAACTTCTATGAAAGCTGGAGCTGCTGGACTTGGATTAATGTATAAACCTGTACAACAAGCAATAAATGCTGAAAGTAATTTTGCAGCTGTAAAAAAGCAATTTGATTTTAAAGATAAAGATGAAGAAGAAAACTTTAAGAAAGAGCTTCATAAGATTATTACTGAAAAGAAAATTGCAATTGGTCTTGATGAATTATATGCTGCAGCAGCAAATGCAGGTCAAACAGGGTTAAATAAAGATGAAGCTATTCAATATGTAGAATTGGCCTCTAAGATGGGTATGGCTTTTGATATGGATAGAGAAGAAGCTGCTAAATCTATGTTTAATATGAAAAATGCTTTAAATTTATCTTATGATGAACTAGTTGAACTTACAGATAGAATAAACTATTTAGGAGATCAAACAGGAGCTAATGCTCCAGCAATAACAGATTTTGTTAATAGAATAGGAAGTATTGGAAAAGTTGCAGGATTTTCAGAAAAACAAGTTACAGCTCTTGGTGCATCATTAATTGAACAAGGTATGGAAGCAGAAGTTGCAGCTACTGGGGCAAGAAAAATATTAGTTGCTTTAAATAAAGGAAGTGCTGGAACAAAAAGTCAACAAGAAATGCTTAAATCTTTGGGAATAGATCCTGATAAATTAGCAAAATTATCACAAGAAGATAGTGAAAAAGCATTATTTATGGTTTTTAATAAAATAAAAGCACAAAAAGATGATAAACAAATAGCTATTTTAACACAATTATTTGGACAAGAAGGATTAGAAGCAAGTTCTAAATTTTTAAATAATTTAGATAGATTAAAAGAAAATTTAAATAAAGTAAATGGAGAGGAAGCTAAAGGTAGTGTAGATAAAGAAGCTGATATAAAGAGAGGTACAACTGAAAATCAACTTGCAATAACTATGGGAAAATTAAGTATAGCAGGAAGCCAATTAGGAGCATTATTACTTCCTGAAATAAATAAAATAATTACTAGTTTTTCAAATTTATTGACAAAAATAAGTGAATTTCAACAACTACATCCTGAGGGTTTTAAAACATTTATGAAAATTTTTGGTTATGGTTCAGTTGCATTATTAGGATTTGGTAGTGCTTTAAAAATTATTTCAGGTGGAATAAATATGTATTCTAACTATATGAAAGTAGCAGGTTTTATGACAGAACATAAGTTTGGTACAAAAATATTTTCTGTTGGGAAAAAGCTAATAGGTGGAGTTGGAAAAATTGCAAAAGGTTTTAAGGCATTAAGTCTTACTGTTTTAGCAAGTCCTGTTACTTGGATAATTGCTGGAATTTTAGCTTTAGTAGCTGCTGGTTATTTATTATATAAAAATTGGGATACTGTAAAAGCCAAGGCTGTTGAATTAAAAGATAAAGTAGTTGGGCTTATTGACAAATTCTGGTTTTTTATGGGGCCTCTAGGTTGGATTGTAAAAGCTGGAATGACTGTATATCGTAACTGGGATACTATTAAACAAAAAGCAGGAGAATTAAAAGATAAAATAGCAAATATGGTTACTAATATTCTTTTAAAATGGGATAACTTTAAAGCTGCTACAAAAGAAATCTTAGGAAATGTTTTTAAGTGGATGGAAGATAAATGGAATAGTATTAAAGAAGTAGGAGCAGCAGTTGCAGATTTCTTTACTGGAATATTTGATAAAATCAAAAGTGGATTTGACACTGTTGTTGGTTGGGGTAAAAAATTATTATTTATAGGTTCTGATGAAGAAAAAGCTCCATCAGGAAGAAGAGGATATTCACAACCTAATATTAAAACATATTCTTATGGTGGTAGAGGAGATATCCCGAAATATGCTTTAGGTGGAATTGTAAATTCTCCTACACTTGCTTGGGTTGGAGAAGGTGGAAATTCTGAATCAATTATTCCTCATGATAATAGTCAAAGAAGCTTAAATTTATGGGAAAAAACTGGAAGATTAATAGGAGCTTATGAAAGTAGTAATAATTCTAGTTCTTTCACTTTTACATATTCACCAGTTATCTATGCAAATGATAGTCAAAATATAGATAATACCCTAAAGAAAAATAAAGATGAAGCTTTTGATGAGTTTAAAAATATGATGAAAAAATATGAAAGAGAAAATATACGGAGAGGCAATGGAAGATAAATGGAATTATTATACAACCAAAGATGGAGATACATGGGATAAAATCTCATATCTATTATATAAAAATTCTAAATTTATTCATTACTTGAATTTATGGAATGAAGAATATTCAGAGTATTTTATTTTTCCAGCAGGAATAGTTTTAAAATACAAACAAATTGATATGAAAAGTTCAAATGTACCTCCTTGGAGAAGATAAATATGGAGATTGATTTAAAAAATATAGATACTTTTGACTTCACAAAAGAAGTTGAAAATGCAAGAAGAACTGAAATAGCAATATTTTATGAAGGTAAAAATATAACAAAAGAAATTCATAGTCAACTTACTTCATGTTCTCAAAGTGATTCTATAAATCAATTAGATACATTAGAGCTTACTTTAGAAAATAGAGATATGTTGTGGATATCATCTTGGATGCCTCAAAAAGGCGAAACATTAAAAGCATTATTAACACTAAAACATTGGGAAAAGGATTTAGAAATAATAACACATGATATGGGATTGTTTTATATAGATACTGTTGATTTTAGTGGTCCTCCTGATGTTGTTAATATAAAAGCTATTTCATTTGATATAGCATCGGATATTGTTGATAAAAAAGAAAATAAAGTCTGGGAAAATGTAACATTTAAAACAATTCTAAATGAGATTGCAAATAAAAGGAAAATAAAGGCTATTTGTGATATCTCATTTAATAGAAAATATAAAAGAATTGAACAGAAATTACAATCAGATTTTGACTTTTTGAAGAAATTATCTGAAGAAGCAGGAATAAATTTGAAACTATTTGATAACAAAATTATAGCTTTTGAAGAAGAAGAGTATGAAAAAAAAGATGTTAAAAAGATTTTTTTTAAAAAGCAGTTAGAAAGTTATAGTTTTTCAACAGAAGATACTGATAGTTATTCAAGCTGTACAATTAGCTATTATAGCTATAAGAATAAAAAGAAAATTGAAAAAACTTTCAAAATAAAAAATAGAAATTCCTATAAAAAGCATACTAAAAGAAATTTATTTATCAATGAAGATAAACAAGTTACTGGAAAAAATGCTAAAGAAATTGAAAAACAATTACTAGAAATAGCTAAGAAAGCATTAAGAGATAAAAACAAAAAAGAAGTAAAAGGAAATATTTCTTTTATGGGAACAACTGAGTTAATCTCTGTTGGAGATACAATTCTTTTAAATGATTTTGGAAATTTTTCTGGAAAATATATGATAGATGATTTAAAGATTGATTTTCTATCTTATAAAATAAATGCTGAAATTCATAAAGTTATAGATTTTGAGGTGGAAAATGATTAGATATGGAAAAGTAACAAGTATATTTCCTAAAAAAGGAACTATAAAAGTAACATTTGAAGATATTAATATTCCTTCTGTTGAAATTCCTGTTTTACAAGGAAGAACAGAAGGAACAAAGCATTATTCATTTCCTAAAATTGGTGAAGTTGGAATTTGTATATTTCCTGAAAATACTTTTAATGGTTTTTATCTAGGTTCTGGATATGATGAAGCAACACTGATACCAAATGGGGCAGGAGAAGGAATTGAAATAACTGTTTTCAATGATGGTACTATAATTTCATATGATGAAAATAATTCTAAGTTGTATATAAATTGTAAAAATCAAATAGAAATAATTGCTCAAAGTATAAAAATAAAATGTCCAAAAACACAAGTTATTGGAGATATTGACATAGAAGGTTTTGTAAATATAAAAGGGAAACTAGAGGCTAGTAAAGATGTTACAGCAAGTGGGATATCTCTAAAAGAACACTTACATAGTGGAGTAAAAGCTGGTGTAGATAAAACAGGAGGTCCTGAATGATAGTTGGTAGTTTAGGAAATTATATATTTTTTACAAGTTCAATTTATACAAAAACATATAATTCTTTTTCAAGAACTATATCTTCAAGATGGATAGAGCATAAAATTATTGGGGAAAAACCAAAACTGCAATTTGATGGATTAGAACTTGAAAATATAAGTTTTTCTATACATTTAAATAGGTTTTTTAAAGTAGATGTAGAAAAAGAAAAAAAGAAATTAGAAACTTTTTTAAAAGAAGGTAAAGTTCTAAGACTTATCCTTGGTGGTAAAAAGATAGGGAATTATGTTATTACAAGCATTGGAGAAGAACCTAAAGGTTATAATGCTTTTGGAGTTCCAACTAAAACAGACTTAAAAATAGAATTGAAGGAGTATAACTAATGGAAATATATATAGACTCTTCAAAAGAAAAAAATTATAAATTTTTAAAAAATAGAACAGATGAAATTATTCAAAATATTGAAAATATTATATCTCGAATAAGAGGAAATGTTGTTTTAGCAAGAGAAAAAGGAATTAACTTTAATTACATTGATGAACCAATGGAGATAGTTAATGCTCAAATTATAGCTGATTGTATGGAAGAAATTGAAAAAGAAGAACCTAGATTTAATGTAGATGAAATAAAAATATTAGAAAATCAAGAATTAGCCAAAATTAAAATTATTGTTATTGGAGATGTTAAAGATGGATAAATTTACATTCATAGATTTAGATACTAATCAAATAAAAAAAGAAATAAAAAATGGATATGAAGAAATTATGAAAACCAAAATTTCAGCAGGAGATCCAGCTGAAGATTTTATTGATTGGATTGTATATCTAGTATGTACATCAAAAGATTATATGAATTTCATAGGAAAAATGAACTTACTTCAATATTCAAAAGGAAAATATTTGGATGCTTTGGGAGCTCTCATAGATGTTTCAAGAATAACAGAAAAAGAAGCTGAATGTTCAGTAGAATACACTTTTTCTAAAATTTTTGATGAAAGAAGGATAATAGAAAAAGGACATAAAGTAGCAAAAGACAATTTATACTTCGAGAGTACCGAAACAATAATATTAGAACCTGGAAGAAGAACAGTAGTTGGTAAAGTAAAATGCTTAGTACCTGGTTTAATAGGTAATGATATTGAAGTAGGAGAAATAAATGCAATTGTAGATGATATTCCCTATTTATTATCTGTTTCAAATATAACTAAAACATCTGCTGGAGCTGATAGAGAAGAAGATGATTCATATAGAAATAGAATAAGATTAAGACCCAGAGCCTTTTCAGTAGCAGGACCTCATGGAGCTTATCAATATTATACCTTAACATCACATCAAGATATTAAGGACTCGTATATTTATACACCTTCAGCAACACCTGGAATTGTAAAAATTATTCCACTATTAAAAAATGGAGAACTTCCTAGTCAAGAAATATTAGAGAAAATTAAAGAGAAATTAGCTGATGATGTAAGACCATTAACAGATAAGATTGAAATAGAAAAGCCAAAAATACAATCATATAACATAGATATTAAATACTGGACTAAAAAAGGAGATAATCCTATTTTAGTGAAAAAAGAAGTAGAAGCAGCTTTCAGTGAATATATCTATTGGCAAAAAGAAAAGCTAGGAAGAGATATAAATCCAAATAAATTAACTCAATTATTAATATTAGCAGGAGCAAAGAGAGTTGAAATAACAAGTCCTATATTTCAAAAAATAGAAAAAGATACTGTAGCAAAGGAGCTAACAAAAAGTATAAAGTATATAGGTGAGGAAGATGAATAAGTTAGAACAGGCAAGTTATATATCAATATTTCCTGAAAATTTAAAAAAATATAAAAATCTAACAGCATTTTCTAAAAATATTGAAAAAACTTTTAAAACTTATATTGTAAGTAAAATTCAAAATTTAGCACTTTTTTATAATCTTGAAAAACAGGAAGATAAAGTATTAGATGAAATTGCTTGGTTCTTTAATATTGATAAATATAGAACTGATTTAGATAGAGAAATAAAAATAAAATTAATAAAATCAGCATATTGGGTACACTCAAAAAAAGGAACTAAAACTGCTCTAATTTCTCAATTAAAAAATTTGAATTATGAAATAAAAATTGAGGAATGGTTTGAATATGGAGGTAGACCTTTCACATTTAGACTTATAACAGGAAATGAAAGTAAAGATAAAAACTGGTTAAAAAATGTTTTATCACTTATAGAAGAATATAAGAATGTTAGGAGTATTCTTGAAGCTTTTTATTCATTAAGAGAAAAGGAATATAAATACTATGTTGCAGGATACAAGGAAGTATTTATAACAGGAAAAAAAGTTAATGCTGGAGAAGATATAGAGATAAAGAAAAATATATTCTTAGGTGCATACAAACAGATTAGAAAGGAGATTGTAAAATGAAATTTAGTGGATTAACAAAAAAGGGAAGAGCATACCTTGCAAAATGTCAGGCTGCTTCTACTCCAATTCAATTTACAAAAATGAAATTTGGAGATGGGAAACTTATAGATAATGAAAACCCAGCAGATTTGACTGATATAAAAAATATTAAAATAGAAAAGTCAATATTAAGTAAAGAACAAAAAGGTGATGCAGTAGTATTGACAACTATTATAGATAATGTTTCTTTAGAACAAGGATATTTTCCAAGAGAAACAGGAATATATGTATTAGATGAAGGTGTAGAAGTTTTATATTTTTATATGAATGATGGAGATGAAACTTCTTGGATTCCACCTGAAGCAGATGGACCACATAGGATGGAAGTAAAAATCAATTTAATTTCATCAAATACTGGCTCTGTTATTGTTCACAATGATGGAAAAGATTTATATATCACAAAAGAGTACTTAGAAGCAAATTACATTTCAAAAAGTGAATATGATGGAACAACACAAAGTATTGAAGATAGAGTTGTTGCAGCAGTAGGAAAAGAAGATGGGAAATTTCCATTATCAGAAGCAGTAAAAGGTAATGTTTACTACTTTACAGGGAACAAGAAATTTTATATTTGTAAAGAATCACAAAGTAGAAGAGTGAGTGTTCCCGATGGGAATTTTGAAGAACTGTCAATTTGGGAAAATCGTAAGAGATTGGAAAATTTATTCAGTTTTAGTAATCAAAATGACATTAATGTAATAAAATTTTCAAATATTGTAATTGCCTTTGGAAACTTTAAAAATATTAAATTTAACGAAAGTACAGATATTAGTATCCCTATTACTTTTAAAAGTGTAAGTATTTCTGTTACTCCACATCACACAGGTACTCCAGGGAATTTAACAGCAATGGCTTATGCTAATGGAAATAAAATAACAATTAGAATCAACAATCATGACACTGGATTAACAACTGTGAGTGGAACTTTTATAGCTATAGGAATTGTTTAAATTTAAAAATCTATTCAAAATTGAAAGGAGTAAATTATGTTTTATATTTATTCAAAAGAAAAAAAATCAAAACTTACTTTCACAGTCAATTTAACTGTTGAGGAAGTTAAACAGTTTATGGGGAACAATCTATTTTTAGATTACCCTGAATTGAATCCCAATGATTATATTGTTATCGAAAGAAATGAGGCATTCAAGTATCCAACTTATGATGTAGTAACAAACTCTATAAGAGAGATGAGTAGAGATGAGCTTATTGAAGAAGACATTGAAATTCAATTAGTCCCTGGGGAGTATATTGAAAATAAAAAATTAAAGTTAATTCCACAACCAAGCAATTACCATACTTGGAATACTGGTACGCATAATTGGGATATAAATATGGAAGATGTTAAGAGAACATTTAGACACAAGTTTAGAGAGATTTTATTAGATAAAATGTTTGGTTCTTATGAACATGATGGTAAGATTTTTCAAATGAAAGAATATGATGAAATTAATTTTATGCGTGTAAAAATGGCATTAGACATTGCTGGAGAAACAGAAGACTACAATGTAATTAAAAAAGCATTAGAAACATTGGGTATATCTGTAAACAAAGAACTTGAAGAAAAAATAAAAGGTGCAATGAAAATTGGAAAACTAAAACAATTTTTAAAATCTTTAAATACACAATGGAGATTAAAAGATAATTCTGTTGTACCTATCTCGCTTGGAGACTTAAATCAAGTTTATTTCTCTTGGATATTAAGAGTTATAGCTGCTCAAAACAAATACACTGCTATAACTAAAAAAATAAGAGATGTTGAAACTGTTAAAGAACTTGAAGCAATTGAATGGGAATAAAAAGAAAAGAGGTAGAGATAAAAGTATGAAAAAATTTGCATTAGTAATAGGACACAATCCTAGAGGAAAAGGAGCTCACAGTATATATTTAGGACTATCAGAATATGAATATTGGAGAAATGTATGTGATGAAATTAATCAAATAGATGATAGCATTGATATTTATTCAAGAAAGCCTGAAGAAAATTATATCCAAGAAATGAAACCTGTTGTTACTGAAATTAACAAACATAATTATAATTTTATTTTAGAATTGCATTTTAATGCAGCTTCGCAACAAGCAAAAGGATGTGAAAGTTTAGTTTATTTTAAAAATGAACAAGCTAAAAAAATTGCTACAGCTTTTATGAATAAGTTAAGAGCTGAATATGGAAGTAATATAAGAAAAGAGTGGAACAAGTTAAAAGAAAAGAAAATAGATAAAAATGGTAAGGAAGAAATAATAGAAAAAACAGTAGAAACACAGGGTATAATCCTGATTACTGATTCTAAAACGAGAGGAGGTTATGGGATATGCAATACAAATTGTACTTATGTTTTGGTTGAACCTTTCTTTGGAACTAACGAAGAAGCAAGTAAATTTAAAGATGTAAAAAAAATGGCACATTTTATAGTTAATTTTATAAACAGTATGAAATAGTAGGAGGAAAAAATGAAAGATTTAATTAATAAGACAATAGGATATTTGGGTAATTTTAATACAGAACAATGGATATGGATAGGAATAGCTGGACTAATTTTAGTTTATATTTTTTACAATAGAAAACAATATGTTAATGTGTTTAGACAATCAGTAATTTTTGCAGAGGAAAGCTTTAATCATGGAGAGAACAGAAAAAAACTAGAAGCCGCAATTAACTTTGTGTTATTTAGAATTTCTAGTCTACCTTGGATAGCAAGAATTGTAATCACAAAATTTATAAGTAGAAAAAGAATGATTGACATCATAGAAAAGACATTACAAAAGTTTTCAGATATTTTTGCTAATGGGTATAAAATAGACATTAAAGGGAATGAGGAAGATGGAACAAACTAAGTTATTAATGCATCCACTTTCTGATGGGAAAAGGCAAGAATTATTTCAGGATTATTCTTATGAAATTAATGGGTACAGAATTACTGTACCCAAAGGTTTCATAACAGATTTAGCTTCAGTTCCACGTTCATTTTGGGTTATATTTCCACCATTTGGCGAGTATACTCCTGCTGCTGTTATTCATGACTTTCTTTATAGTGAATATAATACAACAGGAATTAATAGAACATTGTCAGATAAAATTTTCCTACATATTATGAAAGAATTAGGAGTAGGCTTTCTAAAAAGAAATGCTATGTATAGAGCTGTAAGATTATTTGGAGAAACTTCCTGGAAAAATAAAAAAGATAATGAAGGGTATAGAGATAAAGCATTAGTAGATAAAACTAATGAAGCTATATCTTATTATACTTATTGGAATAAAATTCTCAAATTATAGTTAGGGGTTGATATAGTGGCAATTTTGGCAAGGTTTGGAGCATATTTTATTGCTTTTCTAATTTGGCTAATTGGGGGGTTTGACACTCTTGCAAAAGTTCTCTTTGGATTAATGCTTTTAGATTTTGCAACTGGATTGATTGTTGGATATAAAATGCAAAATCTAAATTCAAAAAGAGCTTTCAAGGGATTAAGAAAAAAACTTTTGATTCTAGTTATTTTATGTGGAGCAAGTCTTATGCATAGGTTAGTCCCTAATCTAGGATTTAGAACATTAGTTGGAATATTTTACTGTGCAACAGAATTATTAAGTATCACAGAGAATGCTGCAAAAGCAGGAGTACCTATTCCAAAAAAATTAAAAAAAGCTCTTGAGCAATTGAAAGAAGAAGATAAAGAGAAATAAAATTAAGCCACCTAGCAAGTGGCTTTTTATTATAAAATTTTTTATTTTTTACAATCCATCCTTATTTTTTCTGCTAATAAGCCTTTAAATGCTAAATGCCAAGTATTATTTTGAAAATTCCATAACACCTTTTGACTTATTTTAAATTTTTTTTTGAAGGCTTCAAGATCATCTTTTTCACCATAAAGTTCTATATGTTTATCAAAAAATGCTACTTCAAAATTTGAAATATCATACTCAATTACAATATACTGAATTTGCTCTTTTGAAAATGTTTTACTTTCCATATAAAAATGGTCACATAATTGTTTATAAATATTTACATCAGATTTTAAAAAATCTGATATGCTTATTCCACTCATTAAAAAATTATATAGCGTAGCTTTTTCTTTTATTTTAGAAAATTTTACTCCAAAATCTTTTAAAAAATCTCTATATGAATAAATATCTTTTAAATTAATTTTTTGAGTAATTTTTTCTAATCTGATATTATTATTATTTTTTGAAAAATAGTAATAATACTCATATTCTCCTATAATATCTTTTATTTTTTTCAAAGAATACATATTAATTAATTTTTCGTAGATAATCATTTTATCAACTCTTTCTCAATTTTTTTTTATGGAATTTTGGAAAGGCTTGTGTATAATACCAACTCCATCAGAAATAGGTAGTAAGACAAAATCAAAATTTTCATAAAGGTAGTTTATAAATTCGTCTAACCTTTTAACTATAGTTTTAAATCTTTTAGGACTTTCTTTATATAAATAACCTCTAAATAAAATATTATCAATAAATACTATACCACCTTGATTTAAAAGTTTATAAGAATCTTCAAAAAATTTTTTATACTGTCCCTTAGCTGCATCAATAAAGACAAAGTCAAAATTTTTATTTAATTTTTCAATTTCTTCTGTGGCATCTCCAAAAATTTGCTTTATTCCTTTTAAATTAGATTTTTCAAAATTGGACTGAGCTATTTTAAATCTATTTTCATCAATTTCTATCGTTGTTAAACTTCCATTTCTATCTTGGATTTCTTCTAACATAATAATTCCAGAATAGCCTGTTGCAGTTCCAACCTCTAAAATATTTTTAATATTTTTATTAGTTCTTATAATAAATTTTAAATATTCTCTAATTTCTTTACTTATTATAGGAACATTATTTATTTCTGCATCTTTTTCAATTTCTTTTATTAACTCTAAGTTTGGGCTTTTATATTTATCAATTTTTGATGAAATATACTCATTTGCCTCTTTTAACTCTTCTAACATTTTTCTCCCTTTTTCAATTTTATAATATAAAAATTATCCATAATTTCTTCTTTGTAATTTATACAAAAACCACCAAGGCTATCATAATCTCCTAAAACATTTTTAGGAATATATAGCTTTTCAACTTTAAATTCTTCTCTTTCTTTTAAGAATTTTTCAATATTATTAGTATTTTCTTCATCAGTTATAGTACAGGTACTATAAATCAATTCTCCCCCATCTTTTAATATATCTGCTGCTGAATTTAATATCTCTAATTGCAATTTTGCTAGTTCTTCAATATTTTCTCTATTTTTAGAATATAAAATTTCAGGCTTTTTTCTTATAACACCATAGCCACTACAAGGCACATCAACCAATATTTTATCAAACTTTCTACCTTGTTTATTGACATTTCTAGCATCCATCACAGTAGCTTTTACAATATCTATTCCTAATTTTTTCATATTAGTATCAATAAGTTTTATTTTATGTTGATGAATATCTATTGCAATAATCTCTCCTCTATTTTCCATATTTTCAGCAAGAACAGCAGTTTTTCCACCAGGTGCTGCACAGATATCTAAAACTAATTCATTTGGTATTACTTCTAAATTTTTAGCAGCTAAATATGATGAGGCATCTTGGGCAATTATCTTACCTGTTTTAAATTCTTCTGAATTTATTATTAAACCTGAATTTACATAGTATACTGTATCAACTTTTTTAATAATTTGAATATCTTTTTCTTTTAAAAATTCTTCAAACTCTTTTTCAGTATATTTTAATTTATTTACTCTTACTGATAAATAAGGAACTTTCTTTAAACTTGTTATAACCTGTTTTAAATTATCATTTCCATATTGTTTTTCTAATATATCACAAAACCACTTAGGAATAGAATATAGAAGTTCATAATTTTTTTCATCACCTAATCTTTTTAACTCTGAATCTTTATTTCTTAAATAATTTCTTAGAGTTCCATTTATAAATTTTGAAATAGCTATGCTATATTTTTTTGCAAGTTCTGTAGCTTCCCAAACTACTCCTTTATCATCACTATTCATAAATGTAATTTGATAGATAGAAATTCTTAAAAGATTTCTTATCCATTCTTTTTTTATCTCTTTGGTGTTTTTTTCTATTATATAGTCTAAAAATTTTTTATTTCTTATAACTCCATAAAAAATTTCTGTTATAAAAGCCTTTTCTTTTGAATTTATATCCAAAGTTTTAAAAGTTTCATTTAAAGCTATATTAGAATAAGCACCTTTATCCACCTGTGATATTAAATTTATTGCCACTTGTTTTACATTCATATTTTCACCTTAGTTTTTTCTTTTTATTATACTGTAAAATAGATATTAACACAAATAAAAATGAATTTATAAAAAATGTAGTTGACAAAATCTGAATTATAATTTAATATTAAATATATTCAATATTAAAAATATTTTTATAGCAAATAAAATTTTAAAAGGCTTGGTTCTATGACAAAGCCTTAATTTAAAACTCAATATTGAATATATATTCAATATTATTTAATTTTGATTTTGAGAGGAGAATATATGAATGAAAAAGAATTAAAAGAAAGTATAGTAGTTCAAAATAGATTATCTAGTATATTACTTATATTAAAAATATTATTTGACTTAATACCACAGATATTATTAGTATATTTAATTAATTTTCTTATGAATAAAAATATAAATATAAACAATATAGAATTAATCTTTCTAATTATACTGATTTCATTTATTCTTAAAGAAGCTTTTTATTATTTCACCGTTAAAATTGCACATGAAAAAGCTTACAATAAGTTAATAGAGTTACGATTAAATATAATAAAGCATCTAAAAAAATTAAGTTTAGGATTTTTTAAGGAACATAGTACAGGTGAACTTACAAATATTATTCAACATGATGTTGAACAAGTGGAAGTGTATCTTGCACATGGACTTCCTGAAATTATGTCAGCAATGATAATTCCTGTAATTGTTTTAATTAGCATGTTCACTGTTGATTATAGACTAGCTTTTGCTATGTTAACAGGTATTCCTTTAATGTTTTTAGTAAAGAAATTTTCTCAAAATATAATGAAAAAAAACTTTCAAATCTATTTTAATCAAGAAAGTAAAATGCAAGAAGAATTGATGGAATATGTAAAAAATATTTCAGTAATAAAGGCTTTTGCAAAAGAAGAAGTAATTAGTGAGAGGACTCTAAAAACAGCAAAAGAATATATTAACTGGGTTAAAAAAAGCATGGGAGCTGTAACAGTTCCTATGGGGCTTATTAATATTTTTATGGAAATTGGAGTTGTTATTGTAATGATTTTAGGAAGTTTCTTTCTCTCAAAAGGAGAAATTACTTTACCAAGATTTATTCTTTCAATTATTTTATCTTCAATATTTACTTCTTCAATTAATAAAACAGCAACTTTACAACATTTTTCTATTGTGTTTAAAGAGGCTATAAAATCAATTGGTAAAATTTTAACAATCGCATTTCCAATTGAAAAAAAAGGTGATGAACTACAATCTGGTGATATTGAATTTAAAAATGTTAATTTTGAGTATATACAAGGAAGTTTTAAACTTCAAAATATAAATCTTTTGATAGAAAAAAATACTTTAAATGCTTTTGTTGGTCCAAGTGGTTGTGGAAAAAGTACAATTGCTAATCTTATTATGGGTTTTTGGGATATTGAAAATGGTCAAATAAATATATCAGGAAAAAATATTTCAGAGTATTCAGAACAGAGTATTTCAAAACTTATTGGAAGTGTCCAACAGGAAGCTATCTTATTCAATATAAGTATTTTTGAAAATATTGCAATTGGAAAAGAAAATGCAACAAAGGAAGAGGTAATAGAAGCTGCTAAAAAGGCAAGATGTCATGATTTTATTGAGGCACTTCCTAATAAATATGATACAAAAGTAGGAGAAATGGGAGTTAAGCTTTCAGGTGGAGAAAAACAGAGGATTTCTATTGCAAGAATGATATTAAAAAATGCTCCTATTCTAATTTTAGATGAAGCAATGGCAGCAGTAGATAGTGAAAATGAAAAATTAATTGAAGAAGCTATTAATGATTTAAGTAAAAATAAGACAGTTATTACAATTGCTCATCATTTAAATACAATAAAAAATTCTAATCAAATTATTGTAATGAATAAAGGGGTTATAGTTGACAGAGGAACACATGAAGAGCTTATGAACAGATGTAATTTTTATCAAACAATGGTAAAAGCTCAAAATAAGGTTGATAGATGGAATTTAAAGGAAGAAGTGATATAAATGTTTAAAGAAATATTGAAATTACTCACAAAAAATGGAAAAAAAAGTTTACTAATATCAAGCTTATTTTTTGCTCTTTATAGTTTATGTTCCATTGTTATGCTTGCAATAGTCTTTTCTACATTTTTTAAAATATTATCTGGAAAAGATATGATAAGTTTATATAAAAATTTTATTTTTATTAGTATTCTAGTCATTTTTAAAGGTATTTGCAATATGATTGCTGATTTAGAAAAGCATAATGCAGGTTTTGATATTGTTCAAAAAATTAGAGAGCTTATGATTATAAAATTAAAGAAGTTTAGTCTAAATTTTTATACTAATGAAAGGTTAGGGGAAATAAATACAATACTTCATAAAGATGTAGATAATATGTCTTTAGTAGTGGGACATATGTGGTCAAGAATGTTTGGAGAATTTTTAGTAGCATTTGTAGTTTTTTTTGGACTTATTATGTTTAATATTAAACTTGCATTAGTTATGGTTATTTCTATTCCTATTGCACTTGGATTTTTATATTTTACAATAAAGAAATCTAAAAAAATAGAGAATAAAAATAATTCAGCTCTGCTTGATATGGTCAGTTTATTTGTTGAATATGTAAGAGGAATTCCAGTTTTAAAAAGTTTTTCAAATAATAAAAGTTTAGATAAAAAACTTACAGAAAAAATAGAGAAATTTGGTGAAACAAGTAAAATTACATCTAAATTTAAAGCAAAGCAACTTGCAATCTTTGCATTTTTACTTGATATAGGTTATTTTATTCTTTTAATTTTTGGAACAATATTTGTATTAAAAGGTGAATTAAATATATTTAATTTTATAATTTTTTCTATTGTATCCAAGGAATTTTATAAACCATTTGCCTCTATGGAAACACATTATATGTACTATATTTCAGCAGTTGATAGTTATGAAAGATTAGGAAAAATTTTATATGCTAACACAATTCCTGATAGGTCAAATGGACTAAGTCCAAAGAAAAATAATATTTCATTTGAAAATATATTTTTCTATTATGAAAAAGATAATTTTAAAATAGAAGATTTAAGTTTTGATATAAAAGAAAATAGTATAACAGCTTTTGTTGGAGAATCAGGTTCTGGAAAAACTACAATAACAAATTTACTTCTTAGGTTTTATGATGTGAATCAAGGAAGTATCAAATTAGGAAATATAGATATACGAGATATTCCATATGATGAACTCTTAAATAGAATTAGTATTGTTATGCAAAATGTTCAACTTTTTAATAACACTATTGAGGAAAATCTAAGAGTTGGAAAAAAAGATGCAAATAAAGAAGAAATTATTGAGGCTTGTAAAAAGTCAAAAATTCATGACTTCATTATGAGTTTACCTGAACAATATGAAACTCATATTGGAGAAAATGGAGGTCTTCTATCAGGAGGACAAAGGCAGAGAATTTCAATTGCTAGAGCTTTTTTAAAAAATGCTCCCATTCTAATACTTGATGAAATGACAAGTAATGTTGATCCTATAAATGAATCTTTAATACAAGAAGCTATTACAGAACTTGCAAAAGATAGGACTGTACTTGTCATAGCACATCATTTAAATACTATTCAACATGCTGATCAAATTCTTGTATTTCAAAAAGGAAAGTTGCTTGAAAAAGGTAAACATCAGGAACTTTTACAAAAAGAGGGTTATTATAAAAAACTTTGGCAAGCACAAGATAGGGCATAATTATTAATTAAACAATTAAAAATAAAATATAAAAAATGGAGGAAAAATGAAAAAAAATTTTTTATTAATGGTTGTTTTAGGAATGTTGATAGTTCAAAGTATTTTTGGGGAAGAAAAGACAATAATTTTAGAACAAACAGTTGTAAGTGCTGAATCTTTTGGAACTTCTTCACGAAAAATGGCAAAAAATATATGAATAATTACAAAAAAAGAAATTGAAGAAACAGGAGCTTTGATAGTAGAGGACTCTTTAAAAGGAGTCCCAGGAGTCATAATAAGAAAACTAGATGGAGCACCACCTATAGTAGATTTAAGAGGTTCTGGAATGGCTTCAAGTTTAACTTCCACACTTTTACTTTTAAATGGAGTTCCTTTAAGTGGAATTAGAAGCTTTGATATTAATTCTATTCCTGTCAGTGAAATAGAAAAAATTGAAATTATTCAAGGTGGAGGAGCTTTAATGTATGGAGATGGAGCAGCAGGAGGAATAGTAAATATTATTACTCAACCTCTTAAAAATAAAAAATATTATGGAAATATAGGATTAGAATGTGGTTCATGGAAAACAAGAAGAACAAATTTTAGAATGGGGTCTCAATTGGGAAAAGGTTTTTCTATCCAAACTTCTTATTCAGGATATTCTTCTATGGATTACAGAGACAGAGCATATGGAACTGATTTTTCAGGAAAAAATTTTGATTATAGAAATAGTAAGGATAGGTCAGAAAGTATTTGGGTTAGTGGGAGAAAAGAGTTAGAAAATGGGAATATTGAATTACACTATAATCATATTAAAAATAAAGACTATTTCACAACATATTTAGAAAAAGAACAATACATTGAGAATCCAAAGCAAATGGGAATAACAGGAAGCTATATTCAAGATAAAACAGATATCTGGAATTTATCTTATAATAAAAGACTAAAAAATAATATTGATTTTTTATTTAATGGAGGTTATCATTATGGAAAAAATGAAAACCAAAATTTTAAAATACAAGAATATTTTGTTACTCCACAAATAAAGTACACTTATGGAAATAAGAGTTATTTTATTATTGGTGGGGATATCAGAAATGGAAAAAGAGAATTTAAAAATACTATTTTACTAAATGGAAAAAATGCTCCAGATGATATAAGAAAATCTAAGGCTATTTATATTATGAATAAATGTTCCATAGGAAACTGGGAATTTTCACAAGGTTATAGAAGAGAAAAAGTTAATTATGATTATACTTCTAAAATTTTTGGTCCTGTTTGGAATTTACTAGCTACTAACCCTGTATCATCTAGCTCTTCTAATAATAATAGTTTAGAATTAGGAATAAACTATCTTTATTCCAATACTGGAAATATATATTTTAATTATACAAATTCTATGAGAACTCCAAGTATTGTTGATATGGAAGCATGGACTGGAGATGTAAAAATAAAAAAAGAAAAAATATATGAAATTGGATTAAGAGATTATATATATAACACACTTTTGACATCTTCTGTTTTTTTAATGGATAGTCAAAATGAAGTATATTATGATAAAACTGAATTATTTAAAGTAAAAACTAAAAATTTTGATGGAAAGATAAGAAGAGTTGGTGCACAATTGGCTTTGATTCATTATTTTGATAAATTAACTCTAAGAGAAAATATTTCTTTTATTAATCCAAAAATAAAAAGTGGAGAGTACAAAGGGAAGATGTTTCCAACTGTTCCAAATTTGATAGTAAATATGGGAGCAACCTATCATTTTACAGAACAGTTTAGTATAAACACTGATTTATATTATCAATCAAAAGCCTATGCTGATGATGATTTTAATAATAATTTTGAAAAGGAAAACTCATATGCTACATTGAATATAAATTTTTCTTATAAATTTAATAATGGAATTGAACTTTATGGAGGTGTAAAAAACTTATTTGATAAAAAATATGCTGATGGTGTGGCAATAATGAAAAGTCCTTTTGGTCCAAGAAGTGTATATTATCCTGCTGAAGGTAGAAATATATATGCAGGGTTTAAATATCAATTTTAAAAGATTGTATAATAAATGGTTTTGATAGGAGAGAGCATGTGAAAGAAAAACTATATATTTTAATATTATAGACTTCTCTCATGGTCTCTCTCAATCCCTTTTAAATATATTCAATAACTTTATTTTTTTCTAAACTTTTCTTTATATCAATAACTCTCTGATTGGAACTACCTCTCCATTTTAAATTCAAATCTTTTAAGCTATCTACATATTTTCCATCTATTAGAACATCACATTCTCTTATTATAGAAAATCTATTTTCATCTTCTAATATTTCTTCCCAAGTAAAGCCACTCCATATCCAAATATCTCTATCTGGCAAATTCTCTTTAAATTTTTTTATAAATTTTAAAAGAGGCTCAATATTTTTAGGATAAGTAG
>ERZ773062.125-NODE-125-length-52403-cov-12.757928_pt1 | contig 52403 bp, 51 predicted proteins | sample MGYA00580626_ERZ773062 | MGnify/ENA primary metagenome ERZ773062 (study PRJEB29015, sample SAMEA2738003) | human oral metagenome | biome: human oral; feature: human-associated habitat; material: dental | place: China | collected 2058 ... | reverse complement strand
TATGCCGATAAAGGCTATGACAGTAAGGAAAACCGGCAACATCTGAAAGAACATCGGTTGTTGGACGGCATTATGCGCAAAGCCCACCGTAACCGTCCGCTGACGGAAAATCAAACGAAGCGTAACCGGTATTTATCGAAAACCCGTTATGTGGTCGAACAAAGCTTCGGTACGCTGCACCGTAAATTCCGCTATGCCCGGGCAGCCTATTTTGGTCTGCTCAAAGTGAGTGCGCAAAGCCATCTGAAGGCGATGTGTTTGAACCTGTTGAAAGCCGCCAATAGGCTAAGTGCGCCCGCTGCCGCCTAAAAGGCGGCCCGGATGCCTGATTATGGGGCGTCCGGGGAGGATTAGGGGGATTGGGGTAAAATCAGGAGTGATTAGGGGCGAAAACAGCCGAAAACCTGTGTTTGGGTTTCGGTTGTCGGGGGAAGGGCTTTTTGCAAAGGTCTCAGGCAGTTAAAGTTGTTTCAAAAAGGAACAATATTCTTATAAATATGAATATTATTCTGTATTTATATTTATTTTCGATATAGAATCTTATCTCTTATTCTTAATCAATACATTTCGGAGATTAGTAAAATCATGACTAAAGTGACTACTTATGAAGAGTTAGCTGTAGCGCTACAAGATGGAAAAAACTACATTTCACTTTCTGAAACATTAAAAGCACCTGTATATGCAATACACAGTATGGACTATAAAGATATCCTATCTAGTATAAGTGCGATTACAGGGATAGTATCTCTAAATCCAACCATTACTCTATTAAATTCCGCACTATCATCCATAACAAAAGGATCACAAACAAATCCTATTAACCTAGACACGGTAATCGCTGCTATCCAGCTATCCATCGCAGGAGGCGGGTATGGCGTACTGCAACTTTTGCGCACCTACCTAAAAGATAATGATGTTCTTAGAAAAGAAGGCAGTTTAGAAGTCAAGACCCAGCACAACGGTTTCTTAGGAAGTATTCAAAACACCTATCAACAATATCTAGGAAATTCATTCAACTCAGAAACAGGAGAATTTAACTCTGATGTTGCACAAGAAATTATTCAAAAAGAACGCGGAAATTTAAACATTGTTTTACTGGGTGCAACCGGCGCAGGGAAAAGCTCCTTAGTCAATGCCGTATTTGGCGATAATGTTGTCCTCTCAAAAGATGGTATTCCTGTAACCCAATATTTAGAAAAAATCCATATACCCCAAAAAGGGTTAACCCTGTGGGATACTAAAGGTATTGAAGCGAAAGACTATGAAGCTACTAAAGAACAATTAATCAACGATATTAAAACAGGTTTTCAAACAGCCTTTGATTCAGGTAAGGATGATGAAGTCCCGCATGTTGCATGGCTTTGCATAAAAGAAAGTTCTCGACGTATCGAAGGTAGGGAATTTGAATTGTTATCCATCCTACGGGATTTTGGTATTCCAACAGTGATTGTATTCACGGATACTGAAGCTGAAGCAGGCCAAACATTTTATACAGAAGCGGTAGCAGAACTAAATGAAAAATATGGAGCGTTTTTAAAAAATCGATTTGTCCGTGTCAATTCAGTTACTTACAGTTTTAGAGGTATACCCGTACCTATTGAAGGTCTGGATGACCTAATTACAAAAACTGAAAGCTGTCTGGCAGATGCCGACCGAAACACTGAAAATCAAAAAGCAAAGCATATCGAAGCATTACGAAAAGCGCAAAAGGTTGATATAAAGCAAAAGAAGAAGTCAATGACAGAAGGAGCACAAAAATGTGTACACCTAGCAGCAGGTGCGGCAGGTGCGGCAGGTGCAATTCCTATTCCCTTTGCAGATGCTCCAATTATTGCTGCTATTCAAGGTAAAATGATTTTTGCAATTAATGCCGAATTTGAAATGGAAATGAGCAAAAATACGACCCTATCCATCATCGCTGGCATGCTCGGCTCAACTGCACTGGCTACTGTCGGCAAAACTATTGTATCCAGCCTTATGAAATTTATACCATGGGCTGGCAGCTTCTCCGGAGGAGCCATATCAGCAGCAACAGCCGCTGCAATTACTGAAGCAGTCGGACAAGCGTATATCCAAGTCATACTGTCATTTTTTAATGACGAGACTGGAAAAGTTGAAATTTCAGACAGTGCCATAGAAATTTTAAGTTTGTTTAAAAACTATTATCAGACACCGGAAGTGTCCCAATAAAAATGAGCTGTCTATTCCGAGTCGCCTTGCAATAATTAGACACAATCCCCTTAATCCACAAACTCGTAAAAAGGGAAATCCATGTTTGATTTCATAAAACGAAAATTGCGGGAGGTCTTTATCGATCCCATTTCCAACAGCATTCAGGAAAAACAGGAGCAATTGGCAAAAACCGCCTCGGAATACACAGCGCCAAGTGCGTTTTATCTGCTTGCAGCGATGACAGGAGGAGCAGCAACCGTTTTAATTTTACTCAGCCTTTCTCTATATATCGGGCAGCTTTTGGGCAGCTATCTATACGGTCTGTTTATCTTTACCTCATTTTTTATCTTATTATTTTTATTTATATGGGCGATGCGTTCCCGCATTGAAACAGCAGTAAAGAACACCGTATTCGATCTTTTGAAACCGTCAACCGCAGCAGATATCGAGATTCCCGTGGTAGAAGCGGAAGTTTTGGAAGAATCGGAAGTCAAGCTTTTAGAAAAGCGTTAAAATCTAAAAAGGTCGTCTGAAAACTTTTCAGACGACCTTTTATACACCCTGCCTCAACCACCATCAGGAGCCGCTTCATGTTCACACTCAAAACCGACAACGACCGCCTGCTGCTCGCTTCCGCCGATTTGCGCGCAGAAATTTATCTTTACGGCGGGCTGCTCAACCGCTACGAAATCCGCCGCCCCGACGGCACATGGTTCAACATCGTCAAAGCCTACGACACCCCGCAACATGCCCGCGAGAGCCTGACAGAATGGTTCCGTAGCGGCAAACTCAGCCCATACGCCTGCCGCCTGCGCCACGGCAAATACAGCTTTGACGGCAAAGCATATCAGTGCGGCAAATTCAAACTCGCCGAACACGCGGCACACGGTTTGATGTATGACTGCGAGTTCGCCCTCATCAACAGCCATGCCGACGAGCAATCCGTCGAAGTCGAAATCCGCGCTGATTACGCACAAGACGACAGCGGCTATCCATTCCCCTTCAGCCTGACCGTCCGCTACCGCCTCAGCGCAGACGGCTTAAGCATCCGCTCTACCGTCCGCAACCAAGGCGCAACCGCCATGCCGCTCGCAGACGGCTGGCACCCCTATTTCACGCTCGGCGGAAAAACCGACGATTGGTCGCTGGAAATTGACAGCAGCAAACGCTTAGGCTTCGATGCCGATTTGGTTCCCGACGGCAGCATGATTGACGACACCCGTTTTCAGACGACCTCAAGCCTGGCAGGCATCGAATTGGACAACAGCTTTGTTTTGGCACGCCAAAAACCCGCCGCCTGCACGCTTTCAGGCAACGGACTGACCCTGAGCATTTACCCCGACGCATCCTATCCCTACCTGCAAATCTTCACCCCACCAACCCGCGACTCCATCGCCATCGAAAACCTTAGCGGCGCGCCCGACTGTTTCAACAACGGCTTAGGGTTAATCAAGCTGGACGCAGGAGAAGAAGCTGCATTTGAAACGCGCTACCATATCGCAGCCAACCGTCCGTAAGCAGCCCGAATCTTTACCGGCAAAGCAAAGGTCGTCTGAAAATGCCCAATCAGGTTTTCAGACGACCTTTTTGATTTTTAAACGGCGCATTCATCCCAAAAATGCCGCAGCACACCTCCAACAATCAAAACAATAATTTCTTAATTAACAATATATTAAGATTATTTTAACAAAGAAACTGTATTAAAACTCTAATTTCCCATTTGATTAGAGTATAATTCCTAAAATCTTAAAACAGGCATCATTTAGCCGATAAAAGCAACCCCGATACAGATACCTGTCTATCAAAAACACCACCCGCAACCATCAAGGAACCCATACATGCAAAACAACTTCGACCCATTGCACATCCGAGGCAAATCATTGATTCCCGTCGTTCAAGGCGGAATGGGCGTGGGTGTTTCCGCATCGAAACTCTCCAGCGCAGTCGCCCGTGAAAACGGCGTCGGCACCATCGCTAGCGTCGATTTGCGCCACCTGCACGACGACCTGCTCGCCGAATCCAAAATCAATCCGAGCGAAGAAAAATACACCCGACTCAACTGTACCGCGCTTGACCGCGAAATCCAAAAAGCCAAAGCCGACGCAAACGGCAAAGGCATGATCGCCGTCAACGTCATGAAGGCCGTCAAAGACCACGCTGCCTACGTCCGCCAAGCCTGCGAATCGGGAGCGGACGCGATTGTGATGGGTGCGGGGTTACCGTTGGATTTGCCCGAAATGACCGAGGGTTATCACAAAGATGTCGCTTTGTTCCCGATTTTGTCCGAATCACGCGGTATCGGTATCGTATTGAAACGCTGGATGAAAAAAGGTGTTTTGCCCGATGCTATCGTGATCGAGCATCCCGCACACGCCGCTGGACACTTGGGTGCAGCGAGCGTGGCAGGTGTGAACGATGCCAAGTTTGAATTCAAACGCGTCATCGAAGAAACTTTTGAAGTATTCAAGAACTTAGGTCTTGAAAGCGAAAAAATCCCGCTCATTCTCGCCGGCGGCATGGCGAACTTTGAAAAAGTCAAAACTGCCCTGAAAAACTGGGGTGCGTCCGCAGTCCAAATCGGCACGGCGTTTGCGGTTACCGAAGAAGGCGATGCCCACATCAACTTCAAAAAAACGCTGGCAGGCGCGGAAACCGAGCATGTTGTCGAATTTATGTCCGTCGCCGGACTGCCCGCACGCGGTGTGCGCACCAAATTTCTAGACAGCTATATCAAGCGTGAATCCAAGCTGCAAGCCAACGCCAAAGCCGACCCGCGCCGCTGTACGCAAGGCTTGAACTGTCTGACCAGCTGCGGACTGCGCGACGGTTTGGCAAAAGCCGGACAATTCTGCATCGACATCCAACTCTCTGCCGCTTTCCGTGGCGAAGTCGATAAAGGCTTGTTTTTCCGAGGTAAAGACCCTCTACCGTTTGGCAACGCCATCCGCACAGTTCAAGAAACCATTCAATATCTGCTCAACGGCGCTCTCCCCGCAGCAGCGAAGTAAATCATATTCGCAGATTAGCAAAACAAAAAAAGGGCATATTCAATATGTCCTTTTTCATCGCCTGCAAATCATGTTCTTCTCCACAGGTCGTCTGAAAACGGTTTTCAGACGACCTTCAGTCTACCTCCCTTTCTATGGACACATTGTCAACAAAATCCGCATAAAAAATGCTAAGATGACCGTCTCGATAGACATTTGGAACACTCATGAACCCACTACTCGACCAGCTCCAACCCTATCCATTCGCCCGCCTACGCGAAGCCATGCAGGGTGTTAACCCTCCCGAAGGCGTTACCCCCGTCCCCCTGCACATCGGCGAGCCGAAACACCCCACCCCCGAAGTCATCACCAATGCGCTAACCGCCTCGCTGCACGAACTGGAAAAATACCCCCTGACCGCAGGCTTGCCCGAACTGCGCCAAGCCTGCGCCGACTGGCTGCAACGCCGTTATGACGGGTTGACCGTCAATCCCGATACAGAAGTCCTGCCCGTGCTCGGCAGCCGCGAAGCCTTGTTTTCCTTCGTTCAAGCTGTCTTAAACCCCGTTTCAGACGACCTCAAACCCGTCGTCCTCAGTCCCAATCCGTTCTACCAAATCTACGAAGGTGCAGCCATTCTCGGCGGCGGCGAAATCCGTTTTGCCAACTGCCCTGCCCCGTCCTTCAAGCCCGATTGGAAAAGCATTGCCAAAGACGTATGGCAGCGCACCAAAGTCATGTTCGTCTGCTCGCCCAACAACCCCAGCGGCAGCGTCCTGCAACTGGAAGACTGGCAAGAAATCTTTGATCTGCAAGACAAGTACGGTTTCATTATCGCTTCCGACGAATGCTATTCCGAAATCTATTTCGACGGTAACAAACCCATAGGCGGCTTACAGGCGGCGGCGCAATTAGGGCGCAGCAACCGCAATATCGTCATGTTCACCAGTCTCTCCAAACGCTCCAACGTCCCAGGACTGCGCTCCGGTTTTGTCGCAGGTGATGCCGAATTGCTTAAAAACTTCCTGCTCTACCGCACCTACCACGGCAGCGCAATGAGCATCCCAGTCCAACGCGCCAGCATTGCCGCATGGAACGACGAAGAACACGTCATCGCAAACCGCCGCCTGTATCAGGAAAAATTCGACCGCGTCATCCCCATTTTGCAGCAGGCGTTCGATGCCAAACTGCCTGATGCATCATTCTACATTTGGCTGAAAGTCCCCGACGGCGACGATTTGGCATTTGCCAAAAACCTCTGGCAAAAAGCCGCCATCCAAGTCCTCCCCGGCCGCTTCCTCGCCCGCAATACCGAATGGGGCAACCCAGGCGAAGGCTACGTCCGCATCGCCTTGGTCGCCGATGTCGACAGCTGCGTCAAAGCCGCCGAAACCATCGTTTCCCTGTATCGCTGAATAAAGTAGTGATTCAATAAAAGGTCGTCTGAAAACCTCAAATCCGAGTTTTCAGACGACCTCTTTTATACGCATTTCAAATTAAGCCAGATTTTCCAGCATCCATTTGACGTAGCGCTCGACGCCTGCTTTGACATCCAAAAATTCTTCCTTGTATCCGGCTTCGCGCAGTTTGGTGATGTCGGCTTGGGTGAAGCTTTGGTATTTGCCTTTGAGCGCGTCGGGAAAGGGGGTGTAGCGGATAAGTTCTTCTTCTACCAGCTCTTTCAAGCTCATTTCAGGTTTGCCTTCGGCGGCGCGGCAGGCGTTGACGGTGGCGGTGGCGAGTTCGTTGAACTGTTGGCTGCGGCCGGTGCCGAGGTTGTAGATGCCGGAGAGGTTGGGGTGGTCGTAGAAGTAGAGGTTGACTTTGGCGACGTCTTCGACGCTGACGAAGTCGCGGGTTTGTTCGCCGTTGCCGTAGCCGTCGTTGGTGCCGAACAGGTTGACGTAACCATTTTCGCGGTATTGGTTGAAATGGTGGAAGGCGACGGATGCCATGCGGCCTTTGTGTTGTTCGTGTTGTCCGTAAACGTTGAAGTAGCGGAAGCCGACGACTTGGGCGGTCAGGCCTTCTTCCATGCGATGGCGCAATACTTGGTCAAATAGGAATTTGGAGTAGCCGTAGACGTTGAGCGGTTTTTCGAGTTTGCGCTCTTCGCGGAAGATTTCGCCTTTGCCGTACACGGCAGCACTGGAGGCGTAGAGAAAGGGGATGCGTTCGTCCTGACACCAGTCTAGGAGGTCGAGCGTATACTGGTAGTTGTTGTCCATCATGTAGAGACCGTCGTGGTTCATGGTGTCGGAACACGCGCCTTGGTGGAAGACGGCTTCGATGTCTCCGTAAGGCAGAAGATGGCCGCGCACTTGGCGGATGAATTCGTTTTTGTCGAGGTAGTGGGCGATTTCACACTCGGCAAGGTTTTTGAATTTTTCGCCGCGGGTCAGGTTGTCAACGGCGACGATGTCGGTAATGCCGCGTTGGTTGAGGGCTTTGATGATGTTGCTGCCGATAAAGCCGGCCGCGCCTGTTACGATGATGGTCATATTGGGTTTCCTTTGATTTTTGGTTTTAGCGAAACTCGTTGCACTCGTTTTGGCGTAACTCGTTGCGCTCATTTTCAGACGACCTTGGAAAGATGGGGTCGTCTGAAAAAGGGATTATTGCTCTTCCAATGCTTTGTTCAACTCTGCAAACGAGCAGACCGCCGTGCCAAGTTTGGCGACGACGACACCGGCGGCGGTATTGGCGAGGTGCATGGCTTCGGGCATGGTGTAGCCTGCCGCCAGCCCCAAGCCCACTCCGGCAATGACGGTGTCGCCTGCGCCGGATACGTCGTAAACTTCTTGGGCGCGGGTGGGCTGGTAAATGGGTTCGCCTTCGCTGAACAGGGTCATGCCTTCTTCGCTTCGGGTCAGTAAAACGGCGGTCAGGTCGAGGTGGCGGCGCAGGTTTTGCGCTTTTTCGGTCAGCTCGCTTTCGTTTTTCCAACTGCCGACTACTTCTTTCAATTCGGCGCGGTTGGGCGTAATCAGCGTGGCGCCGGCGTATTTTTCGTAATCGTCGCCTTTGGGGTCGATTAATACGGTTTTGCCCGCGTGTTTCGCCCAATCTATCATATCGGAGATGTGCGACAGGCCGCCTTTGCCGTAGTCTGAAAAAATGATTGCATCGTATTCGGGCAAGATTTCACGGTATCGCTGCTTGATTTGTTCCAACACTTCGCGGTTGGGATGTTCTTCAAAATCAAGGCGGATAAGCTGCTGGTTGCGGGCGACGACGCGCAGTTTGACGGTGGTGGCGATTTGTTTGTCGCGCATCAGATAGGAGGTAACGCCGTCCTGCGCCATCAGCGCATCGAGCGCGTTGGCGGCTTCGTCATCGCCGGTTACGGACAACAGCCCAGCTTTGCCGCCCAACGAAGCGATGTTGCGCGCAACGTTCGCTGCTCCGCCCGCGCGTTGGTCGATACGTCCGATTTTCGCCACCGGCACGGGGGCTTCGGGCGAAATACGGGATACGTCGCCAAACCAATAACGGTCGAGCATCACGTCGCCGACAACAAGGACTTTGGCTTGCGCGAAACGGGATTTGAGGGTTTCTTGTTGGAACTTGGTGGGCATTTTGTCTCCGTTGTGTTTTTCAGACGGCCTCAACCTGTAAGGTCGTCTGAAAATCAGTTTGCTTCAAGGTTCGCCACGCGGTTCACTTCGCGCAATACGGCTACCGGATCGGCGGCTTGGGTAACAGGGCGTCCCATTACCAGATAAGTAGAACCTGCCGCCAATGCTTCGGCGGGCGTCATGATGCGGCGTTGGTCGTCGTTGTTGCCGGCAACGTCTAAGCGGATGCCGGGCGTGACCAAGACAAAATCCTGTCCCAATTCGCGGCGCAGCGGCGCGGCTTCTTGGGCGGAGCAGACCACGCCGTCCAAGCCCGAACTTTGCGCCAGTTTCGCCAAGCGGATGACTTGCTCTTCAGGGGCGATGTTCAAACCGATTTCCGCCAAATCGCTTTGTTCCATGCTGGTCAACACGGTTACGCCGATTAGGAGCGGCTTCGTGCCGTATCCGGCAACGGCTTCGGCGGCGGCTTCCATCATGCGGCGGCCGCCCGATGCGTGCATATCGACCATCCACACGCCCATGTCGGCGGCGACTTTGCAGGCTTGCGCGACGGTGTGGGGAATGTCGTGGTATTTCAAATCGAGAAAGAGTTTGAAACCCTGATGAATCAGGCTTTCCGCCAAACTGCGTCCCGTCGCGGTAAACAGCTCTTTGCCGATTTTGATTTGGCACAACGTCGGATCCAGGTTGCGGACGAATCCGAGCGTGTCTTTTTCGTTGGCAAAATCAAGGGCAACGATGACGGGGGTGCGTTGTTGCGGAGTTTGGAAGTCGGTGATTAAAGGATTCATGGTGTTTTCGTTTCGGGTTTTGCCCGTAGGCACGGCCGTTATTGTCTATCACGCAGTTTATCAAAAAGAGGTCGTCTGAAAACCTGATTGCTTGTTTTCAGACGACCTTTTCGATTTATTTGCCCAATGCGGCCAATACTTCGGCTTTTACGGCTTCTACCGGCTGAGTGCCGTCAACCTTGATGTATTTCGGCGCGTGTTCGCCTTCCAGCTTGCTGTAAAAATCGACCAGCACTTCGGTTTGCTCGTGGTACACGGCAAGGCGTTTCTTGACGGTTTCTTCTTTGTCGTCGTCGCGCTGAATCAAATCTTCGCCGGTTACGTCGTCTTTGCCTTCGACTTTGGGCGGATTGTAGGTAACGTGGTAGGTGCGGCCCGAAGCCAAGTGAACGCGGCGGCCGCTCATGCGGTCAACAATCACGCTGTCGGGTACGTCGATTTCAACGACCGCGTCCAAATCTACGCCTGCTTCAACCATCGCTTCGGCTTGCGCCAGCGTGCGCGGGAAACCGTCGAACAGGAAACCGTTTTTGCAGTCGTCTTGCGCGATGCGTTCTTTCACCATGCCGATGATGATGTCGTCGCGCACCAAACCGCCTTCGTCAATGATTTTTTTCGCTTCCAAACCCAGCGGCGTGCCTGCTTTAATCGCAGCGCGGAGCATATCGCCGGTGGAAATTTGCGGAATGCCGAACGCAGCGGTGATGAATTGAGCCTGAGTGCCTTTGCCCGCGCCCGGTGCGCCTAACAATAATACTTTCATGGTTGTTCCTTCTTGTTAAGTGATATGGATTTGAAACGTGATTCAAATGATTTTACACGGCTTGCGTTTATCGTTCAAAACTTCAGACGACCTGTTCCGCGCCGAAATGTTTCCATGCGTCATCGCGCATTTCGGCAAACCATGTGTCTTCGGGAAACTGCTCCAGTGCCTCTTTCAAAGTGGAAAGCAGGTTTTGCGATAAAGTCTTCGCCAAATATTCTTCCTCGTTGGCTTCCGCCGCCTTGTCCGCCTGCTGCGCCAAACCGAGCGCGCGCGTCTGATGCCCGTGTGCCAAGTAGTTTAGCGCAATCACCTTTTGCACCCAAAGCTGCGGAATCTCGGGGCTGTCTTGCAGCAATACCGACAAAATCGACACGGCAACCGTCAGTCTGCCGCCGTTCAAGCGCAAATCCAGTGAACGGTTGGGCGGCAGCGTACTGAGCGTTTCCGCCATACGGAACCAAAACTCACCACTGGCTTCGTCCGGTGCAGCGGCTTTCAGCATTTCATAGTTAAACTCTTGATCGTCGTTTTGAACCAGCAGGGCAACATCGGTAAGCAGTTTTTGCTCTTCGCGGCTCAAATGGCGTAAATCGGTCATAAAGGGCTTTCTGTTGGTGTTTGGGTAAAACGGATTATCGGATTTGGTGTTTACTGAAAAACAGCTTTTTACGGCTCATCATTTTCAGACGACCTATCTCTCTACTCTAGGATGGCGATAAGGCTCGTCCAAATAATAAGGTTTCTTTTTAAATCTTTCCCATTTGACTTTCGGACGGTCTTTTGAAGAATCGAACACATTGCCGCCTGTCGTTCTCTTCCGCTTTCCAGTCAGATAATTGTCGCTGTACTCCTCAATTTCGCCCGAAGCTCTGTTATGTTGGTAATTTGCATACCCAATCAGGAGAAAGCGGTCGTTTTGGTAACGGAATAGGTAGTCACTGTGACCCATCCACCAGCTTCCACAACTGTAAAACCACTGCAAACTCACTTTCAGACGACCTTTATCGATGGATACATCAGAAAATGGGTCATCAAGACAGCCATTGTCTTTATCGCTTTCAGGCGGAATTAGCGTTGTGTTTTCGACAGCCGTCTTGTAACCGCCTGCCTGCTTGAACAATACTTTCAACATCCTCGGATTGGTATCCAAATCAGGTAGTCCCATAGAGTCGTTTGGGATGATGTTTGCCTTGTCTTGCTTTTGCAGCACCAAAACGGCATCGGCTTGATTATCGCCGTTTAAATCCCCCTCCACGCTTTTGATGATTTTCCAACCTTTTGGAACGTGCGCGGAAAAACCGGCGGCGTAAGCAGGCAGGGCGATGCAGGATAAAAATATCAATATGCTGCGTTTCATAGCAATTCCTGATGATGGCAAATTCAATAGCCCGTAGCACGGGCTTCACTTGCGAAACCTAATGCCGAAACCGACTGATTTCGGATTTTGGCGAAATCTGCTTCGCTTGTTTTAGCGAAACTCGCTTCGCTCGTTTTGGCGAAACTCGCTTCGCTCGTTTTCAGACGACCTCGAACGCAGCCCTGACTCTGTCCAAATCCTCTTGCGTATCCACACCGGCGGCAGGGGCTTCTTTGGCGGTTTCGACGGCAATCGGGTAGCCGTGCCACAGGACGCGCAGTTGCTCCAGCGATTCGATGGTTTCCAGCGGCGAGACACTCATTTCGGCGTAGCGTTGCAGGAAACCGGCGCGGTAGGCGTAAATACCGATATGGCGCAGGACGGCGGTTTCGGCGGGCAATTCGCGTTTTTCGGCGCGCATGGCATCGCGCGGATAGGGAATCGGGGCGCGGCTGAAGTAGATGGCGTTGCGGTTTTTGTCGAGGACGACTTTGACGACGTTGGGATTCATAAATTCGTCGAAATCGTGCAATTCGTGTGCCGCGGTCGCCATTTGTACGTTGTTTTCCACCAAGACTTCGGCGGTGCGGTCGATGAGTTCAGGAGCAATCAGCGGCTCGTCGCCCTGTACGTTGACGACCACCAGATGTTGCGGCAGTTTTAGCGTGGCGGCGGCTTCGGCAAGGCGGGTCGTGCCGCTTTCGTGTCGGTTTGAAGTCATGACGACTTCGACGCCGTGCGCCTGACAGGCTGCATGAATATCGGGATGGTCGGTGGCAACGACGACGCGCGCGGCTTTGCTTTTTGCCGCCTGTTCGGCAACGCGCACGACCATCGGTTTGCCGTGAATATCCGCCAAGGCTTTTCCGGGCAGGCGCGATGAATCCAGCCGCGCCGGAATCAATACGACGAATTCGGTCATGCTTTGAGTTCCTCTTCGCTCAACGCTCGTGCTTCGTTTTCCAGCATATAGGGAATGCCGTCTTTAATCGGATACGCCAGCTTCGCCTGACGGCTCCACAATTCCTGTTTGTCCTGATGATATTCCAGCCTGCCTTTGGTAACGGGGCAGACGAGGATGTCTAAGAATTTTTTTTCCATGGGTTTCTTTCGGGTTTGATGGTTTGAGCGAAACTCGCTTCGCTTGTTTTGGCGAAACTTGCTTCGCTCGTTTTCAGACGACCTTAAGCGGCATTATTTTTTCCGTGCCGGTTTTTTGGATTGCGCTGAGCAGGCTGGGGCAGGATTTTTGCCGCTGCACATAATCTGCAGGATTTCTCGGACTAAATTTGCGTTTTGATTGGATTTTTTGTATTTGTCGGCGATGATGGCCATTGTTGGATTCATCGTTGCCTCAAGATAACGCGGCATTTTATCGAGTATCGATTGACCTACCGCCGTGCTGTAAAAGCCAATCAACGCATTGACTTCTTCCTGAGTAAGAACTGTTTTCGTGCCGTCCAAAGCCGCTTTACGCAACTGGGCGCGCACTTGCGGCGTGTTGATTTCGGCAATCGACTGAGTTGCATACTTTTTCAATACCGCCTCCAACTGCGGACGTTTGTCTTCCGGCGCATCTTTCAAAAATTTCTGTACATTCGGATCGGAAAGTACAATGCCTTCCATGCTTTGGAAAGACTGGTCTAACAGGGCATCCATCTTCTGCACTTCAAACAGACGCTCCAGCGATGCGTCGCTAGGTTGGGCAGCAAATGCGTTGGCACACAATGCCAACGCGGCGAAGGGAAATAATAAGGTTTTCAGTTTCATCTTTTTCTACCTTTCAACAAAAAATAAATATTTACAGATGGTCGGAGAATTATTTGGCACATTTCGGCAAATTTTTGTTGCCTTTGCATAAAATACCATGTGCCTGCTCCTCAAAAGCAGGCGTATATTTATCGCTTGCATTGAGGTAGTTTTGACTCATGTTTTTTTGGATAATCTCATCGCTCAGCTTATCGAAATGCTTGACTTTTTCGAGGGCAGACTTGCCGGCACCATGCCCAAATGCTTCGGCCATCTTTTCTATATCCGATTGGCTCAACACATCATCAAGATTTCCACCATGCTGTTGGAAACCTCTTATCTTTTTCAAAATATTTTTCCCCTGAGCCGAAGAGAAAAAACGGTTGGTTACATCGACTTCTTCTTGCGTGAATACTTTCTGTACAGCACGCTTTTCTTCATCCAGCCATTGTTTTTTCAGCTCAGGACGGCTTAAATCTTCCTGCATATTTTTCATGTAACGGCTGATAAGCGCCTTCATCTGCGCCTTTTGGGCTTTTGGTGTCATAGCCAATAATCGTTCATGATCCTCTTTATTCACCGCCTCCAAAGAGCGTTGTACTTTCTCAGGATAATTCCTGCTTATACCTTGAATTTTCAACCATTTCATCGCAGATTCATCACTTGGCTTGGCAGCCATACTTTGAGTGCAAGCAAATAAAGCCACACAAGAAACCAACAAATATTTTAATTTCATCATCCACTCCTATCGCATAGTTTGAATACTGTCTTTAAAACATCTGTGAAACTTCTATAAGCATTTGGATTTTAACATTTCTGATACAAGCGTCGCCAAATCAGGTTCGATTATCGCACAAACGGGCAACACCCATACATGGTTCAGATTGAGGCCGTCTGAAAACTTGACCGCATCCTTTTCCGTAATAATCACCGCGTCTGCATCCGGCAAATCTGCTGCTGCGATGTCGGCATGGTCGGGCAGCGCGACGGTTTGGTTCAACGTTATGCCCATATTCCGCAACGAATCGAAAAAACGCTCCGGCTTGGCGATACCCGCCACGGCGGCGACGGATTGGTTTTTCAGACGGCCTGTATCCAATATTTCAGACGGCTTGCTCAAACAGTAAATTTGTCCCGTTTCGATGCGGCTGTGAAACATATTTTTAGACGGCACAAACGACGCATCCGCCTGACCGCCGCTGACAACGACCGCATCCACCGAATCCAGCCGCGACAAAGGTTCGCGCAAACTGCCGTTGGGCAGCAAATCCAAATCCGTGCGCCCCGTATCCGCCGCCGGAAACACCGCGATTTCCACATCCCGCCGCAGGGCATAATGCTGCAAACCGTCGTCCGCCACAATCAGCCCGATGTCAGGGTGCGCCGCCAGCAACGCCCTGCCTGCCTCCGCACGGCTGCTGCCCACAGCCGTCGGCGCGCCGGTTTTACGGAACAGCAGCAAAGGCTCGTCGCCCGCATCTTCCGCACGGCTCTCAGCATTCAATACATGAACCGCTTTGCTCTTGCGCCCATAGCCCCTGCTGATGATGCCGACCTTGACGCCTTTTTCCTGCAAGCCCGACACCAGCGCGGCGACAATCGGCGTTTTTCCCGTCCCGCCCGCGTGGATATTGCCGACCACGACCACAGGTACGGGCAGCTTTTCGCTTTTCAGACGGCCTGAAACGAAATCATCGCGCCGTTTCGCCGCAATTTTGGCAAAAAGCATGGATAAGGGTTTGAGCAGGAAAGATAAAAACGGATTGGGGCGTTGCCAATGGCGTTCGATGATTTGATGGAGTTTGGGCATTCGGGCATCTTTTGGAGTATGGATAAGGGAAATATCCAAAACAGGCAAACCTTATTTTTTTGGATAGTTCACTTTCCCTAAATTATCAATAGAAAGTTTTTTCTGACTGGCAAGCACATTAATTAATTTTTCAATATGGTCATCCGATAATTTCAGAATGGATTTGAAAGAATTGATTATTGCTTTTTTGGTTTTTGGTTTATTTTTAGCTGACTTATTAAAAAATTTCTGTACTGTATCCATTATCTTAATATCTTCTTCTTTGCTGATAATATCAATCCGTTTCGGAATTTGAATCTCCAAAGGGAAAGGGGCATATTCTATCTTGTCGCCTTTGATACGTATCAATTGCTGGGATTCGCAGTATTTTAAAATATCATCTAATGTATTTTCTTCCACTTCCAAACAAAATATTTTAGATTGCGAACGCAGAACATTTCTAGCGCCCTGTACCGTTTTACTTTTTGATTCAATCAGCTTGCACGTCAACTTCTCTAAAATATCATTACTGCTAATGTGATAATTCACAAAATTAGTATCAGGATTGAACGAAATCAGTTTTTTATTAAGCATACTTTGGATAATTTTCCCAACTATTTCATTTTGTTGTTCTTGATTAAAGGGGATTAATTCTTGATACAAAACAGAATGCAAGCGCGATTCCAAATTGTGAAAAACGGTCGGTCTGAAAGCACTGGGCGGAATTAATGCTGCAATTACCTTTCGTACACATGAATTAATAAATGTAGGAGATTGATGTAAAGCAACAGGTTCAGAATACACAATTTCCGCTTCTTCGGCGGAGTGCTTATCCTCTGAAAGATTAGGTTCTTGTCCTATCTGTTGTTTTTTCATTTCCAATAACAATTCCTCATTCTTCCCTGCATCCTCCAAACTTCCCAATCTGACAATACCCTTACACAAATGCGTATCTTCCAAATGTTCGACTAAAACATCAAATCCCCCGTCCCTCGAAAGAATGCATATCAATGCCTCCTTGTCCTGTTCCGTAATCTTGCCTAAATAATAGGCAAGATAAAAATCCAAAGCATTTTTGCCTGTCTTTGCAACCCGTACGAAATGAACATTTTTTCCAAACCTGCATAAGGCTTCGCAAAGCTCTACTGATAAAGTTTTTTGTTGCAGCTTTCCCAAAAAAAGCCATATATGGCAGTTTTCGTCATCCACTCCGCTCAATTGTGATGCTTCCGGTTGGACGTTTTCAAAATCAATCAAAATATGTTTCATAACAGTATCCCGTAATGTTTTCGTTTAGGGTTGACAATATACTATTAAAATAATATCCGGCAAAGACTTCTTTCAGACGACCCTTTCCGCACAAATACCGCCCGAAACCCCTTATAATCCAACCTTTCCCCATTTATTCCCGCCCCCAATGTCCGAACTCTTCGCGCCCTCCTCCATTTCCGTATTCGAACTCAATGCCCTCGCCAAAGCCTTGCTGGAAGACCATCTTGCCGGTTTGTGGATTGCGGGCGAAGTGTCCAATCTGACCCGTGCCGCCAGCGGGCATTATTATTTCTCGCTCAAAGACAGCCGCGCGCAGGTGCGTTGCGCGATGTTCAAGGGTGCGGCTGCGCGTTTGGCGAAACCTTTGAAAGAAGGCGACCATATCGAAGTGGCGGGCAAAATCAGTATTTACGAGGCACGGGGCGAATTTCAGATTACGGTGAACGAAGTGCGGCTCAAAGGCTTGGGGCAGCTTTACGAAGCCTACGAGCGGCTGAAGGCACAGTTGCAGGCGGAAGGCGCGTTTGCGGCGGAACGCAAGAAACCTTTGCCCGCCCGACCGCAATGTATCGGCATCGTAACCAGTCTGGCGGCGGCGGCTTTGCGCGATGTCGTTACCACCTTGAAACGCCGCGCGCCCGAAATTCCCGTCATCGTTTATCCGACCGCCGTTCAAGGCGCGGGCAGCGAGTTTCAGATTGCCCAAGCGATTAAAACCGCGTCGCAACGCGCCGAATGCGATGTGTTGATTGTCTGTCGCGGCGGCGGCAGCATTGAAGACTTGTGGGCATTTAACGAAGAACCGGTCGTGCGCGCCATCGAAGCCTGCGAGATTCCCGTCGTCAGCGGCGTGGGACACGAAACCGATTTCACGCTTGCCGATTTCGTCGCCGATGTGCGTGCGCCCACGCCGACCGGCGCGGCGGAACTGGTCAGCCCCAACCGCCAAGAATCGTTACACCGCCTCGCTCAAGCCAAAGGTCGTCTGAAAACCGTTTTGGAACAACGCTATTTCGATGCCAGCCAAAAACTCGACTGGCTCGCGCGGCAAATCCGCCACCCGCGCCAAAAACTCGACGAACAGCGCACCTACATCCACAAACTGGCGCAAACCCTGTCCTACTCGATGACGCAAAACGTCCGCGCCCACACCGCCCGTTTCGAACGCCAAACCCAAGCCCTGAAACATTGCCGACCCGATATTTCCGTTTACCGGCAAGACATCGACCGCTTTCAGACGACCTTGTCGCACGCCTTCCGCCAACTGCTCGCCCACCGCCGCCAAAGCCTGACCGCCCAAACCGCCTTGCTCGAAGCCGTATCGCCGCAGCAGATTCTGGAGCGCGGCTTCTCCGTCGTCAAAAACACACGCAGGCAAGTCATCCGCAACGCCGATGTTTTGAAGCAAGGGCAGAAACTGCACATCACTTTTGCCGACGGCGAAACCGACGTGCGCGTGACCAAAGAGCAGGCGCAGCGGGAATTGTTTGATTAATCGTCGGCTTGACTGAAGAAGGTCGTCTGAAAACAGAGTCGATTAAAATAGAAACTGCTCTTGCCGTCATTCTCACGCAGGCGTGAATCCGGAGATTTGGAATAATGGCGTTCCGAATCCTTCCGAAAACCAAAAATCTGAATTCCCGCCTGCGCGGGAATGATGGTTCTGATGCTTTTTCTTTGCGCTTATTATTTGAACATTTGCTTTGACAAAATTTGATCCACCTGTTTTCAGACGACCCGTCCCGCACGAATCCAGTTTTCCGATATGGCACAAATGCCGAGCCAGCAGACCGATGATGATTTTCGCGGGCTAAGCCTACGTTATACGCTGTTCTTCGGTTGTTCGGATTTGGTAAAATACGGCAATTTACGGCTGATTGTTCCTGTTTTTAGAAAAACAACAAAACTCATATTTCGGTAAAAAGGTCGTCTGAAAATGAACAAACCAAGCGGTATTCACACATTTTCAGACGACCTCCTGCACATTCCGGAATCATTTTCATCTCAATACGGTATAATCCCTCCATCTGCTTTGTACTGCATCATCAAACGATTATGGACAACATGCAAAACCAACCGCCAATTCCGCCGCGCAATTCGCTGCGCCGGAACAGTATTTACCTGCTGCCCAACTCCTTTACCATTGCCGCGTTGTTCTGCGCCTTTTTCGCCATCACCCAATCCATGCACGGGCGTTATGAGACAGCAGCGATTGCAGTATTCCTCTCCATGCTGCTCGACGGCATGGACGGTCGCGTGGCGCGGCTGACCAATAGCCAAAGCGCGTTCGGCGAACAGCTAGACAGCCTTGCCGACATGGTCAGTTTCGGCGTCGCGCCCGCCTTGATTGCCTATAAATGGCAGCTTTGGCAGTTTGGCAAAATCGGTTATTCCGTCGCCTTCATCTACTGCGCCTGCGCCGCCCTGCGCCTCGCCCTCTTCAACACACTCATCGGCAAAGTCGATAAACGCTGGTTCATCGGTGTTCCCAGTCCGACCGCCGCTGCGTTGATTGTCGGCCTGATTTGGGTCAACCACAGCATCGAACGCTTCCCCGGCGTACATTGGTGGGCTTTGGGCATCACTCTTTTCGCCGGCATTTCCATGATTGTCCAAATCCCGTTTTGGAGCTTTAAAGAAATCAATATCCGCCGCCAAGTCCCGTTTATGGGCATGGTGCTTGCCGTGTTGGTATTGTTGCTCATCAACTGGAAACCTTCGCTTGTACTTTTCCTGTTTTTCCTGGGTTACAGCCTCTCCGGCTACATCATGGCAGTATGGCGTTGGTTGAAAAAACGCCGTAAAACCAAAAAGGTCGTCTGAAAAATGTGGACTTGGGACATCATCTTCTCCCTGCTCGCCGTCGGAAGCGCGGCGGGCTTTATTGCAGGATTGTTCGGCGTAGGCGGCGGCACATTGATTGTCCCCGTCGTCTTGTGGACGTTGCAACTGCAAGGCATCAGCAGCCACCCCTACGCCCAACATCTCGCCATCGGCACATCCTTCGCCGTGATGGTGTTCACGACCTTCTCCAGCATGTACGCGCAGCATAAAAAAAGCGCCATCGACTGGCAGACCGTCCGCCGTATGACCCCCTCCATGATATTCGGCGTACTAATCGGCGCGGTCACCGCCAAATACATGCCTACCCGCGCCCTGCAAATCTTCTTTATCGTATTCCTTACCCTCATCGCCCTCAAAACCCTGACCGACTCCAAACCCAAAGCCTCGCGCCACCTGCCCGCCCTACCCGGCTTAAGCGCAGTCGGCACATTGTTCGGCGCAGCTTCAAGCTGGGTCGGCATCGGCGGCGGCTCGCTGTCCGTCCCCTTCCTGATGTATTGCAACTTTCCTGCCCACCGCGCCATCGGCACATCCTCCGGCCTCGCCTGGCCGATTGCGCTCGCAGGCACAATCGGTTATCTCGTTACCGGCTGGAACGTTCCCGATCTGCCACACGGCTCCGGCGGCTTCCTCTATCTACCCGCCGTCGCCATCCTCAGCATCGCCACCATGATTTTTGCTCCGCTCGGCGTCAAAACCGCGCACAAACTCCCCGCCCGCCAGCTCAAAATCTCCTTCGGTATCATGCTGCTGCTGATTGCCATAAAAATGGCTTGGAACCTTGTCCGTTGAATTTTCCCAAACGCCGCCACCATTAAAAGGTCGTCTGAAAACGGGCATGGCAGGTTACGCCGAAACCATCCACATTTTTTCAGACGACCTTTTACCTTAGCCCTGTTTCAACACCCCAAATTCTTTTAAAATACCGCCTGATTTGAATTTAACCGAGAGACCGAACTTCATGAACCTACATCAAACCGTCGAACGCGAAGCCGCCGCCGCCTTTGCCGCCGCAGGCATCGCCGACAGTCCCGTTATCTTGCAGCCGACCAAAAACGCCGAACACGGCGATTTCCAAATCAACGGCGTGATGGGTGCGGCGAAAAAAGCCAAACAAAATCCTCGCGAATTGGCGCAAAAGGTCGCCGAAGCATTGGTGGGCAACGCCGTGATTGAAAGCGCGGAAGTGGCCGGCCCCGGCTTCATCAACCTGCGCCTGCGCCCCGAATTTCTCGCCCAAAACATTCACGCAGCTTTGAACGACGCGCGTTTCGGCATAGCGAAAACCGACAAACCGCAAACCGTCGTCATCGACTATTCCTCGCCCAATCTGGCAAAGGAAATGCACGTCGGCCATCTGCGTTCCAGCATCATCGGCGACAGCATTTCGCGCGTGTTGGAATTTATTGGCAACACCGTCATCCGCCAAAACCACGTCGGCGACTGGGGTACGCAGTTCGGCATGTTGGTCGCTTATTTGGTCGAGCAGCAAAAAGACAATGCCGCGTTTGAGTTGGCGGATTTGGAGCAGTTTTACCGCGCCGCCAAAGTGCGCTTTGACGAAGATCCTGCCTTTGCCGACACCGCGCGCGAATACGTTGTGAAGCTGCAAGGCGGCGATGAAACCGTGTTGGCGTTGTGGAAACAGTTTGTCGATATTTCGCTCTCGCACGCCCAAGCCGTTTACGACACACTGGGCTTGAAACTGCGTCCTGAAGACGTGGCGGGCGAATCGAAATACAACGACGATTTGCAGCCCGTGGTCGATGATTTGGTTCAAAAAGGTCTGGCGGTCGAAGACGACGGCGCGAAAGTCGTGTTCTTGGACGAGTTCAAAAACAAAGAAGGCGAACCCGCCGCGTTTATCGTGCAAAAACAAGGCGGCGGCTTCCTCTACGCCTCCACTGATTTGGCTTGCCTGCGCTACCGCATAGGTCGTCTGAAAGCCGACCGCCTGCTGTACGTCGTCGACCACCGCCAAGCCCTACACTTCGAACAACTTTTCACCACTTCCCGCAAAGCAGGCTATCTGCCGGAAGATGTAAAAGCCGAGTTTATCGGCTTCGGCACCATGATGGGCAAAGACGGCAAACCGTTCAAAACGCGCAGCGGCGATACCGTGAAACTGGTTGACCTGCTGACCGAAGCCGTCGAGCGCGCCACGACTTTGGTGAAAGAGAAAAACCCTGAATTGGGCGCGGACGAAGCGGCGAAAATCGGCAAAACCGTCGGCATCGGCGCGGTCAAATACGCCGACTTGAGCAAAAACCGCACCAGCGATTATGTGTTCGACTGGGACTCCATGCTCTCGTTTGAAGGCAACACTGCCCCCTACCTGCAATACGCCTACACCCGCGTGCAAAGCGTGTTCCGCAAAGCCGGCGAATGGGACGCAACCGCGCCCACCGTTTTGACCGAACCGCTGGAAAAACAGCTTGCCACTGAGCTTCTGAAATTCGAAGACGTGCTGCAAAGCGTGGCAGACACGGCGTATCCGCACTACCTCGCCGCCTACCTCTACCAAATCTCCACCTTGTTCAGCCGCTTCTACGAAGCCTGCCCGATTCTGAAATCAGAAGGCGCAACCCGCAACAGCCGCCTGCAACTGGCGAAGCTCGCCGGCGACACGCTGAAACAAGGCTTGGATTTGCTGGGCATTGATGTGTTGGATGTGATGTAAGTCATTCCCCATAAGCAAAGGTCGTCTGAAAACCGCTTTTCAGACGACCTTTGTCTATGTAATGAATAATGATGATTCTAAAAAATAGGATAGTCCTCTGCCGCCATTTCCATCTATGGGAACAGCCGCGGTTAACCGTTTTCTATTTCGGCATTACGTTAAGATTAATCCCCCAGCGCCGCCACCATCACCGCTTTAATCGTGTGCATCCGGTTTTCCGCTTGGTCGAACACGATGCTGGCGGGGCTTTCGAATACTTCCTCCGTTACTTCCACGCCGTTTAAACCGAAGGTTTCGTAAATCCATTCGCCGACTTTGGTTTCGCGGTTGTGGAAGGCGGGCAGGCAGTGCATGAATTTGACCTGAGGGTTGCCCGATGCCGCCATCAGTTTGGGGGTAACGCGGTAATCTTTCAATAAATCAATGCGTTCCTGCCATGCCTCTTTCGGCTCGCCCATGCTGACCCACACGTCGGTATGGATGAAATCGACGCCTTTGACGGCTTCTTCCGCGTTTTCGGTGAGCAAAATCTTTCCGCCGGTTTCTTCGGCAACGGCGCGTGCGCGGGCAACGATATTTTCAGACGGCCACAAGGTTTTCGGTGCGCCGATGCGCACGTCCATACCGAGCTTCGCGCCCAACACCAGCAGCGAATTTGCCATGTTGTAACGCGCGTCGCCGACGTAGGCAAACGCAGTTTGGTTCAAAGGTTTGCCGCTGTGTTCGCGCATGGTCAGCGCGTCGGCGAGCATTTGGGTCGGGTGGAACTCGTTGGTCAGACCGTTGAACACGGGTACGCCGGCGTATTTCGCCAATTCTTCGACCACGCCCTGCCCGAAGCCGCGATATTCGATGCCGTCGTACATCCTGCCCAACACGCGGGCGGTGTCTTTGATGCTTTCCTTATGCCCGATTTGGCTGGCGGACGGCTCCAGATAAGTAACCCCCGCCCCTTGGTCACGCGCGGCGACTTCAAACGCGCAGCGGGTGCGGGTCGATGTTTTTTCAAAAATCAGGGCGATGTTCTTCCCTTTCATCCGCTGCACTTCGCTCCCTGCCTTTTTGGCGGCTTTCAACTCGGCGGCAAGGTCGAGGTAGGCGGTGATTTCTTCGGGCGTGAAGTCCAAAAGTTTCAGGAAATGGCGGTTTTTCAGGTTCATATTCGTATTTCTCCTTTCCGGCAGGTCGGGCATTGATGAGCAATCTGCCGCTGCTCTATTTTAGTCAGTTCGGATTTTCGAATCCGATAATTTCAATCGGCGTTGTCGGATACCAGTATCCGATCTACCTCAAAATCAAAACAAGGTCGTCTGAACTTCGCCGCGCTCCAAAGCAAGCAGCGACTGTTTGCGGTTCAGGCCGCCTGCGTAGCCGGTCAGCTTGCCGTCGCTGCCGATGACGCGGTGGCAGGGAATCAGGATGGACACTTTGTTCTGCCCGTTGGCGGCAGCAACGGCGCGGACGGCTTTAGGATTGTCCAAACGCTGCGCCTGCTCCTTGTAGCTGCGCGTTTCGCCGTAAGGAATCGCCAAGAGTGCATCCCATGCCTGCTTTTGAAATTCAGTGCCGATCTGCTCCAAAGGCGTGGCAAAGGTTTTCAGACGACCCTTGAAGTATAAGGCCAATTCCTGCCGCAGAAGTTGCGTTCGCTCATCTTCCCGAAACACAAACCATCCGCGCAAGGCTTTTTGGACGGCAATAATTTCCTGCTCCATATGCTTCTGCCCGACAAACTCCAGCAAACACAAACCCTTACCGCCGAATACCGCCAGCATCTCGCCCAAAGGCGTCGCAATGGCGGCAGTAGTTAGTTCGTTCGGACTGTCAGGATAACGCGCTTCCAACAGACGGATGGCTCGGCGGATGCGGACATATTCTTCGGGCGTGCAGCCGATACGGTCGATAAAATCCTGCTCGAACTGCTTGGCTTCGTGTTCCGTAAAACGTTCATGCAGCAGGGCTTCGAGGTCGGCGGAAAAGTCGGCTTCCAGTCGCTCGCAGATTTCATTCCATTTTGAAGCAAGGTCGTTCAAAGAAGGTAGGGTAATCATGTTTTATCTTTTATCTCACCAGGTATCGAAATCAAACCAAAATAGCAGTATAGCAATACTGCCACTGCCGTACCGTTTTCAGACGACCTTTTCAGCCAACAACCGCGCCAATATCCCCTCATACACCGCCGACAGCTTCGGAATATCGTCCAAACGCACGTTTTCGTTGATTTGGTGGATGGTGGCGTTGGACGGACCTAATTCGATGAGTTCTTTCGCAATGGCTTTGATGAAGCGTCCGTCCGAAGTGCCGCCGGTGGTGGACAATTCAGTCTCTACGCCGCATGTTTCGGCGATAGCGGCGCGTGCCACGTCGGTCAGTTTGCCCGCTTGGGTCAGGAAGGGCTGCCCCGAACACGACCACTGCAAATCGTATTGCACGCCGTGTTTGTCCAAAATGGCGTGGACGCGTTGTTTCAGCCCTGCTTCGGTGGACTCGGTGGAGAAGCGGAAATTGAATTTGACGTTCAGCTCTCCCGGAATGACGTTGGTCGCGCCTGTTCCGCCGTTGATATTGGAAATTTGAAAGCTGGTCGGCGGGAAATATTCGTTGCCTTCGTCCCAGACTTCCTGCGTCAGCTCTAACAAGGCCGGGGCAAAAGTATGTGCGGGATTGATTGCCAAATGCGGATAGGCAATATGCCCTTGCTTGCCTTTGACGGTCAGGTTGCCCGACAGCGAGCCGCGTCGGCCGTTTTTAATCATATCGCCCAATTTGTCCACGGCGGTCGGTTCGCCGACGATGCAATAGTCGATAAGCTCGTCGCGCGCTTTCAATACATCGACAACTTTGGTCGTGCCGTCCAGCGCGTCGCCCTCTTCGTCGGAAGTAATCAGAAGCGCCATGCTGCCTTGATGGTCGGGATGTTCGGCAACGAAGCGTTCGCAGGCGGTAACGAAACAGGCGATGCTGGTTTTCATGTCCGCCGCGCCGCGCCCGTATAATCTTCCGTCGCGCTCAGTCGGCTCGAACGGGGGCGAATCCCATTTTTCAACAGGGCCTGTCGGTACAACGTCGGTATGCCCTGCAAAACAGACGACGGGAGCTTTCGTGCCGCGTCGCAACCAGATGTTTTTGGTGTCGCCGAAATGGAGTTCTTCAGCCGCAAAACCGATTTTGTGCAGGCGTTCGGCAAGCAGTTTTTGGCAATCTCGGTCATCAGGGGTAACGGACGGGCGGGAAATCAATGCTTTGGCGAGTTCTAGGGATTGGGTTTCGGTCATTTTTTGGTTTTCTTGTTGATTGTGAATATTTGGAACAGGTCGTCTGAAAATCAGTTTCGGGTTTCAGACGACCTTTTAATAGCAAATTATATAGCGTCCGATGCTTGAATTCATTGCTATACGGAAATGGAGACACGGAATATTTTCTATTTTAGCCCACCATACCGCCTTACTCGCCCGCAGGCTTCTGCCCTTTGCGTTCCGCTTTTCTGGCTTCGCGCACGGCTTTGAGTTCGGCTTCTTTCTGTCGGGCTTTTTTGAGCCATGTTTCCCATTGGTTCGGCGTTTCGAGAGTGATTCTGCCGATTTTGCCTTCGCGGAAGTCGGTGAGGATGTTCTCGGCGGCTTTTTGGTAGTTGATCCGTCCGCCGCTGAGGACTGCGCCGCGTTTTTTGGCTATCCATTCGAGCCATGAGTTGTCGTCCCAGTGGCTGCTGGGGTCTTTGTCGGCTTGGTAGCGTTCTTGCAGCATGGGGAGGTAGTGGCGGCGGAGGTAGTCTAAGAGTTCAAGGGCGACTTCTTCTTCGTCCAGCGCGTTGCGTCCGACTGCGCCGCCGGCGGCGAGGTTGTAGCCGCCTTCTTCGACAATGATTTTCGGCCACAGCATTCCGGGTGTGTCGTAGAGCCAGAAGTCGTCGGCGAGGAAAAGGCGTTGTTCGGCTTTGGTGATGCCGGGTTCGTTGCCGGTTTTGGCGGATTTTTTGCCTATCATGCCGTTGATGAGTGTGGATTTGCCGACATTGGGGATGCCGCAGATGAGGACGCGCAGGGGTTTGTCTATGCCTTGGCGGTGGGGAATCATGGCGCGGCAGGCTTGGGTGATTTTGCCGTGTGCGCCGGTTTCGGAGGAATCGAGGGCGATGGCGCGGGTGTCGGGGCGGCTGTTGTAGTGTTCGAGCCAGATTTTGGTGCGCTCGGGGTCGGCAAGGTCTTGTTTGTTGAGGATTTTGAGTTTGGGTTTGCCTTTGGAAAGCTGGGCAAGCAGGGGATTTTCGCTGGAGGCGGGCATACGCGCATCCAGCATTTCAATCACCATATCGACGCTTTTGATGCGTTCGGCGATGGCTTTTTTTGCTTTGTTCATGTGGCCGGGAAACCATTGGATTGCCATGTTCTTTTTCTTTCTGTCTGATTTGCGGTGGGGTCGTCTGAAAAGTGGTTCAGCGGTGTTTTCAGACGACCTGAGGTTTGTCCGTTTTCTGTGCAAAGGTCGTCTGAAAGCCTTCGCGGTTTTTCAGACGACCTTTTGGTTTGGGGCGCTCAAGGTTTAGAGGTTGCCGTGTTCGTAGCGGTAGTAGCCGGCTTCGTCCATACATTGTTCAAGGGATTTGGATTCGCGTCCGTGTTTGGCGTCGTGTTGCGCTTGTGATTTGCAAACGTTGATTTGGCGGGAAACTTCAGATTCGCTTGCGCCGGTACGGTGCCAGCGGTAGGCGGGGACTTCGGCGGCGCAGGCGGTGAGTGTGCAGGCGAGTGCGAGGGTGAGGATGTGTTTCATGGTTTTCTCCTTTTATAGTGGATTAAATTTAAACCAGTACGGCGTTGCCTCACCTTGCCGTACTATTTGTACTGTCTGCGGCTTCGTCGCCTTGTCCTGATTTAAATTTAATCCACTAAATATCGAAAAGGTCGTCTGAAAAGGGGAATCAGCGTCCGGACAGGTTTTGCGCCTGTCTGTGGCGGACCAGCAGTTCGTAATGTCCTTGCAGGCGTTGGGCGAGTTTTTCGACGACATAGACGGAACGGTGCTGCCCGCCGGTACAGCCGATGGCGATGGTAACGTAGCTGCGGCTTTCTTTTTGCAGGCGCGGGAGCCAGTGGTTCATAAAGTGGTCGATGTCGTCCACCATTTCCTGCGCCAGGGGCTGCTGGTCGAGATACGCTTGAATGGGGGCGTCCATGCCGGTGTAGGGGCGCAGCTCGGGATCGTAATAGGGATTGGGCAGGCTGCGCATATCGAACATGAAATCGGCGTTGTTCGGCACGCCGTATTTGAAGCCGAAAGATTCGAGGATAACCAAAAGCCCTCTGCGCTCAATGTTGAGCCATTGTTGAACGGCGTAACGCAGCTGCTGCGCGTTCATTTTGGATGTGTCGATACAGTAGGCGATGTCTTTGAGCGGGAACAGCCATTCGCGCTCTTTTTGCAGGCTTTCCAGCAGGGTAAGGTTCAGTCCAGACAGCGGATGGCCGCGCCGCGTTTCGGAAAAACGGCGTACCAGCACGCTTTCTTCTGCTTCAACAAACAATACTTCGACCTGATGACCTTCATCGCGCAGGTATTGGATTTGCGCTTGCGCTTCCTGAATGTTGATGCCGGAACGGACATCGACGCTCACACCGAGTTTGGTTTCATCGGCGCGTTCGATGTGGTGCAGCACCAGCGAAGGCAGCATTTCCAGCGGCAGGTTGTCCACGCAGAAATAGCCGAGGTCTTCGAGCTGCTTGAGTGCAACGGACTTACCCGAGCCGGACAATCCGCTAATCAGGACGATTTTCATGGTTTTGTTCGTTTTCTTTGAGTTGTGTTTGATGGCGTTCGAGGAATTCTTTGGTGCTGTCTTTGCCGCGCAACTGGAGGATGTAGTTGCGCACCGCCGCTTCCACCAATACCGCAAGGTTTCGACCAACGGCGACTGGCAGGGTGACGGAACGGACATTGACGTTGAGAATGGACTCGGTTTCCGTGCGTATGCTCAAGCGGTCGAGCTGCTTCATGTAATCGTCGTCGGCAGCGGCAAGGTTGATGATCAACTGGAGGATTTTTTTCGGACGGATGGAGGTTTCGCCAAAAATGTGGCGGATGTTGAGTATGCCCAATCCGCGCACTTCAAGAAAATCACGCAACATCGGCGGGCAGCGGCCTTCGAGTGTTTCGGGGCCGGTGCGGAAAAGCTCGACTGCATCATCGGCGATCAGACTGTGTCCGCGCGAAATCAACTCCAACGCCAGCTCGCTTTTACCCAAACCGGAATGACCGGTAATCAACACACCGACTTCAAATACATCGAGGAATACGCCATGTTTGACGATAGAAGTTGCCAACGTGCGTTGCAGATAAATCCGCAACACGTCCATCAAATACGGGCTTTCGAGCTTGGAAGTCAGCAGCGGAATGTCGTTTTTATGGCAGTAATCGCGCAATTTGGGCGAAACCGCCAGACCGTTGGCAACGATGACCAGCGACATGGGGATATCGAAGAGTTCGCCGAAATCGTAATTCAATTCACCCGATTCGAGGCGCTTGAGATATTCGGCTTCGGCAACGCCGACGACTTGGATTTGATTGGGATGGATAAAATTCAAATGGCCGACCAACGCCAAAACGGGTTTGTCGGCCTCTACTCCGATGCGGTTGTCCGCACCCGAATTGCCTGCCGCCCAAGCAAGTTGGAGCTTGTGCTGATTATCGGAAAACAGGCGGCGGACGGATATACTGGGCATTCTTTACTCTTCTGCCAGAAGTTTGCGCACCTCCTCGGCAGAGGTCGCGGACATCAAGGCTTCACGGACGGCTTTTTGCGAGAACCTGCCCGCCAGTTTGGACAAGACTTCCAAATGCTCGCCGGTCGCATTTTCCGGCACCAACAAAGTGAAAATCAGGGATACGGGTTTGCCGTCGGGCGCATCGAAAGCAACCGGTTCTTTCGTGCGGATAAACGCGCCGGTGGCTTTTTTCACGCAGGCATGACGGCCGTGCGGAATGGCGACGCCCTGCCCCAAACCGGTCGAACCCAGCTTTTCGCGGGCAAACAGGCAGTCGAAGACATCGCCGTGAGGTAATTCCGCTTCATGCTCAAGCAGCAGGCCCGCTTCTTCAAACAAGCGTTTTTTGCTGCCGACTTCCAAGTCTAAAACGATATGGGACAAAGGCAAAATTTCGCCGATAAGGCTCATAGAAATCTCTTTTGATGTGGCAAAATGAAATGGAATTGTACCGACTGTCTGTACAAACCTCAATCCTGAACACGCAATTTACACTCAGATTGCTAACAAGAAACGCTGTTTCTTTGATATTTCTTAACTCATACACAAGGTCGTCTGAAAACGGCGGCAAATGGCTTGCAGCAGGTTCGGGTACCAGATATAGTGGATTAACTTTAAATCAGGACAAGGCGACGAAGCCGCAGACAGTACAGATAGTACGGCAAGGCGAGGCAACGCCGTACTGGTTTAAAGTTAATCCACTATAAAACTCAGCGCCATCATCAATCCGCCCCTCCCCAAAAACACAAAACGTCGTCTGAAACCCTTTTCAGACGACGTGTTATCCATTCTATTGCCTTACAACCGCGTAGCAGCCACAGTCCACAAATAATGCCCCGACAGACCCAAGAACCAGAGCAGACCGATATGGTTGTTATCCAAAAATACTTTAAAACAAGTCTGGCGGTCGCGCGTTTTGATGGCATGGTATTGACCGATTTGCAGCCACACCACCGCAGGCAGCATGATCCAATACGGCCATGTCGCGCCGATTTTCACACCCAACACCGCCATCAGCGCGGTAAACCAAAAATGGCAAAGCATGGAAGCGGAAATATCGTGATCGCCGAATGTGATTGCCGAAGTTTTGATCCCGATTTTCAAATCGTCTTCCTTGTCCGCCATCGCATAAATCGTGTCGTAGGCAAGCGTCCACAAAGCATTGGCGGTAAACATCAGCCACGCCGTAGAAGGCACGCCGCTGCGGACGGCGGCAAACGCCATCGGAATCCCGAAAGAAAACGCCAGCCCCAAATAAAACTGCGGCAGCGGGAAAAACCGTTTGGTAAAAGGATAAGTCATCGCCAGAAACAACGCGGGAACGCTCATCACCCAAGTCAACAGGTTCAGCGGCGTCATACAGAGGGCGGCAAACAGACAAAGAATGATCGTCAGCAAAATCGCTTCGGTTTTGGAAACCAGCCCGCGGGCAAAGGGGCGGTTTTTCGTGCGCTCGACCGAACCGTCAAAATTGCGGTCGGCAAAGTCGTTGATCACGCAGCCTGCGCTGCGCATAAAGAATGTACCGGCGGTAAACGCCCAAAAAATATCCGCTTGCGGAAGACCTTCCGAAGCGACCCATAACGCCCAATAGGTCGGCCAAAGCAGCAACAACGTGCCGATAGGCTTGTCGATGCGCATCAGTTTGCCGTATACCAAAATGCGGGCAACGGCGTGGCGGTTGAGAAAATGTAGGAGAAAACGTCTTATCTTCATGTAGGTAATTTAAATTCTATGGCAAACCCGGACAAACCTCACATCCCTTTTCAGGCTTTGCCGTTACCTTATTAAAATTTTTGTAACTGTTTCGACGGAAACTTGCCTATTATAAGCTAATTTTCAAGAATGATGATTAAATTTAAACATTTATGACAAAAATTAAACAGGGGGCTATTTGGAAGTCTGGGAATGATTCTAGAAAATACAATACAAACATCTAAAATAAAATACTTAAAATCAATAAGAAATCACTTTAAAAGCACCACTCTTCTACCACATACCCAACTTACCTAAATCATCCATTTAATACGAAAAAATCCTTCTTTATTACAAAACAAATAATCGGTTTTCCCAAGAATAAGGTCGTCTGAAATGTAACTTACCAGTTTTCAGACGACCCTATCTTACTGCAAACATCAGGCTTACGACATTTAAAACGATTCATCCGCCCGCAGATAACGCCATTTCCCGGGCGGCAGTTTGCCCAGTTTGACTTTACCCATCCGAATCCGCTTCAGCCCGACGACGCGCAAACCGACGAGTTCGCACATACGGCGGATTTGCCGCTTTTTGCCTTGTTTCAATACGAAACGCAGTTGGTCTTCGTTTTGCCATTCTACTTTGGCAGGACGCAGCTTCTCGCCGTCCAAACTCAATCCATGATTCAGCAAGGCAAGTCCTTTTTCGTCCAATTTGCCGCGCACGCGCACGAGATATTCTTTTTCGCTGCCGCTGTTTTCGCCGATAAGCTGCTTGGCGATGCGGCCGTCCTGCGTCAACACCAGCAACCCGACGGAATCGATGTCCAGCCTGCCGGCGGGCGCCAAGCCGAATTTGTGTTTTTCGCTGAACGGAATGCGGCTGTCGTCCCCTTCCCAACGGTTATCGGCGGTAATCAGCTCGGCGGCGGATTTATAGCCTTTTTCCGCCTGCGCGCTGACGTAGCCGACGGGCTTGTTGAGCAGGATGGTAACGCGCTCTGCCTGTTTTTCATGCGCCTGCCGGTTGAGGTCGATGCGGTCGCGTTCGGTTACTTTCTGACCGAGTACGGCGGTTTGCCCGTTGACCTTGACCCAGCCTTGCTCGATGTAGCTATCCGCCTCGCGGCGCGAGCATAAGCCCAATTGCGCCATACGCTTGGAAAGGCGCATGGTTTCTTCGGATGTATTGTCCATAATATGTCTGAATTTAAAAGAGAAAACGGATTATATCACTGCAATAGGAAAGGTCGTCTGAAAAGAAATCAAGAGACTCTTTCAGACGACCTTATCTTTTCAAGACTAGATCAGGCTTAAGAATATTGTTTTAAGAGTTCGCGGAACTGCGCGCTGGTTTCCGGATGTTTCAAGCCGTAGGCGACGGTAGCTTCCAGATAACCCAGTTTGCTGCCGCAATCGTAGCGTTTGCCGTCGAAGGCATGGGCGAGAACGAACTCGTGATCCAACAAGCGGGCAATGCCGTCGGTCAGTTGGATTTCGTTTCCTGCGCCGCGCGGCAGGTTTTCCAGAAGACTGAAAATGCGAGGGGTCAGGATATAACGGCCGACAACAGCAAGATTGGACGGCGCTTCTTCGGGCTTCGGTTTCTCTACAATATTGGTAATCCGTTGAAAGCTGTTTAATTTTTCCACTTCTACAATGCCATAAGAACCGGTTTGCGACGGATCGACGGTTTCCACGCCCAAAACGCTGTTGCCGCTTTGATTGTAGATATCGACCATTTGCTTCAGTGCGCCTTTGGGCGCGTCAATCAGGTCGTCGGCGAGAATAACGGCAAAGGGTTCGTCGCCCACTGCGGCACGGGCGCACAATACGGCGTGTCCTAAACCCAAAGCCTCGGCTTGACGAATGTAAAGGCAGGTAATGTTAGAAGGCAGAATGTCTTTGACGTGCTCCAGCAGTTTGTCTTTTTGACGCATTTCCAGCTCGGTTTCCAACTCGTAGGCTTTGTCGAAATGGTCTTCGATACTGCGTTTGTTGCGGCCTGTAATGAACACCATTTCTGTGCAACCTGCTTCTACTGCTTCTTCTACCGCGTATTGAATCAACGGCTTATCGACGATAGGCAGCATTTCTTTCGGACTGGCTTTGGTGGCAGGCAGAAAGCGCGTACCCATACCGGCTACGGGGAAAACGGCTTTTTTAATCGGTCTCATAAACTTTCCTCTTACTTTATATTTCAAAGTACCAGCTATCCGGGCGCACAATAATTCATTGACTTCATTCCCAGACCACATTGTCAAACAAAAAATGATTTTGTAATAATCATCAATGTGTTAATTGTATCATGACATAATTTCACTGTAACAATCTCAACCGTAAAGCACAGCAAAATCCTGTATCCGTATTTTCACTTTATACCCTTCCGATCGACACAATAATACTGGTAACGTTCTGCCAATCCATACAATATCAGTGCAGTTAATCCCCAAATATCGTAATGCAAATACGGCAAAACAGGCGTAGCGATCATATTGCCTTCATAGATGAAGCTGCGGCTGCCATAGTTGTCCATATCTAATGCAAAATCCAATGGCAAGTAAAAGATTTCAGCCACTTCCCCACTATTGACGCAAGTTGGCGGATTTTCCGGACAGAGTGCCAAAACCGGATGTACTTCATAACCGGACGGCGTGTAATAAGGCGGCAACAGTGGAAAAACCTGCCAAAAATGCGGTGCAATTCCTGTCTCCTCTTCAGTTTCACGCAATGCCGTCACAATAAAGTCTTTATCCCCTTCGTCTGACCTGCCGCCGGCAAAAGCAATCTGCCCGGTATGGTGTCGCAGGGTGTCGGCGCGACGCGTCAGCACAATTTGCCACTGCCCTTCCCGCCGAACGACTGCCAGCAAAACGGCGGCTGTTTTACCTTCTTGCCGGACAAAACGGTTTCGTTCCTCTTGCGCTATGCTGGCATAACGAAATGCCTGCCCGAAAAAATCCACAAGATCGTTCTGCCTCATCTCCATATACAGACTCCGAAAAGAATGATTGATAGGTCGTCTGAAAAAAGAATATTACATTAGGTTTACGGTTGCTTAAAGCTCACGAATCTACAAAGACAAGCGCTTGTGATAAAGTATCGGCTGTTTTCACGACGGATTATCTGCACTTCAGTCCGTTTTTTTTTGAATAAAGGCTTATCATGTTTTTGTCTCCGTCCCATATCCGCACACTGACAGCCGCCGTCATGCTGCTTTTTTCTGCCCAAACCATCGGCGCCAAACAAGAATCTGTACCAGAAGTCAAAATCCAATCCCAAACCATTCAGAAAAAGAACCGCCGTACGCCTGAAGCAAGGCTTGCCGAACAAGAACGCTTGATTGCTGCAAACGATCGCGCTTGGAAAGTTTTCACGCTTTTAGGCGGCGAGATGGCTTTGCAAAAAGGGGATGCCGGTATGGCTTTGGGCACCTATATGCATATGCTCGACCGCACAAAATCACCCGACGTAGCAGAACGCGCATTGGAAATGGCGGTTTCACTCAATGCATTTGAACAGGCCGAGCTGATTTATCAAAAATGGCGGGAAATCGAACCTGTTCCGGGTGCAGCGCAAAAACGCATGACCTGGCTGCGCGACCTTCTACTCGGAAAAAACGACAAACTCCTCAGCGGCTTGGATGAAGTCCTTGCTGGCGCCACCGAAGAACAAAACCGCCGTATTTTCCTACTTTTGGCCCAAACCGCCGTCCAGCAGCCTGATTTAGCAGAAAAGGCCTCAGCACAAGTTCATAAAGAAACACTCAAATACCCTGAAATGCCTGAAGCAGCGATTGCAGATGCCATTTACAGCGCATACGACGGCAAGAAAAAAAATGCCATTGCTGCCCTGCAAAGACTCGCCAAACTGGATTCAGAAATCCTGCCTCCGACTATGCTCACATTGCGCCTGATGGCGCAACGCAGTCCGGAAATCCTCAACGGATTCTTCGAACAAACCGACACGCGCAAACTGTCATCCGTATGGCAGGAGCTTGAAATCACCAACCTGGTTGCCAACCACCACCCCGACAAGGCATACAGTCGTCTGAAAACGTTACTGGAAGACAACCCCTCGCCCGATTTGTTTATCCAGGCTGCGATACTTTCCTCCAGCCGTAAAGATGACTTATCCGTTGTCAACCATTACCTCGAAAAAGCCTACCAATCCGGCACAAGCCAACAACAAAGCCGTGCCGCCCTGATCGGCGCCATGACTTATGCTGATGCCAAAGATTATGTCAAGGCCAAACAATGGCTCGGCAAAATCAATTCTGCGGATTACATTTTCGACAAAACCGTTCTCGGCGCTTCGCTCGAAGCCGAACAAGGCAACGGCAAAGCCGCGTGGGAATTGGCACAACGTGCGCTCAAACTGCCCGAGCAGCAAGGACGCTTTTTCGGTGCGCGCGAATTACAACGTGTTTCCCTGTTTGCCATCGCCAAACATGACAACCCCAAAAAAGCACTATCAGAATTGAATACACTCATGGTAAAAGCTTCCAAACAGCCTGATGCCAACCAACTGCTGCCCGACATCCTCTATCAACGCGCCATGGTTTACGACAAAATTGGAGAGCGCGACAAAGCTATTGCCGACCTTCGCCGCCAGTTGGAAATATCTCCCGACAGTACCAGCGGCATGAATGCACTAGGCTACATCATGCTTTCTTCCTCGAAATATGATTTAAACGAAGCATTCAAACTGATTCAGGCCGCGTATCAGGTTGAACCGGAAAATCCCGCCGTCAACGACAGTCTCGGTTGGGCATATTATCTGAAAGGCGATGCCGAAACCGCCCTGCCCTACCTGCAATACGCCTTCGAGCAATATCCCGACGCCGAAGTCGCCTCGCATTTGGGTGAAGTCTTGTGGAAGCTCGGTAAGCAAGAAGATGCCAAAGCCGTTTGGACCGAAGGTTTGAAACAAGAAGGCGACATTGGTTTATTGAAAGAAACCATGCGCCGATTCAACATTCCCGTTTCCCCGCGCAAAAACCATCCTTCCGCTAAAACAAAATAAAACCAGGTCGTCTGAAAACTTTTCAGACGACCCTTCCCCTGCACAGGATTTATCATGAAACAGACCAATATATTATCCGCAGCCGTCCTAACCCTCCTCATCACCGCCTGCGCCCACCCCGATCTCACGCAGCAAAATGGTTGGCAACCGGCTGAAACAGTCAACGATTTTTCCGCCGAAGGACGAATCGCCGTGAAACTCGAAGGCAAAGGCTCTTACGCCAACTTCGATTGGACATACCAAAACCAAGTCCAAACCATCAACATCAACACCCCAATCGGCAGCACCGTAGGGCAGTTGTGTCAAGACAATCAAGGCGTATTGGCTGTCGATAACAAAGGCCGTACATATGAAGCCTCCACGGCACAAGAACTTAGCAACCGCCTATTGGGATTCGAACTCCCCATTCAATACCTACACATTTGGGCAAGCGGAAAACGTGTAGCCAGCGCACCATACCAACTGCTCCCGGACAGCCGCCTACAACAATTCGACTGGACAATTTCCCGTACACTCAACAGCAACGGCAAACCCAAAACCCTCCTATTGGAAAGCCCGAAACTCACTCTGCGCTTGGCATTTGACAATCTCGACGATCATCCCGAGGGCGACACCCAAACCCAATGTGCCGCCAGAAAATAACCATCTTGCCAGACAACCGTAAACAAAATGATTCCAAACGAAGCACAAGCCTTCCCGGCTCCTGCCAAACTCAACCTAGATCTCAGAATCACCGGAAAACGCGCAGACGGCTACCACAACCTAGAAAGCATTTTCTGCCTGATTGACTTATGCGATACCGTTTATCTGAAACCACGTTCAGACGACCTTATCATACTCCACACACCGACAGGCGATATTCCACCGGAACAAGACCTGGCATACCGTGCCGCATCTTTACTGCAAAAACACACTAACTCAAAATCAGGTGTTGAAATTTGGTTGGATAAAAGAATCCCGACAGGCGCCGGCTTGGGAGGAGGCAGTTCGGATGCAGCAACCATACTCACCGTATTGAACCATTGGTGGGAATGCGGATTATCCCGCCAACAGTTAATTGATTTAGGTGCGACCCTGGGGGCAGATATTCCCTTCTTCCTTTTCGGCAAAAATGCCTTTGCTAAAGGAATAGGCGAACAATTATCCCCTATCGACATACCGAAGCAATGGTATGTCGTCATCAAACCCAAGGCCCATGTTTCCACTCCCAAAATTTTCTCTCATGAGAACTTGACACGAAATTCCAAACCAAGCATAATGCCGACTTTCCATTCTTTACAGCCGTTTAGAAATGATATGCAGGCTGTTGTTTTTCAGGAATATCCTGAAGTTTGGAAAGCTTATTGTGAATTATCCAAATACGGTTCTGCACTAATGACAGGATCTGGAGCGTGTATATTTCTCTCTACGGATAGCCAGCAAAAAGCAAATAATATATACCAACAAGTTTCACAATCATATGAAGCATATTGTGTTGAAGGTTTAGACGTTCATCCTTTGTTTCGAATGATTTGATAAAGTTGGGGAGTCGTCAAGCGGTTAAGACACTGGATTTTGATTCCAGCATGCGAAGGTTCGAATCCTTCCTCCCCAGCCAAATCCCTTTGTTGGGGAGTCGTCAAGCGGTTAAGACACTGGATTTTGATTCCAGCATGCGAAGGTTCGAATCCTTCCTCCCCAGCCAGCACCCTTTATTGGGGAGTCGTCAAGCGGTTAAGACACTGGATTTTGATTCCAGCATGCGAAGGTTCGAATCCTTCCTCCCCAGCCAAATAAGAGCGTGTAAGTTTCCTTACACGCTCTTTTATGTTGAAAATCAATGATAACGCTGAAAAACTTTGTTTTATAGTGATAAATTTGGATTGAAATGAGGCGCGATAGCGATGTCACGCCACAAATTTAATTCACTATACCGGTCATTATGCGTATAATAACGCCCATAATGTCTTAGACATAAAGCAGAGGGAAGCATGACGTTTTCTGAGCGGAAGTTAAACATAAAATCAGGTGAAGATATGGCTGCATACGACAGTTTGATGGTATTTACCGGTAATGCAAATCCGGAATTGGCACAACGTGTTGTCAAACACTTGGATATTTCATTGGGCGAGGCCACAGTATCCAAATTTTCAGATGGCGAAATTGCTGTCGAATTGATGGAAAACGTTCGTGGTCGTGATGTTTTCATCCTCCAGCCTACTTGCGCTCCAACCAACGACAACCTGATGGAAATCCTTACTATGGCTGATGCGCTGAAGCGCGCCTCAGCCGGTCGTATTACCGCAGCAATTCCCTATTTCGGCTATGCACGGCAAGATCGCCGTCCGCGTTCTGTGCGCGTTCCGATTTCCGCCAAACTGGTTGCGAACATGTTGTATTCGGCAGGTATCGACCGCGTTTTGACTGTTGATTTGCATGCCGACCAAATTCAGGGTTTCTTTGATATCCCTGTCGACAACATCTATGCCACTCCTATTCTGTTGAATGACATCAAACAGCAGCGGATTGAAAACCTGACCGTAGTCAGCCCGGATATCGGTGGCGTAGTCCGTGCCCGTGCTGTGGCAAAATCATTAAATGCCGATTTGGCGATTATCGACAAACGCCGCCCGAAAGCCAATGTAGCGGAAGTTATGAACATTATTGGCGACATCCAAGGTCGTACCTGTCTGATTGTAGATGACATGATTGACACTGCGAATACGCTGTGTAAAGCCGCCGTCGCTTTGAAAGAGCGCGGAGCGGAGCGGGTCTTGGCTTATGCCAGCCATGCCGTATTCTCCGGAGAGGCAGTCAGCCGTATCGCCTCGTCTGAAATCGACCAAGTAGTCGTTACCGACACTATCCCTTTGTCTGAAGCAGCCAAACAATGCGACCGTATCCGTCAAGTGACGATTGCCGGTCTTTTGGCTGAAACGGTCCGCCGCATCAGCAATGAAGAATCCGTCTCATATCTTTTCAATGAAGAAGTGATGACAGGCAGCATGTTGCTGCCATAACCCCGAAGCCGTCTTAAGCTGGTCGCGGCCGATGACGGTAGTTTTATTTAATTTGGAGTATTTAACATGACTTATGAAATTCAAGCCTCTGTTCGTGAAGCACAAGGCACTGGTGCGAGCCGCCGCCTGCGTCGCGAAGGCCAAATCCCCGGCATTTTGTACGGTGAAGGTCAAGAGCCCGTTGCAATTGCTGTGGATCACAAAACCGTATTCTACGCATTGGAAAAAGAATCTTTCCACACAGCACTTATCAAACTGTCTCTGAACGGTGAAACCAAAGACGTTATCGTCCGCGATTTCCAAATGCACCCGTTCCGTCGCGAAGTTCAACATATTGACTTCCAAGCTGTTAAAGCCGACCAACCTGTACGCATCCGCGTTCCTCTGCACATTGTTAACGCTGAAAGCTCTCAAGCCGTTAAACTGCAAGGTGGTCGCGTATCTTTGTTGAACACTACTGTTGAAGTGGTTGCTTTGCCTGCCAACATCCCTGCTTACTTGGATCTGGACTGCGCTAAAGTCGTTGCCGGCGACATCCTTCACCTGTCTGACATTCAACTGCCTGAAGGTGTAGAAAGCGTTTCTCTAAAACGTAACGAAAACCTGGCGGTTGCTACCGTTACCGGTAAAAAACGCTAATTCCTTATGTGGAAATAAAAACCGCACCGAATGGTGCGGTTTTTATATTATTATTAAAATAATCTATTTAAAAAATATATTTTATAAATAGTCTTCAGACTTGATTTGAATCAAAGCTCCAAATTGAGTTTCATTTATAATCGCCAACATTGGAACTGAGACGACATTTCTCAAAGTCCTCAAGATTTTCTGATCAGTAGATGATACATCTGCTTTGATTGAATACTCTCTATCTCTTTCCTCTTGATGTGTGTGTGTTTGGGTGTGGCTGTTGCCACCCCTTTTTTTTGGTTTTTATGTGAAGTAAAATCCGTAACAGCAAATTCTTTCATTTAAACTTTTATCCGAAAGCAAAATCATGAGCAATAAATTGACTCCGCCTGCTGAACTGCCTAATGAGCAGGATTTACGGGCGGTCTTGGCGTACAACATGCGGCTTTTCCGCGTGAATAAAGGCTGGTCTCAGGAAGAGTTGGCGCGACAATGCGGTTTGGACAGGACTTATGTATCGGCTGTGGAGCGCAAACGCTGGAACATTGCGTTATCGAATATTGAAAAGATGGCGACGGCTTTGGGCGTAGCCGCGTATCAGTTACTGCTGCCGCCGCAAGAGCTGCTAAACCTGATGACCAATTCCTCCGATACTCAACAGAGGTCGTCTGAAAACGATATTTGACCGCCGAACCACTTTTAGTCTTACGCCCTCCACAACTCGAAAGAATAAAAAATGTCTGCAAACCTGTCTTCAGCATTGGAAACCTTCAAACAGCAGCGTGATGCCGCCGAATCACATTATTTGAAAGTCAACCGCGTGTCAGTATTCTTCAAGGAATACACGGCGGCAGTCGAAACCTTGCTGGCGGCGCTTTGGGACAAACATTTCCAAAACAGCGGTTTATGCCTGATAGCAACCGGCGGCTTCGGGCGCGGCGAGCTGTATCCTTATTCTGATTTAGATTTGGCGGTCGTGTCGTCTGAAACCGTTTCAGACGACCTTCAAGAGAAAATCGCGGCTTTTGTACAGGATTTGTGGGACATGAAACTTGCGCCGTCGGTCAAAAGCGGCAGCGTTGACGAACTGTGCGAAAGTGTGCGCGATGATATTACGGGTGATACAGCGTTTTTAGAGGCTAGGTTTTTGTTCGGTAACCGCCAAACAGCGGACGAATTGACGGAAAAAATGAACGCGCAACGCAATGTAGCGGCGTTTATCGAAGCAAAACTGGTAGAGATGGAACACCGCCATGCCAAATCGCAAGGTTCGGGAACGGTATTGGAACCGAACATCAAAAGCTGTCCCGGCGGTCTGCGCGACATCCATACCCTGCTTTGGATAGCGAAAGCGCAAGGCTTGGCTGCCAACCTTCCTGCGCTGGTCAAACAAGGCATTCTGACGCGCACCGAAGCCGGCATGCTTTCACACGGCTACCGTCGCCTCACCCACATCCGCATCCATCTGCATTTAAACGCAAAGCGCGCCGAAGACCGCCTGCTGTTCGATTTACAGCCGCAAGTCGCCGAAAGCATGAGCTATCAAGGCTTGAATCTCCGCCGTCAAAGCGAAGAACTGATGCGCGTGTTTTACCGCGCGATTAAAACCGTCAAACAACTGAGCGGCATCCTCACGCCTATGCTGCAAAGCCGCGTTTCCTCTACGCCGATGCGCGTTACCCTGCGGATTGACGACGACTACATCCAAGTCAACAACCAAATTGCCGCGCGGCACACCGATATTTTTTTCAGACGACCCGAACACATTTTCAAAATCGTCGAAATCATGCAGCAGCGCAACGACATTACCGCGCTCGAACCACAAACCCTGCGCGCATGGTGGGGCGCGACGCGTAAAATCAACCGCAGCTTCTACCAAAATCCCGAAAACCGCCGCCGCTTCGCCGGCTTTTTCCGCAGCGGCAACGGACTGACCCAAACCCTGCGCTTTCTCAACCTCTACGGCGTTTTGGGTCGCTACCTGCCCGCGTGGGAAAAAATCGTCGGACTGCTCCAGCATGACCTGTTCCACATCTACCCTGTGGACGACCACATCCTCGCCGTCGTCCGCAACGTCCGCCGCCTTGCCTTGGATATGCACAGCCACGAGCTGCCCTACGCCTCCGCGCTGATGCAGTCCTTTGAAAAACAAGATATCCTTTATCTCGCCGCCTTCTTCCATGACATCGCCAAAGGACGCGGCGGCGACCATGCCATACAAGGCATCGCAGACGCGCGCCAATTTGCCGCCGACCACTTTCTGACCAAAGAAGAAAGCGACCTGCTCGCCTGGCTGGTCGAAAACCATCTACTCATGTCCACCGTCGCCCAAAAAGAAGACATCCAAGACCCCGACGTACTCGATGCCTTCTGCAAACGCGTGCAAACCCACGAACGCCTCAGCGCACTCTACCTCCTAACCATCTCAGACATACGCGGCACCAATCCCAAACTCTGGAACGCATGGCGCGCCAGCCTATTGGAAAGCCTGTTCCATGCCGCCGGCCGCTACCTCGCAGGCAACGGCGGCAACCCGCACGCCCTCTTCGGCCGCCGCCAGCAAGAAGCCGCCGAATTGCTCACCCGCGCCGCCGTCCCCGAAAAACAGCAGAAAAAACTATGGAACGCGCTCGGTTCCGCCTACTTCGCCCGCCACCAGTCCCGCGAAATCCTATGGCACGCCGCCAACCTCGTACACGACTTTGAAACCCCCATCGTCCGCAGCCGCATCCTGCCCAAAAGCGACAGCTTTCAAGTCATGGTCTTCATGCCCAACGGCCCGCGCCTGTTCGCCCGCCTCTGCCGCATCTTCAGCCGCCACGGCTTCGACATTCTCGCCGCCCGCGCCTTCATCACCGAACACGACTACATCCTCGACACCTTCATCGTGCAAATTCCCTCGCAGCACGCCCCCGAAGACTACCCCGACATCCAAAGCGCGCTCGAAGCAGAACTCAACAGCTTTATCCACGGACACACCGTTGCCGAAACCCAAAGCCACAGCCGCCGCATCAGCCGCCGCAGCCGCTACATGCCGATCGCGCCAAGCATTACCATCACCCCCGAAGAAGACTACCCCGACTGGTACTCCGTCGAAATCACCGCCGTTAACCGCCCTTTTCTGCTCGCCGACATGGCGGAAGTCTTCTTCGCCCACAACGTCAGCCTACGCTACGCCAAAATTTCCACGCTGGACGAACGCGTCGAAGACAACTTCATCGTTTTCAGCCCCGATTTGAAAAACCCGAAAACGCAGTCATCGTTGAAACAGGCTTTGCTGGAACAATTATCGGTGTGATGGTTGGATTTAAAGGAAAAGCAAGAGGTCGTCTGAAAACCTGTTTTCGATTTTCAGACGACCTCTTTTTTTGGTTTGGAGATAGTTTTAAATCAGGAACCTATTTCTTTCGTTTGCCTGTCGATGTAAATCCGACTGAGGCAACAGGCAATCGCACATACGGTTTCTTCTCTATTCGAATCCAGCACAAATGGCTCTCTACACATCAAAAGGTCGTCTGAAACCAAGATTTGTTTTTTCAGACGACCTTAACTTATCTTTATCCTTTTATCCTAGCCCCGCCTTTGCCTTTCGCGTACACTTTCTACACCTAAAGAAATGAGAACTACTCTTATGTATCACGGTGAACGTTTCAATGCGTACAGCCATTTGGCAGGCTCGATGCTAGCAGTGGCGGCATTAGTGCTGATGACTGTTAAGGCAAACGGTCCCTACCAACTTGCCTCGGCACTCACCTACGGCATCTGCCTGATCCTGCTCTATCTTGGCTCCACGCTTTACCACAGCATTCCTCAGCCCAAAATCAAAGCAATTTTGCAAAAAGTGGACCACTGCATGATTTATCTGCTGATTGCGGGCAGCTATACCCCGTTTACGCTGATACCCCTTAAAGGCAGCTGGGGGTGGTCATTGTTCGGCGTATCCTGGGGCTTGGCACTCTTCGGCATTATTCAAGAGCTGACTATCGGCAGAAAAAGCGAAAAACGGCTGCTCTCCATGATGATTTACATCATTATGGGTTGGCTGATTTTGGTTGCCGTATCGCCACTGGTACGCACCCTTCCCTTTGCCGGGCTGTTTTGGCTGGCGTTGGGTGGTATTTTATACAGCGCAGGCATTTATTGGTTTGTTAATGATGCCAAAATCAAACACGGACACGGCATCTGGCACCTATTCGTTCTAGGCGGCAGCATAGCGCAGTTTCTCTGTATTTATTTCTATGTTCTTTAATCCGTCAAAAGGTCGTCTGAAAACAAGATATACTTTTCAGACGACCTTTTTAAATATTTATTCCCCGAAGACCCCTACATCATTATAATGAACGCCCCATCTATCCATTAATATCGAAATGAACCAAACCGCGACTAAGGATCCGCTCGGTTCCGCATGGATTATCATCGCCACACTCGGTTTTACCGTCATGAACCTCTGCATCAAAGCGGCAGCGGGAAAATTCGGCTTCAGCAGCGGCGAATTGGTTTTCTGGCGCATGAGCTTTGCAGCCGTCATGCTTGCCGCCATAGCGAAAATGCGGGGAGACACATTTGTCACGCGGTATTGGAAAATCCACCTCAACCGCAGCGTCATCGGCACAGCGGCGATGTTGTGCCTGTTTTATGCCGTTACCCACCTGCCGCTGGCAACAGGAGTAACCTTAAGCTATACCTCGTCGATTTTTTTGGCCGTATTCTCATTTTTGATTTTAAAAGAACGGATTGCATTTTATACGCAGGCAATATTGGTATTCGGCTTTATCGGTGTCGTCCTACTGCTAAACCCTTCGTTCAAAGGCGGACAAGAAATTGCCGCATTGGCAGGCTTGGCAGGCGGAGCGATGTCGGGCTGGGCGTATTTACAGGTACGCGAATTGTCCCTGCTTGGCGAACCGGGCTGGCGGGTCGTTTTTTACCTGTCGGTAACCAGCGTCGCCATGTCGGCGGTTTGGGCGACGCTGACCGGCTGGCATTCCTTATCTGCCGAGGCATTACCCTACTTGGCAGGTATCGGGCTGTCCGCAACCATCGCCCAACTCTGCATGACCCGCGCTTATAAAGTCGGCAACAAATTCACTGTCGCTTCACTGTCCTACCTGACTGTCGTTTTCTCCGCATTGTCAGGCGTAATGTTTTTAGGAGATAGCATTACTTGGCAGGAAACCTTTGGTATGATTATTATTGTAGCAAGCGGCGTACTGAGCGGTATCCGGCCGGTTGCGATTAAAAAATGGTTTTCCGGACATTAACATCCTCAAACAAGGAGAGCATGATGATTTCCATCCGAGAGCAGTCTTATGGTTTGAATGTAGCGTTGTACAACGAGTTTACGCTGGACGACTTCCGCCAACTCGAATCCGCCCTGTTGGAAAGCAAACAAAAAATCCACCTGCCCGACATACTCTTAGATTTGTCCATGCTGAAAGACTTCACCATCGATATGGCGGTAGAACAAATAAAATTCCTCAATCAACACGAAAACGACTTTGGCCGGGTTGCCGTCATTACAGACGACATCTGGATCAAACTCGGCGCGCGTCTCTCCAGCCTCTTGACCAACCAACACCCCAAATATTTCGATGATGCCACAAAGGCTCAAGAATGGCTGCTGGCAAGCAACCTTAAACCTTAATCTCGAAAATAAACGGCACGCCAAGGCGGGCCGTTTTATTTTTTATTTCCCAAAACCTGAAACTGTTTTTACTTGCCCCCCAAATGGCGGCGGTAAAACCGGTCGATATCCGCTATCGCCTTTTCATCATTCGGCCTCACGGCAAGCCGTATCAGCATCAAGTCTTCTTGTTCCGCCACAGCGCAGCTCACTTCCCCGCTGCTGCGCAGATGCGCGATGAGTTCGTCCAGCTGCCGCAGGGCGTTTTCGTAGGCGGCGTTTTGTTTGTCTTCTGCCATAGGGATTCCGTTTCTTATAGACAATATAGTGGATTAAATTTAAACCAGTACGGCGTTGCCTCGCCTTGCCGTACTATTTGTACTGTCTGCGGCTTCGTCGCCTTGTCCTGATTTAAATTTAATCCACTATAAAAAAAATGGCGGGGAATCAATCCCGCCATCATTCTACGGCATAAGCCGTGCATTTAATTAAGCAGCCTGAATGTTAGCAGCTTGTTTGCCTTTAGGGCCGGTGGTTACGTCGAAAGATACGCGTTGACCTTCTTTCAGAGTTTTGAAACCATCCATGTTGATCGCTGAGAAGTGAGCGAACAGATCTTCGCCACCTTCATCAGGAGTGATGAAACCAAAACCTTTAGCGTCGTTAAACCATTTTACGATACCGGTTGCCATTAGAAACTTCCTATACTTAAAAATTAACAAAATCAGCAAAATAAGGCATACAGCAAACTTAAACGTTCAGCGTTTCTCCCTAGCTTTATATACTTGGTCGAGTGCCAGCTTCTGCTTAACCGTCTTTTTACATTTGTTAAGTCAAAACGTCAAGTCATATAAGGGAAAAAGTGCGAAAATGGCGGAAACAGACCAAAATACAACAGAAATTGAAATCAAACTCTATAATCACTATATTTATAGATTCATTTGGTATCAAACCTTTCAAAAGGTCGTCTGAAAACAAACCCTCTTCTATAAAGCCATAAATATTTATGAACAACCCAAACACACATCACGAATCCGATACTCTTTTAAGCGACCAAAAAACCGCCCCGCCGAAACGTTACGGCGTATTTTTGCTGAACGACGATTACACCACGATGGAATTTGTCGTCGAAATCCTGACCGAAATCTTTATGCTCGGACAGGAGCAGGCGGTGGCGGTGATGCTCTTGGTTCATCACGAAGGCAAAGGCTTGTGCGGCACTTACACACGGGACATCGCCCAAACCAAACAACAACAAGTCATGCAGCGGGCAAAAGCCGAAGGGCATCCGCTGCAATGTATTGTCGAGGAGATTTAATATGCTTTCACCCGAATTGGAACAGATTTTGCAGCAGCTTTACCGCGAGGCGCGTAAGGCTCATTATGAATTTATCAGCCTCGAGCATCTGCTTTTGGTGTTAATCGAAGAAGATGCCTCCGTCCCCAACGTCCTCAAGCTCTGCGGCGCGGATTTGAAAGTGGTGTCCGAACAGCTCGCCGCCAGTGTTGCCGAAAATACCCCGCAGATTCCCGACCACCTTCTGGATACAGTCGAAACCCAGCCCACGCTCGGCTTCCAACGCGTCATCCAGCGCGCAATGGTGCATACCCAATCGGCGGGCAAAGGCTTGGTCGAGCCTTTGGATGTGTTGGTGGCGCTGATGAGCGAAACCGACAGCCACGCCGTCTATTTCCTCAAGCTGCAATCGGTTACGCGCTTTGAAGTTTTGCGCTGCATTGCCCACGGTGCAACCGAAGATGATGAACACAAAGGCTTTTCAGACGACCCCGACAATGATTCAGACGACCCCGTCGAATCGAAAAGCGGCTCGCTGTCGGACTACACCGTCAACCTCAACGCCGAAGTCAAAGCCGGCCGCATCGACCCCTTAATCGGCAGAAAGCACGAAATGGAACGGCTGGTGCAAATCCTCTGTCGCCGCCGCAAAAACAATCCGCTTTTGGTCGGCGAAGCAGGCGTGGGCAAAACTGCGCTGGCGGAAGGCTTGGCGCATCAAATCGTCAACGGCGATATTCCCGACGCGCTCAAAGAGGCCGAAGTGTACGCGCTGGATATGGGTTCGCTTTTGGCGGGTACAAAATACCGCGGCGACTTTGAAGCTCGGGTCAAATCCGTCTTGAAGCAGCTCGAAAAAATCCCGCAAGCCATTTTGTTTATCGACGAAATCCACACCATCATCGGCGCAGGCAGCACGAGCGGCGGCACGATGGACGCATCCAACCTGCTCAAACCCGCGCTGGCAAAAGGTTCGCTGCGCTGCATCGGCGCGACCACCTACGACGAATACCGCACTATTTTCGACAAAGACCATGCCCTAAGCCGCCGCTTCCAAAAAATCGACGTGGTCGAACCCACCGTCGCCGAGACCGTGCAAATCCTGCGCGGTTTGAAACCGATGTTCGAAGGCTTCCACCAAGTGCGCTACACGCAAGGCGCACTCGAAGCCGCCGCCGAACTCTCCGCCCGCTACATCAACGAGCGTTTCCTGCCCGACAAAGCCATCGACGTGATGGACGAAGCAGGTGCGGCGCAACGGATTTTACCCAAATCCAAACAGAAAAAAGTCATTGGCAAAGCGCAAATCGAAACCGTCATCGCCAAAGTCGCGCGGATTCCTGAAAAAACCGTATCGAACGACGACAAACAAGTGCTGCAATTCCTCGGTCGCGATTTGAAAAACATGGTTTACGGTCAGGAAAACGCCATCGACGCGCTGGTTGCCGCCGTCAAAATGTCGCGTTCCGGCCTCGCCCTACCCGACAAACCCATAGGCAGCTTCCTCTTCTCCGGTCCGACCGGCGTCGGCAAAACCGAAGTTGCCAAACAGCTTGCCTACTCGATGGGTGTACCGCTGCAACGTTTCGACATGTCCGAATACATGGAGCCACACGCCGTATCGCGCCTCATCGGCGCGCCGCCGGGCTATGTCGGCTTTGACCAGGGCGGTCTTTTAACCGAAGCCGCCAACAAACATCCGCACTGCGTATTACTCTTGGACGAAATCGAAAAAGCCCACCCCGACATTTTCAACGTCCTCCTGCAAGTCATGGATGCAGGCAAACTGACCGACAACAACGGCAAGAGTGCCGATTTCCGCAACGTCATCCTGATTATGACCACCAACGCAGGCGCGGAAAGCCTCAGCCGACCCAGTCTCGGCTTTACCACCAAGCGCGAACGCGGCGACGAAATGCAGGCGATCAACAAACTCTTCACACCCGAGTTCCGCAACCGCTTGGACGCGATTATCCCGTTTGCGCCCTTGTCCGAACCCGTCATCGCCAAAGTCGTGGACAAATTCCTGCTCCAGCTCGAACACCAGCTCCTCGACAAAAAAGTTGAAGCCGAATTCACACCGGCATTGCGCAAATATCTGGCAGAAAAAGGTTTTGACCCGCAAATGGGCGCGCGCCCGATGCACCGCCTGATTCAGGAAAAAATCCGCAAACCGCTCGCCGACGAACTCCTGTTCGGCAAACTCACCGACGGCGGCTTCGTGCGGATAGACTGGGATGCGGCAAAAGAAGAAGCCGTGTTGAAATTCAAGAAAAACAAAGCCAAACCTGAAGCAGCCGCGGTTTGACGCATAAAGGCAAAAGGTCGTCTGAAAATGTTTCAGACGACCTTTTCGACCATTTTCACCGCGTTATCCGTATAATGACAGGATACTCCTGCCATCCATATCCCACTGAATAAAATGAATAAAAATCATCTCGTCTTACTGATGCTCTCTTTCCCAACGGTCGCCCTTGCCGATACACCCGTTGTCCGTGTACCTGCGCCTGTATTTTTTGACAAGCAGCCTAACAGCGAAACACCTTCAAAAGATTTTACCGACGACAAACCCACAGAACAGAGGCTTTCAGACGACCTTTCTGCCGATTCCTCATTGGAAGCACAGATCAACCGCGCATTAATCGGACGGGACTGGAAGACACTGGAAGGTTTGTTGGCGCAATATAAAGCCGCGCCCGACCGGGATGCCGTTTTATACGATTATGCTTTAGGCGCCTTGCGGCGCAGTCAGTTGCGGCATGGTGAGGCTGTATCGCTCTATCGCGGCATTTTGGCAAAACATCCCGATTTGGCGTATCCGCGTTTCGATTTGGGCGTCATGATGTTTGAAAACAAACAGTACCATGAGGCAAAAGCTGAATTGAAACGGGCAAAACCGGATTTGCAGCCGCCCATGCAGCAACTTGCCGACCGCTATCTTGCTTCCATTGAATCGGCGCAAAGCTGGCAGCCCGATGTTTCGCTGCAATACGAGCAGACTGATAATGTGAACAATGCCTCGTCCGAGCGCGTTATAGAATGGAACGGCAGACGCTGGAATAAAACCGCTGACAGCCTGCCGCAAAAGGCGCACGGTATCCGCTACGGTGCAGGCATATCACGCGAAATCAATGTGGGCGGACATCATTTTGTTTACGGTAGTCTCAGCGGCGACGGCGTGCATTATTGGGACAATCAGGATTTTAACGAGCAAAGCCTGCGCTTGGCGGCAGGCTATAAAAACCGTTCGGCGGTGCAATCTTTCGGGATTGTGCCGTTTGCCGAGCAAAACTGGCTGGGCGGCAAACGCTATAATCGTGAAACCGGTATCCATACCGATTTTTCACGTCGTCTGAACGAAAAATGGCGGCTCTCGCTCAATGCAGGCTATATCAAAAAATACTATCAGAATAGCGGTTCGGCAGCGCGTTACAACAGCCATATGCCGCTGGCGGGGGCAACGCTGGCATACTCTGCGCCGAAAAACTGGCTGCTCTACGGCGGCGCAGACTGGTCGCACGACATAACCAAAGAAGCGGAGCAGGCATCCGTGCGCAAGGGCATACGCTTCGGCGCGGCGAAAGCGTTTGAGAACGGATTCGGCATCCGCACCAACCTGCGCTACGCCTGCCGTACCTTTGATGCGCCAGGAAGCCTGGTGTACCGTCTGACCCGTAAAGACCATGAATATCAAGTAAATGCCTCTATTTGGCACAATAAAATCTCATGGAAAGGCTTATTGCCGCATTTGAATTTCCGTTATCTGAAAATCGACAGCAATATGAGCGGCTTCTATTCCCGCAAGAGTATGCAGACATTCGTCAGCGTGGAGAAACAGTTTTGAAGCAGCAGGGATAAGGGACAGAAAAAACACTCTGCCCGCTATCCGCCGTAATTCCCGCGCCGGCAAGAATCCGTCGAAAATCTTGAGAAACAGGTATTTGAAAAACAGTTGCCCAAATTGAAAGTGTATCTCCACCTTCGCGGGAATAACGCCGATTGAAGCGTTTCTGTTTGAATGACAATAAATCGAATTCAGAAATCCGAGCGATAAACCCAAAAAGGTCGTCTGAAAGCCCAAGCAGCTTTTCAGACGACCTTTTTGATTTTCAGCTTGCACAACCGCCCATCACAAGGCCTTATGCTTCCGACGCTTGAACCATTTGCCCAATATACCGCCTTCCCTTCCGAATACCAGCGATACGGCATATAGCACGCCGCAGCACAAGATAATCGCAGGTCCCGACGGGATTTCGACGTGATAGGAAAACAGCAGTCCGGCAAAACCGCAGACCAGCGCGATAAAGACGGACAAAGCCATTAGCGCGCCCATGCTTTTCGCCCAGAGCCGCGCGGTAATCGACGGCAGCATCATCAGACCGACCGACATCAGCGTACCAAGTGCCTGAAAGCCTGCAACAAGGTTCATAACCACCAAAATCAGGAAGACGACGTGCCAAAAGCCGCCCTTCCCGCCGACAGCTTTCAGAAACAGCGGGTCAATGCTTTCCAAAACCAGCGGGCGGTAAATAATCGCCAATGCCGTTACCGTAACGCTTGCCGAGGCGGCAATCAGTTGCAGCGCGGGAATATCCACCGATAAGACCGACCCGAACAAGAGATGCAGCAAATCGACGCTGCTGCCGTTTTTACTGACCAAAACCACACCGATTGCCAGACTGCTCAGATAAAAGGCGGCAAAGTTGGCATCTTCCTTCAACGATGTAAAACGGCTCGCCAAACCCGCCAAAAGCGCCATCAGCAAGCCTGCTGCAAACCCGCCAACGCTCATTGCCGGCAGGCTCAACCCGGCAAACATATAACCGATTGCCGCGCCGGGCAGGACGGCATGGCTCAAAGCATCGCCTACCAGGCTCATGCGCCGCATGACCAGGAACACGCCGACTGGAGCGGCACTCAAAGCCAGACAGAATACCGACGCAAGCGCATAGCGCATAAAGTCGAATTCCGCAAAAGGGGAAATCAGCAAATCGTATAAATTCATGGTATCCGGTAAATAAGGGAAAACTTCTGAAAATGGGAAACGTCGTCTGAAAATCCTTCGCCGCGTCTTTCAGACGACGTATGGCTTTACAAGGGGGCGGCGCAAACTATACGTCGCACCAGTCCTCAGACTCCTGCCGCTGCATCAGCATATTCGCGCGGGCAAGGTTTTCATCGGTCAGGACGGACGGCGTCCTGCCCGCCGCAACCTTTTCCCGGGCCAGCAACAGCGTGTCCGAAAAATAATCGCGTACCTGCGCATAATCGTGCAACACCGCGATAATTGCCTGCCCTTCGTCATTGCATTGGCGCAATACATCCAAAAGAGCGTAAGTCGTGCGCGCATCGACGGCGTTGAAAGGTTCGTCCAAAAGCAAGAATTTCGCCCCCTGTGCCAGCATACGCGCAAATAAAACGCGCTGAAACTGGCCGTTGGACAAATGGGCGATCTGCCTGTCGGCAAAATCCCGCATACCGACGCGCGCAAGCGCATTCAAAACGCGGGTACGCTGCGCCGCGTCAACCTGTCCGAAAAAGCCGATTTCGTACCACAAACCCATCGCCGCCAGTTCGAAAACCGTCATCGGCTGGCCGCGGTCGATGTCAGACTGCTGCGGCAGGTAGGCGATGTCTTTGCGTTGCAGGTTTTGCAGGAGGACGCATCCCGTATCGACTTGCTGCAAACCCATGACCGCTTTTAAGAAAGTTGATTTGCCCGCCCCGTTCGGCCCGCAGACCGCCCACATCGAATGCTCGGCAAATTCGATGCCGACATGGTGTACGGCAGGCCGTGTCCGGTAGCTGACCGTCAGATTTTCAACAACGATACTCATGCAACCGCCCAAAAATACATGCTCCAAACAGCCGCCAAAGCGAAAAGCGCAATCAGCAGGCGTTGGAACAATCCGGTGAGTAAAATGGAATTCATAACAATATCGGAATTAAAGACGATGTGTTCAAAATGAAACAAAAGCAAAGATGATACTTTATAACATTATGATTGTAAACATAAAGGCAGTATCCGGATATAGGCACGATTCTTGTGGACAAAGCATCTGCCGTTTTCAGACGACCTTTTTCAAAGCCGGTGCAGGCAGATTGCCCTTGTAAGCAGCGTGTGCTTTGCCTACGAAGAAACGACCCGGGTTATTGTCCCGATTCAGGAGTCAGTAGGCCAGATATGAGTATCCAACGTTATCAACATTCAAACCCTAATTAGGCAATGTAGAAAATTTCAAGCAGTTGTCGGATACAAGTATCCTACCTACATTAGCAAGCAATGAATCCAAACACAAAAGGTCGTCTGAAAACCGATATTTAGATTTGAACTGGCCCCCAAATCTTGGACACTCATAAAAGCCTTTTCAGGCGCTCTGTGC
>ERZ773062.121-NODE-121-length-54102-cov-12.240087_pt1 | contig 54102 bp, 47 predicted proteins | sample MGYA00580626_ERZ773062 | MGnify/ENA primary metagenome ERZ773062 (study PRJEB29015, sample SAMEA2738003) | human oral metagenome | biome: human oral; feature: human-associated habitat; material: dental | place: China | collected 2058 ... | reverse complement strand
TGGTTAAACCTTCAAAGTTGAGTATTGTACTATTTTGTTTTTAATTAACTATAAATCTTGAAATCAGTATAGAAACAACGGCAGATTATTTATCCCTTGATATAAAAGGTCGTCTGAAAACCCTGATTGGGGATTTTCAGACGACCTTTGTCTTTGCCGGTTGGTCTATCCGGATATTAGAAATCCAATTCCGCTTTCAGCCAGTAGGTACGCGGCATACCGACGACGGCGAAGCTGCGGTCGTATTGGCCGCGCTGTACCTGCCAGTAGTTTTTGTTGAACAGATTTTCCACCGAGCTGCTGACGGTCAGGGTATTTTTACCCAGCTTGGTTTTGTAACGCGCGCCTACGTCAACCAAGGTATAGGATGGGAAGGCGTATTGTTTTTGCGTGTCTTGATAAGACTTGCCGAAGTACGAAACGTTGCCGTTCAAGGTCAAGCCTTTGGCAAACGGGGTATCCCATTCCACGCCCGCTTTGGCAATCACGCGCGGGTTGGCGACTTGTACGCCGTTTACCAGCATATCGCGCGAATTCGGATAATTCTTCACGGTCGATTGCAGGTACATCAGGCCGAAACTCGGGCGCAAGGTTTTGTTCAACAGGTTGGCGTATGCGTTGAATTCTATACCGCGGTTACGCTCAAAGCCCTGTCCGTCCCCTGCCGCGCCGCCTTGCGCCTTATGTCGGGCAAAATCGGAATTGTTGCCGTAAGTCAGGTTGCCGTTGGCATTAGTCTGACCGCGCCAGTAGCCCGGACGTTTGATTTGGAACGCGTTCAACGTGGTGACAAAATCGCCCCAGTTTTTGCGCACGCCCACTTCAAATTGTCGGCTGACGCGCGGTTTGGACATGGTGGTGTTGCCGTCATCGTCGGTTTTGATGTCGGCAGGCTCCAAGTCTTCCATGTAGTTGCCGTACACCACCAAATCGGGCTGCGGCACCCATGCGGCCATCAGCATCGGGCTGAAGCGTTTGGCATCGCCGCTTGCTTTGGATTTTTTGTCGGTATATTCGACTGCTTGAAAACGTCCGCCCAAGGTCAGGCGGTATTTGTTGCCGGCAAAGCCCAGCGTATCGGACAAAGCCAGGCTGTTGACTTTGATATTGGCATCCAGGTTGGCGGCGTTTTCCCAAGCGGTCGGATAATCCGGTTTGAAGGAGGCCAGTTGTGCGCCAATATTGCCGTTTGCATCAATCAAAGCACTGCTGCTGCCTGCCGCCGAACCGCGCACGGTGGCACGTTGGCGGATAACGCGGTCAAAAGCCGTACTCCAGTTGTGCGTGACCGGGCCAGTTTCAAATTCGCCGCGTGCGGACAAATTCATGCTCAAGGTGCGGAAATATTGATCGGTCAGGCGCGCCGTGCCGGGCGCATATTGCAGTGCCGAATCGCAGGTTGCGGTTTGACTAGAAGAGACAACGCCGCGACGGTTAGTGGTGTAACAGACCGTTGGGGAAATCAGCGTGCCGTAATAGCGCGCTTTGTTGTAGCCGATGCCGCCGGTAATTTGCGCATTTTCAAACGCATCCCATTCGAAGGTCAGCATATTGGTCTGACCGACGGTGTTCTGCCAATTCCACGCAGGCAGCAGGTTGGTTTTGCCTTCAGGCGCGTCAAACAATCGACCGTTGGCGTTTTGAATATCCTGAATACGCGCGCGTCCGCCGTTGGTTTTACGTTTCGCGTAGATGGAGTCGAACGCCACGCGCAGTGTTTCGCCGCGATAGTCGGCATTCAAGGCAAATTCTTTATTGTCTTCGCTGTAACCGTGGCGCGGGGTGTCGCCGTGGCGCAGTTTGCCGTTGGCGCGCACGCCGAATTCTTTGTTTTCGCCGAAACGTTGACCCAAGTCGAATGTACCTTGGGCGCGGTTGTTGCTGAACCAGCCCAAACCGATTTTGCGGTTGCCTTCATCGGCGGCTTTTTTGGTTTCGATATTGACGGAACCGGATACCGCGCCTTCAGGGTCCATGCCGTTTACGGCGGTGGACGCGCCTTTAATCAGTTGCGCGGAACCGACTTGCACGCTGGCCGTGCCTTGTGTGCCGTACATGCCTGCCAAACCGTTGACGCTGAATTGGCGCGCATCAAGCTGATAACCGCGGAAATACAGGCCGGTCAATGTGTTGCTTTCGCCGCCGAACTGCCAAACGGAAGCGTCTTTTTTCGCTACGGCATCCACCAAAGTACGCGCTTCGGTGTTGTTGAGGGCTTGTTCGTCGTAGTTGACGACGGTAATCGGCGCGGTAAAGGCATTGGCTTTGCCCAATACGCCCAAGTTCACGCGGTCGCGCAAGTCGCCGTCGCTGGCGATGGAGTAAGAACGGGCGGCTTTGACGCGTTTGGCATCGGCGCGGACATTGACTTCCTGCAACTGCTGTTGCACAGGGGTTTCGGGTGTCGCTTCATCGGCGGCATAAGAAAATGCGCTCGCAATCAAAAGCGGCATCAAGGCTAATTTGCTGTTCATAAATTCCTTCTGTCTTTGAGGTGGGTTATTTTTGTTGCAATAAGCGTTAAAAATCACAAAGTAATTTTGCTGCGGAATTATATTTGATAACATTCTGCTTTTCTATAAAAAGTGATGATAACTATTTGTAAAAACAAAAATACAACATCAATCAAAACTTTATCCATAGTAATTGTAAATTATTTTATTAAGCGGAGAATCAGGGTTTCAGACGACCCCTGCCCGCTGCCTGCCTCAAGAGACAACGCACATGCAAAAATGGCAAATCGAGCTTTATTCCACGCCGTCTTGGCTGTTACAAACCTTATTGATGGTCGCCGCCGCCTCGGCGGTGATTCTGTTTTTGGCACGTAAAACGCGCTTCGGGCGTGAGTTTGCCTATATCCTGCGGCTGTGCCTGACGCCGAAAAGCGCGGTCAAAGTCTTGCTGCTGATTACGGCGATGATTGCGCTGCTGCTGACCGAAGTACGGCTGAATGTATTGAGTACCTTTATGTCCAAAGGACTTTACGACTCGATGCAGGATTTAAACGCCTCCGCGTTTTGGATGTTTGCGGCGATGAACGCGGGCGTGGTGTTGGTGCGGGCGTTTAACAACGTCGTCAACGACTTTCTCGATCAAGGCTTGGCGATTAAATGGTCGGAGCGGCTCAATGAAGTGCTGACAACGCGCTGGCTTGCCGACAAAAACTACTACCGCCTGCAAATGCGCCGCCATGCGCCGGACAACATCGACCAGCGTATCCAACAAGATGCGCAGGATTTCATCGCCTCAACCATAGAATTTGTGCGCGGCATGGTCAATTCGGTCGTTACCTCGCTGGAATTTGCCGTTGTTTTGTGGGGCTTGGCGGGCATCCTAACCGTGTTCGGCTTCGACATTCCGCACGGCATCGTTTGGTTTGTCTATATGTTTGTGATTTTGGCGACCTTTATCGCCATGTGGATAGGCAACCCGTTGATTCGTTACAACTATGAAAACGAAAAGCTCAACGGCGACTACCGTTACTCCCTCATCCGCGTGCGCGACCATGCCGAAAGCGTGGCGTTTTACAGCGGCGAAAAACACGAACACGACCAGCTTTCCGACCGCTTCAAAGCCATCATCCGCAACCGTTGGCGTATTGCGCGACAAAGCGTCTGCCTGAGCGGCTTTAACGATATGTTCACCAACGGAATCAAGCTCTTCCCCATTATTTTGCAAGCCCCGCGCCTGTTTGCCGGACAAATCAAAATCGGTGACATCCAGCAGACCGTCCAAGCCTTCGCCCGACTGCAAAACGCCCTGTCCTTCTTTCGGATGTTCTACAACAAATTCACCGCCTACCGCGCCCGACTGGAACGTCTGTACGGATTCTTGCTGAGTACGGAAGAACAACACAGCGCGCAGCAACCCGACATTACCGAGGTTTCAGACGACCTCTCGCTGGAAAACGTCGCCCTGTTCCGCCACAACGGCGAAGTCCTGTTGAGCGGCATCAACGTCAATCTCAAAAGCGGCGATTCCCTGCTGATACGCGGTCCGAGCGGTTGCGGCAAAACCTCGCTGCTGCGCGCGCTGGCGGGGCTTTGGCCGTTTGGCAGCAGCGGCAAAGTCAGCCGTCCGCCGCATCGAGACATCCTCTTCCTGCCGCAACGCCCGTACACGGCGCAGGGCAGCCTGCGCGACGCGATTTGTTACCCCAACATCGACAAACAGCATCCCGAACTAGCCGAAGCCATGAACACCTGCCGCTTAGGTTATCTGATTGATAAATTAGAAAAAACCGACGACTGGCAACACAAGCTTTCCCCCGGCGAACTGCAACGTGTCGCCTTCGTCCGCGCCTTGCTCTCGCAGCCCAAAGTCATCCTGCTCGACGAAGCCACCGCCGCCTTGGACGAACCGACCGAAGCCCTGCTCTACCGCGCCTTGAAACAAAAACTTCCGCAGAGCATCATCATCAGCATCGGCCACCGCAGCACGCTCAACGAGTTTCACGATTTCAGTCTTGATGTCGGCAACGCAGCTTGCGATTGAATTTAAAGCGACGAGGTCGTCTGAAAACCCTTGCGGGTTTTCAGACGACCTTTCTGCTAAAATCCCACTCTCAAACAAAAGGGAAACCCGCCATGCACGAAATCAAATGCCCGCACTGCCACACCGCGTTTACCGTCAACGAAGCCAGTTACGCCGACATCCTGAACCAAGTCCGCACCCAAGAATTTCAAACCGAAATCCACGAGCGCCTGCAACAGGCGCAGATGCAGTTTCAAAGCGATATGCAGCTTGCCCAAGCGCAGGCGCAAAATCAGTTCGACAAAATCCTAGCCGACAAAAACCACGAAATCGCCGCCCTGTCCAACCAAATCAACGCCTACGAAAAAGACAACAAACTTGCCGCCGCCGAAATCGAAGGTCGTCTGAAAGCGCAAATCGCCGAGCAGGATAAATTGATTGCCGAGCTGAAAGCGCAGGCAAAATCGCTGGAAACGGCGAAAAACATGGAAAAAGAGCTGGAAATCACCAAAGCCGTTGCCGAAAAAGAGCGCGAATTGGGTAATCTGAACACGCAGCTTATGCTGCAATCCAAAGAAAACCAGTTGGAAAAACAAAGCCTGCGCGAAAAATACGAAGCCGAACTCAAACAAAAAGACGAAACCATCGCCTTCTATAAAGATTTCAAAGCCAGACAGTCCACCAAAATGATAGGCGAAAGCCTCGAGCAGCACTGCGAAACCGAATTCAACCGCATCCGCACCACCGCCTTTCCACAAGCCGTTTTCGGCAAGGACAACGACGCCAAAACCGGCAGCAAAGGCGACTACATCTACCGCGAAACCGACGAAGAAGGCAACGAAATCATCTCCATCATGTTCGAGATGAAAAACGAAAACAACGAAACCGCCACCAAAAAGAAAAACGAGCACTTTTTCAAAGAGTTGGACAAAGACCGCAGAGAGAAAAACTGCGAATACGCCGTCCTCGTCTCACTCTTGGAAGCCGACAGCGAACTCTACAACAACGGTATCGTCGATGTATCCTACGCCTACCCGAAAATGTACGTCGTGCGCCCGCAGTTTTTCATCCCCATCGTCTCCCTGCTGCGCAACGCCGCGCTCAATTCATTGAAATACAAACAAGAATTGGCACAAATGCGCGCGCAAAACATCGACATCACGCATTTTGAAGAAGACTTGGATAAGTTCAAAACCGATTTCGCCCGCAATTACGAACTCGCCAGCCGCAAGTTCCAAACCGCCATCGACGAAATCGACAAAACCATCAGCCACCTGCAAAAAACCAAAGAAGCCCTGCTTTCTTCGGAAAACAACCTGCGCATCGCCAACAACAAAGCAACCGACCTGACCGTCAAAAAATTAGTGCGCAAAAACCCAACCATGAAGGCCGCCTTTGCCGCGTTGGAGAAAAAAGAGGATTGAGGCTCATATGAAGTAAAGGTTGTCTGAAAGCGACCTTCCCCGTTTTCAGACGACCTTTCCCGAGTCAAAGCCGTTTGAATATTTCCCGCGATACGGCTATGATGAACCCTGTCCCTACAAATTGATAATGAGAGGAATCCCGCATGACCGCTTGGTTTATTGCCGCTGCCGCCGTCCTGATTGTCGAGCTGTTTGTCGGCACCGTGTATCTCTTGGTGGTCAGCGCGGCTTTGTTTGGTGCGGGTTTGGTGTATTGGCTGACTGGTGATACTTCGATTGCCGTTGCTGCGGCAGCTGTTTTGTCCGCCGCCGGTATCTGGCTGGTACACGGCAAGTTCAAAAAAACTGCGCCCCGCCAAGAATTGAATGATGATTTGGACATCGGACAGACCGTTCATATCCTCCAGCGCCTTCACGGCGATTGTTATGAAGTTTCTTATCGGGGGACGCGCTGGCAGGCGCAGGCTGAAAATGCCGATGCCGTTCAGACGACCTCTACCGCCGTGATTACCGGTAAAAACGGTAATGTTTTACTCATTCGTTTGAATTGATTCAGTAATCCGCCCTGTTGTGGTCTAAAAGGAAAAACAATGGAATTTCTATACAGCTTCCCCGTCATCCTGCTGATTGTCGTCGTGATTTTCGGCTTCAAGTCGTTTATCGTGGTGCCGCAACAGGAAGTTTACGTCGTCGAACGCCTCGGCAGATTCCACAACGCTTTGACTGCCGGTCTGAACATCCTGATTCCTTTCGTTGACCGCGTCGCCTATCGACATTCGCTCAAAGAAGTGCCTTTGGACGTTCCCAGCCAAGTTTGTATTACCCGCGACAACACTCAGCTTACCGTTGACGGCATCATCTATTTCCAAGTAACCGATCCAAAACTCGCTTCCTACGGCTCCAGCAACTACATCATGGCGATTACCCAGCTCGCCCAAACCACGCTGCGTTCGGTTATCGGTCGCATGGAGTTGGATAAAACGTTTGAAGAGCGCGACGAAATCAACAGTATCGTCGTTTCCGCGCTCGACGAAGCGGCAGGCGCATGGGGCGTGAAAGTATTGCGTTACGAAATCAAAGACTTGGTTCCGCCGCAAGAAATTCTGCGTTCTATGCAGGCGCAAATTACCGCCGAACGTGAAAAACGTGCCCGTATCGCCGAATCCGAAGGCCGCAAAATCGAGCAAATCAACCTTGCCAGCGGTCAGCGCGAAGCGGAAATCCAACAGTCTGAAGGTGAAGCGCAAGCCGCCATCAACGCGTCGAACGGTGAAAAAATCGCCCGCATCAACCGCGCACAAGGTGAAGCTGAAGCCTTGCGCCTGGTTGCCGAAGCCAACGCCGACGCCATCCGCAAAATCGCCGAGGCTGTCCGCGCAGAAGGCGGCTCCGAAGCCGTTAACCTGAAAGTCGCCGAACAATATGTCGAAGCCTTCAGCAATTTGGCAAAAGAAAGTACCACGCTGATCATGCCTGCCAACGTCGCCGACATCGGCAGCCTGGTTTCCGCCGGACTGAAGATTGTCGACGGCAACAAAGCGGCAAAATAAACCTTTCGTTTTGCCACGAGGTCGTCTGAAAACGAGTGCAATGCGTTTCGCTACCATAAACAGCGAATTTGCCGAACCGTTTTTCAGACGACCTTTATTCACATGATGGCAGACAGAATGCCCATCTGACCAAGCTTCAATATAGTGGATTAAATTTAAATCAGGACAAGGCGACGAAGCCGCAGACAGTACAGATAGTACGGCAAGGCGAGGCAACACCGTACTGGTTTAAAGTTAATCCACTATACATTCTGATTGTTACCAAAGACCAATTCAATGACTCAGAAAACACACACCATCAAAACCTACCTCGTCGGCGGCGCCGTCCGCGATTATCTTTTAGGTTTGCCCGTCAAAGACCGCGACTGGGTGGTCGTCGGCGCTGACGCACAAACCATGCTGGCACAGGGCTTCCAGCCGGTCGGCAAAGATTTTCCCGTGTTCCTCCACCCCGACACCCACGAAGAATACGCCCTCGCCCGCACCGAACGCAAAACTGCCAAGGGCTATGCCGGTTTCAGTTTCCACGCCGACAAAGACGTTACGCTGGAGCAGGATTTGATGCGCCGCGACCTGACCATCAACGCAATGGCGCGGGATTCAGACAACCTCATCATCGACCCTTTCGGCGGACAACAGGATTTGGCGGCAGGCATTTTGCGCCACGTCTCGCCCGCCTTTGCCGAAGACCCCGTCCGCATCCTGCGTACCGCCCGCTTTGCCGCGCGCTACGGGTTTGAAATCGCCGAAGAAACCATGAAACTGATGCGACAGATGGTGGAAAACGGCGAAGCAGACGCTTTGGTAGCCGAACGCGTCTGGCAGGAATTGGCAAAAGGTTTGATGGAAAAAAATCCGCGCAGAATGATTGAAGTGTTGCGCGAATGCGGCGCGCTCAAAGTCTTGCTGCCCGAAGTCGATGCCCTCTTCGGCGTGCCGCAACGTGCCGACTATCATCCGGAAGTCGACAGCGGAATCCATACCCTGATGACGCTGCAACGTACCGCCGATATGGGCCTGAGCCTGCCCGAACGCTACGCAGCCCTGCTGCACGACTTGGGCAAAGCCAAAACCCCACCCGACATCCTGCCCAAACACCACGGACACGACCTCGCAGGCGTCGAGCCCGTACGCAAAGTCAATCAACGGCTGCGCGCGCCGAAACACTGCGCCGAGCTTGCCGAGCTGGTTTGCCGCTGGCACATCATGTTCCACCAAGTCGAGCAATTCAAAAACAAAACCATCTTAACCGTCCTGAAAAAAACCGATGCTTTCAGACGACCCGAACGCTTCGGCGCCGCCTTAAACGTCTGCATTGCCGATACACAAGGTCGTCTGAACCGCGAAAATACGCCCTACCCGCAACGCGCGCACTGGCTCGCCCTGCTCGAAGTCGCCAATCAAGTGGATTCGGGCAAAATCGCCGCAGAATGCCGCGCACAGGGAAAAGCACACCTTATCGCCGAAGAAATCGACCGGGCGCGGTTGGCTCAAATCACCCCGCTGCAAAAAGCGTATCAGGCGGCGCAAGACAAAACAGAAAGACATTAAAACGCCCAATGCAGCGACTTTTAAAGTTTTGAGGACGATACCCAACCCAAGCTTTGAAACAGCCGCCGCCATATCCGCTATAATCTGCCTCTCAGCCATTCCGTTCCAAACATAAAAACCATGACCCTACAAACCGATTTATTGCCCAAAATCAACAACGAAGATTACCAACGCCTCATCCTCAAACACAGCGTAGAATTCAGCGAAGGCGAAATCCGCCTGCTGAACGAAATCCTCGAAAAATTCACCTTCGACGTCGTTCAGGCGCAGGCATTGGCGCAGGCGGTGATGCAGCAAGTGCGCTTCGATCCCAACGCCTACCACATCGACAGCGACGACGAAGACACCACAGGCATCTGCCCCCACTGCATCAACCCGCCCATGCCGCCCCTGCGCGATTACCTCGTTTGGCGCGAAACACGCGGCTGAATCCCTTTCAAAAAGGTCGTCTGAAAACAGCAAACCGCTTTTCAGACGACCCCGAACCCACCGGAAAACCCATGCTGCAAACCGACAACCTGACCGCCGCCCAGCCCCAGCGCATCATCACCGCACAAAGCATCTCCCCACAGGAAGAGCTGTTCGAGCGCGCCCTGCGCCCTAAAACGCTGGACGACTATATCGGACAAGACAAAGCCAAAGAACAGCTCGCCATCTTCATCCAAGCCGCCAAAAAACGCGGCGAAGCCCTAGACCACACTCTGCTCTTCGGCCCGCCCGGACTGGGCAAAACCACATTGGCGCACATCATCGCCAAAGAGCTGGGCGTCAACCTGCGCCAAACCAGCGGCCCCGTCCTCGAACGCGCCGGCGACCTTGCTGCCCTTCTGACCAATCTTGAGCCGCACGACGTATTGTTCATCGACGAAATTCACCGCCTCAGCCCTGTCGTCGAAGAAATCCTCTACCCCGCGCTCGAAGACTACCAGCTCGACATCATGATAGGCGAAGGCCCTGCCGCCCGTTCCGTCAAAATCGACCTGCCGCCCTTCACGCTCGTCGGCGCAACCACCCGCGCAGGTATGCTGACCAACCCGCTGCGCGACCGCTTCGGTATCGTTGCCCGCTTGGAGTTTTATCAAAATCAAGACCTTGCCACCATCGTCAGCCGTTCCGCGCAATTACTGCAACTCGACATGGGCGAAGAAGGCGCGATGGAAGTCGCCAAACGCAGCCGCGGCACGCCCCGCATCGCCAACCGCCTGCTGCGCCGCGTCCGCGATTTTGCCGATGTGAAGAACAACGGCGTCATTGATGCCGCCGTCGCCGATGCCGCTTTAAGCATGCTGGATGTCGACGCGCGAGGTTTGGACGTCATGGACAGAAAATTCCTCGAAGCCATCCTGCACAAATTCAGCGGCGGCCCCGTCGGTCTTGACAACGTTGCCGCCGCCATCGGCGAATCCACGGACACCATCGAAGACGTTATCGAACCCTACCTTATCCAACAAGGTTTCCTGCAACGCACCCCGCGCGGCAGAATGGCGACCGAACGCGCCTACCTGCACTTCGGCTTGAAAATGGAAAAATAAGCGTATTGAAATAAAGAAAGGTCGTCTGAAAACTCGATTTTTGGTTTTCAGACGACCTTTTTGTATCCATTCAAATGGAAGACTTGAGTAAGAATAAAGGCAAGGCTGTTCTTACAAGCTAGTGTTTGTCCTCACCCTCTTTGGCAGTATCTTTCCCGCCGTCTTTATCTGTCTGAACCGGCGCCACTGGGAAAAACAATATCAGCGGGTTGGCTTTAATCTGCTGCCAGAAACTTTTGCACAAGTTGCCGACGCTGCCGATTTTCGTGCCGCGCGAACGCAGGGCGACGAAGAGGGCGAGGGTGAAGCTGACGATGAGGTTGACCAAGCCGATGGCGAGGACGCTGCAAATGCCGAGCATAAATGTACCAAAGCCGACATTGCCGCTGACGGCGGCATAGCCGAGGTTGGCGGAGGAGAAGGCGACATGGCGGATGTCCAGCGGCAGGCCGAGGAGGTGTCCGAAGTAGCCGGTCATGCCCAAGAGCATACCGAAGATGAAGTTGCCGGCCAGCGAGCCGTAGTGTTTGTGGATGTAGGCGGCGAGAACGCGGCGGGGTTTGGGGCGCATGATTTTGCGCAACAAGGGGTTAAAGGGCAGGCGTTGGCGCAGGTTGAGGTAGTCGGCGCGGTTGTCGAAGAAGCCTGCGATGATGCCGGAACAAAACAGCCACAAGCCCGCAATAGCGGCATACCATAGGGTCGGATGATTGATGATGTCTATGGATTTGAACTGGTAGGCGGTGGTGTGGGCATCAAGTATGGGCTGTTGGTTCAGATGGGCATAGCCGAACGATATGGCGCACGCCAAAAGGATGGCGATGGAAACGTTACCGAAGACGGCGACGCTTTGAGAGCGGCATACGTCGATAAGGAGCTTGGCGAGCTTGTTGTCCACCGCTTTGCCGCCTTCATTGAGATCAACTTGTTCGGCGAAGCTGGCGGCAGTCATGGCGGGCTGTTTGGTGGCGACGGTACAGTGCAGCATGTGGATGATCATGAAGCCTATGCCGTAGTTTAGCCCTGCCAACAAGGAGGTAACGAAGGGGCTGAAGCCGAGTGAGCCGATATGGATTTTATACAGCGCCATCAGGGCGATGATGACGCCGCCGCCTGCCGCGGAGTAGAACATTTTGAAATATTCTTTGCGGTTGCGGGTAATGTAATGCTCGCCGTGGTGGCTTTTGTTTTCGGTAATGCTGCGGGCGAGCATACGGATGCTGCTGCGGCGCAGGTGGCGGGTGCTGTATTGCTCGACCGCGGCGTAGATGAGGGAATTCATCAGGGTAATGGTCAGGCGGTTGCGGTTGCCTGCATCGGTTTGAATGTCGGTAAGCAGTTTCAGACGACCTATGGTCTGCTGGAGCCGTTCGAGCAGGTGGGCGACTTTGACGGACGAGCCTGAGCCTGCGCCCGTCCCTTTGCGGCGTAGATAGTCGATTTGCTTGCTGCACTGGTCGAACATGACTTCGAGGTGTGCAGTGTCGTAAGGGCTGGTGTCGTTGCGGTAGTGTTCGACCAGTTTGGCGGTTTCACGTTGGAGGGCGACGAAGGGCGAGTCGGCTTCGAGCAGGCGCGGGGCGATGCGGATGAGGTCGGGTTCGAGGGCTTCGGACGCAATCCAAATGGCGAGCATTTCAATGGCGCGCAGACGTGCATCAACCAACTGGCGGCAGGCGTTTTGCAGCAAGGTGGGATCGACGCTGGTGCGGATCAGGTCGTACAGGCTCAACCATTGGCGGATGCTGAGGGTTTGCAGCCATCTGTCGTCGTTTTCCGAATGGAAAAGATAGAGGAACACTTCGCGCAGGTTGGCAAAATCTTTGTAGGACGGGCTGAAACGTTCGTATATGCGTATGCCCATCTCGCGGGTGAAGCTGTGGCGCGAGAAGATGCCGAGTTTGATCAAAGCCGGATAGATGTGGACTTGCGAAAGCCAGTGGTAAAAGCGGCCGCTGAAGTTTTTTGCGAGTTCTTCGTCTTGTTTGAGCGTGGCGATAATCAGGTCGAAACGTTCTGCCGCCTGTTTTTTGCCGCCGCGCCGCAGGAATTTGATTAAGGCATTGAGAATAAGGACGAAATCGGTATCGGTCAGGCTTTTGGAAAGTAGAGGATGTAGATTTTGGTGAGTAATTTTTTCCATTGCAGTATTTTTACACAAAACGGCGGGTTTGATAAGTTCGGGTAATTTATGCAACCTGCTGTAAGCACATTCGATATTTTGGAGCAATATTTGACGATTTCAACCCTCTTTGTTTTGAAAAGGTCGCCTGAAAACCGGTTTCAGACGACCTTTCGCTTATTTCAGCATCTCTTCGGGAATGTTGCAGACGGGAATCGGATTGACTTTGTGTTGCATGGCTTTGTGCAGGCGGGTGTAAATTTCCAAGACTTCGCGCTGCCTGCCTTCAAATTCTTCGGGGCGGTGCGTACCGTAAACGCCCATCGCCCATTCGAGTTCGGGATAGCTTGCGCCCATCTGTTCTTCATCCGTGCGCTCGGTATCCCAAAGTCCGTCGGTCGGCACGGCTTTTTGGATGGACTCAGCGATGTCCAGTTCGGCGGCAATTTGATAAATCTGCGTTTTGGTCAAGTCGGCAATCGGGCTGATGTCCACACCGCCGTCGCCGTATTTGGTGAAAAAGCCCACGCCGAAATCTTCGATTTTGTTGCCCGTACCGGTAACCAGCAAACCGTTGAGTTGCCCGTAATAATAAAGTGTAAGCATCCGCAGGCGGCTACGGGCGTTGGCAAGCGCAAGCTGTTTGGTGGGGAACTCGGTTTCATCGACTTCGACATCGGCGGCAAAAGTATCGAAAGTCGGCGTCAAATCCACGCTCATCCCGCTGACGTTGGGAAACGCCTGCTCCAATAGGCGGATGTGTTCCTGCGCGCGGCTGACTTGGTCGGCTTTTTGGCGGATGGGCATTTCAAGCAGAAGAACTTTCAGCCCCGTCCGTGCCGCGATGGTGGAAACGACCGCGGAATCGATACCGCCGGAAACGCCGACGACAAACCCCTTGGCGTGTGCGGCGGCGGCATAGTTTTTCAGCCAGTCGGCAATATGGCGGATAACGGCTTGGGTCTGCATAGTCAGGCTCCTGATTTAAAGGGGGAATCATACCCGATTTTGAGAGGTAGCGGCATATGGACGGGTCGTCTGAAAATCAACTTCACAGCTTTCAGACGACCTTCCACCTGTTTTTATCGGCAATAAAATCTTACTGAGATTTCGCAAAACCTTTCCCAATTTGAAACAATCCCCTGATTTTGTTATTATTCCTTTAAACAAAGAAATAATCATCATCCATTTTGTCTCACCCGGCCCTCATTACGGCTCATTCATCTGTGCGTTTTTACTCTCTTTTTCCCTTGTTTTTCATCCGGCAGGACGGTTTAAACGCCATTCGTTTTTTGTCTGCGTTTTATAGTGGATTACCAAAAATCGGGAAAGTCTCGGACCCTGTCCGACAGATCATGTTTTATTCCTAGTTTTTGTTAATCAACCATATACAGCCTTGCGCCCGTATCCGCCTGCCTCACCATCCCAAAGGAGGTCAAGGTTTGTCTTTATTTCATTTCTTACGCAACCGCTCTTCGTTCAATCCCTTCGTCGTTTCCGTTACGCTGTCCTTCGTGCTGCTGGTCATCGGCATCGCGCTTTTGATTCCGCAGCAGGCAGAAACCGTCCTCAATGCTGCCAAAACAGGCATTTTCAAAAACTTCAGTTGGTTTTACATCTTGGCGTTTTCAGCCTTCTTCTTCTTCCTGCTCGCACTTTCGGTCAGCAGCTTCGGCAACATCAAACTGGGCAGCAACGAAGAAGAGCCTGAATTTAGCTTTTGGTCTTGGCTCGCCATGCTGTTCGCGGCGGGTATGGGGGTCGGGTTGATGTTTTTCGGTGTCGCCGAACCGCTCACCCACTATCTGTCCCCCATCACCGAAGGCGGCAGCGGCGCAAGGCAGCAGGATGCGTTGCTCCACACCCTCTTCCACTGGGGCGTACATGCCTGGTCGGTTTACGCCGCCATGGCGTTGGCGCTCGCCTATTTCGCTTTCCGCTACAAACTCCCGCTTTCTCTGCGTTCCTGCTTTTATCCGCTGTTGAAAGAGAAAATCGACGGTAAGGCAGGCGACATCATCGACATACTTGCGCTGGTCGCCACCCTGTTCGGCATCATTACCACGCTTGGTTTCGGCGCGGCGCAGTTGGGTGCGGGCTTGGCACAAATCGGCTGGATAAGCGAAAACACCTTTTCCGTACAAACCATCGTGATTTTCGCCGTCATGGGTTTGGCGGTCGCCTCCGCCGCCTCCGGCATAGGCAAAGGCGTCAAAATGTTGAGCGAGATGAACTTGACCCTTGCTTTTGTACTGATGGTCTTCGTCCTCGCTACCGGCCCCACCCTCCACCTGCTCTCCGCCTTCAACGACAACCTCGGCACTTACCTGAGCAACCTCGTACAACTCAGTTTCAAAACGTACAGCTACGAACAAAACCATACCGAATGGTTCGGCGGCTGGACCATCTTATACTGGGCATGGTGGTGTTCTTGGGCGCCTTTCGTCGGACTCTTCATCGCCCGCATCTCGCGCGGACGCACCATACGCGAATTTATTTTCGGCGTTTTGGCGGTTCCCTCCCTGTTCTGCGTCATCTGGTTCACCATCTTCGGCGACACCGCCATCTGGATTAACGACCATGTCGTAGCAGGCGCGCTCGGCGCATTGACCGGCACGCCTGAAAAACTCCTCTTCCGCTTCCTCGAATACCTCCCCCTGCCGACCCTCACAGGGCTTGTCAGCCTCATGGTTATCGCCCTCTTCTTCATCACCTCCGCCGACTCAGGCATTTACGTCCTCAACAACATCGCCTCCCGCGACAAAAGCCTGATCGCTCCACGTTGGCAGGCAGTGATGTGGGGGCTGTTGATGTCTGCCGCCGCCATCGTCCTCTTGCGCTTCGGCGGACTGCCCACCCTGCAAACCATGACCCTCATCGTCGCCCTGCCTTTCGCCCTGCTCATGCTGATCATGTGTTTCAGCCTATGGCGCGGATTAAACGCCGACCACAAATACTTCACGACCGCCGTCACCCCCTCCAGCGTCTATTGGAGCGGCGACAACTGGCAGGACAGGCTCGAGCGTATGCTGAACCAAACGCAGGAACAAGACATCCTCAAATTCCTCAAAACTACCGCCCTGCCCGCCATGCGCGAACTGGGCGAGGAGCTGTCCGACAAATACGGCCTGAGCGTCAACATCCAAACCCACTTCGACCGCGAAGAGCCTGCCGTCGAATTTACCATCCACAAAGAGTCCCTGCGCGACTTCATGTACGGCATTAAAACCATCAAGCGCGAAGTGTCCGAACAGCTTATCAAAGACGGCCACCTCCCGCATATCCGCCACAACACGACCTACGAACCCTACACTTACTTCTTCGACGGCCGCAGCGGCTACGACGTGCAATACATGAACCGCCGCGAACTCATCGCCGACATCCTCAAGCAGTACGAGCGTTACCTCAACCTCCTGACCAATGTCGGACAAGAACTCATGTCGCACCAGCAAACCGAATTGGCGGAATAAGTTTTGTTTGAATAAGTTGCAATAAAGGTCGTCTGAAAACAGATTTCCCGTTTTTAGACGACCTTTCTTCATGCGTTCAAATCAAACCACACATTCCATCTACAACCCAATCGTAGCGTGGGCTTTGCCCACGAAAAACGCTGCCCAACCTGTCTTTAAAACCCCAAATAAAAACGTCGTCTGAAAACCCAAAATCCGGCTTTCAGACGACCTTTCTTCATGTGTTCAAACAAACCACACGTTCCATCCACAATCCAACTGTAGCGTGGGCTTTGCCCACGAAAAACCATCGCCCAATCCATTTTTAAAAAAACCAAATAAAAAACGTCATCTGAAAACCCAAAATCCGGTTTTTCAGACGACCTCTTTCTTCACTAACTAACTATTTTCTTTTCTTCAACAATCTCAACGCGTTGCCCACGACAAACAGCGAGCTGATGCTCATGCCTAATGCGGCGATCCAGGGTTTGACGTAGCCTAAGACGGCGAGCGGGACGGCGATGATGTTGTATGCGCTTGCCCAGGCGAGGTTTTGGCGGATGATTTCGCGTGTGCGGCGGGCTTGGGCGATGGTGGCGGGCAGGATGTTCAAATCGTCGTTGAGCAAGACCAAATCGGCGCCGTCGCGGGCGACATCTGCGCCTGCTGCGACGGCGGCAGATACGTCGGCTTGGGCGAGGACGGGGGCGTCATTGATGCCGTCGCCGACCATCAAGACTTTTCTACCCTGTTTCTGCAAGTCTTCCACATAGGCGAGTTTTTCTTCGGGCGAGGCTTCAGCGCGGTAGGTGTCCAAACCGAGTGCCTGCGCGACTTGTGCGACGGCATTTGTACGGTCGCCGCTGAGTAGGTGCGTGCGGATGCCTTGTTGTTTGAGGATGTTGAGCATGGCGGCGGCGCTGTTTTTGATTTGGTCTTCGAGCAGGAAGACGGCTTGAAAACCGCTTTGGTTGCCGAGAAACACCATGCTGCCTGCGTGTTCGATGTTGGCGGCTTCGTCAGGCAACACACCGGCTATTCCGGCGACGAAATCGGCGCGACCCAATGCCCAAACTTGGGTTTCGCCTTTATAGGTCATTTGTGCGCTGACACCTTGTCCGATACGGTTGACGCGTTGGGAGACTGTGTATTCGGGCGCAGGGGCGGGGTCGTCTGAAAGCGTGTGGTTCAAGATGGCGCGGGCAATGGGGTGTTCGGATTGATATTCTAGGGCTTGTGCGGCGGCGAGTGCTTCTTCTGTTTTTAGACGACCTAAGGGGATGATTCGGCTGACGGAAAGTTGTCCTTTGGTCAGCGTACCGGTTTTATCGAACACGACATCGTCGATTTGGGCGAGTGTTTCGAGGCTTTGTTTGCCGCTGATTAATACGCCGTCGTCGGCAAGCGCGCCTGTGGAGGCGGCAAGCGCGGTCGGCGTGGCAAGCGATAGTGCGCACGGGCAGGTAATGACCAGCAGCGCGACGGTAATCCACAAGGCGGTTTGCGCGTCGGCATACCATGCCCAGCCGATGAAAACGGGGATGGCAAGCAGCAGCTCGCCGAACACGAAGCTGGAGGCGTATTTCTCGGCAAGCTCGGCGGCGCGCGGTTTTTGGGCGAGCGCGCGGTCGAGCAGTTTGACGATGTGCGACAGGCGCGTGTTGTTGCCGGTGCGGTCGGTTCGGATAACAAGCGGGCTGCCCGTGTTGAGCGTGCCTGCGGTAACGTTTTCAGACGACCTTTTAACGACGGGCAGGCTTTCGCCCGTCAGCATGGCTTCGTCCACTTCGCTCTCGCCGGACAACACCGTGCCGTCCACTGGGATAACTTCGCCGGGCTTGACGACGATCACGTCGCCCGCCTGAAGCTGTACAACCGCCGCTTCTTCGATTTCCTCGCTGTCGGGATAAGACGGAAGGCGGTGGCAGAACGCGGGAACGAGTTTCACCAGCCGCTCCGCCGCATCTCCTGCCCTGCGCCTTGCGATTTGTTCCATAAACCGCCCGCCCAACAGGAAAAACAGCAGCATGGCGATGGACTCGAAATACATCCCCTGCCCCGCGTTGACGGCGAGACTGTAAATACCCGCGACAAAGGTCATCACGACCGCAATCGCAATCGGCGTATCCATGCCGACGCGGCGGTTTTTCCAATCGCGCCACGCGCCGCGGTAAAACGGCAACGCGCTGTAAAACACGACGGGCAGCACCATCAAAAAGCCGCCCCAGTGCAGGATTTCCAAAAACAGCGGCTCAATGTCGCCGCCGTAAAGATACGTCGGCACGGCAAACATCATCGTCTGCATCATGCCCAAACCCGCGACCGCCAGCCTGACGATAAACTGTTTGCGCTCTTTCTGCGCCTGCGCCTCGACTTTTTGCGCATCGTAAGGCGCGGCGGTATAACCTGTTTTGCGGATTTTCAAAAGAATGTCCGACAGCACGATTTTGCCCTCGTCCCACACCACGCGGCAGCGGTGCGTACTGTAATTCAAATCCACGCGCACCACGCCCGCCGTCCGCAAAAGCTGTTGCTCAATCAGCCATACGCACGCCGCGCAGGTAATGCCGCCCAGCATCAACACCGCCTCGCGTTCATCCCCTTCCCCGACCTCGACAAAATCCGCCTGCACTTCGGGCAAATCATACAGTTTCAATTGCGACAACACTTCCGGCGGCGGCAATTCGGATTTTTCCGCGTCGGCGGTACGCTGTTTGTAATAATTGCCCAAACCTGCATCAATAATGCTCTGCGCCACCACCTGACAACCCGCGCAACAGGTTTCATGGTCTTCATTTTCGTAGCGGACGGTCAGATGGAGGTATTCGGGGACTTCCAGACCGCAATGGAAACAGGTTCTTTTCGTTTGATTCATAATATGTGCCTGATGGTATGCCGGCAGGTGGTTTGCCGTTTGAAACTTGGATTTGAAATGTTTAAAAATGTAAACTTTATTAAAGTGTCGCTTTTTAGCAGATTTTTAAAAATATTTTACAAAACGTTTATTTTAAAACAATTTGCATATTTTTATTACTTTTATTTATATTTTTCAATAATATAACCGCTCATCAATAGACGAACGGTTGCGTTCTAATACCGCATATCGTGCAAATTTACCGATTATTTTAATGTAAAAACGGAACTTTTTAAAAAAAACGCGCTACATTTTTGTTGACCTACCCGACTGGAAGTTGCATACTATGCGCATATTTCGTACAAACAGTGCGGTAAAAAAATACAAAACATTACGCTTTTACACAAAAATTTCCACTAACTACTTACTCGGGAAAACAATCATGATTGACCGTCTGCTACCTATTTTTGCCGTTATCGGCATCCTGTCCAGCGTCGCCTACCTGAGCTTGGCGGCATGGATGATTTACGAAAACGTTATGAAAAAACGCCGCCTCCTTCCTTTCTAAGCGGTAAACCCTTTAAACGGCCGTTTGGAAATAAAGATAAACCCTCCCTGATTTATCTTTGTTTTCCAAACGGCCTTTATTTTTCAGACGACCTTTTGAAACACGCGGCGGCAAACGATAATCGAAATCGAAATTTGACCCGCCGCCCTTCCCATTGAGAACAACGGCAGTCAAAACATCTTGTTTTTATTCGGATTTGCAGTTTTCAGACAACCCCTTGCCGCCGTTTTCCAACGCCCGTTCAATCATCGCCTCGCGCAAAGCGTCCAAGCCCAGACTTTTCGCAACCGAAATATTCACGCCGACGGCGCGTCCCGAATTGTCCCGCAACACGCCCGCATCGCGCACGCCTTCCGGCAGCAGGTCGATTTTGTTGTACACGACAAGCTGAGGCACTTCATCCGCGCCGATTTCTTCTAAAACCACATTCACATCGTCCATCTGACGTTCGAAATCGGGATTGGACGCATCGACGACGTGCAGCAACACATCCGCCAAAGCCGTTTCCTCCAGCGTCGCCGAAAACGCCGACACCAGCTTGTGCGGCAAATCACGGACGAAACCGACCGTATCCGTCAGAATCACGCCCGCCTCGTGCGACAAAAACAAACGCCGCGCCGTCGTATCCAGCGTGGCGAAAAGCTGGTCTTTCGCCAACACGTCCGCCTTGGTCAGACGGTTGAACAGGCTGGATTTGCCCGCGTTGGTATAGCCGACGATGGCAAAGGTTTTCAGACGACCTTCCATCCGCGATTTGCGGCGCGTGGCACGTTGTTTTTTCACTTGCGCCAACTGTTTTTTCAACGCCGTGATTTTCTGCCCGATTAAGCGGCGGTCGGTTTCCAACTGCGTCTCGCCCGGCCCTTTCAAACCGATACCGCCTTTCTGACTCTGCAAATGCCCGTAGCCGCGCACCAACCGCCCGCTCAAATGGTTCAACTGCGCCAGCTCCACCTGCAATTTACCCTCCTGCGATTGGGCGCGTTTGGCAAAAATCGCCAAAATCAGACCCACACGGTCGAGGACGCGGCATTGCAGGATTTTTTCCAAATTGCGCTCCTGCGTCGGCGTCAATTCATGGTTGAACACCGCCAAGCCGATATCGTGCAGCTTCACCGCCGCCGCCAGCTCCTCCGCCTTGCCCGTGCCGACGAAATAAGCCGTATGCGCCTTGTCGCGCTTGGCGGTTTCCCGCAACACCAGCTCGCCGCCCGCCGCCGCGACCAATTCCGCCGCCTCGTCCAAGGTCGTCTGAAAAGTCCGCTCGCGCACTTCGTTCGCGCCCGAATAATCCGCGCTCAACATCACCCCGACCAGCATCACGCGCTCGGGTTGCTCCAAAGATTTGTCAACGGGGAAAATGTTGCGTTTGGACAAGGAAAATCCTTTCTTTCTCAAAGGGTTTAAAACCCGTTTTCCATCATGATTTCGCCCGGGATGCGGTTGCGGTGCATGGCGAAGCCCAAGTCCATCAGGGCTTGGAAGGTGTCTTTGACCATGGCGGGATTGCCGCAGACCATAAAGCGCGTGTCCGCTTTGGCGAACTTGAATCCCGCGTATGTTTCGAGGCTGCCGTCTTTCAGCAGCTCGGGAATGCGCTTGCCGCTCAACGCGCCTTCGGTTTCTTCGCGCGTGGTAATGGGGACGAAGCGGAATTTGTGGAAATACTCGCCAATCAGCGGATGGTCTTTCAACGCTTCAACACGTCGTCTGAAAATCAGTTCATCGGCGAAAGAAACCGAGTGCACCAAAATCAAGCGGTCGAAACGCTGCCAGATTTCGGGCTGCTCAATGATGGAGAGGAAAGGCGCAATGCCCGAACCGGTGGAGAGCATGACCAAGTCCTTGCCGTCGGGAAATCGCTCGGGCAAGAGGAAACCGGTAGCGGTTTTATCGAGCAGTATGGTGTCGCCCTCTTTCATGGCGGCAAACCGCGCGGACATGGGGCCGCCTTCGATCAAAACGGCAAAATATTCAAGCGTATCGGCGTATTCGGCAGACACGACGGAATACGCGCGCCAGATAAAGCCTTCGCCGTCGCGAAAACCGAGCCGCGAAAACTGCCCCGCCGAAAAGCGGTAGGATTCGGGGCGACTGATGGCAAAAGTCATCAGCTTGGGCGTATGGTGTTTAATCCACAAGACTTTTTCTTCGGTAAACTTGGCTTCGGGCGAGGCTGCCATAATGGGATTCCTTGTGTGTGCGGGATGGGAAACGGAAGGTATTATACCCGTTCGCTTGACGAAAGGTCGTCTGAAAACCCGATTATCCGGTTTTCAGACGACCTTTTATACTGAACGGAAACTCAAAATTTACGGCTCACGGCGCAGGCGCATGGTTTTGCCGTTTTGCTCCAAAATCAAATCATTGCCGTCGAAACGATAGTTCCACACGCTTTTCATGTTCAAGAAAGCCTCTTCCAGCTTCATGTCTTCACACAGCATCATCGTCGTGGCAATCGGACCGAAATCAATTTTGCCCGCTCCGACCTCCTCCGCTTGAAGCATCAAATGATTACACCCCATCTTGCCATGCGCCTTGGGCATTTTGCTCAAATCCAAAAAAGCCGTTCTGCCCGCCAAATCTTTTTCGGTGAATTTATCGAAAGAAACCACCACCCATTTCGCTGCCAAATTCGGCGCTGACGCTTGACGGGGTTCGGATGGTTTTTCAGACGATGTGACAGGCTGGGACGACTGCGGTTTTTCAGCAGGCGAAGTACAGGCTGTCAGCATGATTGCGGTCATAAGGGTGGGGATCAGGGTTTTCATGATTTTGCCTTTCTAACGTGAGGTCAGCTAAAAGGTCGTCTGAAACCGCTCTAGCAAAACCCGCCACGCACTTTTCAGACGACCTCTTTATCTTACAGCGTCGTATCCAAAGCTTTGGAAATATCGTTCCAAATATCGTCCGCGTCTTCAATGCCGATGGAGAAGCGCAGCAAGCCGACTTTGATGCCCATTTCCATTTTCACATCATGCGGCACGCCGCTGTGGGACTGGGAATAGCAATGGTTGACCAGACTCTCGACGCCGCCGAGGCTGGACGCCATTTTGACCAGTTTCATGTTTTTAATCACGCTGTTTGCCGCTTCGCGCGTGTCGTTTTTGAGGTAAACCGTTACCACGCCGCCTATGCCTTTGGGCATTTGGGTTTTCGCCAGTTCGTAGTGTTCGTGCGACGGCAGGCCGGGATAGAACACTTTTTCTACGGCGGGATGGGCTTCGAGGCGGCGGGCGATGTCGAGCGCGTTTTTGCAATGCGCTTCCATGCGCAAGGCGAGCGTTTTGATGCCGCGCAACACCAGCCAGCAGTCCATCGGGCCGGCAATCGCACCGGTATGCACCATCATGTCGTGCAGCGGTTTCGCCAGTTCTTTGGTTTTGACGGCGACGATGCCCATCAATACGTCGGAGTGTCCGCAAAGGTATTTGGTGGCGGAGTGGAACACGATGTCGCAACCCATTTCTAGCGGCTGTTGTAGATACGGCGTGGCGAAGGTGTTGTCGATGCCGACCAGCGCGCCGGCGGCGTGGGCTTTGGCGGCAAGCGCTTTGATGTCCACCAGTCGCAAAAGCGGATTGGACGGGGTTTCCAGCCAAACCAGTTTCACATTATGTGCGGCAAGCAATTCGTCCAAGCGGTCGGGGTTGCCCAAATCGGCAAAGACGATGTTTACGCCCCACTCTTTATAGACGTCAACCAGCAAGTCATACGCGCCGCCGTAAATATCGGCGACGGCGACGATGGTATCGCCAGGGCGCAAGAAGGTACGCCACACGGCATCGATGCCCGCCATACCGCTGGAAAAGGCAAAACTCGCCGCCCCGCGTTCCAAATCGGCAACCGTGTCTTCCAAAACCTGACGGGTCGGATTGCTCAGGCGCGAATAGCGGTAGGGAACCTGCTCGCCGATTTCGTGCAGCGCGAACATACTGTTCTGATAAATCGGCGGCATCAGCGCGCGGTTGTGTTCGTCGCAATCGTAGCTGGAATGGATGGCTTTGGTGGCGAATTTCATCTCGGTTCAACCTTGTAAAGATGTGAATAATTCAGGATTCTATCACTATCCGAAAAATAGAAACAATCAATGCGGGCAAGGTTTGCAAGTGATATAATCTCGCATTTGCAAAACGGACGGCATGAATCCGTTTCAAACGACATACACCCCAGCAATCCGACAATTAAGGACAAATAACGCATGAACGCCATTGCAGACGTGCAATCCAGCCGAGATTTACGCAATCTGCCGATTAACCAGGTCGGTATCAAAGACCTGCGCTTTCCGATTACTTTAAATACCGCCGAAGGCAGCCAATCCACCGTCGCCCGCCTGACCATGACGGTTTTCCTGCCCGCCGACCAAAAAGGCACGCATATGTCGCGCTTCGTGGCGTTGATGGAGCAACAAACCGAGGCTTTGGATTTCGACAGGCTGCACAAACTGACTGCCGAAATGGTTGCGCTTTTAGACTCTCATTCCGGCAAAATCAGAGTTTCCTTCCCCTTCTTCCGCAAAAAATCCGCCCCTGTTTCCGGCATCCAATCCCTGCTGGACTACGACGTTACCCTGACCGGCGAAATCAAAAACGGCGCATACAGCCATAATTTGAAAGTCATGGTACCCGTGACCTCTTTGTGTCCGTGTTCCAAAGAAATTTCCCAATACGGCGCGCACAACCAACGCTCGCACGTTACCGTCAGCCTGACCGCCAACGCCGAAGTCGGTATCGAGGAAATCATCGACTGCGTGGAAGCGCAGGCAAGCTGCCAGCTCTACGGCCTGCTCAAACGCCCCGATGAAAAATACGTTACCGAAAAAGCCTATGAAAACCCGAAATTCGTGGAAGACATGGTGCGCGACGTAGCCACCGCGCTGATTGCCGACGGACGCATCGAAAGCTTCATCGTCGAGAGCGAAAACTTCGAGTCAATACACAACCACTCGGCTTACGCCTATATTGCGTATCCTTAAATAAGCAAAAAAATCGAAAAGGTCGTCTGAAAACCGAAAAATCCGTTTTCAGACGACCTTTTGTGTTCGTGGATTTATTTCATAGAACTTCATTTAGGACAAGTGTAATGTCCTTCTTATATTTAGTTTAAAGCTTCTACCCGGTTATCTAAATTATCACATTCGCCCCAATTCCCTTTGCAGGGCTTGGATGTTTTGTTGGCGGTCGAGCACCGCGCTTTGCAGACTAGTGATTTCCTGTTGGTTGACATGACCGCCTTTGGCTACGCGAGCTTGAGCCAGAGATTTTTGCGCTTCACCCAACGCTTTACGTTCGTTGCTCAATTCCGTTTCCAAAATCGAACGGCGGCTAGTGCTGCCGGAGGATTTGGGCGCAGACGTTGCTGCGACTTCAGGAGCAGGACGGATGGGCACAGGTGCAGGATTCGCCTTAGCGGTATTTTTAGGGGCAGGTTTTGCGTTACCGGCTCGTTTTGACGGAGCTTCGGCAGCAGGCTCGGGCATTTCTAAAGCGGGAGCATCGTAGCGCGTGCTGCTGTATTTACCGATGGTCGGTAAATCTGCCGAATGGCAGTTTCCAGATGGGCGTGAAGTATAGACAACTTCGCCGTTGACTGTGCAGGTATAAATTTTGGAAGAGGCTTGTGCGCCTGATGCGGCGGCAAACATCAGCAATGAAGCTGCCAATGCGTGAAATGATTGTTTCATGGTAAGGTCGTAATGTGAAATAAGTAATTGTTCGATAGATATTGCATTCAGCTGTAATAGTATAACAATACCAGCATATTCTCTCAAATAGGACGGCTGACTTTTTTAATTTCAAATCAAACCGCCTTATTTGTTATAGCGAAAATTGCCTCACTCGTTTTCAGACGACGTTTTTGCGGCTTTATCCGATTTTTTGGAGCGTGATTTGGCGTTTTTGCTCTTTGTCTCTTGCTCTTGCGCCTTTTCCCGCGATTTTTCTTTTGAACGCGCCTTCTTGAGCTTGGCTGCCTTTTCTTCGGTATCACTGCTTAATTTGTTGATTTTCAGACGGTATGCACCACCTTGGTGGCTGCTGATTTTGGGCAGATCCGCGCCTGTGCAGTTTCCAGATGGTTCGGATGTGTAGGTTTTGCTGTTACCGGAATGGCAGCTGAAGACGGCTGCTGCGGTGTGGAGGGATAAGCCCAAAATGAGGGAGGATGCGACGATAAGTGCCCCTTGCTTGATTCGTGAACGCATGTGTTTTCCGTAGTTTGAGTTTTCAGACGACCTATTTTTGTTTTTATAGTGGATTAACTTTAAACCATTACGGCGTTGCCTCGCCTTAGCTCAAAGAGAACGATTCTCTAAGGTGCTGAAGCACCAAGTGAATCGGTTCCGTACTATCTGTACTGTCTGCGGCTTCGTCGCCTTGTCCTGATTTAAATTTAATCCACTATATACAGTCCGACGGTCTGAAATGACCATGCCGAACTGTATTTTTTTGGCGGCTTCTGAAGGCAAGTACGGAAACCCTCGCTGCGAAGTATTTATAGTTGTGTAAATTCTGCGTCGATTTCCGTCAGGATTTGCTCTAGCTCTTCCTGCCACAAAAGCCAGTTTTCTTCTATTTGTGTTAATTTTACTTTAATTTCTGTTAATTGTGTGAGGGTTTGTTGTAATTTTGTTTTATTTTCGTCCGAATAGGCTTCTTCTTGTGCCAAAAATGTTTCACATGCTGTTTGAATTCCGGAAAGCTGCGCCATTTCTTTTTCGGCTTTGTCGATTTTCTGCTGTATCGGCTTGCCGCGTCGGGCTTTTTCTTGACGGATTTGTGCTTCGATACGCTTGGTATCTTTGCGGTTTTGGCTTTGCGCGGAAGCGGCAGGCGCGGCTGTGGCGTTTTCCTGCGCCAACCGCCATTGACGATAATCGTTTAAATCGCCGTCAAAGTTTTTCAGACGACCTTTGTCAATCAGGAGGAAGCTGTCGGTAGTGGCTTCAAGCAGGCTGCGGTCGTGCGATACGACGATTAAGGCGCCTTGGAAACTTTGCAGGGCAAGCGTCAGGGCGTGGCGCATATCCAAGTCCAAATGGTTGGTCGGCTCATCAAGCAGCAGCAAATTCGGTTTTTGCCAGATAATCATGGCAAGAGCAAGGCGGGCTTTTTCTCCGCCGGAAAAGGGTTCGGTTTTCTGCAACGCCATATCGCCGACAAAGTTGAAGCCGCCGAGGAAATTTCGGATTTCTTGTTCGCGCACTTCGGGAGAAAGCTGCTGAATGTGCCAAACAGGGCTTTGGTCGGCGCGGATGGTATCGAGCTGGTGTTGGGCAAAATAGCCGATATTGAGTTTTTCGGAACGGACGATGCTGCCGGAGAGCAAATTGATTTTGCCTGCCAAGGCTTTGATAAACGTAGATTTACCGCTGCCGTTGACACCCAATAACCCGTAACGTGCGCCGCTCTCCAGCGACAGGGTAATGTCATGCAGGACGGTTTTTCCTTCGTAACCCAAATCAACGTGCTCCAGCTTCAGCAAGGGATTGGGCAGATGGTCGGGATTGTAAAACTCAAAGGAAAACTCGCTGTCCAGATGCGCGGGAGCGATGCGCTCGAGCTTCGCCAACGCCTTCATGCGGCTTTGCGCTTGAACGGCTTTGGTGGCTTTGGCTTTGAAGCGGTCGATAAACGATTGCAGATGTTTGATTTGCGCCTGCTGTTTGACATAGGCGGCTTGTTGCTGCGCCAAACGTTGCGCGCGTTCGTTTTGGTAAAAATCGTAATTGCCGCCGTATTGCATGAGCTTTTGCCGGGACAATTCGATGGTTTGGGTGGTAGCCGCATTGAGGAAATCACGGTCGTGGGAAATGATGATTTGCGTGCAGGGTAAAGAGGCAAGGTGGTTTTCCAGCCACAAGACGGTTTCCAGATCCAAGTGATTGGTCGGTTCGTCAAGCAATAGCAAATCGGCGCGGCAAATCAGGGCTTGCGCAAGATTCAGGCGCATACGCCAGCCGCCTGAAAAGGATTTGACGGGACGGCTGTGTTCTTCTTGCGAAAAACCCAGTCCGTTCAACAATTTCGCCGCACGGGCCGGCGCGGTATAAGCATCGATTTCTTCCAATTTGGCATGATATTCCGCCTGCTTCATGCCGTCATTTTGCGCTTCCGCCTGCGCCAAGGTCGTCTGAAAAGCCTGCAACTCGGCATCGCCCTGCAAAACGTAGTCCAACGCGGAGATGTCCAAGTCGGGCGTTTCTTGGGAAACGGAAGCCATCCGCCAATTTTTCGGAATCGAGATATCGCCACCGTCCTGAGTGATATCACCCTTGATTAAGGCAAACAGGCTGGATTTGCCCGTCCCGTTTTTACCGATCAAACCGACGCGCTGACCGGGATTGACGGTGGCGTTGGCTTTGTCGAGCAGGACTTTCAAACCGCGTTGCAGGGTGAGGTTTTTGATTTCAATCATGATGTAATAATGGACGGGCGGAAAAATGGGAAAGGCGGTATTTTATAGCGAAAACAGCGTGATGTCGCCGTTCGTTGGTGCCGTAGCGTTTCAACGTGAATCCATGATGGAAAAAGGTCGTCTGAAAACGGCGGACGGTATGAGCGAAACCCGCTCTGTCCGTTTTCAGACGACCTTTGATGTAACGAAACAGCTTAATGTCGATAATCTGCCGAATCCTTACGGATTTGTTGCAGAAATTTCCGCGTGCGCTCATGTTTAGGGTGGTCGAACAACTCTTTCGGACTGCCTTGCTCTACGATGACGCCGCCGTCCATGACGACGACGGTAGTAGCGACTTCCAGCGCAAACTTGATTTCGTGGGTCACGACGACCATCGTCCAACCTTCTTGCGCCAATTCTTTCATGGCGTTCAATACGTCTTGCACCAATTCGGGATCCAGCGCGGAAGTGGGTTCGTCGAATAACATCAGCTCGGGCTGAATTGCTAATGCGCGGGCGATGCCGACGCGCTGTTGCTGACCGCCGGAAAGCTGGTAGGGATAAAGGTCAACCTTATCGCCCAAGCCGACTTTTTCCAGCAATTTCAAAGCTTCTTCGCGCGCTTGGGCGGCAGGCTTGCCTTGTACGGCAACCGGACCTTCCATCACGTTTTCCAACGCGGTTTTATGCGGGAAGAGGTTGTATTGTTGGAACACCATGCCGGATTTGCGGCGCAGAGCCAAGATGTCGTGCTTTGACGGTTTTTTAGAAAAATCGATTTTCAACGGTCGCTCGTTGTCGAACTCGATTTGTCCGTCTTCGGGCATTTCCAGCGCGTTTAAGCAGCGCAAAAACGTCGTTTTACCTGAACCGGAAGGTCCGAGGATGACGACCACCTGCCCTTTGCACACATCCAAATCGATGCCGCGCAAAATGGTGTTTTCGCCGAAGGTTTTGCGGATATTGCGGATTTTAATCATGGCTTTCCCTTATTTGGCGACATAGCGGTCGAAGCGTTTCTCCAAGCGCGCCTGAATCAGGAACAGAACCTTGCAGAAACACCAGTAAACCAAAGCGGCTTCGATATAGACGGGCAGGAAGTCGTAGGTACGGTTTGCCGTTTCCTGCGCAACGCGGAACAACTCCGTTACCGTTACGACCGCCGCAAGCGAGGTGTTTTTGAACAAGCCGATAAACTCGTTGCTCAAAGGCGGCACGGCGACGCGGAATGCCTGCGGCGCGACGATACGGCGGAAAGTCTGCATATAGGTCATGCCGATGGAGAAACCCGCCTCCCACTGCCCTTTCGGCACGGACAAAATCGCCGCGCGTATGGTTTCGGAAGCGTATGCACCGACATTGAGCGAGAAGCCGATGATGGCGGCAGGAATCGGATCGATAAAAATACCGACGGACGGCAGCCCGTAAAACACAATCACAAGCTGCACCAACAGCGGCGTCCCCCTGATGATGGAAATATAAGTTTCCACCAGTTTCAGCAGGATTTTCCGCACGATGCCGCCCGCAGGCATAATCCGCACCAAAGCCACGGCGATGGCAATCACCATTCCGATCAGGAACGATGCCACCGCCAGCGGCAGCGACACCATAAAACCGGCTTTGACCATAGGCAAAAACGCGCTGACAATCATGTCGGCGCGTGTTTCCGTCATAAACGGCAGCGAAGCAAGAAAATTATTTAACACTGATGTCTTTTCCGAAGAATTGTTCGCCCAGTTTTTTCAGCGTGCCGTCGGCTTTCAGCTCGTTGATTGCCGTGCTGAATTTCGCCACGACTTCGTCATTGCCTTTATTGACAATCAAGCCGGAACCGACTTTTTCATCGGCTGGCGCAGACCAAACGATTTTCACGCCCGCATTCGGGTTTTTCTTCAGATAGTCCAAAACCGCTAACTCATCGTTCAAAGTCGCATCGGCGCGTTTTTGTTCAATCAGGGTCAGCGATTGCGCTAAACCGTCCACCGGTACGAGTTCCGCACCCGCGGCTTTGGCTTTTTCGCCGTAGTTGCTGGTCAGGGATTGCGCGGTTTTCACGCCTTTGATGTCGTCAATGGATTGGATGTTGCTGTCGTTACGCGCAACCAAAACCGCACCGCTCCAGCTGTAAGGTTCGGATTTGTCGAATGTCGCTTGGCGTTCGGGGCTGGTCAGACCGACTTGGTTTGCCACCACGTCGAAACGACCCGCCTTCAAACCTGCCATCATCGAATCCCATTGCGTTTCTTTAAATTCGACTTTGACGCCCAGTTTGTCGGCAACGGCGCGGGTGACTTCCACATCGTAGCCGGTCAGCTTGCCGTCTTTGTCGTGGTAGGTAAACGGCGCGTAAGTGCCTTCGGTACCGACGGTAATCGTACCTTTATTGTTGATACGCTCGATTAAAGAACCGGAAGCGTTGGCAGATTCGGCGGGAGCAGAAGAAGACGCGCTGCCGCCCTCTCCGCCGCAGGCTGCCAAAACCAATGCGGTCATGCTGCCGAGTACGAATTTTTTCAACATAATCTTCTCCTGAAGAAAAAGTGTGCGAGGGCAGCATTCTAAGTGAAATTACGGCAAACACAAAGAATACTTTCTTATAACGCTTATTCCGAATCGGATAAAGGAAGCCGAAAAACCTGCATTTTTCAAGCAAAGGTCGTCTGAAAACGGGGATAAGCTCCTTTTTTATGCTTTCAGACGACCCTCTTATCATCCGCGCCATGCTTCGGCTTGGGATAGTGCTGCGCCTAGATTCATAGGGAGCGTCAAACTGTTTTGCCTGCGGTTTTCCGCTTTAAATGAAAGCACAGAAATATAGTGGATTAACTTTAAACCAGTACGGCGTTGCCTCGCCTTGCCGTACTATCTGTACTGTCTGCGGCTTCGTCGCCTTGTCCTGATTTAAATTTAATCCATTATAATCCGACATAGCAAAAGGTCGTCTGAAAACTTTTCAGACGACCTTTATTGTTTAATCCGCCATTTGAATCAAGCTGTCGGCGAGACGGTCAGCGGCTTGGTGGTAGCCTTTGCCGGAAAAGTGGACGCCGTCTTTGGCGGCGAGACCTTGGCTCATCCAACTTTTCATGCTGCATTCTCCGCCCATCGCGTTTTGCCACGACCAATACATGATTTTTTCATCGCGGGCGACGCGCTGCTGCATTTGTTGGATGCTGCTTAAAGTGGCGGGACGTATGCCGCAGCTTCCTGAAGTGCTTTTAAGGGATTCGGGTGCGCCGAGAATCAGGATGCCCGCGTCGGGCAGGCTTTGTTTGATTTGGCGGATGTAGCTGCGCCAGCTTTGTTCGGTAGCTGTGATGTCCAAATCGCGGGCGAAGGCTTCGTTGGTGCCGTAGGCAATGATAACGAGGTCGGCGCGGGTTTGGGCAAGGTCATCCTGCCAAGAGGGATGCCATTTGGACCAGTGGGTCAGTTGCGCGCCGTTGATGCCGAGTGCGGAAACGGTTACGCCGCGTCCGGGATTTTCGATATTGATGTAGCCGATGTCCCAAGGCATGGAGCTGCTGAGGGTCAGCGGCAGGCGGCTATTGCTGCGGATGATTTGCCAGCCGCTGCTTCCGGCGGGAACTTCGCGTCCGTTGAACGACAGGATTTGTTCGGGCAGGACAGGTTTGGCGAAGACGGAAATCTGTTTATCGCCGCTGCTTCCGTCTTTGGCGCTGATGGTAACGCTGCTGCCGTTGGCTTTGGCGATGATGCCGCCTAAAGGGAAGTCGTCTGAAACGCTGCGGCTGCTGACGGTTTGCCATGAGCCGTCATAGCGGACGGCTGCGCTGCGCTGTCCTTTGACGCTCGAAGGATAAACCCAGCCTATGCCGCCGTCGCCCCATTTTTGTTGGAGGCGCAGGCGCAATTGTTCGGTGAAAAGGTCGCCGGCGGTGTGTGAATCGCCGATTTGGAGGACGCGGAATTTGCCGTCCGAGCTGCGGTCGAGTTTTTTGAGCTTGGAGAGCCATGTGGGACGGCTGCTGCCGTAATTTTCCAGCAGCATATCGGCGGCGGGGGCGGCGGCAGACAGGCACAATGCGGTAAGGGATACGGACAGGGTTTTGATGTTCATGAGTTTCCTGTGTGTGGTTTTCAGACGACGTTTTTTGACGCGGCGGAAGGCTATTGTAACGAAAAAGACGGCATTGGATAAACAAAACGCCGTCCTTTTGCTGCCGATACGGGCTTAACGTGCGGATAATTGTTCTGCGCGTTCTTCGCCGTTTAATTCAGGGGTCGTCTGAAAAACGATTTTTTCCATGATTTTATCCGCGAGCAGTTTTTGTCCTTCAGCTGAGAAGTGGATGCCGTCTTTGCTGCGGTAGCGGATGATTTTTCCATTGATGTTGACGGAGTCGGCGTAGGTGTCCGAGCCGTTGCTGAGGAGCTTGTCGGTCGGTATCCACAAGGCTTTTGGACTGATCTCGTCTGCTAAAAGTTTGTCGAGATATCGCATTTGCTTGTTAAGTTTTGCCTGTTTCATATAAGGAATGCCCATCCAAATGACTTGGACGTGGTGTTGCTCGGCGGCGCTCAGGATGCGGTTGACGCGGCTGAGGTATTCTTCCGACCATTCGGGTGAGGCGAATTTCAGGTATTTTTTCCCTTTGGGGAAGTCCCACGGGTCGTTAGGACCGAGGAAGACGACCAAAAGGCGGATGTCGGTTTGTTGTTTAAGCGTTTGCTCGATGGTGTTCGGCCAGTCGAAAAACTTGGGATAGGACAGCCCGGTGCTTTGTTTGCTTAGGTTCACCGACTGGATACCGTATTGTTTTTTCAGGCTTCTTTCCACAAAAGGCGCAACGCCCTGCATCATCGAGTCGCCCGCAAAAAAGACCTTGTCGCCTTGTCCGAGAACGATATTGGTGGGCGGGGCGATAGGGAGATGGTGCGTGTCAGGCTGTCCGCCGTTTTGTGCCGTTTGGCGTCCGGCGGCGGGACGGTTTTTTTCCTGTGGTTCGGACGCATTAAGCTGCGCATTTTGTTCAGACGGCCCGTCGTCTTCAGCGATTTGAGGTTCCGGTTCGGCAATCACAGGTTGTCCTGCCAAACGCGCTTTGAGGTTGTCTGAAAAGGCGTACGCGTCTTGTTGCAGCTTCGCGCCCGTGCGCCACCATTCGTATTCGGACAAAGGCTCGAGCGGGGATGCCTGATGATAAGTCTGCTGCCAATAGGCATTGATGGAGTCTTGACTGAACCACGCCGCGCCGAAGGCGCAAACCAAAAGGGAAGCAAACAGGGAAATAAAGCGTTTCATGTTCTGATTGTCCTTTTAAAAGTCGGCGTAAATAAAGCCAGGGATGCCCGACGGCGCCAATACGATAATCAACACCAACGCCAGCGTCAGCGGTATAAACCACAGCCACATCGGCATTTTTTCCAACGCCGCTACCGCGCCGTCAAACAGGCGAAGCAAATACGGGTAGAGCAAAATCATCAGACCAAACGAGGCAAGCAGCAGAATATCCGCCTGCTTCGGCGCAGCCCAACCTGCTTCGTTGGCGAATAAGGCATCAAACACCATCTGCGTATCGGCGAGGCTGCCGGTGTTGAACACGACGAAAGTGAAGCAGACGAAATGAAAAGTGACGAACCAAGCAAGCGGACGCAAGATTTTCAGACGACGTGAACCGTCCCGACCGAATATTTTGTCGCCGCAGTTAAGCAAAATTAATGCCACGCCGTGCAGCGCGCCCCAAAGCAGGAAATTCCAGCCGTAGCCGTGCCAAACGCCCGACAAAACCATCGCCAGCAGCAAGTTGAACTGCGTCAGGATGAAGCCGTGTTTGTTGCCGCCCAAAGGAATATAAATATAGTCGCGTATCCAAGTGGAAAGGCTGATGTGCCAACGGTTCCAGAAGTCGCGGATATTGAACGCGCGCAGCGGTGCCGCAAAGTTTTTCGGCAGGCGGAAACCGAGCAGCATCGCCATCCCGATCACCAAATCCGAATAGCCTGAAAAATCAAAGAAAAGCTGGAAAGTGTAGCCGTACACCCCCGACAACACACCCCAGCCGTCAAACTGGGCGGGATTCTCGAAAACGGGCGATACCCAGCCTTCCCCCAGCGCACCCGCCAGCCACCATTTCTTTGCAATACCGAGCAAAATCAAGCACACCGCCAACGCAGGGCGTACCAATGCGCGTGTTTCGGCAGTCCGAATCTGCGCCAAAGCACCCGCCTGTTCGCCGTCTATGCTTTTAAACGCCGCCGCACGGATAATCGGTCCGGAAGTAATGGTCGGGAAGAAGCTCAAATGCAGCAGCAACTCATGCCACGCAAAGCGGTCGCCCATCGGGTGGCGGCAGCAATACACCAAATAAGCCAAAGATTGAAACGTGTAATAAGACAGCCCCAAAGGCATCAAGATATCGACAATCTCGCTCTGCCCCGTGTATTGGCGGATAAACGGTCGGAAAAAATCGAAATATTTGAAGAAACACAATACCGCCAAAGCCGACGCTATGCCGAAGCCTAGCCAGAATTTCCGTACGTTTTCCTTTTCAGACGACATCAACAGGCCGAGCAGATGCACGCAGGACGAATAGCAGGCAATCATGGCGGCAAAGATGGGATTCAAGTGATACAGCCAACCCATACCCGCCAGCAGAAGCAAAACATTCTGCACCCACGGCATACGGAAAAATGCCCAATAAAGAGGCAGAAAAGCAATAAAAAATACCGCGAATTCAATCGACAGCAACGGCATAAATGTTCCTTGAAATTTTTATCGTTCGGATAATTCGAAATATAGGTTTAGCAGTTTAAACCAAAACTGCGTATTGTAAATAAGTGTTTGAATTTATACAACTAACGTTAATCCAAAAAAATAGCCGTTCGTCAAAAGAGTGGGCAAATCAAGGCTTTTTGGACAGTACATCAATTTATTTATAATTATTTTATAGTGGATTAACTTTAAACCAGTACGGCGTTGCCTCGCCTTGCCGTACTATCTGTAATGTCTGCGGCTTCGTCGCCTTGTCCTGATTTAAATTTAATCCACTATATATATAAATACCTATCCTCTTGGAAAGAACGATATTATGAGCCTCTCTTAAAATATTACACAATAAAAAACAGCCGATACCTTCCCGTATCGGCTGTTGCGTTCACTGCTTCATTCATATCAGCCTTATTGGTGTTTCGGCAGCTCTTTCAAAGTCAGCGGCCTGATGTACCAAATATCGCGGCAGTAGTCGGCGATGGAGCGGTCAGACGAGAAGAAGCCCATATTGGCGATGTTGATCAAAGCGGATTTACGCCACGCGGCAACATCGCGGTAGTGTTCGTCCGCTTTGTATTGCGTGTCGATGTAGCTGCGGAAATCTGCCATCAGTTGATAGAAATCGCCGTAAGGTTGCAGGACGTCGTTGTAGCGGTTCGGTTCTTCCGGTGAGAACGTACCGTTGCTGATTTGGTTGACGACGCGGCGCAGGTCGTTGTCGCGCTCGATGTAGCTTAACGGGTCGTAACCGTTGCGGCGGATTTCTTCCACTTGCTCGACGGTGTTACCGAAGATAAAGCAGTTGTCCGCGCCGACTTTTTCCAGAATTTCGACGTTCGCGCCGTCCAGCGTACCCATGCAGAGCGCGCCGTTGAGGGCGAATTTCATGTTGCTGGTACCGGAAGCTTCCGTGCCTGCCAACGAGATTTGTTCGTGCAAATCGGCGGCGGGGATGATGATTTGGGCGAGGCTGACGCTGTAATTCGGAATATAGACGACTTTAATCAGGTCGCGGATACGTTCGTCGTTGTTGATGGTTTTCGCTACGTCGTTAATCAGGCGGATGATTTTTTTCGCCATGTAGTAGGCGGATGCGGCTTTACCGGAAAAGATGAAGACGCGCGGCTGCCAGTCGAAATCCGGGTTTTCCAAGATTTTGTTGTAGCGGTCGACGATGTGCATCAAATTCAATGCTTGGCGTTTGTATTCGTGGATGCGTTTGATTTGAATGTCAAACAGCGCGTCCGTGTTTACTTTGATGCCCAATTCGGTTTCAATGTATTTGGCGAGGCGTTCTTTGGCGGCTTTTTTCACGGCACCGAATTCCGCCTGTACGCTTGCATCGTCAACTTTTTTGTTGAGCTTGGTCAGGTTGTCCAAATGCAGACGCCAGTCTTGTTCGCCCAAATGTTTGTCGAGGAAACGGGTCAACTCGGGGTTGGCAATGTTGATCCAGCGGCGCGGGGTTACGCCGTTGGTTACGTTGGTAAAGCGTTCGGGGAACACTTTGGCAAAGTCGGCGAAAATGGAAGTAGTCATCAGGTCGGAGTGGATTTTCGCCACGCCGTTGACTTTGTGCGAACCGATGACCGCCAGCCATGCCATGCGGACGCGGCGGCCGTGGGTCTCATCAATGATGGATACGCGGCGGACGAAGTCGTCGTCGAAGTTGCCGATGGCGCGCAGGGCGTTCAGGAAGTAGGCGTTGATTTCAAAGATGATGTCCAAATGGCGCGGCAGCAGGCGGCCCATCAAATCGACCGGCCAAGTTTCCAGGGCTTCGCTCATCAGGGTGTGGTTGGTGTAAGAGAAAATCTTGCAGCACATATTCCATGCTTCGGTCCATGCGATGCCTTCTTCGTCAATCAGGATGCGCATCAGCTCGGGAATCGCCAGCACGGGGTGGGTGTCGTTCAGGTGGATGGCAACTTTGTCGGCAAGGTTTTTGATGCTGGGGAAACGGCATTTGTGGCGCGCCACGATGTCTTGTACGGATGCGGAAACTAAGAAATATTCTTGTTTCAAGCGCAGTTCACGGCCGCTGTCGGTGGAGTCGTTCGGGTAGAGAACGCGCGAGATGTTTTCATCGCTGTTTTGCGCACGGACGGCGGAAGCGTAATCGCCGCGGTTGAAGTCTGCCAAATCGAAACGGTTACCGGCGTGTGCCGTCCACAGGCGCAACGGGTTGGCGACGTCGCCGCCGTAGCCGGGGATGATTTCATCGTATGCCATCGCGGAAATCTCTTCGCTCGGATGCCATTCTTTTTTATCACCCATATTGATGACTTGTCCGCCGAAGCTGACGGCATATTGTTTGTTCGGACGGCCGATCTGCCATGCCAAATCTTGGTCGAGCCACAAATCGGGTTTTTCAACTTGCTGACCGTCCACGATTTCTTGCTTGAACATACCGTATTGATAGCGGATGCCGTAGCCCATGGCGGGAATGCGTAAAGTGGCGAGCGAGTCGAGGAAGCAGGCAGCCAAGCGACCCAAACCGCCGTTGCCCAAGCCGGGATCTTGTTCTTGTTCGCAGACATCGGCGAACTCTTTGCCCAATTGTTTGAACGCTTCTTCAAATTCGGCATAAACGCCTTCGTTAATCAAAGCGTTGACGAAGGCGCGTCCCAACAGGAATTCCATGGAAAGGTAGTAAACCATGCGTTTGCCGTTGTCGATGTGGGCACGGCGGGTTTGCAGGAAGTCTTCCGCAATCAGGTCGCGCGCGGCGAGCATGGCGGCGTTGAGCCATTGGTGTTCGGTCGCCTCTTTCGGATCGACGCCCAAAATAAAAATCAATTTATAGACGATGGACTTGCGGATGGTTTCGGCATCCGGTTTCGGCATGACGTAATCAAAACCTGAAATGGGTTGTTTTTTCTTAGCCATGATAGCCTTTCTCTGTTGAGGATGGGGTGATGAAGCGGGGAATTTATCGGTTTGTGTATTTATGACGGTCTGAGGTCGTCTGAAAAGCCGTATGCCTTTATGTTCCGTTAAGCAAGTCAATCAGGTAAATTTATTACTCATCTTCGGCATTATAACTGAGGCAGTGTAAATAATAGGGTTTCTCTGAAAAACATCCTATTACTGACATATGTCATATATTCGGCGATGTATTTTTACGCTGCAAAATCCAAATACCCATATGTTCAACTGTCAGCTTGCCGTCTGCATTGTAATTAAACTTCTCGGATGGTACGCAAGAAAGCTGCCAACTTCCTTGAGGCAGGTTAAATAACTGTTGACTACGTTTGGCGTTGATCAACAGCAGCCATTCATCGTCCAAAACGATCTGCATGGCTTTTACACTGCGATTGTGCCAACAAAGCTCGCTCATCGGTTCGCCTTCCGCACTGAGCCAGCCGACGCGCTCTTTTTCCCACCAGACGTCATCGCCCAGTAATTTAATTTCTTGACGCAGGCGGATTAAATCGTGCGTATAGCCCTGCAACGCTTCGTCCGCCTGCTGCCAATCCAGCCAAGTTATCGGGTTGTCCTGACAATAGCTGTTGTTGTTCCCCTGTTGGCTATTGCCGAACTCGTCACCCGCCAGCAGCATGGGCGTGCCGTTGGCAAGGAACAGCGAGGCAAGCAAGGCTTTGGCGGTGTAGGAGCGGTCTTCCAAAACCGCCGCATCTTCGGTTTCGCCTTCGATGCCATGGTTGTAGCTGATGTTTTCGTTATGCCCGTCGCGGTTGTCTTCGCCGTTGGCGTGGTTGTGTTTTTCGTTGTAGCTGACCAAATCGCGCAGCGTAAAACCGTCGTGTGCGGTAATAAAATTGATGCTGGCGGAAGGATGGCGCCCGCTGTGGTTGAAAATATCAGACGACCCCGCCAGACGTTCGGCAAACGCACCCAAATTGCCGCTTTCCCACACCCAAAACGCGCGCATATCGTCGCGAAAACGTCCGTTCCACTCAGCAAAAGGCTGCGGAAAATTGCCCAAGTGATAGCCGCCTTCGCCGATGTCCCACGCCTCGACAATCAGTTTGCAGCGTGCCAACACGGGGTCTTGGTAAATCACCTGAAAAAAGCGCCCGTAAGCCTGAAAGTCGGGTTCGCGCCCCAATACCGTTCCCAAGTCGAAGCGGAAACCGTCCACATGAAATGTTTCCGCCCAATAGCGCAGGCTGTCCGCCGCCCAACGGGTTACGTCGCGGCGGACGATGTTCAACGTATTGCCGCAGCCCGACCAATTTTCATAGCTGCCGTCGGGCTTCAGCCAATACCACAAAGCATTGTCTATACCGCGCTGGCACAGTATTGGGCCTTTTTCATCCTGCTCGGCGGTATGGTTGTATACGACATCCAAAATCACCTCCAAACCTGCTTGGTGCAAGGTTTTGACGGCTTGTTTGAACTCCTCCGCCGCGCGTTCGGCATCTGCGGCGTAAGACGGCTCAACGGCAAAATGGGAATAAGTGTTGTAGCCCCAATAATTGCTCAAGCCTATTTTTTGCAGGTGGTATTCGTCCAAATGCTGGTGTATCGGCAGCAGCTCGACGGCGGTAACGCCCAAATTTTTCAAATAATCAATCACGCGCGGATCGGTCAGCGCTTGATACGTTCCTGCGTGTTCCAAATCGGCGAACTGCTTGGTAAACCCTTTCACATGGGCTTCATACACTACTGTCCTGCCCCACGGATGGTTCGGACGGCGGTCATTACTCCAATCAAACCCATCATCGCTCACCACCACGCTTTTGGGCGCCATCGCCGCATTGTCCCGCTCGTCTTCCGGACGAAACCACGCCATTTCCTCATCGTCCCGATAACTCGGTTTGCCGTCGATTTTTTTGGAATACGGGTCAATCAACAATTTGTTCGGATTGAAACACGAGCCGCCCGGCGCATCAGCACGTCCGTAAACACGAAAACCATACCGCTGCCCTGCCCCGACCTCCGGCACAAAACCGTAAAACACCGACCCGCGCCGCGAAGGCATTTCCAAACGGGTTTCCCCTCCCTTGTCAAAGAGGCACAGCTCGACTTTTTCGGCATGGATGGAAAACAGCGCAAAATTCGCTCCTTCCTCAGTCAGCGACACGCCCATCGGATAAGGCGCACCTTCTTCAATGCGCCATGTTTTGGTTTTCATTTTGTTTGTCCTGATTTGATGGAGACGCTTCGGGCTGCGCTTCCGGATAGATGTTCTTTTTATAGTGGTGATGCTTGAATGGAAAGAGGTCGTCTGAAAAGCAAAACCCCGTTTTCAGACGACCTCTTTTAGCCATAAACCTTTGTTTTCATATCAAGGCCGTCCGAATCCGTCAGATGCTAATTCGGCAACCTCACCGCCAACTCGGCGGGCCATGCCCCTTTGTCGTCGGTTTTCACAAAACCGTTGCCCGTCAGTCCGCCTTTCAGCAGACGGTTGTATTTCACCGCCGTCTCACGCGGCACTTGCAATTTCACTTTAAACATCAGCTTCGCGCGTTCATCGACCGTTTCCACCGACTTCGGCGTAAACTGCGCGTCCGTCGCGATGAATTTGATTTTGGCGGGGAACACCGCATCAATGCCGTCCAAACGGATACGCGCCTCATCATTGACTTTCAGACGACTTATGCTGTCGGTCGGCAGAAAAATATTCATCGAAACATCGGCAGGATCCAGCAGGCTGACCACCTTCGAACCCGCCGCGACCACGTTGCCCGCTTCCGCGATGGTGTATTCCACCCTGCCCGCTATCGGCGCGCGAATATTCATATCATCGTTGGCGGATGTGGCCGATTTGACTGCCGCCCTCGCCTGTTCCACACCAGCGCGCGCTTCCGCTTGCGCGGCGGTACTTTGCGCCACCGTCGCCCGCGCTTCGTCCCGCGCCGCTTCAGCCGCTTTGACCGCCGCAACAGCGCGCTCGTAATCCGCCTGACGTTTGGTTACTTCCGACTGCGACACCAGTTGGTCGGTAAGCAGTTTACGCGCATTGTCCAGCTCCATTTTCGCCACGCGCAGCTGCTGCCTGTTCGCGTCCACATTCGCCTGCGCGCGCGCAACCGTCTGTTTCATCTGCGCTTCGGCGGCTTTTGCCCGTCCGACAGCCTCCTCTTGCCGCAATTCCGCCGCCCGTGCTTCTTCCAAACGGCTGCTGCTGGTTTCAGACGACAGTTCCGCCAGAACATCGCCCTCTTTCACATCTGCCCCCTCTTCCACCAAAACCGCCTTCACCCGCCCCGGATACAGACTGGCGACATCAATGCGGTTCAACTCCAGCCGCCCGTTGGATTGCGCAATCCATGCAGGCAGAGTTTCTTTTTGGTTTTGAAGGACATACCACACACCGCCCGCAGCCAGCGCGACGGCAAGAGCAGCAATAACAGCTTTTTTCATGTTGCGTTACACCTTAATCGTCAAAACGGACGTGCCTTAGAGCGGTATTGCGGAAACAACGCGGCAAACGCCCAATCTATCCTTTGGTGGATGGACGAATCGGTCAGCAAATCCTCATGCCGCCCGTTCATCTCATCGGTCAGTATCCCCAACATACGGTAACGCGTGTTCATAATCATCGGCGAGATAACCGCGCCATTGAGAAACTCAAACTGGTTCAACAATTCCAATTCCGGCACATCCTTCCCGCCGTCGCACCTTTTGATGTGCCGGATCATCCCATAGGCAAGCATCTTATGCTGCTTTTTCAACGCTTTGGTAATCAAATCCACGCCTTCTTCGCTGTCCAGCAGCATCCTATGTATCCACGCCAAATGCTCGCGTATCGTAACCGCCAGCCGCCAAACAATCTGATACAGCCGCTCCGTATCTTCGATGTTTTGGGCAAAATCGAACGACACCCGCCCCAACGCCCGATTACTGTACTCGATCAACATCGCCTTCACAAATTCGTCTTTATCGGCAAACATCCTGTTGAACGTTTCCAAATTCGAATTCAAATGCTCCGCGATCGCCTGCTCGGACAGCCGCTTGTAGCCGCATCCGGGATAAAAATGAATGCCTGCGGAAATAAATTGCGCACTGGTTACACCGTCCATTATCTTCACCTCATCTGCCTGTATTGTTGTCATAGGACAAATATCCAAGACCCAAATGAAACAAAAATCTTCTGAAATATCAGGCTGCCTGCGGACGCTGCCGCCAACCGTCAACGCATCATCCCAAGCCTGCCCGATACAAATGCCAACCCACTCTTATTTTATAGTGGATTAAATTTAAATCAGGACAAGGCGACGAAGCCGCAGACAGTACAGATAGTACGGCAAGGCGAGGCAACGCCGTACTGGTTTAAAGTTAATCCACTATATAAAGCACGCAAAACGCCCCGACTCAATCATCCTGTCTGATTTTTTATTTCACTATATAACAAACCGCCCCCGCCTTCAATGCAGCCAAGCTCCCAATTATCATTAAAATCCGATAGTTAAATCTGATTTAAGAGGATATGGATCGTCTGAAAAAACGGTTTCAGGAGATTTGAAGGCAAGCACCAAAATAAATAAACGCCTTATCAATATCTGAATGTTTGGAAGTAGCTATAAAAAATCGTCTGAAAACTGACTTCCCGTTTTCAGACGACCTTTGCTCATTCTTTGGCAAATTGTTGCGTAAAGCGGATAAATTCTTCTTTTTTCGCTTTTGCCTTGCCCGAATCAATGGCTGCTTCGGCGGCTTTGACACCGTCCGCTAATGAAGACACGACATTACCGGCATAAAGCGCAGCGGCGGCGTTGAGCAGGACGATGTCGCGTGCCGCGCCATGTTTGCCGCTCAACACTTCATCCATTTTCTCCAGAGATTCTTGCGCGTTGGCAACTTTGATTTCATCCAAATCGCGGCGGATTTCAATGCCGAAATCGGCGGGGCTGATGTCGTATTCGCGGATTTCTCCGTCTTTCAGCTCGGCAACGCGGGTTTTGCCGGTCAGCGTGATTTCGTCCAAACCGCCTTCGCCGCACACGACCAAAACGTGTTTGGATCCAAGCTGTTTCAATACGCGCGACAGGATGCCGCACAAGTCGATGTGAAACACGCCCAAGAGCTGGTTCGGCGCGCTGGCAGGGTTGGTCAGCGGTCCTAAAATATTGAAAATACTTCTAAACCCGAGCGAACGGCGCACGGGCGCAACGTGGCGCATCGCGCTGTGGTGGTTTTGGGCAAACATAAAGCCCAAGTCTGTTTGACGGATGCTTTCGGCAACTTGCTCGGGCGTAATGTTCAACACCGCGCCCATCTGCTCCATCACGTCCGCCGCGCCGCTGGACGAGGAAACGGAACGCCCGCCGTGTTTGGCGACTTTCGCGCCTGCCGCCGCCGCGACAAACATGGAAGTCGTGGAAATATTGAAGGTTTTTGCGCCGTCTCCTCCCGTGCCGACAATATCGACGAGGTCGTCTGAATTTTCCAGTGGCACTTTGGCGGCAAATTCGCGCATGACGGCGGCGGCGGCGGTGATTTCCGATACGGTTTCGACTTTAATCCGCAGGCCGGTCAGAATGGCGGCGATTTGTTCGGGCGGCACCTGCCCGCTCATAATCTGGCGCATCAGGTCGGTCATTTCATCGTAAAACAATTCATTGTTGCTGATTAATCGTTCGATGGCTTGTTGCGGTGTAATCATGATTCAATCCTTTTTCGGGTATTTTTACGCCAAACGTCGTCTGAAAATTTTCAGACGACGTTTGGTTTAAGCGGCGGACGCTTGGAAGTCTTTAAATTCTTCCAAAAAGTTTTTCAACATATCGTGTCCTTGTTCGGTCAAAAGGGCCTCAGGGTGGAACTGCACGCCTTCGATGGCATATTCCTTGTGCCGCACGCCCATGATTTCCTGATCTTCCGTCCATGCGGTTACTTCCAAACAGTCGGGTAGCGTATCGCGGGCGATGACAAGGCTGTGATAACGCGTGCAGGTAACGGGATCGGGCAAATCTTTAAACATGCCTTTGTTTAGGTGGAACACAGGCGAAACTTTGCCGTGCATCAGCGTTTTTGCCCGCACCACATCCCCGCCGAACGCTTCGCCTATCGTCTGATGCCCGAGGCATACGCCCATGATCGGCAGCTTGCCGGCAAAATAGCGCATGGCGGCAACGGAAATGCCCGCCTCTTTCGGCGAACAAGGGCCCGGCCCGATAACGAGATATTGCGGTTTCAAAGCCTCGATTTCTTCGAGCGTAATATCGTCGTTGCGGCGGACGACAACTTCCTGACCGAGCTCGGCGAAATATTGGACGATGTTGTAGGTGAAACTGTCATAGTTATCAATGAACAAAAGCATGAGTGTGCAGCCTTTTAGGGTTGTTTGACGGCGGCGATGTTTTCAGGCGAATTGATAAACGCCCACATCTGCTCTTCGGTTCGGAAAACGCCGTTACGGACAATATAATGCAGCGGATGCTTGATTAGCGCGTCCGCTTTACGGACAAAAACACGCATATTGCAGCTGTTTGCCGCCATTTCCAAAACTTTGGCGGCAAAAGCCGGGCGGTGCAGCTTGTCGTGCATCAGCGGATGACGGGCGATGTATTCGTTCAGGGGCTTGCCGCTGCTGTGGAAGTCGGTGTGCAGCGGGTCGAGGAATACAATGAAAAAAGGCATCTTGCCCAAATAATCGTCTGCATCGTTCATAAGCGTTTCGGACGGAATATTTATATCGCCATAATATCACAACCACGATTTTTGATTCGAATCAGGTCGTCTGAAACATCGCTTGCCACCTTCCGAGGTATCCACTTAAAATCAGTCTTACATTCCAAAAAGAGATTTGCTTATGGGTTTCAAACTTACTCCGATTAATGTTGTAGAAAACATCAGCCGCGAAGATTTTTATCAAAACTATCTCAAGCCCCGCCGTCCTGTCGTGATCAAAGGACTGACCCGCAACTGGCCCGCCCGCGACAAATGGTCGCTGGACTATATGAAAGAAACCGTCGGCGATATCGTCGTTCCCTTGTACAACAGCGCCAAAGCCGACCCTTCCGCGCCGATTAACGCCGCCAGCACAGAAATGCGCTTCAGCGACTATATCGATCTGATCAAACGCGAGCCGACGGATTTGCGGATTTTCTTATTTGACCCCATCAAACACGCTCCCGCCTTGCTGAACGATTACGTTTTCCCCAAAGAGCTGATGGGTGGATTCTTAGACCGATACCCTACCCTGTTTTTCGGCGGTGCAGGCTCTGAAACCTTCCTGCACTACGACATCGATATGGCGCACATCTTCCACACGCATTTCGGCAAGAAACACATCATCTTGTTCGATTACAAATGGAAAGAGCGCCTGTTCCGCATTCCTTTCGCCACTTACGCGCTGGAAGACTACCACGTCGACAATCCCGATACCGAACGCTTCCCCGAGCTTGAGGGCGTCGAGGGCATCGAATGTTTCTTGGAATACGGCGACACCTTGTTCATGCCGACCGGCTGGTGGCATTGGATGAAATACCTTGACGGCTCATTCTCCATCTCCCTGCGCGCATGGGATGAAAGCTGGGCGGTTAAAGCACACAGCCTGTGGAACCTGACCGTACAACGAAAGTTCGACGACTTCATGAAAGCCCGCTTTAAAGCACGCTACATGAATTGGAAAGAACAACTTGCCTGCAAACGCGCCCGCCGTGCATGGGAACGCGGCATGCCTCGTTAAAACAAACCTAAAGGTCGTCTGAAAACAGTATTTCAGACGACCTTTTTATTGACATCTTTTCCTCTATCAATACTCAGGCATCATCTCACCTTCTCCACCCATGCTGTTTGCCGCATTAACCCGCTCCTGCGCGGCTTTCACTTGATTTTCCAAACCTTTAATCCGTTCTTGATAACGGGCGTAGTTTCTCTCGTTGCCATAACGGACCTGTTTACCCTCTTCCAGATTTTTCTGTGCCTGAGCCAATTCGTTTTGCGCTGAAGATGAACCGGGCATTGCTCCGGCTGGCGGAGGCGGCATTTGTTCGGAAGGAGCGTTTCTTGAAGCAGTGCTTGCTGATGCCGAGTGTACAGACAGTGCGGCGGAGGTATAAATCGAAGGTCTGCCGATATTGCCCGGTTTGCAGTTTTTGCCGCCGGTCTGCGTATAGGTTTTACGCCCCGATTTGTCGATACATTCAAATACGGGGGATGCCGTGGCTACGGCGGAAAATGCGAGCAGTAATGTGCTTAAAATCAATTTATTCATTGTTATACCTTTCATCAAATCATCAAAACCATATCCACCACACCACTAAAGCGATGATCATCACCAAATTGGCAATAATAATCGGCTTCCATTGCCTAGGTGTGCGGCGCAATTCTGCCCCCGAACGTGTGCGGCGGATATAGAAAAACGGACTGAGCAACATAGATGCGGCGCACAACAGAATAATCACGGCGTAATAGATTTTTTCGGTTTCCATTTCCTCCGCCCCCGTTTCAGACGACCTATACAAAATATGCTACAATCGTCGGCGATTATAACACCCTGTTTATCTATATTTATAAAGGTTTTACCAATAATGATTTCTACCAACGGCATTACCATGCAGTTCGGCGCGAAGCCGCTGTTTGAAAACGTATCCGTCAAGTTCGGCGAAGGCAACCGCTACGGCTTGATCGGCGCGAACGGTTCGGGCAAATCCACCTTCATGAAAATCCTCGGCGGCGATTTGGAACAGACTGCGGGCGAAGTCGCGATTGAAAACGGCGTGCGTTTGGGCAAATTACGCCAAGACCAGTTTGCCTACGAAGATATGCGCGTGCTGGACGTGGTGATGATGGGACATACCGAAATGTGGGCGGCGATGACCGAACGCGACGCGATTTACGCCAACCTCGAAGCCACCGAAGACGACTACATGAAAGCTGCCGAACTGGAGGCCAAGTTCGCCGAATACGACGGCTACACCGCCGAAGCGCGCGCCGCCGAACTGTTGAGCGGCGTGGGTATTTCCGAAGATTTGCACAATGCGACCATGGCGGAAGTCGCCCCGGGCTTCAAGCTGCGCGTATTGCTGGCGCAAGCCCTGTTCTCCAAACCTGATGTGTTGTTGCTTGACGAGCCGACCAATAACTTGGACATCAACACCATCCGCTGGCTGGAAGGCGTTTTGAACCAATACGACTCCACCATGATTATTATTTCGCACGACCGTCACTTCTTGAACGAAGTCTGCACGCACATGGCGGATTTGGACTACAACACCATCACCATCTATCCGGGCAACTACGACGACTACATGCTCGCCTCCGCCCAATCGCGCGAACGCGCCCTGAAAGACAACGCCAAGGCAAAAGAGAAACTGCAAGAGCTGCAAGAGTTCGTCGCCCGCTTCTCCGCCAACAAATCCAAAGCCCGCCAGGCAACCAGCCGTCTGAAACAGGCAGACAAAATCAAAGCCGAGATGGTCGAAGTCAAACCTTCCACCCGCCAAAACCCGTATATCCGCTTTGAGGCCGATGAAAAAGCCAAGTTGCACCGTCAGGCGGTGGAAGTCGAAAATCTGGCCAAACGCTTTGAAACCCAGTTGTTTAAAAACCTGAACTTCATCCTCGAAGCAGGCCAGCGACTCGCCATCATCGGCCCCAACGGCGCGGGTAAATCCACCTTACTGAAACTCCTCGCCGGCGCGTTCAATCCCGAATACGCCGAAGGCATCGCCCCCGATGCAGGTACCATCAAATGGGCGGAAAAAGCCAACGTCGGCTATTATCCGCAAGACCATGAAAACGACTTCGATGTCGATATGAACCTGAGCGAATGGATGCGCCAATGGGGACAAGAAGGCGACGACGAACAGGTCATCCGCGGTACTTTGGGACGTTTGCTCTTCGGCAGCAACGACGTGGTGAAAAAAGTGCAGGTTCTCTCCGGCGGTGAAAAAGGCCGTATGCTCTACGGCAAGCTCCTGCTACTGAAACCCAATGTGCTGATTATGGACGAACCCACCAACCACATGGACATGGAAAGCATCGAATCGCTGAACATGGCACTGGAAAAATACAACGGTACGCTGATTTTCGTATCGCACGACCGCCAGTTCGTCTCCTCGCTCGCCACCCAGATTATCGAGCTGGACGGTAAGGGCGGCTATGAACACTATCTAGGCGATTACGAAAGCTATCTGGAGAAAAAAGGCTTGGCTTAATGACTCCGTTTTAATCAATATTTAAAACACCAACGTCGTCTGAAAGAGACAGTCTTTCAGACGACGTTTATTTTTTAAAATCCGTTTATAAAGTGTTTAAACAAGTTGCGACTACTTCGGTTGCCTATGATAGAAATAAGCAGGCAAATATCATGTTACCAAACTTGTGCTGCCATTCCTCTTATTGCCAGCCACTAATCAAAGTTTTTGAAGTTTCGGCCATTTCAAACATTTCTAAAATAGCGGGGAAATCATAAGCAAAAAAAGGTCGTCTGAAAACCAAAATCCAAGTTTTCAGACGACCTTTTCATATCAACCGATTATTTAAGCAGCAAAGCGTTTGGCAACTTCGTCCCAGTTGACGATTTCCCAGAAACCTTTCAGGTAGTTGGGGCGGCTGTTACGGTAGTCGATGTAGTAGGCGTGTTCCCATACGTCGCAGGTCAGCAGCGGAGTGTTTTCAGTGGTTAGCGGAGTGGCTGCGTTGGAAGTGGACACCAGATCCAATTCACCGGCAGGAGTTTTCACCAGCCATGCCCAACCGGAACCGAAAGTGCCTGCCGCGCAAGCGGAGAATGCTTCTTGGAACTTCTCAAAGCTGCCCCATTTGGCGTCGATGGCGGCAGCCAGTTCGCCGGAAGGTTTGCCTTGACTTTTAGGCGTGAAACCCAGCCAGTAGAAAGTGTGGTTCCAAGTTTGCGCTGCGTTGTTGAACACGCCGCCTGAAGATTTTTTCACAATCTCTTCCAAAGACAGGTTTTCAAATTCGGTACCTTTGATTTGATTGTTCAGATTGGTGATGTAGGTTTGATGGTGTTTGCCGTAGTGGAACTCCAAAGTCTCTTTGCTCAGATGCGGGGACAATGCGTCGAGTTCATAAGGCAGTTGTGGCAGCTTATGTTCCATTTTAGTGCTCCTAAATTATTTATATATGATTGTATTTTGGTAGTGTCCGCTGCTCGGGATAAACCGGACAGCATCGCTATTCTACCTGCTTTAAATCAGAGAAACCAATTAAACTTGCGCTGCGCTATAATAGCAGATTCCAATTTCCATTCATTTAGGATTGCCGCCATGAACGATTATCCCGATACGTCGTCTGAAGACCGCGAAGTCAGCGCGTTGTCGCTGCCGCCGCATTCTATGGAGGCGGAACAATCCGTTTTGGGTGGGCTTTTGCTCGAGAATTCGGCTTGGGACAGAATCGCCGATGTTGTTACCGGTGAAGATTTCTACCGACACGAACACCGCCTGATTTTCCGCGCCATCGCCAATCTGATTAACGAAAGCCGTCCTGCCGACGTGATTACCGTTCAGGAAAGTTTGGAGCGCAATGAAGAACTAGAGGCGGCAGGCGGATTTAATTACCTGATTACTTTGGCACAAAACACGCCGTCTGCTGCAAATATCCGCCGCTATGCCGAAATCGTGCGCGAGCGTTCCATCATGCGCCAGCTTGCCGAAGTCGGTACTGAAATTGCCCGTAGTGCCTACAATCCGCAAGGCAGGGATGCGGGGCAGCTTTTGGATGAAGCGGAAAACAAAGTGTTCCAAATTGCAGAAAGTACGGCTAAATCCAAGCAAGGCTTTCTTGAGATGCCCGCGCTTTTGAAAGAAGTGGTAGAACGCATCGATATGCTTTATTCCCGCGATAATCCCGATGAAGTTACCGGCGTGTCGACAGGGTTTATCGACTTGGATAAAAAAACCTCAGGCCTTCAACCCGGCGATTTGATTATCGTGGCGGGTCGTCCGTCCATGGGTAAAACCGCCTTTTCGATCAACATTGCCGAACACGTTGCCGTAGAGGGCAAGTTGCCTGTCGCCGTATTTTCGATGGAGATGGGCGGCGCGCAATTGGTGATGCGTATGCTGGGTTCGGTAGGCAGGCTTGACCAAAGTGTCTTGAAAACAGGCAGATTGGAAGATGAACATTGGGGTCGTCTGAACGAAGCCGTCGTCAAGCTTTCCGACGCGCCCATGTATATCGATGAAACACCGGGTTTGACGGCACTCGAACTGCGCGCCCGCGCCCGCCGCCTTGCACGCCAGTTCAACGGAAAACTGGGCTTGATCGTAATTGACTACCTGCAATTAATGGCAGGCTCAGGCCGCTCGGATAACCGCGCATCAGAACTCGGTGAAATTTCGCGCTCGCTCAAAGCATTGGCGAAGGAGCTGCAAGTTCCCGTCATTGCCTTGTCGCAGTTGAGCCGTACCGTAGAGCAACGTACCGACAAACGCCCAATGATGTCCGACTTGCGGGAATCCGGTGCCATCGAGCAGGATGCGGACCTGATTATGTTTATGTACCGCGACGAATACTATAACCAAGAATCGCCCATGAAAGGTCTCGCGGAATGTATTATCGGTAAACACCGTAACGGTCCTGTCGGGAAAGTATTCCTCACTTGGATGGGACAATTTACCAAATTCGACAATGCAGCCTACATACCCGAATCCGCATTGATGGAAGATTGAGACAAATCAGCCTGAAAACCAAGCAAATTTCATATTTTATTAGGCAATTCATCCCAATATCGTTTAGAATGAACCAAACCGCATAATTCTGGCGATAAAAATATTCTAAGTCGGATAATAAAACACATTACTTAACTCCAGACGTTTTTACCACTCATGTACGCACAACAAAAAGGTTTTACCTTAATCGAATTGTTGGTCGTGATTGCTATTACCGCCATCATGGCCACTATCGCCCTTCCCAATATGAGCGAATGGATTGCCTCCCGCCGTGCTGCCAGTCAGGCAGAGCAGGTGGCAAACCTCTTGCGTTTCGCACGAGCCGAAGCAGTCCGCCTCAATCTCCCTGTCTATGTCTGTCCCGTAAAAGTTAGAAAACACGGCCTGGCTAACGGCAAATGCGACAGCAGCCAAAAAAGCAGCGGCCTGCTCGCCTATGCCGATAAAAACCGAGACAAAGCCTATGAGAATGACACAAGCGATATTTCTCTGCGTTCCATAGTCCTCAACGGTACCGACCCTGCCAAAGTTTCCCATACATTCCAACACGTCGCATTTGGAAAAGATAATGCTGATGACGGTGAGGCCGTATTTTGGTCATTTATGCCCAACGGCACATTCGGCTATACCACTTCTAAAACACTCGACAAATCAACAACTTTCAAATACTCCGACGGTTATATCAAAATTAGTATGACTGATAAAGCCGCAACGACCGAAGAAACCAAAAAATCCCGCGCCAGTATCGTCCTTATCGACAGCAGCGGTCGCGTCGAAATCTGCGCCAAATCAGATTCGCGCCCCCTCTGCCAATATTCAGAATCTCAAAGTCCCGAACCCAAAAAATAAAAATACCATCCTATGAAATACATAACATTACATACAAAAGGTCGTCTGAAAACGAGCAAAGCGAGTTTCGCCAAAACCCGTTATTCAGATTTTTACAAACCTAACCAAGCAGGTATGACTTTAATTGAAGTCTTGGTCGCCATGTTCGTCCTCGCAATCGGCGTACTCGCTCTGCTCGCCATCCAGTTGCGTACCGTTTCCAGCGTACGCGAAGCGGAAGGGCAAACCATCGTATCCCAACTCACTCAAAACTTAGTTGAAGGTATGCTGATTAATCCAAGGCTGGAAGAATGCACTCGTAACAATGGTCAGCGTGGATTTTGTAAAACATACATTGATTATTACATTACTGCCGGTTCTAGTGATAATCCTAAAAACGAAAAATTAGATCCCACAACCAGCATGAGCAAAAAAAGTTTAGCAAAAGCACAAATCGCACAATTCGACCAAGCCTTGCGTGCTGCTTTACCTGAATCCGAATTTCATTATGAAATCTGCCGAGACAGTTCTAATAAAGAACCTACTTACGATGGATCATTTAATTCTCATTGTGACAAAAAGGCAGATGCTGATACTGTTATTAAAGTGTTATGGCTTAAAGATGCAGAAAGCGACAAAGCAGCAAGCGGCATAAACAAACACGAAGACTCTATTGTTTACACCTATCAAGTACGCGTAAGGGAAAGATAATGAATAATAAAAACCGCCCACACATTCCGGTAAAAACAGGTATGCAAGGCTTCAGCCTGATTGAATTCCTTGTGGCAAGCGCATTGAGCATGATAGTCCTGCTGGCCGTCAGCTCGGGCTATTTTACCGCCCGCAGCCTAAACACCGCTGCAACTTCCCGCCTAAACGTCCAACAGGATTTGCGCAACGCATCCAACCAAATCGTGCGTGATGCCCGTATGGCTGGTAACTTTGGCTGTTTCAATATGTCAGGCTTCGATGACCAAGTCGTTATTCAAGACTCCGGTTCTGCAGATTTATTCAAACTCAAGGGTAGTGGATCAATACTTCCCGCTGTCAGAGAAACAGATTCTTTAGGCATAAAGGACTTTAGTCCGAGTGGAAAAGCACTGATTTTCCAATACGGCATAGATGCCCAAGATCCGCCTGCAGAAACTGCAGTTGCCAGCAATTGCACTAACATTACCAAGCCAGGAACGAAAATTACCGATGGTAAAGCAGCTTTAAAGTCAGATGGTTCTCAAGCTGGCAATATCTCAATCATGAAACATGAAGTAAATGCTTACGCTGTTGGTACAGTAGACGGACAAGAAGGTCTATACCGTTTTCAGTTAGCTGACAACGGTGCATGGAGTAATCCGCAGTTGCTGATTAAGGGAATAAAAAATATGGACATCCATTACTTTTATACTGAAGAATGCCCTGAGACTTTTGAAGGAAGTGAAGCCGCATCAGCCCCTACCCCCACCACTGCTGGAAATGCACAAAATCAGGGAACAAGTCAGGAAAAAGACGAAAAATTCAAATATACTAAAGAATTTTCCAATAAAGAAACACCTGCCTCCATCGAGATCCTGTTGAACGGAGGTAACAGTATCAATGTAGGCAAAAACAATGATAAAAATAAAGTCCAAATCTATCGAATCAACGCGACTGTACGCGGAGGAAACAAATGCGCAGACCGATTACTTTAAACCATCCTGCTAAAGCCTCTGCACAAAAGGGCTTCGCATTATTCATCGTCCTGATGATCATGATCGTCATCGCCCTGCTCGTCGTTACCGCGACCCAGTCCTATAATACCGAGCAGCGAATCAGTACTAATGATGCCGACCACAAGTTTGCTACTACGCTTGCGGAAGCAGCATTGCGTGAAGGTGAGAATAATATTTACGAAATTGAGGATGGGGACTACCCGTTTACTGATGATTGTATTTCGATCTCGAAAACTAAAAAAGACAAAAAAAACGGTTTATGCAAAGCGGCACAAGTTAATGCAGGTTCATATTCCACTTCCGCAGGCACGATTACTGTCAGTGGTACCTCAAAAGATGAAGCATGGATTCGAGAAGATGGTTGTATTGACACGCACAATAAGGCAAAAACAAAATGTATCGATGTAAACGGTATGCAATACCCTGGTAAAAATAGTGGGGCTACAAAAGATGCGCGTTATATCATCGAATACCTAAGCACCAATTCTACCGACAACCGTACCATTTACCGCGTTACCGCCAAGGCATGGGGGAAAAACGAAAATACGGTGGTTATATTACAATCTTATGTAGCCAACGAATAAAATAAATAGATAAAATCATGAATACGTCTATCACTAAATCTCAAGGGTTTACGCTGGTTGAGATGCTGATTGTCGTTGCTATCATCGGCATCCTCAGTACCATCGCTTACCCTTCCTATATCCATTACATCGAACGCGGCTATCAATCTCAAGCGCATACGGAACTGCTTGCTATTAACAATGCCTTAAAAACCGAATTAGTCAAAAATCCTACCCTTAAAATAAAAGATGAAATTGAGGGAGATACGGGATTGGTTAAGACCTACAAAGCTGCGCCCGAGGTCGCTGCCAAATACGACTTCAGCGGTGAAATGAAAAATAAGGATGCTAAAAACAGCAGGGCTTATTATCTTTTCGCTACTCCGAAAACCGGTACTGATTACAAACTTTCCGTTTGGATGGATAGTTTGGGCAATGCCTACAAATGTACCGATGCAGAATCTGCTAAAGCCAAGTCAACAAGCAAAAACGGCAATACAGGCTGTGAACAGGTAGGTTATAAAAAATAGAGGACTAAATCGGCTCTTTTATTTACTTTTTAAGTCTCAAGATCTATTTTGTTAAAATCTAGTTTCGTCGAATAATATCGGCTATCCATATTCCAAAATATAGCGATAAAGCAAACAAAAGGTCGTCTGAGACCTTTGCAAAAAATCCCTTCCCCCGGCATCCGAAACACAAACACAGGTTTTCGGCCATTTCCTTCCCCCTAACACCTCCTGATTTTACCCAAATGCCCCCTTAATCCTCCCCGGACGCCCCATAATCAGG